>Ga0181522_10000971_pt1 | contig 18570 bp, 16 predicted proteins | sample PEATcosm2014_Bin_27_FD_121103 | JGI IMG/M metagenome (GOLD analysis project Ga0181522, IMG submission 121103) | Peatland microbial communities from MTU Mesocosm Facility, Houghton, MI, USA - PEATcosm2014_Bin05_10_metaG | ecosystem: Environmental > Terrestrial > Soil > Wetlands > Peat | place... | reverse complement strand
GGAGAGCGGGATGCCTGCAAATTTGTTGGATTGGAAACCACCGATCAGTTTCACGGTGGGCAGTAACTGGTGATCGAGTTGCGCGTAGAAGCCGCCCGCGGGACGACTTCCCCCGGCATCCTCCGCATAGTGGTCGATGCTGGTCACCTCAATTCCGGCAATACGGTTGAACAGCATGCCCGTGGTCAGGCGGTCCTTGGAGGTGAGTGTAATCAGGTTCGTCCATTCGGCAACAATTTCATGGGAATCCCGGTCGGTGAAGGGATAGGCGAAGGTCTCAAAGGTCGTGCGCGTAAAGGTCGTGTTGAAGTTCATGTCCCAGTTGGCGCGGACTTTGTGTTCGTATCCGAGGTCGGCGAAGTCTCGCGTTTGCCGAGTTTCCCCGACGGCGCCTTGCACGAAAGCGGTGGTTTGCCATTCGGTGAAGGCGGACATGAAACTAAGTTCCTTATAGTTCAAGCCCAGATAGTCGCCCGTACCCCGGTCTACCATGGTTACGTCGTGGAAGGGCGGTTCGGGCGGCGCGTCCGGGTTGTGTTGAAGGGGAGGGGGGACGAGGTAGATAAAATTCCAGTTGGGCGCCTGGTGGATTTGCGAAGCGCCAACCATGCTGAAGTCGCCGCGCTTATAGAGAAAGTGTCCGGAAGACGACAGAGCGCCGTTCGGCCCGACGAGTCCGTGAATGCTCGCCTCGTTCTCATCCGCCTTGCGGGTAATCAGGTTGATCACGGCGGAGAACGCGTTGGAGCCGTAGAGAACCGATCCGGGACCGCGAATGATTTCAATGCGCTCCAGGATGTCGACCGGGAAGGACTCCAGCAGATCGGAAATAATTCCGCCCTCCATTACTTCCCGGGTCGGGCGGCCATTGATAAGGAAAAGAATGTGGGCACCGGAAGTCTTGGTTTGATCGCCGTCGGCGGCAATCAGGCTGCGATCGGTGAAGTATTGGCTGGACTGGGTCAAACCGGGAACTCGATCCAGTATTTCGCCGAGTGTGATCCCGCCGAAACGGCGCAGCTCGTCGCCCGTGACCACAGACATAATCCCGGGAGCCTGGGACAGTTTGTCGCTAAAAAGAGATGCAGTGGTTACCTTCAAGTCCATCAGTTGCTCCAGGTCCATAGAGGCGAGATCGGCGCTCGGGGACCCGGAGTCCTGCGGAGCCGCGGTCTGTTGTGCGACCCCATAAGTGGCGAGAATCACCAGCACCGCCAGGAAAGGCCAGTTGCCATACGATCCCAATATTCCGATGGGACGTATCCTACGAATCTGCATACCAACTCTCCTTTTCCTCTTCCAGACGGCGATCGTTGCCGATTCCTGGTCACTCTAAGTGACCGGAAAAAGCTCATCCTGCAAGTCTTTGACTTTCTTTCTCACCGCCGCGAGCAGCCGGGGCGCCGCAAACTTCTGGCCATCTGTGTATATCCAATCCAGGAAATTGCCAAATGCGGCTGCACGAGCCGACTCGGTGGATTTGAACCGCAGGTAAATCCAGGTGAAGCGGGCAACGGGAAAACAGTCAGCTCCGGGTGCGTTGGTCGATGAGGTGGAGAAGCGATTCCAACCCGGCTCTTCTATCGCGTTGCACGCCGCAGTCATGCTCTCCGTAGAAGTTTCAACAAACCTACCGGCCGGATTCAGCACTGCTATTTGGGGAAGATCGCTCTCTACCGCGTATCGATACTCGACGTAGCCGATCGATCCGGGGCTGTTTTTTACTCTGTCCGCCATATCGAAACTGCGTACGCTCGGCGTGCTAACCGGCCATTCGGGCGAAGGCGTGATTCCAACTTGGGCGCAAAACTTGGAACTGATCTGGGGGAGAAACTCGGTGAAGGGGTAGTTGGATCGCTTTTCAGCGGGGCGGTTGACCACCTGGATCGGAAGATTAGGCAAACGACTCACGTTTTCACCTCGCCCAGGAAGATCTCAGCCAACACCTCCCAGAAAGCGGGAGTTCTTGGTGGATACCGGGAAGGTTGTAGATCGGAACGATCCCGACGAACACGACGGGCAGTTCGATCACACCGCCCTCTTTCCGCTCCTGTTCCGTAAGCTGAACCTCCCCGGCGCCAAAATCGCCTAGCTCATGTGAGATCTGCTTGATTCCTTTCGCCGGTGCCGGACGGCACGTATCGCATCTGAATGTTGGGGTTGCGTTTGTTGTACGCCCGTGCCAACCGGCTGTGAAGACGTGCTGGAACGGTCGATCCGTATCCCACCTGGACAGTTGTGTTTGCGGCATTGGCAGGCGCACCGCCCAGCCCGAAAAGAAGGCACAGTAGCCATACATATGAGAGCAAGCACCTGGGACCGCGCTTTGCAATGCTCCACGCCGAAAATCTCACGGGTAGCTTCATCGCATACCTCTCGCAGCGCTTCCTTTCATAAGATTGTCATCGGAGCTCTCGCCCAGGATGTGAGCACAACAGCTCAAAGAGTCTTACGTCGGTAACCATGGGGAATGGGGAGCATGGGAGCAGCCACGTGGGCACGGGGAAGCGCAGACCAAGGTCCTCCGCACGAGTGTTGTAATATCGCCTCCCTAACAATGACGGCGTCGTCAATCACTTCTTGCGCACACGACGGCATGCACTCGGAGAACCTCGTACATAACGGTACGATCAATCACTAGGACTAGGAAAAGCGGTGGTGCAGGAAGGCGGGAATATCGCGCGCACCCTGGGTCACGGCCACAATCTCAACGGGCCGCGACGATGAGGGGTAAGCGCCCAGGCCAGAACAGAACCGGGTAAGCGGTCAGATCCTCGCGCTTATGGCCTATGCCGGGCGGGCGAGTTGCCGATGGCGACAAACGCAGCCTGCCGATCCCCCCGGGTCGGCGGCGCCAATATTATCCTCGGCGAGATCGTCTCAGATGCCATCCGGATCCCGATCGGCATCATCGCCTTCCGATGCTGCTCGGATTTACGCCTTGATGACTCTTGACAGTAGTTTCGATGGATACCATGTCAGTTTCCATGGAAACCACAATCCAACATGCGCAGCGGAAAATCGGTCTCCAGTCATGAAGCCCATCTCGGCTATGGGCTGCGGCGGGTTTCCAACCAAGTATCGGGAGAATTTGCCCGCGCTTTGCAGACCCAGCAGGTCTCTGTCGCGGAGTGTGTCGCTCTGCGCCTCGTTCAGCAAAATGAGAAGCTGAGGCCCGCACAACTTGCAGATATGCTTGGCACGACGCGGGGGGGGGCCGTTTCCAAAATAGTGGAGAAGCTTGAATCAAAGCGCTGGATGGGACGAAGCGCAAGCGCGGAAGACAATCGTCCCAAGTGGTTCTCGTTGACGCGACGGGGCAAGCCTCTGCTCCCCGAGTTCGCTGCGCTGGCTGACAAGAACGACGAGTACTTTTTCGGATGTCTGGACAAAGCGGAGCGGGCCGAACTCAGGCGACTTCTACAAAAGCTGGTTGACTTTCATCGTTCTTGCAAGGTTCCCGTGGCACCGCGCCGGGCTCGCGATTGCTAATGTAATCTAAATTTGTATCCACAACGATCGTTCTGACACTCTGACAACTTTACGGCCTTCATTGACTTGCCGGTTTCAGCCACGTAAGAGTAAGATTTGCCGCGATGCTCGGCCGGATCATCTCGCACTACCGCATCATCGAGAAACTCGGCGGCGGAGGGATGGGTGTCGTCTATAAGGCCGAAGATGTCAAACTCGGCCGCTTTGTCGCGCTAAAATTCCTGCCCGACGATGTCGCGCAAGATGTTCAGGCTCTCAGCCGCTTCGAGCGCGAAGCCAAAGCTGCCTCCGGTCTCAATCATCCGAACATTTGCACCATTTATGAGATCGACGAAGCGTGCGGCCGCGCATTCATTTCCATGGAATTGCTGGAAGGGCAGACGCTCCGCCACCGGATCGCGGGAAAAGCATTAGACCTCGAAACCTTACTCTCGGTTGCAATCGATATTGCCGACGCCTTGAACGCCGCACACGCCAAGGGCGTAGTTCACCGTGATATCAAGCCCGCCAACATCTTTGTGACCGAGCAGGGGCACGCTAAGGTCCTAGATTTTGGATTAGCGAAGGTTGCGTCGGCAGGCGGTTCGTCGAGCGACGTCGCATCTGCCAACACGCGCACGGTCGACGACCAGCACTTGACGAGCCCCGGTTCCACAGTCGGCACCGTCTCTTACATGTCTCCCGAGCAGGTGCGAGCCAAGGAACTCGATGGCCGCACGGATTTGTTCTCGTTGGGTGCAGTGCTGTACGAGATGGCAACGGGCGCGCTGCCGTTTCGCGGGGAGAGTTCAGGAGTGATCTTCAAAGCCATTCTGGATGGGAAGCCACCGCCAGCCGCGCGTCTGAATCCCGAGCTGCCAGCCGACTTGGAACGTATCATCAATAAATGCCTGGAGAAAGATCGCAACCTGCGCTACCAGCATGCTTCCGAGATCCGCACCGACCTGCAACGGGTGAGGCGCGACAGCGAGTCGGCGAGATTCGCAGCGTCCGACGAGCTGGGCACGAAACCGCAGGCTGCTGCTCGCTCCCGGGTCGGCGCGAAGATGCTGATGGTTGCAGTAGCGGCACTGGCAGTGCTGGTCGCGGGGTTCACCGGATACCGCTGGTACGGAGCCCATTCCGCGCCCGCCTCAGCGAGCGTGGCGGCGAAGCCGTCGATCGCTGTGCTCCCGCTCGAAAATCTCAGCTCCGACCCGGACGGCGCGTACTTCGCCGACGGCATGACGGATGAGATCACGACTAAGCTTTCTAAAATTCAGGCGATCAACGTGGCTTCGCATTCGGCGGTTGCTTCGCTGAAGACTGCGCCAGCCGATGCCGCGGAAACCGGACGCCGGCTGGGCGTGCGTTTCCTTCTCGAAGGCAGCGTGAGGAGGTCCGCGGATCAGGTAAGGGTCAACGTGCATTTGGTTGACTCATCCACCGGGTTCGACGCGTGGGCCGAGGATTTCAAGGGCGAGACGAAGGATGTGTTTTCGCTGCAGGAGCAAACCGCGCTAAAAATTGCGCAGGCACTCGACCTGAAGTTGAGTCCTCAGGAAAAACAGGTATTGGGGCGCCGCTATACGCAAAATGCACAGGCGTATGAAGCGTACCTTATTGGGCGCGCGCTCACCGAGCATGAAAACGAGCCTGACAAATTGGAAGCCGCGCGCAGCCACTTCGAGGAGGCGTTGAAGCTCGATCCGGAATATGCTCCCGCTTTGGCCGGTCTCGCCAGTGTGGAAGGCTATTACTATCGCGACGTCGATTCAAAACCAGCCCACCTGGAGCGTGCCGAGCAACTTGCCCAACGGGCGGTCGCGGCCGCGCCGGATCTGGTCGAGGCGCGCATTGTGCTCGCTCGTGTTGACGGCTGGAACTACAACTACCCGAAGGCCGTGGAAGGCCTTCGCGAGGCTGTCCGCATGGATCCCGAGGATTCACATGCGTGGGATGTGCTTTCGTGGGCCTTGGGATACGAACAGCCACCGGAGGCCGTCGAAGCCGAGAAAGCTGCGCGCGAGGCAATTCGTCTGCAGCCCTCACTTACGCCGGCCTTATATCACCTTGGCCGCGCCCTTCTGTTACAGGGGCGCTATGAGGAAGCCAGCAAGGCCTTCGAGCGTACAGGAGAATTGGGGGACCTTCAGTATGCGGATTTTGGACAAGCTCAGGTTTATCTCGCTCAAGGGAACTATGACGCGGCGATAACTCAGTTGCTGAAGAGGGGTGAACCAAAAGAGGCGGTCAATGCCTACCTTCTAAGCGCCGCCTACGCCGCGAAAGGTGACAAAGAGAAAGCCCTGGCTCAGCTGCAAAAGACTTTCAACTTTGGTTACCGCGATTTTGCCGCCATCGAAAAAAGTCCGTATTTCGCCGCCTTGCGCGCTGACCCGCGATTCCAGCAACTCGTCCGGCAGTACCATCAGTAATTGAGCTTCAATTCTCGTCCCCTTGCGTGTGGGTTCACGCTTCGCCGACCGACTGCCCCGTCATCGGCCCAAAGCCGTTCGTTCGGATTGTTGACGTAACCAGGTGGGTGTTCAAAGAGTGGGTGATCGGAATGTCTTTTTGGCCTGCGATTGCCGCTGCCAAGAGTTTTTCCTCTCGCCTCAGCTAACGGTGTCGCTGATCGGCTCATCGGGAGTCGCCATGAATCTCAAGTTTATGGACGTTGGGGTCTCAGTCAAAGGGTTTGCGGACGGGGCAGGGGCTGCCCATCCTGGGAAGCGGTTTGGGCAAAATTCCAACCCGTAACCCAACCCACAAAAGATGATGACTTGTACGACCTACGGGTAGTTTGGCAGTCCCCGCGTGTTAGTGAGTCGTTGTAAAACCCATCCGGGACCGATTGTCACGGCAGAGGCCGCGGGTTCGAGTCCCGTCGTCCCCGCCGCTCTTCTGAATGGTTTACCAGCAACCAGGAAAATCGATCTGGGTCCGTTTGGGTCCAATAAGCGTTTCCGCCCGATTCTCCTTCCTCCCCACCCACATTTTCGGGAGAACCGCTCGTAGCCAGCACTCGCCTCGCAAACGACCTGCCGTAAGATGCCCAAATGTTTCAAAGTAGAAGCCCGGTCGGGGACGCCAAATCTAATCAGTGAGCTACCTGGACTTCTCCAGAAACTCGCGCTACAACGACGGTACAACTTGGTTTTGGTCCGATCAAGCCGACCATTTTGCTCTGCGCCGCCCGCTTCGGCGGACTGAGAGTCTGCGTCCAATGTCATCTTGGCCGTTGAATGCCTCAACAGCTCCCGTAAAACTTTGACATTTTCCCCATTGCCTTTGAGCACAGTCGAGCGACGGAACCTTATCTCATAGTCTCTTCGCTATCCGTGTTCGCTTCCATGTGCATATCCATGCCAGCCCATATTTCATCTGAGGATTTCGCCGTGGGATAGACATGCGTCATCCAGCCGAACACGACCGGGATCCACAATCCATGCGCTTGGTTACATGCCTCTTCGGTGTGGATGCCGCCTTGCGGTCCAAACCGGGCATGCGGGCCAAACTGCTCATCAAGAGGCAGGTTTCGCGGACCGCCGCAAAAGTCCACATGCCGGTGCCATGTGGCGATGCTCAGCGGAGCGATTGCATTCAACTCTTCGGGAGTCGAATTCTGTGGCGCGGTGTACATCACGCCGATTGCCTTCATGCCTTCGGGCGTCCGCTTGTATAGGATTGATCCTGGTTGCTTGTAGTTCACTCCTTTTTGCTCGAGCCGGGCGTATCGATAGTTTGTGTAGTGAACTTCCTCGCTCATTTTCCCCGAGGAATGGAATGGCTTGTAGCCGTCCTGCAAAGCCCTAGTCACATCTGCATAACGCGCAACAACTTCCCGCGCCGTCAAGACGATTTGCTTCGCGCGTTGTTCGTCACCCGGTTGCGACGCTCCTTTAAGGGACATTTGCATGTGATTGCCCATTTTCATGGAGGATACCGGTGTCTGGTCGTTCTTGCCGCCGTTGTGCTGCAACAGCCGTTCCCACCACGGAAATTGCCGCGCCCGCATGAAGACGAGAGAGCTGAACAGAGCGAAGACGAGAACTGCCGAAAGACGCTTTGTCATGAAAGCTCCGATACGGATAGTCTACCGGCCCGTGAGCGGATCTTGACGAGAGCACAAAAGTCTCTGCCCGGATGTATGGCGGGTTTCACCGGTGGTGGGCGAAACCATCATTTTTAGTAAAAACTCAGCGGGATGAGGAAGTCAGGATCATCAAGGTCGGGTTATTTTTATTTTCCCTGTCGAAGTAACCACACCCTGCTCGTTATCGTATAGAGGCAGCTTAACGGTCAAGTTGACCACCGAAGAGGTAGAGAATGTGCCCATTCTGTTTGGCAACCATGGGAGTAGTCGTCGCCGGGGCGGTTTCTACTGGCGGTCTAGCAGCACTGGCCGTTAAAGTTTTCGCAAAAAGAGCGCAGCAGCAGCAGCAGCAGCAGCAGAAGAAGAAGAAATCATCCCAAATCTGCATAACGAGGAGAAACGAAAATGTCGACGAACAAGGAACACGCGGAACAGCATCTCGCGATGAAGACACCCCCGATCGTGTCGCCGCAGGAGTGGGAGGCGGCGCGGCAGCAGCTGCTCGTGAAGGAGAAGGCCTTGACCCGCTCCCGTGACGCGCTCGCCGCCGAGCGTCGGCGTATGCCGTGGATGGCGGTGGAGAAGAACTACGATTTCGAGGGGCCCAAGGGCAAGACCAGCCTGCTTGATTTGTTCGAGGAGCGCCCTCAATTGATCGTCTATCGCGCGTTCTTCGAGGCCGGCGTGTTCGGCTGGCCCGATCACGCCTGCCGTGGCTGCTCGTTCGGCGCCGATCAGGTCGCCCATTTAGCCCATCTGAATGCTCGCGACACCACCCTCGTCTACGTCTCACGCGCGCCGCAGCGGGACATCGCGCGCCTGAAGGCAAGGATGCAGTGGGAGATGCCCTGGTACACCATCACCGACAGCTTTGACAAGGATTTCGGCGTCGATGAATGGCACGGCCATAACGTGTTTTTCCGCGACGGCGAGCGCGTGTTCCGAACATACTTCATCAACAACCGCGGCGACGAAGCCATGGGAACCACCTGGAGCTACCTCGACCTCACGCCTCTTGGCCGTCAGGAGACTTGGGAGGACTCGCCGGAAGGTTACCCCCAGACAGCGCCGTACAAGTGGTGGAACTGGCACGACAACTACAACGCTGAGGCCTCACCTGACGCGAAGTGGGTGGATATAATCACCGACCCTCAGGGAGCCGCCTTGCGAAGGCGCGACGAGGAAGCGAAAGCGAGCTAGAGAGAACGGCGCCACCGCGCCATCTTCGCGCCGACCCACGAGGAGATCACTTGGCGGACGGTGATCTCACCGCTGCACAGAATGGAAAGAGGATGGCGATGCATAGGACTGGGAGACAAATGAAAAGCCTGGCCATGAACGAAAACGAACGAACCGGCGTCGGCATCATCACTGCTGTTACTGAAGGAGGGTAGTATGCGCGCGATGGGGCTAGGAAACCTATTTAGCAGGACTGGGCCGGTTCGACTGATGACACCAGACTTTCCGGTTGTGCTCGATGCTTGCGTGCTCGTGCCAGCCGCCTTGCGCGACACGCTCCTCCGTTGCGCCGAGAGGCGAATGTATCTCCCGAGTTGGTCGAACGAGATTCTGGACGAACTCGGGCGCACACTACTCGAAAAGCCCGGTCGTTCTGTGGAGCAGATTGACCGCCTGCTGAATGAACTCAACCGGCACTTTGCTGACACCAGAGTCGAGGGCTTTGAGACTCTCGTTGCGCTGATGAACGAATGATCCAGGAGATCGTCACGTCATAGCCGCGGCCGTGACATGAGGAGCCGAGGCCATCGTCACTTTCAACCTACGGCACTTCCCGATGCCGCGCTCGACATTTTGGAATATCGAAGGCACTGTGGTTTTGCACTGGCAACCCCTATGTCTTTCAAAACCGCAAGCGTCGCCCGAGATGAGCCGACGATCTCGCTACGATCCCACTGCCGACCCACTCTGCCCGGCAGATCCTCGTCCCCGATCTGCAAGCAGACATGCTGCAACGGACGTATTGTGCTAGTGACGGTTTGGAGATGAAGTCGCAAGCTCCAACGTGACGGCCTTGATGGCGTTTCCGCTCGTGCCGTGGAAGCCGTCATGAGATGACGGAAAACTAGCGAACTCATGGATCACTGCAGTTTTGCGTACTGGTTCGAAGGCAGAGGCGGAAGGGTCGGCTCGATTCCCAGATGCTTACTACCCCAGTCGCACATGGCTTGCATCACTCGAATAAGTTCATTTCCGGCGTGACTTAATTTGTAGTCCACCCGGGGAGGAATCGTCTTATGCTCCAAACGGCTGATCACTCCGTCTTTTTCCAGTTGCCTGAGCTGAGAGGTCAACACCTTCTCGCTCACGCCGGGAAGAAGTTTTCGAATCTCCGCGAACCGCTTCGATCCGAACCCAAGATGCCACACTATCAAAACCTTCCATTTCCCCGCCAAGACGTTCGAGGTAGCCTGTACGGGACAGCCAAAATGCATTTTCACCAGCGTCTCCCCTTTGCGGAGCCTTTTGCCCGTTATTCAAAACAAAGCCACTAACAAAATTGTGCGTACTTCCCACTTTCTCGAGTCCGCGTTAATTTAGACTTCGCAGCCGGGCCGACGCGCTCTCGGACGGCTTAGAACGTGAACCCAAGTGCATCCTATCCGCAGGAGTTATTTTATGACAACCAAGCTTACGACCGAGCAGATGAAGCAGCGTGTTCGCGAACACTTCGAAGACTTCGTGAACCGCCGCAAGGCCGAAGTCATTCGCACAAACATGACTCCCGACTTCTACGACCACGACGGCCCGGGCGGGAAGCCCACCGGCCTCCGAGGCGATGAGGATATGATGCTCGGCTTGTACAAAGCCATGCCCGACCTTCATCTCACCATCGAGGAGATGATTGCCGAAGGCGACAAAGTTGTTTGCCGCAATGTCTGGCGCTGGACCGACCAGCGTTCCGGCCAAAAAATGCAATTTCACGGTTTTGTGATGTGGCGCTTCGAAGGGGAGAAGATCGCTGAGCGCTGGGCCACCGTCACTCCCCCTGCAGAAGGAGGTTCCTGGACGGCGGAGGGCAAATAAACCAGTTTGGTCAGAAAAAACGGGAGTGTCTGTCCATATGCCAATCTCGAACGCCGGTTTGATTCGCCACTATCTGGATGCCGTCATGCGCAAAGACAGTTCCGCCATCGATCGATGTTTTGACTCTGATGCCAAGTACGTAGTCAACGGAACCCCATCGCTCGATTCCTCCGATACGCTGCCGCCAATTTCGAATGCCGAGGGCAACAGGGCGGCGGCCTTCGGTTGGTTTCGCCTTTTCGGCCTCGCGAGTACCGCAGAGCAGCGCACGCTTACAAAATATCCCTCGTACCACTTTACGCAGTTCCTTACGGCTTTTGGCATCCCGGCCTGCTTCCGAGCGAAAAGTGATACCTTTTCCGCCCAAGCCTCGTCGAGCGTTATACCGTCACACGACTAACCATATCTGGGAGGAGTACATGATGATCCTGATTACGGGAGCCAGCGGCAACGTCGGCAGAGAAGTTCTTAAGCAGACTGCCCAGACGGGCGCAAAGATTCGAGCAGCTTATCAGGATGTGGGCAAAGTGAACGCGCCTTCTGGAATCGAAGTCGCAACCGTGGATTTCGGACAGCCGGAGACTCTAAAGGTTGCCCTGCAGGGTGTTGATCGTGTATTCCTGGTTGGCCCTCCGACCGCGCGGTTGCCGTCGCTCGAACAAAAGGCCGTCGATGTAATCAAGCACTCGAATATTCAGCAACTTGTGAAGCTCTCAGCCATGGGCGGGCGCGATTCCACATTTCCTCGCCAGCACGCCGAATCGGAAGATTACATCCTTTCCACCGGCATTCCGTATACGTTCCTGCGTCCCAATGGATTCATGCAGAATCTGATTAATTACAGTGCCGGTACGATCAATGCGCAGAATGCTTTTTATGGTAGCGAAGGCGACGGCAAGGTCAGCCACATCGACGTCCGCGATATCGCAGCTGTGGCTGCAAAAGTTCTGACGGAAGACGGGCACGTCGGTAAAGCCTACACGTTGACCGGGCCGGAATCCTTGTCCAACGCGCAGATCGCCGAGATACTCTCCGACCTGCTCGACCGGAAGATCAACTTCGTCAACCTGGCGCCCGAGCAGTTAAAGCAGGCGCTGCTCGCCGCCGGAGTTCCGGAGTGGAACGCGAATGCCCTGATCGATTTGCAGCGGTTCTATCGCGAAGGTAAGGCTGCAAACGCGACTCAGGATGTCGAGTGGTTCCTTGGGGGCAAGGGCATAAACTACAACCAGTTCCTGCGCGACTACCGCGCAGCCTTCGAGGTACGGCAAGAAGCTACGAGGTGAAAGGTGCGTTGCGAAGCGAATTGATTCCGACCAACCCGTTGCGGCGGGAAGTCACTCGTTTCCCGCGAGCTGGATTCTGTTTCTACGTGTGTTCCGCCACGAGCTCTAATGCATTATTTTCTTCAGGAACGGCAGACCTTCAAACGCTACGGTCTCAGGAGTCGGGGCGAGATCGCGCCAGATCGCCGCTGCGGCTGCGAGTTCCTTGTGGCTGTAACCGAAGCTTTCGATGGTGATCCAACCTTCGTACCTTATCTCTTTTAACGCCGCCGCGATGCCTACAAAGTCCACATGTCCGGTTCCGGGGACGCCTCGGTCGTTCTCGCAGGCGTGCACATGCTTCAAACTTTTCCCAGTCGTGCGAAACGCCGCTGCCACATCTTTCTCTTCTATGTTCGTGTGGAACGTGTCTAGAAGAACTCCAATGCTCGAATCGTTGATGGCCGCGCAGAACTTAATGGCGTCGGCAGCGGTATTCAGGAAATAAGTCTCGAAGCGGTTCAGCGGTTCCAGCGCCAAGTCAATCTGGTGAGAGTGCAAGATTTCTCCCAACGACTGAAAGCACTCGACCGCCCATTGCCATTCATCGGACGTGCGGCGGCGGCCGGGCAGGTATCCGATCGGAGAATATACCGGGCCAGCCATGAGGTTGCTGCCGAGGTCGGCGGCCAACTTGATGGTATCTGCCAGATGCTGCCGGGTCCGGCGCCGGATTTCCGCGTCCTCGCTGGTTGGGTTCATGCCCTTGGGCAGGATGGCGCAGACGGTGCATTCCAGATCGTTCTCGGCCAAGGCGCGGCGAATGGAGCCGGCCTGAAACTTTGCCGGCTCAAATACAGGGACTTCAAATCCGTCGAAGCCCTGGGCGCGGAGACGGGGCAAGAGAGAGAAGCTGCGGCGGTCGAATTCAGTTGTCCAAATCAGCGCGTTCACGGCGAATTTCATGGCCTTGGCCTCACACCACTGCAACTTTGGGGCCTCCAGACCGGGCGACTACCGTCCAGCGCACACTGGTAATGCAGCGCTTCGATGATTCTGGGATGCGAGCCATCCGCCCGCATGAGCCACACCGGACGTTTGTCGGCTTTTTTTTCGCGGTATACAGAATCTTTGTCCGGAAAATTCCAATAGTCGTAATCAGTGAGCCGGAAGGTAATGAAGCGCATATCCGGAGACCACGCCGAGGAAGCGGCGAACTGTTCCAGGTGAGTGAGTTGTTTTTGATTGCCGCCCGCGGCGTCGCAAATGAACAATTCGAGTTTGGCTCCGACCTGATCGCTGTAGAGCAGCTTTTCTCCATCGGGCGACCAGACGGGAGTGACGGCGCCGATCTCGTTTTCGTGAGTAGTGAGCTGGCGAATGTGGCTTCCGTCTGCACTCATGGTGAAGAGGCAATAGCCGCGGCCCGTATGCTGAGTGAAGGCGATGGTCTGGCCATCAGGTGAGATTGCGGGATCGCGTCCGGGCCCAACTACGGAGAAGGCCGATCCATCGGGTTGCACCCGAGCGATGCTTGCTTCCTTGCCGTCGGCCGGGGCGTAACCGAAATAAATGAAATCGCGGGTCCAGGTCGGGAAGTAGCAGATGCCTTGCTTGGCCACGTCGGTGAGGCGCTGTACGTTTTGCCCGTCGGAGTCCATCCCATAAAGATTCCAAGTCAGGGGTACGTCGCGGTCGGAAGTGAAAACTACTTTGGCGCCATCGGGCGACCAGACCGGATAGCGATTCTCCGATTGCGGACTGCGAGTAAGGTTGCGCATATCGCCGAAGACGAGATCGACGGCGAAAACTTCGGTGTTGCCAGTGCGAATGCTGGTGATGAGAAGCTCGCTTCCCGCAGAAACTGGGGGAAGCGTCTCGTCAAGACCGGGGAATTTGACGTTAGGCATGATTTTCCCTCACGCTTCAGTGGAACATTGGCAATTTCACGATTTCGCCACCGCGCATAGCGGAGTCGTGAGCGCAGATTCCGGCGCAGGTCCAGTTTACCGACTGGAAGACATTGGGAAACGAGGGCCGATTCTCCGCCATGCTGTTCACGAATTCATCCACCAGGTGGGGATGCGAGCCGCCGTGCCCTCCTCCTTGTATGAAGGAAAGATGAGCGTGCTGTTCGTCGTAGACACCCTTGGTGGTAAAACGCTGGATTTGTTCCGGCAGCAGGCAAGCAAAATCGGGAACGGTGATGCGCTGGGGCTGTTCGCCGAGGTGAATCGTACAGGCCTCGTTCTCGATTCTGGTCCACTCGAACGATTGCTTCTCCGCGTAGACATCGAAGCTCTCAATATACTGGCGCGCGGTTTCAAACAACGAACGAGTTACTTCGAACGACAGTTGCTGCCCGCGAACCTTGAATAGAGCGCTCTCCACCGCGAAGGGAGAACCGTATTTCTCAGCCAGATGCCGGGCTATGCTCCCCGAGCCGAAGCACGCGACGTAATCGGCCTCTCCGTTGACCAGTGCCAGGCACGGACTCACGGCGTGGGTAGCGTAGTGCATGGGCGGAAGCCCTTCCCAGTAGCCCGGCCACCCCGCCATATCCTGCTGGTGACAGCCGCGCATGAATTGAATTCGCCCTAGTTTCCCGGTGTCGCGAAGATCGCGAATGAAGAGGAACTCGCGAGTATAGATGGAAGTTTCCATCATCATGTAATTCTTGCGGCTACCTTGCGCCGCCTCGACGATCCCGGCGCATTCTTCGATCGTGGTGGCAGAAGGTACGGTGCAAGCTACGTGTTTGCCGGCGTTGAGAGCGGCAATGCTCTGGGAGGCATGAAGATGAATGGGTGAGTTGATATGGACCGCATCCACCTCAGGATCGCGAAGCAGAGCCTCGAAATCGGAATAGCGCTTCTGCACGCCAAATTGGTCGCCGACTTCGTCGAGCCGCGCTTGCGTGCGCTGGCAGATGGCGTACATGTTGGCAAGGGGATGGTGCTGATAGATGGGAATGAACTCTTTGCCGAATCCGAGTCCCACGATAGCCACATTGATTTTCCGTAGGGGCACGTTTTCCTCCTTCGCCACAACTATGGAACCTCCCACCCCTACGGGGAGGACCGCCAACGCGATTGAGATCCCCTAGCGACGGTAACGTGAGAGCGTATCTTTTAATCGCGCTATCTTCTGTAAGGAAGGGCACCCGTTTTTCTGACAAAACTATCGCGTCCATGGCAGGTCAACGCAACGTGTTTTTTTGAAGGAGTGAACTCCTCATCTGCTGGGCCGCCTGATTCGTGGGATCTTGTTTCAGCAATCGGTCAATTTCTCGCAGGGCCTCTTCCGGCTGGTGATTTTTGTAGAGCGCTTCGGTGAGCATAAGTCGGGCCTCTGGATTCGCGCCGCGCAAAGCATCCAAACTGCGAAGCGCGGCGATGGCCTTGGGGAAGTTGTTTTCGACTATGTAGGATGCTGCGATGCCGAGTCGCGCATCCGCCAGCAAAGGATCAATCTGCTGCGCCCGCAGAAACTCGTTACGCGCGCCGCTCGGCTGGTCTTGCCGCAACAGAATGCGGCCCAGCAGAACGTGGCCGGATGTGGATTTACCTTCCAGAGAAAGAAAGCGCCGGACGTCCGACCCTGCCTCCTCGATCTGCCCGGTTTCGACATGGCACCGGCCCAACTCGAGCCAGGCCTGGGAAACTCCGGGATGATCGTCCAGCAGGTGCTGGTAGGATGCTACGGCTTCGGCAAAGTGTTTGTTCACCATCGAGGCGTGCGCATCTTGCAGCATGGAAGCGATCTGATTGTTTGAGGCCTTCTGCGCTATGGCTTCATTCGATAGCCGTTCGGCTTGGGCTGCGTAATGCTCGGCCTCTTCAGTCCTGCCCTGGGCTTGGGAAACCTTAGCGAGCAGGGTCAGGGCCTGGATTTTCTTGCCTTCATCCGTCACGCAAATCAGAAGGTCCCGTTCGGCAGGTTCCCATTGCTTCAGGCGCGTCAGGCTCCGGGCGCGCCCGATGCGTGCGTCCGCGGAATCGGGGTCGACTCGCAAGGCGCGGTCATATTGAACGACGCTTTCGGCATTCTTTTCGTGGTCTTGCAGAAAGTCGGCGAAACGCAGATTCACCATGGCGTCGGGATGCGTCGCGTTTCGGTTGAGCACGGAGGCACGCGCGAAATCGCGTGCGGCCCCGGCATCGTCCCCCAGCAGGCTCTTGGCTGCGGCCAGGCCAGACAAGGCATGGGCGTCGTCGGGATTCAATTCCAAGGCGCGCTCAAACGCGTTCTTCGCTTCCTTCCGTCCCCAACGAAGATAGAAGTCTCCCAACTCATTCCAGCTGGAGATCTGCCGGGGATGGTATTTTGTAACCCGTGTAAAGTAGCGCTCCGCTGAATTGGTTTCCCTCAGGCCTTCTGCAACATGGGCGGCCGCGTTCAGCGCCGCGGAAGAATGTGGCTGCACCGCCAGAACCCGGTCCAGGACGTCGACCGCGTCCATTAAAAGGCCCAGGTGCATCATGATTTCGGCCTGCAGGACGGCGCCATCAGCGGAGTTGGGCCGCTCCCGCCGGTACGCTTCGATCTCCCGTGCGGCCTCAGCCCATTGCTTCTTAGCTGCAAGCTCGATTGCCCGTTGCAACGAATGGGAGGGATCGGGCTTGCTCGCGCCCTTCGAAGGGACTTGACCGGCGCCCCCAAGGGCGAATACAAGCAGGGCGCACACATGTCGTCGAAGCGTTTTGGCGAGAACGGAACTCGGTATATTCATTCGGCTACGGAACGACTGAAGCTCGAACTTAATTGAAGTTTACGCTACGCTGTTTCGCGACCCAGAAAGCGGCGCCAAATGCCTTGCTAGCTGATACACGCACCACCTTTCCTTGCTGCGAAAAAAGGATTCTGCCGTCACATTTGGCGGCAGAATCCAGACTGTTTCTACACCTCAACAATTACGACGCTGGCGCGAACGGCACCAAGATGCGGTCGAAGTTCGGATCGCCAGAGAGGGCATCCGCAGGGACCCACAGCTCGATGGTATTGTTCTGCCCTGTAATCAGAGGCACCTGCACGGTTACATAACCAGGCGTGCCCCAGCCGCCATTCGGATCGGTTTGCGGTAACTGCGGCGAGGTAGCAATGAACGTGCCATTGACCGTAACGTTGATGGTGGGACCGATTGAACCCGGCGGTAACCCCCAACACGGTCCACATTGGCCATTCTCTTCGTAGAGGCGCAAATTGTATGTCCCAGTTGTGGGAACGACGACATCGCTCCAACTCATAGACGTACCCTGAACGACGGCAGAAATTTGTTGACCGTCGTAGCACAGGGAACAAGCGTTCGTTCCAATTTGAGGACCTGCTAGTACTAACGTTCGGTCATTGACTCCATAAGAGATACCTTGTTGCACTGCGCTAACTTGAAATGGCTGTGAATCTGCGCTTGCACCATTCCGGTAAAACACGGTCAGTTTGGTATAACCGTCGGTAGCGCCATTGGTTAGGCCAACAACGGAGGCGGAGTCTACACCGTATAACCCAGTACTTTGTGGGACAAACGGGCCGGTGCTGGTTGGGCCCGAACTGATTGTATAGGACAAGGCTTTCGGCTGCGGCGGCCAGCTCAACGTGAAAGCCTCGTCATTGGGAGTACCCGCTACACCAACCGGGGCTGGCGCCTTAGGCACCGGAAGCGGGTTGGGCGGAGTCCAGCGGAACATCACCAGTTTCGCCTGATAATCCTCTTCGCGGATAAGGACGTACTCGCCATTACTCCGCTTGTATGCGGAAAGCGCATGCGATTCGTCGATATTGCCAAGATTCGCCATGCCACCGACGTCGTGGCCAGCCACGAACCGGCCGACATAGGCCCCAGTTTTCGCGGAATAAACCTGGATGTAGTGATTACTCCAGGTGCCATTGGAGGACCCAGTGCTGCCATCGAAACCTATGAAAATGAAGTCTCCGGCGACATCGAAATTATCAGGGTGCCAGTAATTTTGAATGTCTCCGTTCGTGATGAGATTCTTAGACCAGGTGGCGCTTCGGTTCCCCAGATCCCAGTGGTCATACCTTACAATCTGGGTGTCCCCGCTGCCAAAGGCAAACAGAGTTCCACCCTTACTGGCATGGGGGTCGAACACGACCATATCAACTTCGGTCAGATCGGGAAAATCCAGGCCTGCACCCACGGTATAGATCGCCATGTGCTGGAAATCGTAGATGGGCGATCCGTGTGCATCGAATCCCTGGAAATAGTAGCGGCGCCAGTAAATGTTTGGATCGTTGTCGCCGTAATTCTGTTGCCACATGTCGCCATTGTCATCCAGGTAGAAACTGGCAGAATTACGATGTCCATCTGGGGGGTTGGGTTCGAAGAATTCATCCGGGTCCAAAACGCCAGCCGCGTTGGTCATCTTGCCATCGCCGTTGGCGTCGCGCCAGATAAACTCATCCCCGTCAGCAGGCTGCACGAAGAACTCTTGATTTTGCGGATTATCCTGAAATAAGCCGTAATCGAAGGCCACGCAGGGAATTGGAACTTCGCTATCTCCCTCGAAGCGGTAGATCTCAAGCCGCGTTTCAATCTGGCTTCGCACCACAAGGAACTTCCTGCCATGGATATACTTGATTTCCCCCATGTTCATGACACTGGTAAGACGAACATCCTGGGGGTAGAGGTACCCGTTATAGGTGTCGGCGTAATAGGTGTCGACCCGTCCAGAT
>Ga0181522_10000970_pt1 | contig 18584 bp, 8 predicted proteins | sample PEATcosm2014_Bin_27_FD_121103 | JGI IMG/M metagenome (GOLD analysis project Ga0181522, IMG submission 121103) | Peatland microbial communities from MTU Mesocosm Facility, Houghton, MI, USA - PEATcosm2014_Bin05_10_metaG | ecosystem: Environmental > Terrestrial > Soil > Wetlands > Peat | place... | reverse complement strand
GACGACAATCTTCGCGGCGTTTATCGGGTGATGATCAAGCTTGGTCTGCTGGATCCGCCTGAAATGGTTCCCTACAGCAATATCAAAGGCACGGCCCCGGCATGGGACAACGAGGAGCACAAAGCGCTGGTCCGCAAGGTTACGCAGGAATCAATCGTGCTGCTGAAAAACTCGGAGAATCTCCTGCCGCTCGATAAGAGCAGGTTGAAATCGGTAGCCGTGATCGGACCCTACGCTGATCAAGTCGCACTCGACTGGTACAGCGGAACCCCTCCGTATACCATCAGCGCGCTGGATGGAATCCGGAACAAGGTGGGCAAGGCGGTCAAGGTGAGTTTCGCGCGAGATAACACCGACGATGCCGCGGTCAAGATTGCCCGTTCGGCGAGTGTCGCCGTTGTAGTGGTCGGCAACCATCCCACCTGCAACGCAGGATGGGCGAAATGTCCGCTGCCCAGCGACGGAAAGGAAGCCATCGACCGAAAATCCATCACGCTCGAGCAGGAAGAACTGGTGAAGGAAGTCGCGGCAGTGAATCGGCGAACCGTAGTCGTGCTGATCTCAAGTTTTCCGTTCGCCATCGCGTGGACTCAGGAGCACGTGCCGGCCATTGTCCACATGGCGCACAACAGCCAGGAGGAAGGAACCGCGCTGGCTGACGTATTGTTCGGCGACTACGATCCCGGCGGACGGCTGGTGGTGACCTGGCCGATGTCGCTCGATCAGCTGCCCCCCATGATGGATTACGATATCCGGCACGGCCGCACCTACATGTATTTCCGCCAGCAGCCGGAGTATCCCTTCGGTTTTGGGCTGAGTTTCACATCGTTCGCCTATTCCAATCTGCGGACGAGTGCGGAGCAACTGAATAGCGGGGAAATCACCGTGAGCGTCGAGGTCCGCAATACCGGACCGCGTGCCGGAGACGAAGTCGTGCAAATGTATGTCGCGCACGTCAATTCAAAAGTGGACAGGCCGATCGAGGAACTGAAGGGATTCAAGCGCGTTGCTCTGCAGCCGGGCGAGACAAAAACCGTGAGCCTGCCGCTGAAAGCCAGTGCTCTGGCATACTGGAACTCCATTCGAGGAGCTTTCGAAGTGGAACCAGATCGGGTGAATATCAGGGTGGGCAGTTCCTCGGCTGATATCAAACTCCAAAAGATGTTGACCGTGAGTCCCTAGCGGAAGCGTCTCTCCGGTCTCCGCGATCGCAACAACTATTGTTTTGCGTCCGCGGTCGAGGCCTTCTGTTGCAGGGCAAGGCGCAAGACATAGGCATACTTTCCCAACGGTTGCGTAGGAAGTTGCACGCGCAAGCCGTCCCCATCCTGGCGCCACTCGATCTTTGTCTCTGCATCGGATCCGAGTAGAACGATGCTCTGAATTGTCTGACCCTGGAGTGCGTCGCTGCCCAGGCTGCGGATCGTGACTTTTCCATCCTGCGGCCAACCTAGTTCGATAGCGTAGAGGATGTCTCCCTTGGTAGTGAAGCGAAAGTCCTCGGCGGTGTAAGGCTTGGCATCTTTCTCATGGAAGGCGCCACCCTCGACTACGGTTGGTCCTTCTCCGTAGCGCGTCCAGGGACGCGTACCGTAAATTGCTTCGCCATTCACTGCGAGCCACGCTCCCACCTCACGCAGGACCTGTTGCGCGGGTTCGGGAATTGTACCGTCGGCCCGGGGGCCGATGTTCAAAAGCAAATTCCCGTTCTTGCTCACGACATCGGCGAGCAGATGAACGATGAACTCCGGCGATTTGAACGTATCGCCCTCGATGTATCCCCAGGAAACGTTGCTGATCGAGGTGTCGGTTTGCCAGTGCATCGGGCGGATATCGGACATCTGGCCGCGCTCGACGTCAAGCGTAGCCGAGTGTTCCTCGAAGGCGTCGTACTTGTAGTTGATGACAGCGCCGGTGCCGCGCTGCGCGCCCTGGTTGTAATAAAAAGCGGCAAATTCCGCCAGGGATTTGCGGAAGGAAGGCTGGTTGATCCACCAATCGAAGTAAACAAGATCGGGATGATATTTCTCGACGATCTCGGCGGTGCGCGCCAGCCAGTCGTCCAGGAAGTCAGGCGAGACGAACGTCCAATCCTCGTACACCCTGTCCTCGTATCCGGGTTTTACGAAACGCAAATGCGCCGGACCATAGAAGGCAGCGTAGCGTGGATCGTTCACGTCTGAGTCGAACTGGCGTCCGCCGTCGAAGAACCAGTCGTGTTCCGCGCGATGCGACGACGCCCCAAGATGAAGCCCTTCCGCGCGAACAGCGGTTGCCAATTCGCCGAACAGGTCGCGCTTCGGGCCCATTTTGCCGGCGCACCAATCGGTGAGTCTGGAGTCGTACATCGGGAAGCCATCATGATGCTCCGCCACCGGCACCACGTACTTTGCGCCAGCCTCGCGAAACAAGCGCGCCCATGCGCGCGCATCGAAGCGCTCGGCCTTGAACATGGGGATGAAATCCTTGTAGCCGAACTTGCTCTGCGGTCCGTAGGTGGCGACATGGTGCCTGAATTCCGCAGAGCCCGGCTGATACATGTTGCGCGAGTACCATTCGTTGGCGAATGCGGGAACGGAGTACAGCCCCCAGTGAATGAAGATTCCGAACTTCGCATCTTCATACCAAGCCGGCGCGTGGTAGTTCTGAAGCGATTCCCAGTAGGGGTGAAAAGGGCCTTCATTCGCCTGCCGTTCAACGTCTTTCAAAATTTCCTGCCGCGCATCGTCGTACTTGCTTTCCGCTTTTTGCCATGCGTTTTCGATCGCGGCGGGGCCGGAGGACGAGGATTGAGCGAGCACTGTGCAACGCGAGGCAACCATGAGGATCGCGAGCACGAGAAATACCATCGAGCACCGCGCCAGCCGCTTGGCACAGCACGGGAACGGCAGGAGGAAGCGCGCTTCTGTCATGAGCCTCGGAATAGAATAAACAGCGAGACGGTCCATTACTGCGGCTTCGGGGTATCAGATCGTGGCGTTTCGTGTTGCAAAGCTTTCCGCATGCGATCGCGCCGCGCACGGATCTGGTCGCTTCCCGGAGCATTGGGCGCGAGCTTAAGGTAATCGTCGAAATCCTGTACCACCAAAGCGAACTTCTCCTGTTGGATGTGAACATTTGCGAGCACAAGATAGACTTGCGGATTGTCCGGCTTCAACTCTTTCGCCTGCAACGCGATGGCCTCCGCTTCGGCGCCGCGTTTCAGTCCCACCAGCGCCCGGGCCAGCTCGAAGGGGCCATGCCAGGATGTGTCGCCCGCGGCAATTGCGTGCCGGGCCAAGGGCTCGGCATAGACAAATTGTTGTTGGTCATTGAACATTTGCGCCAGCAGAAATAGTGGCTCAGGGTATTTTCCTGCGCTGATCTCAATCGATTTGAGCAAATCGTTTTCCGCGTCCACATATTTTGCCAGGCGGTAATGCGCAATGCCGATTTGTAAATACGCTTCATAATAGGTGGGAAACTGATCGATCGCGCGCCGGAATTCGGTGATCGACTTTTCCGGCTCGGATTTCTCGTAAAGCAGCTGTTTTCCCTTTTCGAAGGAGGCTCGCGCCTTGTCGGGGATGCTAAGCTCCCGTGCCGAAACCGAGTCCTCGGCGCCTGATGGCGCCTTAGCGTCATGCCGGGGAAGATTGATCAGGACGGGGGCTGCCGATCCCGCAAGAATCGACACCGGTATTGTCACCGTGTCGTACCCTTGCTTGCTGGCAACGATGTAATAGTCTCCATCCTTGAGGTAGGGAAATTGAAATTCTCCATCCATGCCAGACATAACCGGGGGCGCCGCGCGGGTGCCCGAAGATAACACGTCCAGCGCCACCGATTCGAGGGGAATGTTGGTCCTCTCCTCGCGGACATGGCCGCTGAGGTTACCGCTGCGCTGTGGAAAGCAAAGCTGCGCGCTCAGCAGAAGAAGGAGGAGAGAGAATCGGGATCGCATGAATCCTCCCTTATCGGCGTGCATTCTAGCACTTTTCGTGCGCGACCGAGCCGGGCGCGAAATTGGCTTCGGTTCAAAATCTGGTAGTGGGGCAGTTTGGCTTACGCGTCAGGCCGGTTAAGCGGGAGATCCCTTCGCCATGCGGCTCAGGGCAGGCTCTTCGCTCCGCCTGAAAAACGGCTGCGCTCAGGATGACAAAGCCGCGTAAAGGCCAAACTGCACCACCACCCAAAATCTCACAAGCTTGACTTCTACGGCCGACCAATCTTAACTCTTGGAAGTGCAGAGGCACGACCACAGGGGCGCCGGATCAAAAGTGCTGAACGGGGAACCGATGCGGCTGGTCATCGTCGCCCTCTTTTCATTGGTGACGGCCGCGGCACAGACCACGCCGCCAGCTTCTGCTGATCAGGACTTGCTGCGGCAACACTACGACGCGGCCCAGAGCGCCCAGTCCGCCGGCCATCTGCAGCAAGCGGCGCTCGAATACAAAGCCTTCCTGACCGGGGCTTTGCATCGGCTGGGAGACCGGCGATCTCGCGCCGGCGATTTCGAGAAGGCCGCCGGTTTCTTTCAGCAAGCGTTGCTTCTAGCTCCCGACGAGAGCGGCTTGCGTCTCGATTATGCGGAGGCCTGTCGCTCTGCAGGCGATCTGGTCAACGCGGAATCCGCAGCCCAGAGCGTGGTAGAGTCGAATCCAAAGAACGCACGGGCGCGCTTTACCCTCGGACAAATTCTGCTGCAACGCAATGACAATCAACGAGCCAGCGAGCAGCTTGAGTTTGCCGCGGCGCTGGAACCCACGTTCGAACACGGCTATGGGCTAGCCACGGCTTACTTAAAGCTCAAGGCTCCCGATCGCGCCGCCACTATTTTCAAGGAAATGCTGGCCGGATTCGGCGACACAGCGGCGATCCGCCTGGAGTTTGGACGCGCCTTTGCCGAGGCGGGCTATCCCGAGCAGGCGATTCAGGAGTTTAGGAAGGCTCTCGCCCTGGATGAAAAATTTCCGGGGGCCCACTACTCGCTGGGCGCGGCGTACCTGGTGGGGTTGGCGGATGCAGCCTTTCCCGAGGCAGCGGAAGAGTTCCGAAAAGAATTGGCGAACCATCCCAACGATGTTCTCAGTCTCTACCAGCTCGGCTACATCGCCGCGAGTCAACACCAGATCAAGGACGCGGAAAACTACCTGGGTCGCGCGGCCACTTTGGATCCTGCCAATCCCGATGTCTATCTTTCTCTTGGCCAGGCTTATGCCGAAGCGGAACGGCGCACTGAAGCCGAGGCTGCTTTGCGGAAGTCGATTGCATTGACCAAAGATGTTTCGCGAAATCACTATCAGGTGCAGCGCGCCCACTATCTATTGGGACGGTTGCTCCTGCAGGCTGGCCGCCAGGAGGAAGCGAAACAGGAACTCAAACTTGCCGATGAATTGCTCAAACAGTCGGTGGCCTCGAATCAAGGACAGATACAAAGCAGGCCGTCGGGCAGCGACCGCAACACTGCGCAAATGGCCGCTGTTCGGGGGCCTCTGGATCCGGAAACCCTGAAACAGGTGGAAGCCTACGAAACACAAATAGGGCCAGCCATTGCTGACGGCTACAACAATCTGGGAGCGATCATGGCGAGCGGCAACGAGTTCCCGCAGGCGGTAACATTTTTCCAGCAAGCCGCCACCTGGAACCCGTCTCTGGAGGGGATCGATTACAACTGGGGAAAAGCGGCGTTCGCGGGGAACCAGTATGAGCAGGCGATTGCACCGCTGACCCGGCACCTGCAATCGCATCCGGACGACAATCCGATTCGCGCGGCGTTGGGCGCCAGCCTTTTTTACGTCAAGCGATATAGCGAAGCAGTCCACATTCTGAAACCGATGGAAAGTCAAATCAGTTCCGACGCGCGGTTGGATTACATCTACGCAGAATCTTTGGTGAAGAGCGGCGAAGTGGCCGCGGGCATAACTCGACTCCGGATCTTAGAGCAAGCGATGCCCAAATTTTTCGACGTTCATATGGCGCTGGGAGAAGCGTATTCGCAGCAGGGAGATCATTCGAGCGCAGTAAGGGAGCTCCGCGCTGCGCTCGAACTAAACCCATCCGATGTAAACGCCCAGCGCGAACTCGCGAGCGAGTCTGCGCCGCACTAACGTTGCTGGATTCGGTACATCGCTGAGGAGCATGAATGCTTGCCTTCGTAGTCGCTCTGGGAATGTTGATTGCGGGTTCCGCGCAACCCGGTGGCGTCCCCCCGCTTCAGTTCCGCGACATCGCCCAGCAGGCCGGATTAACCAGCGTTCCCCGCTTTTCCACCGAGAAGCGATATCTTGCCGAGACCGTGGGTGGAGGAGTCGCGCTTCTCGATTGCGACAATGACGGGAAGTTAGACATTGTCGTGGTCGGTGACTCGACCATCGATCGCTATTTGCAGGGAGGCGATCCCATGGTCACGCTTTACCGCCAGGATGGAGATCTTCATTTCACCGACATCACGCAGTCGGCGGGTTTGACGGTGAAGGGATGGGGCATGGGCGTGGCCGTCGGCGACTATGACAACGACGGGCTGCCCGATCTTTATGTCACCGGGTACGGTCACAACGTGCTCTATCACAACCTCGGCGGATGCAAGTTCGAAGACGTCACCGAGAAAGCCGGCGTCGGCGGTGGAGGATTTAGCGTGGGCGCCGCCTGGGCCGACTATGATCGCGATGGCCATCTGGATCTATTCGTCGCCCGCTACGTGCATTCTGACATTCACAATCTGCCGAAGCCGGGCGCGCCATCGTTCGACTACAAGGGAATTTCCATTGAGGTTCCCCAGGTGGAAGGAGAAACTTCGCTTCTGTTTCACAATCGCGGAGACGGCACGTTTGAAGAAGTGTCGGAGCGGGCCGGGGTTCATAACCCAAGCAAGCAACGCGGAATGGGCGTGATATGGGGCGACTATGACAACGACGGTTGGCCGGACCTCTTCGTGGCCAATGACGTTGGTCCCAACTTCCTTTATCACAACAAGCACGACGGGACGTTCGAAGAAGTGGGAGTGGCCTCTGGCACCGCTTTGAGCGACGATGGCCGCGCCATGGGAAACATGGCGGGAGATTTTGGTGACTTTGACCGCGACGGAAAGCTTGACCTCATCGTGACCCGCTACGGATTGCAGCCGTTGAGCCTCTACCATAACCAAGCCCCGCTGGGTTTCACCGACGTGGCCTGGAACGCTCAACTTTCCAGCTCGGGCTACTCTCCGGTGCGCTGGGGGGTTGGGTTCGCGGATTTCGATAACGACGGATGGCCCGATATCTTCGTCGCCAACGGCAATGTTTCGCGGGTGCTCGAAGCGCTTCCGCATGAACTGCCCTTCGGCGAGCCCGTCCAGTTGTTCCGGAACCGAGGGGACCGGACTTTCGAAGAAATAGGTAGCGCCGTGGGCCTGAATGATGGCGCCGCGCAGTCGCGCCGCGGCGCCGCTTTCGGAGATCTGAACAATGATGGCAATGTGGATGTCGTGGTGTACAACGTGGGAGCGCCGCCTTCTGTCTTCGTCAATGAAACGAAAAACCGCAACCACCGCGTTCTTTTTCGGCTCGTCGGAACCAGAAGCAACCGTGCTGCAATTGGCGCTCGGGTAACGGTCTTCACTTCGAGCATGACTCAAATGGATGAGGTTCGCGGCGGAGGGGGCTACCTGTCGTCCAATGATCAACGACTCCATTTCGGACTGGGCAACGAGTCCGTCATGAAGCGAGTGCAAATCCAGTGGCCCAGCGGGCGGAGCGAGGAATTGAAAAACGTCGCTGCCGATGCCATCTATACGATCGCAGAGGGAAAGGGAATTCAGAATAGAGTCAAGCTGATGCCGCCGGGCGCGAATGGCGGCAACCACAGACCTGATAAGCGGTAGGCTGCCCTCGCCCAGTTACTTCTTCGGTGCGATCGGTTTTTCCGTCTTAGCTGCCGTCGCGAACGGAGTCTTCTGCTTGATGCCTTCTCCTTCGACGATGGTGTAGATCAAGTCCACCGGCAGATTGTCGAAGCTCTCCTTTTTTCCGCTGGGCCATGAAATCTCCACACTGTTCATGAGGGTGTGTTCCGCAAGACCAAAATGCAGGCGCAGATCGTTCTGTGAAAAAAGGCTGGAGCCACCGCGCACTTCGTCGAACTGGAAAAGATCCCCGGCCTTTACCGTGACCCGCGCGCCGATGGCCGCCTTGTTGCTCCTGGTGCCGATCAAATGGAAGAGCACGGCATGGTTTGCGGTTTCGGTGCGATTGATCAGAAGCAGCGGCGGCCCATCGGCGTCGAGCACAAGAACATCAATCTTGCCATCGTTGTTTACGTCGCCAAACGCCACACCACGCCAGGAGGCGCCGCGCAGCTTGTCGAGTCCGGCTACCGCGCTTACGTCCGCAAAGGTGCGGTCGTGCAGGTTGCGGAACAGCTGAATGGGTTCGTGGTAAGGCGCCGAGCCCGGAATCGAGTCCGCCTGCGGATACACGTGACCGTTGGTGATCAGAATGTCGGGCCAACCATCATTGTCGACATCAAAGAACCCTGTGCCCCATCCCACATATGGATAAGTGGGCTTGGCGAGATTCGCTTTGGTCGCGACGTCTTCGAATCCCTGCGCACCCCGGTTCCAGTAGAGCGCTGCCGATTGGAACGCGTAGTGCGGGACGATCAGGTCGAGCAGGCCGTCATGATCAAAATCGGCGGCATCGACGCCCATCGATCCTTGTGCTTTGCCGTTTGCGTCGACCGCGCTTCCAGAGATCAGGCTGACATCTTCGAAGGTGCCGTCGCGCTTATTGTGGTAGAGGTAATTCGGCCCCGCATCGTTGGCGACATAGAGATCGGGCCAGCCATCATTGTCGTAGTCGAACCAGAGCGGCTGCATGCCATAGGCGCCGCCCGGGTCAAGCACTCCAGCTTTCTTTGTGACATCCTCAAAGGTGCCGTCTCCGCGATTTCGATACAGGATATCGGTTTCTCCCGCGAGCCCCAGAGGTCCGCAATGCACTTTTACTGACATGATCGTGCATTGCGGGCTGCCGAACTCGGGAAGATGGTCGATATCGATGCGCAGGTAGCGCGCGACGAAGAGATCGACAAAACCGTCGCGATCATAATCGCCCCACGCTGCGCCCTGTCCGAACCCTCCCGCTTGCACGCCGGCTTTTTGCGTGACGTCCTCAAACTTGCAGTTGCCCAGATTACGGTAGAGGACATAGCGTCCAAAGCCGGTCACGTATAAATCCTGCCACCCGTCGTTATCGAAATCAGCAACTGCCACTCCCATCCCCCACCCCTTCACCGTTAGGCCAGCGGCCTGGGTAATGTCGGTGAATTTCAAATCCGCGTCCTGGTGATAGAGCGTCACCATGAGGTCGCCACCGTGACGATAGCGGTCTACGGTTGAACCGTTAACGGTAACGATGTCGAGTTTGCCGTCATTGTCACAATCGATAAATCCCACGCCCCCGCTCACGGTTTCGATGATGTATTTTTTCTCCGGAGAAGAGATGTGAGGCACCGTCAAACCAGCCTGCTTGGCAACGTCTTCGAATCTGAGGACCGAAATGGGCGGAGCGGTCTGCGAAAAACAGGCGGTGAGGAGGATAGGCAAGAACGCGGCGAAACGCATAAAAGTCGCGCTATAGTACCACGCTGGTTCACGCGAGAATGCGGCTCGCCCCTGGAGGCGAGTCTCTGAATGGTAGTAGTAAAGGAAGCGTCTGAACGCAATGGCTGGCACGCCAGGCACGATCTTTGCGAAACTTGCTGAAACCGGCGTTTATGGAGTGCCGGCGTGGCCAGGAAGCCGTCTTATGTCAAATCATCGTAACCGCTTACGGTATTGCTGAGGCTTATCGGGGCATCGCTGGGCGTGGCTCCGGTCCAGTGCTTAACGAAGCTACCACCATGAAATTATTGGAGTATCTTCACGAAATCGCTTGACAAGCTAATACATAACGATTAAATATTCCAGCGACATTGAACGATAACGATTACGGTCAACGTAATCGTTATTGTGGTCGACACGGAAAACATCGCCGCCGCACGGGCCTTGAAGCCCGGCCAGCGCAATGGGGCCCACTCAGGAGGGTTCATGACCACGAAGTCATTCGCTCGCAGATTCTGCCGGTTCGCTTGCCCAACCATCCCAACGCTCACCCTAACGGTTTTGACGGTATTGGCTGCGCTCCAGGTCGCGCCGCTCGCCCGCGCTCAGATCACCGGCGACCTAAATGGCACCGTTCGCGATCAGAGCGGCGCCGTCGTAGCCGGGGCTAAAGTCTCGCTGGTGAACCCGGTGACACAAGACTCGCGCCAGACCTCCAGCAATGGTTCCGGCTATTTCTCCTTTACCGGACTTTTGCCGGCAACCTACACGGTGAAGGTTGAAATGCATGGCTTCAAGACTTGGGAGCACGCTGAGATCGCAGTCATTCCCGGTGACGTGCGCGCGGTTCCCGATATCAAACTGGAAGTCGGCAATGCTGCCGAGGTGGTTTCCGTGGAAGCAGTCGCTGGCGAAGTGCCGGTGGAAGAATCGGGCGAACGTTCGGCCGTGCTTACCGCCAAGGATATCGATCGCCTCCCAATCGAAGGGCGTGAACTTTCCGAGTTACTCAAGGTGCTGCCGGGGGCCATCAACAACACGGCTAATTCTGGTCCTGGAGGACTCAGTTCTTCGTCGGGATTCAGTTTCCTCAATATGAGCCCGCTGGGCAGCGCGATCGGCGACGGGCTCAACGTCAATGGGGTGCCCAACCGCGGTGGAACGAACCTCCTTTTAGATGGCGCGAACATCATTGATCCAGGGTGTAACTGCACCTCGATTGCCACGGTCAATCCCGATATGACCCAGGAGGTCAAGGTGGCGTCCACCAACTTCGGCGCCGACAATCCTTTGGGACCGGTGGTGGTTAGCAATATCAGCAAGTCCGGCGGGAGCTCTTATCACGGTGAGGGCTACTTCTACGCTCGGAATCATGCTTTGAATGCCAACGATTGGGCCGACAATTTCAGCGATACTCCGAAGGGTCCGGATCACTATTACTATCCCGGAGGGAGCTTCGGCGGACCGATCCCAGGCACGCATAAGAAATTGCTCTTCTGGTTCGGCTATGAGCATTACCTTCAGAATCTCGGCAACGGCGGCAGATTGCAGTCCGCGATTCCCACCGCTGACATGCTGGCGGGCAATTTTACGCCGACGGCCGCCAATCAAGTGGTTTGCCCCAATGGTTTCAATTCGACCAACACCAACTGGTGCAACAATCTGGCGGGCACGGTGCTGCCGGATGGAACGGTGGTGCCCGATAACGGTGCGGCCGGCTACCAGATTCCAGCGCAGTTCCTCGATCCCGGGTCGGCCGCGCTGACGAAAGTCTTTCCTACCACAGGCGTTCTGACCACGGCTGCGGCGATCAATGCCAATGGCGGTTATAACTACCTCGGTGTGTTCCCTTCGACCCACAACGGTTACGTGGTGCGCACACGCGTGGACTATAACTTCAGCGACAGCACGAAGTTCTTTGTGTCTTACCAGAGCGGAAACGACTCGCAGCTGGAGGAGGGCAACGGCGCTCATATGTGGTGGACACCCGGCAACGCCATCCCGTTCCCCGGCGGGGGGCTGCTGGCGCTCGATTTCACCAAGACCGCGACCGGCCACTTCCTGCACGTTTTCACCCCGACATTGACCGAAGAGTTCATTGCCGCCTGGGGTTGGTCAAATTCGCCACAGACGACCAACCTTAGCCTCGTCAACCGCCATAACCTCGGCTATCCCTACCCCACCCTGTTCACCTCGAATGCGAACATCCAGATGATTCCCTCGTTCGAGTGCGGCTACTGCGGGCCCAACCAGCTTCCCGACTTCTCGCAACCCGACATATTTGAAAGCGGCGGCGAGTTCTTTGTGCGCAGCGAAAACCCCTCTTTTAGCGATAACATCACCAAGGTGTACAAAGCGCATACCCTTAAAGTTGGTGCCTACTACGCGCGAGTTGGAAAGTACCAGGGCAACGCCCTGTTTCCCAATGGGGCAATCACGAACTGGGGGGGGCTGAACCCCGATATTCTCACTGGCAATGAAGTGGGATCCCCCAATAACAAGGTAGCCAATTTTGTGATGGGCATCGCTGCGGGCAATGGTGGCTACACGGAATCCAACAGCTCACCCAACAACAACATCGGTGCTAAAACCATATCCGGCTATATCAGCGACAACTGGAAAATAACCAAGCGGCTCACGGTCGATTTTGGGGCACGCTGGGAACACATCGGACACTGGTATGACCGAACCGACAACGGAATGGCGGTCTTCATTCCAGGCCTGGTAGATTCTGATTTCGTTTCCGGCCAGTACTATCCCGGCCTGCGCTGGCATGCGATTGATCCTGGCGTGCCCAACAGCGGCGAACCCAATCGTTTGGCCCAGTTCTCGCCGCGCTTCGGCATGGCTTGGGACATTTTTGGAACCGGCAAGACCGTGGTGCGCGGCGGCTGGGGTATGTATCGATGGAACGACCAGTACAACGATTTTACCGGCGCTTTGTCACCGGGGCAGGGAATCGTTACGTACACCTCGCCCGGCAGCACGAATCTTCTGCTTTCGCAGATCGGTTCCATCAGCGTGCCTGCAGCCACCTGGGTCCCTCAGGGGGTGAGCGCTCTCAGTAACAGCGACTACAATATCCCGCTAACCTATGCCTACAACCTTACCGTTTCCCATCAGCTTCCCGGACATTCGTTGCTGGAGGTCGCTTACGTGGGCAACGACAGCGAACATGTATTGATGGGCGGCCAAAGTGGCGCTGGGCTGCAGAGCGGTGACCTCATCAATCAGAACAAGACTCCGCTGGGGGCTCTGTTCAAGCCAGACCCGATCACCGGAATCGTGGCGCCGAATCCTGAGGATGTGACCCATGATTTGGTCGGCAACGCTTTGCCCAACACTTACGCCGACTATCATCCCTTCGGTGTCTATCTTGGGCCGGGAGCGCTTCACGGCCAGCAAATCTACGGCACCAACGCCATCACCGTCGCCATTCACGAGGGTTATTCGAATTACAACGCCTTGCAGGCCAGTTGGGTCAAGCAGAGCGGACCGCTCACCTTCAACGTCAACTTCACCTGGTCGAAGGCCCTGGGTACCGATCTTGGGGAGGACCCTTTCTCGCTACGGGGCAACTATGGGGTGGAAACTATTGATCATCCCTACGCGCTCAATACTTCCTACACTTACAACCTACCGAAATTCACTCACGGCAATAAAGTCTTGGGTGGCGCCACCAACGGATGGACCATCGCCGGAATCACGAACTGGGAAAACGGCGGCGATTTGCAGGCTCTCAACAATGTGAACGGCCCCAATTTCGGCCTTGCCCTGCAGTACATCAACTATCCCTCCACGCTGCCCAGCGGAAATTCTTTGAGCCAGAAGACGTATTACGGTACCGACTCCAACAGCTCATTCACGATTCAGCCGGCTCTAACCTGCAACCCGGGGAGCGGAACAAACGGGCTTCTGAAGGCCAATCTGAACTGCTTCACAGCTCCGGCCTATCAAACCTATGGCACGCGCGATTTTCCCTATCTGCACGGCCCAATTTATTTCGACAGCGACCTCTCCGTTTACAAGACGTTCCATGTTACCGAGAGGCAGGCGGTGCGGTTCACCGCATCCGCATTCAATTGGCTGAACCATCCCTTGTACCAATTCAGCGGCGGCAACCAGTTGGCTCTGCCCTTCACGATGGACTACAACACCCATGCCATTGCGCTGAACACAGGGCAGGTGCAGAGCAACGTATGTACGGCTGGCCTCGCCGGGCTGATCCCAGGTCAGACGGCATCCTGCGGCAACTATGCTTCGCTCTGGGGCAAGGAAAATTATAAGAACGCCTATCCGGGTGGCCGGATCATGGAGCTCTCGGTCAAGTACACGTTCTAAGTGTGAGGAAAGGGCCTCCGTTTACGCCGGAGGCCCTATCTTTAAGTGCCCCTGCTCGCCTGCAAGTAGTTCCTGCGGCAATCGGCCTTGTTTTTCCGGCCTCCGGTTCCGGCCGTCCCGCTGGCAGAGCATCCATCCCTGGATGAAAATTGGCGTGCGTTCCAGCCAGCTGCTAGCGTAGGTTGCGCTCGGCATAATGGATCAGGTCAAGGTTCCTGAGAGTGGCCGCCGCCGCTTCGGGGGTGATGTCTCGCTGTGGGCTGGCTAGCATTTCATACCCGACCATGAACTTGCGGACGGTGGCCGAGCGCAGCAGCGGCGGATAGAAGTGCGCGTGAAAATGCCATTCCGGGTGAGCTTCGCCATCGGTTGGCGACTGATGGAAACCCATGGAATAGGGGAACGATATCTGGAAGAGATTGTCGTATCGTGTGGTGATCTGCTTGAGGATGTCCGCAAGACTGTTGCGCATGGCGGGATCAAGAGATGCCAGATCGCCAGTGTGCCCCTTGGAGAGCAGCAGCACTTCGAAGGGCCACACCGCCCAGAAAGGCACGAGAGCCGCGAAATGAGTGTTCTCGGCGACCATGCGTGTCCCCGCTTGGGTTTCCACTCGCAGGTAATCGCACAGCAGGCAAGCCTGGTTATTCTCGAAGTATGCCTTCTGCGATTCCTGCTCTTTGCGAGGCTCGTTAGGAATGCTCTGGCTGGCCCAGATCTGACCATGGGGATGCGGATTGCTGCATCCCATAATCTCGCCCCGATTTTCGAAGATCTGCACGTAGCTGATGTAAGGCAAAGAACCGATCTCAGCGTATTGTTCTGCCCATGTGTCGACCACCCGGGCAATTTCCGGAACGGTCATGCGGGCCAGCGTCAGATCGTGGCGGGGTGAAAAACACACCACCTTGCAGATACCGGCCTCAGACTCCAAACGCAGCAAATTGCGCCCGCCGGAGTCACCTTGTCTCGCAGGTTTGAGCTCGGGCTTTAGCGCCGCAAAGTCGTTGGTGAAGACAAATGTCGTTTCGTAGTTGGGATTACGTGCTCCGCCGGCCCGTTCGTTGCCGGGGCAGAGATAGCAAGTCGGGTCGTACGTCAGCGCCGGAGCAGAAGCGGCTGCCTCGATATGACCCTGCCAAGGTCGGTCGTTGCGCTGCGGCGACACCAGGACCCAATCGCGCGTGAGCGGATTGAAACGGCGATGAGGGTCTCGATAAAGGTTATCCGGTTCCATTTAACCGTCAGCTTTGTATCCGTATGGGTATGGTCGCCGCCGCGACCGCAACTTATTGACTCTCGCAATCTGGCCAGGCCTGCCCGCCCTGTGCAGGCTCGCAAACGTAAATCTCTGGAATGATCCCGGTTACTTCGCGGTACGCCCGCGAAATATGTTCCTTGAACGAATCGGCGGCATCTGCCCTTACCAGATTAACCGTGCAACCGCCGAAACCGCCTCCCGTCATGCGAGCGCCGTAGACGCCGGGGCTGGACGAGGCCAGGTCAACCAGCAAATCCAGTTCTTTGCAACTCACCTGATAGTCGTCGCGCAGGCTGGCGTGGGACCGGTACATCAAATGCCCGAACCGGTCAGCGTCGCCAGACTGAAGAGCTTGGGCGGCCTCGAGGACTCTTTGATTTTCCATGACCACGTGCCGGCAACGACGATAGACCGTGGCCGACAGCACTGGTTTCCAGGTTTCCAGATCCGCGACCGCAACGTCGCGCAGGGCGCGGATTCCAGGCAGGTGCGGCTGCAGAAGCTTCACCCCCTCCTCGCAATCGGCCCGGCGCCGGTTGTATTCCCCAGACGCCAGTTCGTGTCTGACCATGCTGTTGCATACCACCAGGCGAAACTCCGGAGGGACCGGCAGCAGTCGATATTCGAGGGTGCGGCAATCCAGCATCAATGCATGTCCGGCAACGCCAAAGACGGCGATGAATTGGTCCATGATTCCGCATCGCGTGCCTGCGTATTCGTGCTCCGCCTTCTGGCATAGCTTCACTAAATCCAGGCCCGGAACATCCACTCCGGAAAGCGAGCTAAGGGCAAGCCCGGTCGCGACCTCCACAGAGGCTGAAGAACTGAGCCCTGCGCCGAGAGGAATTTCGCCGTAAATGGCCAGGTTGGCCCCGGCCAGATTGTATCCCGCATTCTGCAAGACAGCCGCAACCCCGCGAACGAAATCGCTCCAGTGTCTTCGGGGTGGGCCGGCCAAAGTATCGAGAGACAGCCTGATCTTTTCGTCGAAGTGCTCGGAGTAGACCTCCAGAACGCGGTCTCCGCGCCGTGCCCCTGCAACCCAGGTATAAAACTCGATAGCTGCGGGCATGACGAAGCCGTCGTTGTAGTCGGTGTGCTCTCCGATCACATTGACACGACCGGGCGCGCGGAAAATACGAGGCCTTGCCCCGAACACTCGCCGAAAACGAGCCCTCAACAGATCGCCGGCAGACTCGAAGCTTAACAGGCGGGATATCATCGCCACTTCCCCTCCGCGCGGTCGCGGAACCTTTCTGCAGAAACGCATTCAACCCACGGACGAGCCAATTGTTTTCGGTTTGCCCATGACTCGTCAAGTGCGACGCACCGAGCCGTCGGGGGGGAACTTCGGAGCAGCCCGCAGGGCGAGCTGAACTGAGCGAGGCAGTTCATAGATGACCTGAGTTCAACTCGAACAGAGAGGTGCGGCCGTCATTCACGGCCGTCAATTTTGACAGGCAGGGTGAAAAAAAAAGATGCGCCACGTGGCACGTTTTCGGCAGCCCACAATTGGCCGCCATGTGATTCGATGATGGAGCGGCTGATCCGTAGTCCCATACCGGTGCCGTGAGTCTTGGTCGTAAAAAATGCGTTGAAGATCTGGTCCGCCCCCTGCGAGGGAAGCCCCATGCCGGTATCGCTGACGGACACTCGAAGCTGCTGGCGTTCAGCCCGCTGGGATTTGATGGCTAACTCGCGTGTTCCGTCCACATCTTTCATCGCATCGATGCCGTTAATGATCAGGTTCATAGTGACCTGCTGCAATTGCACGCGATCTCCCATGATCCGGGGAATATCTTCCGACAGTTCTGTGCGCATTGAGATGGAGTATCGGGTAGCCTCGCCGCGCAGCAGATCGACGGTTCCTCGAACGATGTCGTTCACATCAAGCAACTCTCGCGGCGAAATCTCCTTTTTGAAGAGCGAGCGGACCCGGCCCATGATCTCGGTGGCTCGGGCTGCATCCTTTACTACTCGTGATGCGGCCGCGCGTGCCTCTTCGAGATCAGGCTGATCGCGCGCCAGCCAGCGCAAGCAAGTATTGGCGTCGGTAATGGCGGCGGCAATCGGCTGATTCACTTCGTGCGCCAGTGACGCTGTCAGCTCGCCCATGGTGGTCACCCTGTTTATGTGCGCAAGATCCGCCTGGGCCTGCCGCAAAGCTTCTTCGGCACGTTTGCGTTCGGTTACGTCCCGCGCCAGTTTCGATGCTCCAACAATGCGACCCTCGGCATCCTTCATCGGCGAAATGGTTAGAGCAACGTCGAGCAGGCTGCCGTCCTTGCGCATGCGGACCGTCTCGAAGTGGTCGATCCGCTCGCCTCGCTTCAGCCGTTCAATAATCGCCCTTTCTTCGTCACGACGGCCAGGGGGAATAATCAGCAAGATATTCTGGCCGACCGCCTCTTCCGCAGCATAGCCGAAGAGCCGTTCCGCGCTTTTATTCCAGCTGGTGATTTTGCCATCCAGATCTTTGCTCACAATCGCATCGTGCGACGACTCCACTACGGCAGCCAGCAAGCGGGTCGCCTGCTCTCCCCGCTTGCGCTCGGTGATGTCCATCATGGTACCCACGAACTCAACGACGTCGCCAGATGGGCTGAAAACCGGGCGGCCCACCACGTGGACATCTCTGATCTCGCCGCCGGGATAAACGATTCGATTGTCCAGTTCGAATGCCGCACGTTCGCTCTTCGCTCTCTCGATCGTTTTTGCGACTCCAGGTTGATCATCCGGATGAATGCGTTTAAAGAGTGTCTCGAATCGCGGCCTCCCATCCTGCGGGTCAAACCCCATCAGGCGATAGCATTCCTCGGAGTAGTACCTGATCTCGCCGGTGGAGGGCGCCCATGCCCAACTTCCAGTATGACTGAGCCTCTGCGCTTCCGCTAAGTAGGCTTCGCTCTCTCGAAGCGTTTGTTCCGCCAGCTTGCTCTCGGTGATATCCATCATGGTGCATACGAATTGCTCCACCTGCCCGGATGCGTTCAAAACAGGATGGCCGACGGTGTGAGTGTGTTTTAGAGTGCCGTCCGGAAGAAGGATTCGGTGATCCACTTCGTAATCTGACTTTTCTCGGATTGCTCGATCTTTGGCCTCTGCCACTCTGGCTCGATCCTCAGGATGCATCCGCGGCAGCCGGCCGTTCCAAGCCGACAGGCCGTCCTTTGGATCAAAGCCATAGATGCGATACCATTCGTCGGAGAGGTACAAGGCGTCTCCTTCCGGTACCCGCCAGGCCCCACTCCCGGTATGCGAGAGCTTTTGCGCTTCTGCCAGATAGCTTTCGCTGCGCCGCAACGCTTCTTCTGACCGAGTGCGCTCTGTGACGTCGCGGACGGCAGCAGAGACCAGCGTGCCCTCTTCCGTTTCCAGCGGGCTGAGACTGATTTCTACGGGAAACTCCGTTCCGTCTTT
>Ga0181522_10000969_pt1 | contig 18596 bp, 18 predicted proteins | sample PEATcosm2014_Bin_27_FD_121103 | JGI IMG/M metagenome (GOLD analysis project Ga0181522, IMG submission 121103) | Peatland microbial communities from MTU Mesocosm Facility, Houghton, MI, USA - PEATcosm2014_Bin05_10_metaG | ecosystem: Environmental > Terrestrial > Soil > Wetlands > Peat | place... | reverse complement strand
TTTTCTGTTTTTACTTCTCCTTCTGGGACGGTGAAAAGTGAGTGAAGCGGAATTCGAAGGCATAGTTGAATCGCGCTGGTCGGGAGGCGCCTCTCCCTTTGCCATCAACTCCAAGAAGTTGGGCATGTGGCTTTTCATCGTTTCCGATTCGCTCACCTTTTCGGCCCTGCTCATCAGTTACGCCTACGTTCGCCTCGAAACTCCCAATTGGCCCCGGCCGTTCGAAATCTGGCCGGCCATCGCCAAATCTTCATTCATGACTTTCGTCCTCCTCTCCAGCAGCTTGACCATGGTCTTGGGCGTGAATGCCGCTTTCAAAGGCGACCGCAAAAAAACCGTGCGCTACCTGATCGCAACGATCATCTGTGGAATCGCTTTCGTCGCAATCCACGCTACCGAATGGGTCACGTTATTCGGCGAAGGTGTGACACCCTGGGGAAATCCCTGGGGCGTCCCGCTGTTTGGCGGCACATTTTTCGGTCTTACCGGTCTCCACATGCTTCACGTAACAATCGGCGTCGCCTATCTCGCCATCATCGCCTGGGGATTCGGAAAGGGGAAGTACACCGCCGAGCACGTGGAAGTGAGCGGCCTTTACTGGCACTTCGTTGACCTCGTCTGGATGTTTATTTTTCCGATGGTTTATTTGTTGAGCGTGAATCCGAAGTAACAAGGAGAGCCTTTCATAATGAGCGCGCACGGACACGCCGAGCTTTCTCACGAGCATTCCGTAGGCACCACCAGACTTTTCTCTATCGTCTGGGTCTGGCTGCTGTTGTTGACCGCCGTCGAAGTTTTTCTCGCCTACGAACGCCTTGAAGTCCACTTGATGATCACCATTTTGGTCGGCCTCTCGCTGATCAAAGCCGCTTTGATCATGTCCTACTTCATGCACTTGCGCTTCGAACGCCTGGGCTTGTTTCTGCTCCTCGTCCCAGCCATGGTATTCTGCATTTGCATGATGCTGATCATGTTCTTCCCGGATAGCATCCGGCTGATGAACCTGCGCCCGCACTAAATTGGTTCCGTCAGGGCACGGCCTTAGCCGCGCCGAAAGGCTCTGTGAAGTTTCGAGGTTCTTTGTGGGTCGTGGCTTTAGCCACGACATAAAAGCCGCAGGATTCGGCGGCTTTAGCCGCTGAAGTTCCGATTTTGTCGCAGGCGAAACGACGGTCGCACCATTTAGCGATTTGATACGCAAATGAAGAGAGGCCTCACAATTCGGTTCGCCGGATTCACGGCTTTCGGCCTTTTGCTGCTTGTGTCTCTCGCCCCTTCCGCTGCAGCCCAAGGCTGCGCCATGTGCTACCAAAACGCTTCCGCCTCCGGCCCCCAGGGCGCGCAAGCTCTTCGCCACGGCATCCTGGTCCTCATGCTTCCCACGCTGACTCTTTTCACCGGCATTTTCGCCCTCATCTACCGCCGCCGGAACGTCGCGCGCTGAGCCGCGCGCAATGTTTGCCGGCCGCACGAACTGGAATCTGCACTCCAATCGCTTGAGCGAAGCTCTCGCCAAGCATCGCGCCGCAGGGAAACCGTTGCTCGACCTGAGCGCCTCAAACCCCACCGAGTGCGGCTTCGATTACGACCGCCAGTCCATCCTGCAAGCCCTATCAACTCCAGAGTCTTTGTCCTACGATCCTGAAGCCAAAGGCCTCCTGTCCGCCCGCCGCGCAGTCGCCGAATATTATTCAGCCCTCGAAATTATCGTCCCAGCGGAAGACATAATCCTCACCACCAGCACCAGCGAAGCTTACTCATTCGCGTTCCGCGTTCTTTGCAACCCAGGCGACGAGCTTCTAATCCCCGAACCCAGCTATCCGCTGTTCAGTTTTCTCGCGGACATTCACGACGTAAAACTCGTCGGTTATCCTTTGCTGTACGACCACGGTTGGCAGATTGACTTTCACGCTCTGCAAAATGCCATCACTGCGCGCACGCGCGGAGTCATCGTGGTCAATCCGAATAACCCCACGGGACATTTCTGCAAGTACCCCGAGATGGAAAAACTCAATGAAATCTGCTCCTCTCGCCAAGTGGCCATCATCGCCGACGAAGTCTTCCTCGATTTTCACCTCGCCGCAACCCAGCAGCCCAGTTTTGCCGCAAATAAGGGAAGCCTTACTTTTACGATGAGCGGCCTCTCCAAAATTTCCGGCCTCCCGCAGATGAAAGCCGCTTGGCTGATTGCAAGCGGTCCCGAAGATTTGAAATCCGAAGCGCTCGCGCGACTCGAAGTAATTGCCGACACTTTTCTTTCCATGAACGCCCCCGTGCAGCGAGCCATGCCTGTGTTCTTGCAGCTCCGTCGCGGTTTTCAAAAACAAGTACTGGCGCGCGTGCGCAAAAACTTGGCGGACCTCGACAAACAATTGTCCGCACAAAATTCCTGCGCGCGCTTGAACTTGGAAGGAGGCTGGTATGCCGTAGTTCGCGTCCCCGCAACCCGCTCGGACGAGGATTTAGCGATAGATCTTCTGAACGCGCAGGGAGTTTACGTCCATCCCGGACACTTCTACGATTTCCCGACCGATGGTTATTTAATTGTCAGCTTGATTGCGCCAGAGCGCGATTTCAGCGAGGGAATAAAACGCTTGCTCTCGTTGTTCTAACGCAAGCGTCCCGGCGGGTCCGCCGTTTCAGGAGTCTCCAGCTTCAATTCCGGCCCTTCATGATCCGGCAGCTTCGAAGGCGGCAACTGTGGAATCCCGACTCCCCGGTTCATCTCGAAATGTTCTTTCGCGCAGCGCGGGCAATATCCTTTTCCCGTTTCTTCATCGCGCTGGCTGGCAAGTTCGTAGCAATCGCAAATGCAGTCGCAATACCCGGTAGTCGAAGCCGTCTTGATAGCAACCAGTCCCATCTGCAATATTCCTCCGTCGCAGGATACTACAGGTGTGCCTTTCGCAGCGCAAGGCAGGAAAGCTCAGCGGAATCTCGCGCCTCGCGCGAAGGCGCTTCTAAACGTGTTCGAGTTGCGCCAGCCGGAACGGGTCGCCCACTTTATGATGAAGTTCCAGCCAAACGCTGTCCGGCTGCGACAAAAATACTTCCACCACGCGCGGATCGAATTGCCGTCCGGAGTATCGTCGAATTTCTTCTCGAGCGGCCGAAATCGGCATGGCCTTGCGATACGGCCGGTCCGAAATCATCGCGTCGAGCGTATCCGCCACCGCGAATATCCTCGCGCCCAGCGGAATCTGTTCGCCCTTTAGTCCCCGCGGATATCCCGAGCCGTCGAAACACTCCTGGTGCGTCAGCACGATCTCGGCTGCATCCTTCAGGAATGGAATTCGCTTGAGCACCGCAAATCCTATATCGCAGTGCGTGCGCATGATTTCGCGCTCTTCGTTTGTCAGCGGCCCCGGTTTTCGAAGAATGTTGTCCGGAATCCCCATCTTGCCGATATCGTGCAGGAACGCGCCGCGCGCGATGTGCCGCAGCAGTCCTTTGTCCACGCCCATGATTCGCGCCATGGTGATGGTGAATGCCGTCACGCGCTGGCAGTGGCCTTCCGTTTCCGCGTCCTTCGCGTCCAACGCGCCGCCCAGCGCTTCCAGCGTGTAATCGTACGATTGTTCCAGGTCTTGCAGCGCAATCGATAGCTGCTGCGTGCGCTCCGCCACCAAATGCTCCAAATCGCTCTGGTAAGTCCGATTTTCGAGCACCAGCTGCCGGTGTTCCAGCGCTCGCCGGACGCTCAGGTGCAGCTGCTCCTTCTCGAACGGTTTCAGAATGTAGTCGTAAGCCCCCGCGCGGATTGCTTCCAGCGCGATGGAGATATCGTGCATCGCGGTAACCATAATCACCGGCACGTCCGGGTCTTCGGCGCGCAACTCGGAAAGCAGCCGTATGCCGTCCATCTCCGGCATCACGATGTCGCTCAACACCAAATCGAACGCATCATTCCCGAAAGCCTCCAGCGCCATCACACCGTTCGAGCACACGGTGCACTTATACCCTTGCGAATCGAGCAGAGTCGACACGACCTCTCGAATCGCCTCTTCGTCATCCACTACTAGGATTTTTTCTCGGTCCACCGTCGGCTCCGAAGCGTGCCTATCGCCAGTATAAGCTTGGCCACATTCCGGCGTGGACGCCTTGTTTCGACCGCGTGCTAGTTTGCACAATGCCTGTCTCGCATCGCAGTTTTCATCAGATTGGGCTTAACAAAAAGCCCCGCCGCTGATTCAATTCGGTCCGGCGGCCGCATATTTGGAGGTCCTCCCGAGAACCGACGGGAAACCTGTTATTCTTCAATGACATCCAATTCTAGTGGGCTCTGTCGTCGGATTCTCCGGAGGTGGAGATGAAGCGGTTTGCGGTTTTGTTACTCGCGCTTTCCTTGTGCATGGTAGCCGCTGCTCAGCAATCTGCTTCGCCGAAAATCGAAGCTCCCGCGCGAACGCCGGCGTCGGCGCCCGCGCAAGTCCCCTCAGCGTCCAATCCCGAATTCTTGAAAGCAGCCGACGAAGTCCTTGCGCAGATGAGCCAAATCCTGGCTCTCCCCATCAAGGAGCCGCTTAAGAAGAGCCTGCGCTCGAAGCAGGAAATCCGCGAGTATCTCGTCGTCGAGGAAAAAGAAGACCGAACCGACGCCCAACGCCACGCCGACTCCAAAACTCTCGAAGCTTTCGGTTTGATCCCCAAGGACTTTCCGCTCGATTCTTTCATGCTCGACGTTCTCACCGATCAAGTCGCCGGCCTCTACGACCCCAAAGCGAAAGAATTTTACATTGCCGACTGGATCCCGGCCGATGAGCAGCGCGAGGTAATGTCCCACGAATTGACCCACGCATTGGAGGACCAGTCTTTTCACATCGATCCCTGGATCAAGGCTGCCCGGCCGAACGATGACGCTGAACTCGCCCGCCAGTCCGTTAGCGAAGGTTCGGCGCTCGCCGCCATGGTGGACTACACCATGCGAGATCAGAAGATGGGCGTGCGCGATTTGCCCGACGTTTCGCTTCTGATCCGCTCCGGCGCCGTCAGCGAAATGGACAAAGATCCTAAACTCTCCAAGGCCCCGCTCTTCATCCGTGACGAGCTGCTTTTTCCCTATCTCGCGGGCACCGGTTTTTCCCAGCAGTTTCTGAAAGCTCATTCCGGCTGGAAAGATATTCACCTGATTTTCGAGAATCCTCCCGTCTCCACCCAGCAAATCATCCATCCGGATCTCTATTTGTCCAATGTAAAGCCGGAACCCGTCACTCTGCCCGCTTGGAAAGGTTTGGTGCCGGAGGATTGGAAGCTGCTGGAAGAAAACGTCCTGGGTGAATTCGGACTTGGCGAGGTTTTGAAACAGTTTATCGGGCAAGAGCGCGCGGACAGGATTTCTCCCGCCTGGAAAGGCGATCGCTACGCCACATTTGAAAACGCTGCCACTAAGCAAACTTCGCTCGTGTTTCGCATCGCGCTCGACAATCCGGACGACGCAGCCCGCTTTTTCGGCCAATACAGTGAAGTCCTCGAACTAAAGCACACCGACCGCAGGGAACTTTTCCGCCGCCCCAATTTTTTCCAGTTTCAAACCGACGCCGGCGGAGTCTTCCTCCATTGCGCCGCTACCACCTGCCTGATCGTTGAAAACGCCGGTCGCGATACATTCGACAAAATCAATCGCGCAGCGGGCTTGCCCGCCGCTATCGCTCCCACCGACGCGGACGCCAAGCCGCCCCAGGCAATCACGCGCTTGGTTCCGACTATCGATTCCGGTTTTGGTGGCTAATAAAACGGTGGGTTCAGGCGCTGCAGAGAGTCTAATGGCGGACGAAGTTCCTTATTTCCAAATCGGACGCCCGAATCAGTCGTCGAGCGAAATCCCCGCGGAATCCGTTCGGTAAATCACCATCATAGTCTGGTCGTCAGCCTGTCGCGCGCCTGACGAAAAGCTGTTCACATCCTTCAGGCAAGCCGCCAGCAGTTCCTGCGGCACCCAGCCGTGCCGTTCCTCGGCCACGCGCATGATCCGCGCCACGCCGTACTCCTCGCCCTTGCTATTCGTCGCTTCCGAGATTCCATCGGTGTAAAGAACCAGGCTGTCTCCCGGTTCCAGAAGCACTCGCTCGATCGTGTACCGGCTTTTCGCAAACATCCCGAGCGGCACGCCGGTCGAGCCGACTTTCCTCACTCCGTCCTTCCCGACGATCAGCGCCGGGAAATGTCCGGCGCTCGCGATCTCCACTTCACCGGTTTTACCCGCGCGCCCACAAATCAGCGTCGCGTACTGCCCCGCAATCGTGCTCTCGCAGAAAACGTGATTCGCCCGCTCCAGCAGCCCGTCCAGTTCCAGTCCCACTCCGGAAAGACTGCGAAACATTGCATGCAAGTGCGACATCAAAAGCGCGGCAGCCACGCCTTTGCCCGCCACATCGCCGAAGAGAAACACCAGCTTCCCATCGCTATTCGTTGGCGAAATCAAATCGCAGTAATCGCCGCTTACCAAGCCCGCCGGCTTGTATTGGTAGTGCACGCGCCAATCGTTAAATCGCAGGTTCGTTTCCGGCAGCAGCCCCCGCTGAATTTTCGCCGCAAGCTCCATGTCACGTTCCAGCGCGCGCTGCTCCCCGCTCGTAAGATGATCGAGACAAAATCGCACCAGCGGATCGGCCAGCAGCCGTTCTTTCTCCACCGTATCGTTGCACGTCGGACAAATGCCGTACGTTCCGTCGTCCATCCGCTGCAGAGCGGAGTTCACTTCGCCAAGCATTTCCAGCAATGGCACTCCGGGCGCTTCCGGCATCGCCGCCGAAACCGCGGAATTCAGCTCGGCGCGCCGTTTTTCCAGTTGTTCGCGCAAATAAGGGTCCGTTACTTCAGGCATCGGAATACTCTCCAGGTTCGAGCTTCTCGCAACTCTCGCCGCAGTGCTATCCGGTTCGGGCACGGGAACTCCTCGCTTTGTCTCTTCTATCTGATTCCGCAACTTGGGCCGGAGATTCCACAACTATCGGCTCCAGCGGCAGGCGCTCGGCCTTTCGCTCCAGCCTCGCGAGGCGCCGCTCGAACCGTGCCCGCATCTTTTGATACGCTCCTTTAGCAATCGTGCCCAGGCGCTTCGCTTGTTGCAGCTCGCTCAGCGCGTCGCCCGAAATCAGCGCCGCGCGCCGCGGCTCGCGCATGTGGCGTTCGTAATAAATCGCGAGTTGTTCGTATGCTTCCAATCCTTCGCGGGAATTTCCCAGCATGCCTTGCCACAAATCACGCGCCTGTGAAAGATCGCCTTCGCGCTTCGCCATGCGTGCCAACGACCGCCTCGCCACTCTGTCTGTCTCTGGAGGCAACTCATCCGAGGCAAGCGATTGTTCGTAGTGTTTGCGAGCCCGCTTCGCTTCGCCGCGCCTTTCGCAGATACGCGAAAGCCCGAATAGCTCGAATCCGTCTTTGCCTTGCCTGTCGGCTTCAGACAGCAGCGCTACGATGCGGCTAGAAAGCGCCGCCAGTCCCCGCAAATCCATTTGATTGTGCATAAAAATTGGAACCAGCGGCTCCGGCGGCCCTCCGCGCAGAAAATCAAAATATATTTCCGGTATGAATTCCGACGCCACGTCCGCCCCGCGATTCCATCCCAGCACGTGGCGTTCGAGCTCCTGAAGCCGGACCGACCCAATCCGCAATCGCCACAGATTCCGCGCGGGGTGCAAAAAATCCAAATGCGCGCGAGGCGCAGGCGGCCGCAGCGTCCGCGTCATGCGATAGCGCGTTTCCAACAGCGGCCAATCGAACGATTTGCCGTTGAACGTCACCAGCACGCACCGTTCCGCCATTCGCTCCGCCAGCGTGACCAGCAGCGCATGTTCCTCGCTGTGATCGCGCATGAAAAATTGCTCTATCTCGAGCCCGCCCGCGTCCCACCACGCAATTCCCACCATAAACGCGTAGGTCCCGCTTCCACCCATGATCCCCGTTGTCTCCGTATCCAGAAAAAGCCATTGCCGCGGGTCTGCCGCTTCCTCCGCAGCGTCCGGCAGCAGAAGACGCAGCGCCGACGCGTCCAGCCTTTCGTCCGCCATGCCGTGGCCTAGCGGCGGCCAATCCGCTTTTATCCCGTCCGCCACGTCTGAAAACCATTTCCGCAGTGCCAGATGCTCGCCAAATTCATTTCGCAGCGGCGCCGCTCCCAAAAGTTCCGCCAACCGCTCCGAACCCTCGGGGAAATTCGGCGGAAACCCGCGCGGCTCTCCAACCACACCTTCTCGTCCGCCAAAAGCCTTCGGCAGCGTCGAGTTCGCGGCGCGCGCCGCCCCGTTCAGCGGCCTCTGCAACGCCTTCACCCGCGAAAACCGATCTAGCGTCGTCTTGCTCACGCGCACAAGTGCTCCAGAATTTTCAGCGCCGCTTCTTTCGCCCGCTCGCTCTTCTCTCCCACCGGCCCCACGCATGAGGGACATCCCTGGTCGCACGGGCAAGCCGCAATCAACTCCCGCGTTCGCCGCAACAGCAAATCGTGCACGCGAAAAAGCGGCTCGCTGAATCCAATCCCGCCCGGATACGCATCGTAAAGATACAAATTCGGCTCGAAGAATTCCTTCATCTGCGAGGGATCGCTCATCGCCGTGGTGAACTCCTGCCAATCCGTCTCAATTCCAGGACTAGCCGGCCGCTCGCCCACCGCAGTTCCCAGATCGCGCCTGTCGCACATCAGCAGCAGCGTCGCCATCGATTCCAGCGCGTACAACAAACCGAAAATCCCGCTCTGCCGGTCGGACAGCGCAAACGGCAAACCAGCCAGCAACTCGCGCTCTAAAGTGATCCAGAACGCCGTCGTGTGCATTTCGTTTTCCGGCAATTCAAGTTTCCCCGCGCCCACATTTTCGTTGGTGAAAAATTTGATCTTTTTGAATCCCACCACCTGCGAACGCACCAGCACTTCGCCGTGCGCGCGAGCCGCCGGCCCCGCGATGCCCTCCTCCTCGGCAATTTCCAGCACGCGCACTTGCGTGTAGCGGATCGCATCGGTGAAGTAATCCACATTCACGCGCTTCACATACGCCTTGCGCTGCTCAAAATCGAGCCGCTCCACGTGATACTGCTGCCCCTGGTGAATGTAAATCGCCTTCGGATGCACCGTCGTCAGCGCCGACGAGAAATCCACTTCGCCGATCACTTCAGGCTCGCCGTCGTTTTCTCCGCTCGCATCGCTTTTACCCGTTATATCGATGATCACAAAATTGTCCGACGTCACCGAGCGCAAGCTCACCGTGTCCGCCGGATACGCCTGCTGCACCCAGTGCCAGTTCCCGCCGCTCCGATGGAGATATCCCGCCTCCGCCAGCCGCTCGCACAGTTGCTGCAAATCCACGCCGCCCATTCGTTCGCCAGGAGAAAGAGGCAGCTCAAACGCCGCGCACTTCAGATGGTTGATAAGAATTTCCAGATTGTCCGGCTGAACGTAAGCGTGCTCCGGCGAGCGTCCAAAAAAATAATCCGGGTGCTGCACAATAAATTGATCCAGCGGCGCGGAAGACGCCACCAGCACCGCGCACGACGCTCCGCTTCGTCTCCCCGCACGTCCTGCCCGCTGCCATGTGGAAGCAATCGAGCCCGCGTACCCCGCCATCACCGCCGCGTCGAGTGACCCGATGTCGATCCCCAATTCCAGCGCATTCGTTGCGACCACTCCGCGCACTCGTCCCTCCCGAAGCCCGCGTTCGATTTCGCGCCGCTCGCCCGGCAAATATCCGCCGCGATATCCGCGCACCGGCTCAGCCTGTCCCGGCAGCGGCCGGTTGGCCTGCTGCAAATATGTAAGCAGTACTTCCGTGTGCAGCCTGCTGTTGGCAAAAACAATCGTCTGCAATTTCCGCGCAAGAAGTTCCTTCGCCACGCGCGTAGTCTCATTCAAATAGCTGCGCCGAATTCCCAGGTTGCGATTCACCATCGGCGGGTTGTAAAAAACAAAAAGCTTCTCCGCTGCCGGCGCGCCATTTTCTTCCACCACTTCCACTTCGCGCTCGATCAGCTGTGCCGCCAGCTCGCCCGGATTTGCAATCGTCGCCGAGCAGCAAATAAACTGCGGCCTCGACCCATAAAATTCCGCGATCCGCGCCAGCCTCCGCAGCACATTCGCCAGATGGCTTCCAAAAACTCCGCGATAAGTGTGCAGTTCGTCCAACACCACGTATTTCAAATTCTCAAACACGCGCGTCCACCTCGTGTGGTGCGGCAAAATTCCCGTGTGCAGCATGTCCGGATTCGTCAAAATTACGTGCCCGCGCTCGCGAACTGCCTTTCGCGCGTCGCTCGGCGTATCGCCGTCATACGTAAACACGCCGAAGCAATCGTCCAGCCGCGTGGCCAGATCGTGCAATTCGGCGAGCTGGTCTTGCGCCAGCGCCTTGGTAGGGAACAGGTAAAGCGCGCGAGTATCCGCGTCCTCAAGAATCGCGTTCAACACCGGCAAGTTGTAGCAAAGCGTCTTCCCCGACGCCGTCGGAGTCACGACCACAAAATTCTTGCCGCTGCGTGCCAGTTCCGCCGCCGCGCCCTGATGCGAGAAAAGTTGCTCGATCCCTTTGCCTCGATACGCCGCAGCCAATTCCGCCCGCACCCAGCTAGGCATCGCCACAAACTTCGCCTCGCGGGCAGGAATGTGCCTCACGGCGGTCAGTACTTCATCCGCCCTATATCGCCCCGCCAGCGCGCTCAGCGCCTCCTGCACCGTATCAATCGTCGTTCGAGCAGATAACGCACGCGCCGTCTGTCCTACCGGCTGCAGCGCCAGCCCATGCCCCGATCCTGATGCCGTCATAGTCTTCCTCCCAACGCTCATCGACCGCGGTGCGCAGGCTCCCGCCCATCTTGTCTCATTCGCTTTTTGTTCGCTTACCCTAACACAGGTCAACCGCGTAGCACAACACCGCTATTCGGTAAGTTTTCCAGGGGATCTTTACTCGCGGACTGCCCTATTTATGCGACCGGTACAAAATCACGCGCACCTTCTCGAGCGTCACCAACCCGCCGCTAATCATTTCATCCAGCTGCGGCAGAATCTCCTCGATTCGCTCCGCAAACTCCACCGATTCGATCACGATCGGCAAATCCTGCGAGAGCCGCATGATTTTATCCGTATGGTAAACGCTGGAAGATCCAAATCCGCCCACGCCGCGCAGCACCGTAACTCCGCCGAATTCTGCTTTCCGCAACAATTCCACAATCGCATCGTACAGCGGCTTCCCATGCCACCGGTCAGACTCGCCGATATGAATGCGCATCAGCGTTCGTTCGCCTTCAAATCGTTCGTGTTCCATTGCGCCCTCCTAAATATCGCGCCCTCCTAAATCCTGTCCGCCAATCGCATTCCCGCCACGATCGCCAGCATCCCGCCCGCCACGCTCGCCAGCAAATAAGTCCCGGCGCGCGCCCATTCTCCATCCTGTATCAAGCGCACCGCCTCGAAAGTGAAAGTAGAAAATGTTGTGAACGCGCCGAGAAACCCCACAGTGATCCCAATGCGCCATTCGGGTGGGACGGACAAATGCGTCAACGCGTACTCCGCGATTCCACCGAGCAGAAAACATCCCAGGATATTTACGACCAGCGTTCCGGCGGGGAAACTCGGGCCCGTGCGCTCCTGCACCAGCCCCTGCAATCCGTATCGCGCCAGAGTGCCTAAAGCCCCGAAAACAATCAGCAATGTGATGCGCACAGCTCCTCCTTCCTCTGCGCGCCGCTCCGTCCAACAAAAAACTCCTGGCGCCGGGCGGCGGCCAGGAGTCATCAGTCCGTGTTGCGGACGCTTCAGGCGAACTCCATCGCCTTCCAATCTTCAAGCGTATTCTACCATCGCCGCTAAACCGAATCCCACTGTTCCGTTTGGAGTTTCCTGGTTGCGCTCATCCATCTGTCGCGCTCGCTATGGACGGACCTCGATGTCCCTTGACACCCAGCCGGACTGCCGCTATAGAAGATGTATGGCTCACTCTTACTTAATTTTCGATTTCGGCAAAGACGAAGAAACAGCTCAGCACGCTCGCCACAAAGTGGAAGGCTGGAAACAGGGTTTTCGCCTGGGCAACAAAATCAGCATCAAATTTGAACGCGAAGAAACGGAAGACGAAGCGGACGCCGCTAAGCTCGAAGCCGGAGAAGGGAAGCACGCCGGAAAGAAAAAATCGTCCGCAAAAGGTGGGAAGCACTCCGAAGCGAACAAAGAGGACGCCGCCTCGAACGTACGGGTCCTCGTTCGCCTCGATTTCTCCGACCACGAAAAGCTTTCCCTCCAGCGATGGCTCGATCGCATTCCCACCGAGGAGCCATTTAAGTCCGTGGAAGCCACGATCGTCCGCCAGGGCGACCCAGAGTTCGTAAAGACCACAGAACTATTCGAGATGCTGGGCTAACCAGGGCACTTCACGCCCAGCGCTTGGGCGAGTGCTAGCTTAAGTACTACCTTAAGTCTGGGTGCCATGAACCCCCCCAAATAGGGATACCACGACTCGATCGCCTCCAATGACCCCGGCATACCCGCCACTTTTTTTGTACTAAACCTTTCAATAACATGGTGTTACGAGAGGGTTACTGTCCGGCAATCACCCCTTGAGGTTTTGCCCTCTTTGAGGTACTATATCTAGGTAATTTCGTGCAACCTACACTTGCTTCTCGCATCAAACTACTATGAGCGAAAAAGTTAAAGGCCGGGGACGTTTAGTTCCCGCACAAGCAACCGGTGTTGAATATAAGGTGGAGTTCGGTATTAATATGGCACCCGAGACGTCGCAATACGGTCGGGGCCTCAAGCCGACCCGTTGGGCGAAGTGCTCCGTTCGGTCGGCGCATGCCCAGGTATTTCCGGACGGTACGTACTTCCTGCATGCTGACGACGGCCGAGTGCACCAACTGAAGGCCATCGGCGGCAAGTGGCACTGTCTCGCCTTGGCTGCTTAAACTCTTTATCGCGACGGTTGCGAAAGCTTTCTCTTGCCTCCGTCGCGCCGCAGTATCCCTCGGCGGCTGCGCCCTCGCATCTTAGTCCCGCAGTTCAATTAGTCGGCGGCGCGGTAGCTCGCGTTTCCGGCGTGTCTCCATCTGCCGAAAACGGCATGGTAACTTCGATCTCTGTCCCGTTTTCGTCCGAGTGAATTTCGAACTCTCCATCCTGCTCCGCCACTCGTTCCCGCATCCCCGCTAATCCCACGCCGACATGCGTTCCATCATGCCGGAAATGTTCCAGCGTCCCGTTCGGAATTCCTTTCCCGTGGTCCCGCACGCGAAGCACGGCGCGATCCTTCAGCGTGTGCAGCGAAACTTCAGCGCGAGTGCCGCCGGCGTGGCGGTGAATATTAATCAGCGACTCCTGCAGCACGCGAAATAGCGCAAGTTCCATCGCACGCGGCATTCGGGCGGCCCCATCGGGGATATCCGTTGCGACCTCGATTCCACTGCGCTTTGCGAATCCTTCCACATACCAACGTGCCGCGGCGGCGATTCCAATGTCGTCCAGAAGCGGGGGGTGCAGCAAGTAAGATACGGTGCGAGCTTCCCCCACAGACTCGTCGATTAATTTGAGGCACTCCGCAATCACACTATCGTCCGGTCGCGAGCTGGCCAGATTGGATAGCGCCAGCTTGGCCGCCACCAGATTCTGCCCCAGGCCGTCGTGAAGTTCCCGTGAAAGTCGCCTGCGTTCTTCATCCTGCAGCCGCAGCACCCGGGCGCTTAACCTGTGCGCGCTGGTCTCAGCTTTTTCCCGCGCGCCAAGCTCTTCCAGCAGCAAATGATACTGAATCCACAGGAAGGCCACCGCGGTCACGAACGCCGCGGCCACGATGAACAGAAAAATCACGAACAGCGATTTCGAACGGTGCGCGCGCTCCTGCAGCAGCGTTTCTTCTTCCTGCTCCATTTGCCGCATTAGATTGACGATTTCCCGTGAAATCGCCATGTTATCGCGCGAGAACACAGCCTGCTTGGCGTCGTCCACCTCCCCGCTCTTGCGCAGCTCGATGGCTGCCCTCAAAATTCCTAACCTGCGGTTCGCCAGATCTTCCAGACGGCTGCATAGTTCCTGCTGTCTCGGATTGTCGTTTGTTAATTGCCGGATATTCCGCAAATTGGCCGCTGTCTGCTCGCTCGCTGAATCAAAAGCCTGCAGGTAAGATTCATCGCCGGAAACCACATAGCTCAAGCGGGCGCGCCCCGCTTCGGAAAGAATGAAATCGATGTTACTTACGGCCAGCTGCACTTGGTAGGTGTGCGCCACCCACGCAGCACTGTTGGAGAGCCGAACCACTGTGATGGCCGCCCCCACACTACCGATAAGCACCAAAGCGACGGCGGAGATGAAGGCAAGTTTTGCGCGGTTCCGGGGAAGCATGTCAGGCCTTCACTCGCATGGCTCAAATTCCGCGTTCATAACCTCTGCAGACCCGTCATCCCGCTTGAAATCTTTGTGGGTCGTGGCTTTAGCCACGACATAAGCCCGATGTTGTCGACCGGCTTTAGCCGCTGAAGCTCCGCTTCGCGTACGCCCCGGCTCAATGACAGTCGTTATCCGCAAAAGACCGCGCAAATCACTGCACCTGCGCGTCAAACACTCCCGTCTCCACTTTCCCCGCCCGTTTCACCTGCACAAAAATCCGGTACTCCCCCGCCTTTGGGAACCCGTAAGGGAAACTCACTTCAGCCGGCATAGGTCCGGACGCCGGCGCCATCACCATTCCGCTCGGCATCGAAGACCCCTCTCCCATCAGCCCCGCTTGCGCCATCTCCAGAGAAGCCATCGCCACCGACCCCGCTGGATGCACGTGCGCGAACACGCTCAAGTCCGACCCCACAAATTCCGCGTGCCCTGCCATCCCCATGTACGGCTCCAGGTCCTGCGCCGGCTTTCCGTCCTTATCCTGCACGCTGAACTTGAAATCCATCGCCGTCGTAGCCTTCAACGGCCCCGGTCCGCGCTCCCAAATCATCCGCCCGCCGTCTGGAAGCTGCGAAACAGTGTTGTCTTTCCCCGCCGACGCAATTGGTTCCCCGGACCAACTCGAGTCATCTCCACTCATCGCCTTGCCGTTTATTTCCGGCAAGTCAACAGTCCCCACCAACGTCCACGGAAATCCCCGCGAATCCACCACGTCCGCAAAAACCTGATAATGTCCCGCCGGCATGTTCGGCAAATTGTCCGCAAACGCGCCGCCCTCTGCAAGAGTCGGATGAAGATGCCACATCCGATTCATCCCCGGCAGTTCGATCAGAAACAAATGCATCAGATGGTTATGGTCAGGCACGACCTCTCCCATATTAATTCTGTCCGACCATTTCGGATTTTGGCCTCTCGCCCGAATCACCAAACGGTTCCCGTCTTCCAGCGTAGTCTCCGCCGTCGGCGGCTTGTAAAAATTTACCCGCCCCTGGTAATCCGAATCTTCCACTCCCCACCACGATTTCCCCAGATAAAGAAGGCCAACCACCACGATCACCGTAACCACCATCACGATTCTGGCTCTGCGCGCGTTGGCAGGCCCCGGTGCTTCGCCGCGCTCCAGGCTTGCTTCGCGAGCGCCCGCGCCGGCAATTGAAATCACTCCAACGCCGAGAATCACCAGCATCGCCACCATCAGCCCGGCCAGCGGTTTTTCCATCGGGAAAGTGCGTTGCGCAAACGAAGCCACCGGCACCGACAACTCCCCTTTGCCTTTCGCTCCGTCCACGATCACCCGCACCTGCAGCGCGCCCGATTCCATCAGCCAAAGGTTGCCGGTAAAAAATTGCGGATCGTCCTTCGAAACCTTCGCCTCATCAGGCGTGGGAGGAAGGTTCGACCCCGGTCCGTTCAGCCGCAGCGGAACGATTTGCACCGAATTCACATCACCGTTTTCACACCGCACCTGAATCTCTGCCACGCCCGGAATCACCTGCGGCATTCGCACCGTGACGAACAGATGATAAGGGCCTGCATCGCCTTCGTAAAAAACATCCGGGCTGCCCACGTGCGCGAGCACAGGAATTGCAGCGCCCAGCAGAATAACCGCCGCGATCAATAACCGCCGCTGGAAATCCTTCATCGGCGAATCCGCCGCATCCATTCACCCCAGGCCATTCCAATCCGCACCATCAAGATCGCCGCCACTAGCGCGATCCCCATGCGCAGCCAGAACGCTCCGGGCGTATGGTCCGTGTGAATGAAAACGTTTCGTACCCACGGAGACGTGGACGGTATGAAGTAAGGATAATTCGTAGTCTGAAAAATTCTATTTCTCGAAGCCGGAGACAACAGAAAATCGGCAAATGGCCATTGCACCGCGACGAAACTCACCAGAAACGCAGCTCCCAGCGTGGCCGCCTGTTTCCACCGGTTCCACGTCGCCGTTTGCTGCCGCAACACATCAAAAACAATCGCCGGAACGATCAGCAGCATCGGAAAATCCGGGGGCACCAAATGCGTCACGTTCTGGTACACCGGCCCCAGCTTTGGTACCGCCGGGAACAGCGGAAGTATCCACACAAAAGCAAGATGGATCGCCATCCACATCGACGTCATGATCGTCGCCGCCCAGCGATTCTTCGATACCCACGCCACCGTCGCTATCCAAATAGGCGCCGCGAGCATCATCACCAGATAAAACCTCGCCCCGTGCATCAGGATGCGGTTGGTCATTTCCTGCATGATTCCAACCGTCAAGCCCATCAGGAAAACGACGGCGAGGAATAGCATGGGCTCCAGCTTGCGGTAATATGCTCCCTCCGCCCGATTCATCTCCGCCAGCACTAGCACCAGCGCGCCAAAACGGATGCCGATCATTCCCAGCGCCAGCAGCACGTGCGGCGGGCTTAGAATTTTCACGTCCAATCCGTACGAGTTGTGCCACCAATTATCAAACGGCCCCGCGGCGATCATCGCCAACGCGCCCCACGCGCAGATGAACGCACCCAGCGGCCCTCGGAAGCCCCACATCGAAACCGAAACATCGCGCAACCGCGAATCTTTTTGAAACGTCGTGGAAAGAATCAAATATCCGCACGCAATCCCGGCCAGCACCCCGGACAAATAAATCAGCATGTGCGCCGGCGTCCAGAAAGTGTCCCGCCCAACCGTCTCGTGCCAGGAAATGTCCCACGCGCTTCCCACTACCGCCGATATCGCCGACGCCATGCAGCACCATATGTACCAGGGAATCGACGCCGTCTCGGCGTACGCCCTCTCCACGCTCCGAGCCTGAATCGGTGGTTGCAGCGAAATCGTTCCAGCCATTTGTCTCACCCCACTCCACTCATTTTACACCAGTAACCAACTCGCAGTATCACCGACTAAAGCCGCCACATTTGCCTCAAACCCGTCATCCGACTCTCCCGCAACCCGTGTCTCCACACATCCATTCGCCACAGACCTGTCATCCTGCTTGCCCTGACGAAGGAAGGGAGCGTAGCGAGGGATCTGCTCTCTGAAACGTCACCGAACAAGTCCAGCCCACTCTTGAAGTTTCATCGCTTCATTTCAGGAGCCGTCACAAAAAAAAGAGCCGCCTCAAAAAGGCGGCTCCTCCGTCAATTCGATTTTGCTGGTGAAAACTAGTTTAGCAATCTGCGGCGCGTCTTCAAGAAACCCAGGCCAACCAGTCCCGAGCTGAGCAACATCAGCACGCCCGGCTCCGGAGTTGTCGTTATCGTCCCTGCATAATCCAGACCATACGAGCTCCCCGCTTCCTGGTACACGTCGAAAGAAATCGTATTCACGCCGTCCACCAAATACGGCGCGATGTTGAACGTCCCTTCGGTCGTCACCAGGCAGCCAATCGCTACAGAAGAGCAGGTCGGGTAGGAGCCGCCGAGATTCGCCGCAAATATTGTCGTCCCGTTTACCACCACCGAGGTCGTGTCGTCGGCCAATACAGAAAGTGTAGCGCTCGTAATCGTTCCAGTTAGATCGAAAGTCTGCGTGAACGTCACGCTCGTTCCATTCGGCACCACCGTGAACCCGGGAGTGGACGGATTGCCTGTATTCGCATAGGAAATCCAATTTGATCCCGGAAGCGGGGCGGCCCACAGCGGGTTTGACGTTATATTCTGTGTCGCGCTCCCGGAGTTATTGCTCGTGTTGCCGGCGGAGCTGTCAATCGAGGTCGAATCTGCGTTGGCGCTCAAAAAGCAGCCACTTGCGACGATTGCTAAAGCTAACGTCATTAATTTCTTCATTTTGTGGTTCCTCCGAGTGCGCCAAGGGAAATACTCGCCTTCATCCCTACAACTACACTTATAGCAAGTACTATGCCATCACTAGGTGAATGAAAACAAATAACTTACGGTTAGGTGCGGGGAGGGTGTCCTAAGCAGGTCTATCTTTGCGGTAAGTTTTTTCCGACGAAACTGCGGCGAACTAGGACGCCTTTTCCTGCGCGTAGACCAAATATTCCGAATACGGGCCCTTGAAGTCCTCAACCTTCCCGCCGGCCACAAAATGCCAAATCCGCGTAGCCACTTCGTCGATCACGTCGTAGTCGTGCGTCACGAGCAGCACCGTGCCATCATACTTTTGCAGCGCGATATTCAGCGCGTTGATCGACTCCAAATCCAAATGGTTCGTCGGCTCGTCCAGCACCAGCACGTTCGGCCTCTGCAGCATAAGCCTGCAAAAAATCAGCCGCGCGGACTCGCCTCCCGAA
>Ga0181522_10000965_pt1 | contig 18659 bp, 12 predicted proteins | sample PEATcosm2014_Bin_27_FD_121103 | JGI IMG/M metagenome (GOLD analysis project Ga0181522, IMG submission 121103) | Peatland microbial communities from MTU Mesocosm Facility, Houghton, MI, USA - PEATcosm2014_Bin05_10_metaG | ecosystem: Environmental > Terrestrial > Soil > Wetlands > Peat | place... | reverse complement strand
CCAGCCCTGCCGCCAATGGCTGATGACCAGCTTGCCATCCAGCCACATCCGGATGCGGCCGTTCGAGTAGGTTTTAAGTTGATAATCCCCCGTCGTGGGCGGGACGAGTTCGCCAACCCAGCGGGTCCAACCGCGGGGACCGCGGCCCTGGGATTGAAAGGAAATGTCTGTCGTGCTGTGCGCATTCTCCAATGGGTCGCGATTGTCTGCGGTGAAAGTGCCGGTCGTGAGACCACCGGGTTGATTGGATGCGTCCACCAGACAATCCGCGGGGATAGGCACAAATTCGCGCAGATCGCCGAAGCGCGTGAACGAAAGATTGTCCCACAAAATGCCGTAACCGCGGCTCGACACCAGGAAGGGCACGACCACGTGCGTGTTATGCTGCCACAAATCGAGGTCGTAGCCCTTGATATCGAGGACGCCAATCTGCCGCTGGCCGAGGCCGTAGAGCGACTCATCGGCATTGGGTTCCCATTGCTGGCGCACATGGAAGGTCTGTTCGCCCTGAACTTCGGCGGGCGTCAAAGTCCGGGTCTTTTCCATCAGGATGGGTTTGCCGCCAACGTCGAAAAAGGAAACAGCGCCGTTGGCAAGATTCACCCGCACCTGGAGTTTTGCGGTCGAGAGCGTGGCCACATTTCCCTGGGTGTCGAACTTCCAAGATGTCTTTTGCTCACGGCGCACTTCGGTCGCGGGCGTGCTGCGGGCGAAGAAAGCGCGGTCTTTCGCGGATGAAATGCGGATGATATCGTCGGCGAAAACCTCCACTTGGAGAAACGTGCCATTGATGGGAAAGACCATGATGCCGTCAGAGAGTTTTTCCGGCGGCCGCGGGACAGGAACGAGGACGCCGCCATGGGTGCTTTCCGGCGATGAGGTGTCGGCTAACATCGACACTTGGCCGCCGGCCGCAATCAAGGCAAATAGAATCAACGACAGATGTCTGCAAAGTGACGTTTTCATGCTAAGACTTCATTCTTAACAAACCCGGGGCTTTCGGCAATGACATCAAATTGCAGGACTTGACGCGGCCGACATTTTCAAATCGGCTGAACCTTTCGTCTGGCAGGCTGGCTCCGACCACCTTAGGAGCATATGTGCCATTGCATCAGCCAAAAACGAATCGAAATCACCGCCAGGATATAGTTCGGGAGGTGTGAGGATAAAAGCCATAAAGCGGGTGACGCGTTCGCGGTCGTCCATGGTCACGATGTGGCATTGGTTGTCACAAGTGGTCACTCTGATGAGAGTGGCGGGAGCGGCGGGGCTCGAACCCGTAACCTCTGCCGTGACAGGGCAGCGCTCTAACCAATTGAGCTACGCCCCCGCTATGGGGCTTGGGAAGCTAGAAGATGCGCCGGAATGCGTCAAGCGGCTTCGCAGGAAAATAAATCCGGGCAGCAGACGCCAAGGAGGTGGGGGTGGGGAACCCCGCTGAAGAAACGTACTGCTACCCGAATGATTCAATGTTACGGTTTTGCAACACTTTGTCAATAAGTTCCAATTAGATATTGTTCACACCCAAGCCTTTAGACTAAACATCTCTTGGCTTTACGATGACAAGTTTTTGCATAAAGTGCGTTTATGGTTGCACTCGAATCCATTGCGTTGTTTCACGGCCTGAACCACGATGAGTTGCAGGTCCTGCGCTTGATCGCCCAGGAACGGCATTTTCCCGCCTCGGGCGACATTTTCCAGGAAGGCGACCCCGGCGATGCCGTCTATTTCGTCAAGGCCGGGCTGGTGGCCATTTCCAGCCTCGTGGGCGCCAACGCCCGGCGGGTCTTTTCCCAGCTCGGTCCCGGGGAAATCTTCGGTGAAATGGCCGTCATCGAGCATCGCCCACGCTCGGCCACCGCCACCGCGGTCCAGGACACGGACGTTTTCTTCCTCCCGCGCAGCGAGATGCTTCCGTTCCTCCAGCGTTCGCCCGTGCTGGCGTTCAATCTGTTGCAACACATCAGCCAACGGCTGCGCGAATTTGACCAGCTTTACCTCCGCGAGGTCCTCCAGGCGGAACGCCTGGCCGTCGTCGGCAATTTCGCCCGCTCCATCGTTCATGACCTGAAAAACCCGCTCAGCATCATCAGCCTCTCCGCCGAGACGTTTGACCGGCCCGAAATCCGCCCGGAGGCGCGCGCCCTGGCCGGGACCCGCATCCGCAAACAGGTCGAGCGCATCAGCGACATGGTCAGCGACATCCTCATTTTCACCGAGGGCAAACGCGTGGACGTGGAGGTCAAACCCGCCAGCTACCACGGTTATGTCCTCGACGTGATCGCCGAGCTTCGCGCCGAGGCGGAACTCAAGGGCGCGCACCTCCAGTTGCAAAACCAACCGCCCGCCGTCCTCGTCCAGTTCAATCCGCGACGCCTCAGCCGTGTTTTTCACAACCTCGTCCACAACGCCGCGGACATGATGCCCGGCGGCGGCGTGATCAGCCTGCGCTTTCAAAGCGACGGGAAGGAAATCATCACCGAGATCGCGGACAACGGCCCGGGCATCGCCCCGGAAATCGCCGACAAGCTGTTCGAGGCCTTCGCCACGTTTGGCAAGGCCCACGGCACCGGTCTCGGCCTCTCCATCTGCAAAAAGATCATCGAAGACCACCGGGGCCGCATCTGGGCGCGCAACCAGCCGGGCCGCGGCGCCGTGTTCGCCTTCGCCCTGCCGCTCCCGTGAGGAAACGTGATTCGTGAAACGCGGGGTGAGAATCACATTTCCATCAAGCGCGCACTTTACAAATCACGTTTCACGTTTCACGCTTCACTTCGCATGAATCGCATCCGCCTGCTGCCCGAACACGTCGCCAACCAAATCGCCGCCGGCGAAGTGGTTGAACGCCCGGCCAGCGTGGTGAAGGAGCTCGTCGAAAACGCGCTCGACGCCCAGGCCACCCGCGTAACCCTGGAAATCCAGGCCGGCGGACGCAGCCTCATCCGCGTGACCGACGACGGCACCGGCATGAGCCGGGACGACGCGTTGCTCTGCCTCGAACGACACGCGACGAGCAAAATCCGGAAGGCCGACGACCTGGCGGCCATCGCCACAATGGGCTTTCGCGGCGAGGCCCTGCCCAGCATCGCCAGCGTCAGCCGGTTCACGCTCACCACGCGCGAGCGCGAAGGCGGATCACCCGAAGGCACGCAAATCATCGTGAACGGCGGGACCATCACCGAAGTCAAGGCCGCCGGCAGCGCGCCCGGTACCAGCGTGGAAGTACGGCAGCTTTTTTTCAACCTGCCCGCGCGCCGGAAATTTTTGCGCGCGGAAGAGACCGAGGCGGCGCATATCCAGCACTACCTGACGCTTGCCGCACTGGCCTATCCCGAGGTCGCCTTCACGTTCCAGAAGGATGCCCGGCTGGTCTGGCAGTTGCCCGCGCGGAAATCCGGCGCGGCGGTTTCCAGCCGGCTCGACGCGCTGCGTGAACGCCTGCGCGCGCTGCTTGGCGATGAAAAACTGTTGGCCGTGAATTTTTCCGCCCCGCTCGATGACTCCATCCAGCCGGAGGAAGCCGACATTTTCGAGACGGCGCAGCCGGACCACTCCTCCGGCAATCCGGACTTGTCACCCGTCACCCGCCACCCATCACTCAACGTTTGGGGCTTCATCGGCACCCCCGGGGTGTCGCGCGCTACGCGCGATGGCCAGCACCTCTTCGTCAACCGCCGGCCGGTCGAGAACCGCGGACTCAACTACGCGCTGCTCGAGGGGTATCACACCGCGCTGATGAAAGGCCGTTACCCGGTCTGCTGCCTGTTCCTGGAAATCGACCCGGCCGCCGTGGACGTGAACATCCACCCGTCCAAGCGCGAGGTAAAATTCCATCGTGAATTTGAAATCCGGAAGCAGGTCGCGCGGGCGGTGCAGGAAACCTTGCTGGCGTTTCACGGCGGCGAGTCCAAGATGCAAAGTCCAAAGCCTCAGGTCGAAACCATCAAACAACCTGAGCTTCAGCCTGCGCCGGCATTGCCGAATTTTCCCGAAAAGTTGAACCCGGCAACGACGGTGGAACCGCAAAAAACGCCCGGCCAGCAACCTCCCTTGCGCATGGGATTCGCCCCGGCCAGGCCAGTCGTAACCGAACCGCCATCGCAAATTACCGGCCAAAATCCGGAAATCCCTCAGCCTGCACCCGGACCCAATCCGCAATCCATAATCCGGAATCCGCAATCGCCGATGCCGCTCCTGGGCGTTCCGCTCCGCCTTGTCGGCGTCGTCGGCAAATTATATGTCGTGCTCGAATCCGACCGCGGGCTCGTGTTGCTCGACCAGCACGCCGCGCACGAACGGATTCTGTTCGAGCAGATGCTGGCCCGGATGGAGCAGGGCGGGACCGCGCCGTCGCAGAAACTGTTGCTGCCGGAGACCATCGAGCTGCCGGTGCGCGACGCGAATTTTCTGCGCGAACAACTGGCCGCACTCATCCGGCTCGGCGTGGGATTGAACGAATTCGGCGAGCGGACCTTCCTGCTTGATGCGCTCCCTCCATTCGTGAAAACCGCCGACGCGCGCCGGTTTGTGCTGGACCTGGTGGATGAGCTAAAGGCGGCCGGGCGCGAAGTGAACCTGGCGCGGCTGGGCGAGCACACCATTGCCAAGACCGTCTGCCGCCACGCGGTGAAAGCCAACGACCCGCTGGGTGGAGCGGAACTTGAAAACCTCATCGAGGATCTGCGCCGCTGCACGATGCCTTACACCTGCCCGCACGGGCGGCCGACCTTGATAGAGATGAACTACCGCGAACTGGAGCGAAAGTTTGGACGGACCCAATGATCAAATCGCAGCCCCTAACCGGCCGGAATTCAAAAAAGAGAGTGACAGAAACCGGCGCCCATTCGGCGTCTGCCAAGAATATTTCCGGTGAACATTGGCGCTTTTGTCTGCGCTGCGGCCACGAATTGATCAACGAGCAGTGCAAGCTCCGTTGTCCGCGCTGCCATTACTTCATGAGCTGCTCGGATTTTGACTGCGCGCGATAAACGCCGGTTACCCGATTTCATGCAACAGCCGGCGCCGGCGTGACGAGGCGGAATTCGCCCGAAAATCAGGCCGTCACCGTCGCTTCATTACCCCGGCACGTGCTTTTTTGAACGAAAGGCTGAAATCGGCGCTCCAGACCTGTGAATAACTGACGAAAATAATTATTTGTCATCTTAAGCAATCTTGTAGTAATTGATTCTTATTAATCCTGGGGCACATTCGATGAGGGCTTCACGCGCATTTAGCCTGATAGAATTGCTGGTGGTCATCGCGGTCATCACAATCCTAACCGCTTTGCTGTTGTCCGGAATCCATCACCTCAAGGCCGCATCCCAGGCGACGACCTGCCGGAACAACCTGCGACAATGGGGGGCAGCCACGCTGCTTTACGCGGCGGACCATGATGATTACCTGCCGCCCGAGGGCAAGTCCGCCCCGCTCGAAACGGACCTGGCCAACCCGGGCTATCATGGCTGGTACATCCAGCTCCCCGAACAAATGAATCTTCCGCGCTATCGGGACATGCCCTGGCGTACCAACTGGCTCATCCACCCGGGCACTTCAATTTGGATCTGTCCGGCCAATTCCCGCCGCTGCGATGCCAGCAGCAATACCAACAATCTGTTTCACTATTGCCTGAATGAACACGTCAACGGCACCGGGACAAATTATAATGATCATTCCATGCAAATGGCCAACATCCGACGGCCGAGCCAGGTGGTCTGGCTGTTCGACAATGGCGGGCTGGCGGCCGTTGCCCAATGGAACAATGTCCATTCCAATTTGCACAGTCGCGGCGCCCAATTTGTCTTCATTGATGGTCACGTCGCGCACTTCCGGAACAAGGAGTATTGGAATTTCACCGCCAACAAGGGCATCACCAACAACCCGGAACTGGCCTGGATTCCCTGAACCCGGATTCAGGGGGCACGCCGGACGCGGAAGAATTTCACAGCCTCCGGAACATTGGTGGTGAAGGTGAAATCGGCGCCGGTCGCGTTGAGGTTGGTCACCCAGGCCGTCCAGGCTGCGAGGTTCGATGAGACTTCGATGTGGTACTGCCGGTTGCTGGTGGATTCCCATTTCAGCGAGACGAGCTGGTTCGTCAGACCGATGGACAGGAGGCGGAACGGCACGTTGAATGGATTGGCAAAAATCATGAACACCGGCAGGTGATCGGACGCGATTTTGTCGTCGTTGCTGTACAGGTTTGGCGGCACGGGATACAGCAAATCGGTGCGAAACACCTCGCTGCCGACCACGTTGGAGAACAACACTGCACACGGCAGGATATAATCGTAGCGCCGGCTCAAGCCGTTGGTGTGCTGGATGGACCAGGTCTGTTCATTGCCGGTAAACGGATTGACCGCCGTCGTCAGCTGCAAGCCGGTCGGAACGGACACCAGACGCTGGAGGGACTGCGGATTGCTGGCCGACGGTTGAAGGATGTCCTCGTTCATGTCGCCGCTCAGAACGTAAGGCTCCTGGCCGTTGGCCGGAAGATAGACCGTGGCGAAGAAATTGGATACGGCGCCCGCTTCCGCCGCCCGCTTGGCCGACGAATCCGCATCCGTGGCCGATTTCAAATGGGCGGTGAACACATGCAACGGCTGGGGAAACCCGGGAACGACGACCTGCGCTTCAAACAAATCGCGGGTGAAGCCCGAACCGGTGTAACCATAGGGCGCGAGGTCGGAACCATGCAGCCAACTGGTCGAGGCGACGATGGGAAAGCGGCTGAGGATGACACTCCGGATGTATCCGTCATCCATGGAGTTGGTGACGAGATAATATCCGGGGCAGAAGGCGGTGACAAAATCCGCCATCTGCGCCGTGCAATTGTTGGTCACCGGGATTTCGTTGAAAGTGATGATGTCCGGGTTGAGGAATTGCATCTGTCGGCCGATGGCCTGAACGTGCCACATGTTCGTGCTCCAGTTGGTCAGGCCATTGCCATGCACGTTGTAAGTAAGATAGGAAAATGCCGGGGCCGAGGCGCTCCAGACGCTCAAGGCGGCCGGGTCGCTGAGGGTTGAGCCGGCGCCATTGGTGACCACGGCGGCATAGATTCCGGCCTGGGCAAACGTCGCGCTGGCCAGGACGAAGTTGGAACCCACCGCCCCCGGCAGGTTCGTGCCATTGCATTGCCATTGATAATTAAGCGGCGGCGCGCCGGTGGCGGTGACACTGAAAGTGACGCTGTCACCGTTCGTCACCGTTTGATTTTGCGGCTGGACGGTGATGGCCGGCGGCTGTCCCGATCCGGCGGAGACCACCTCGGCAAAGGACGTGCCCACCCGCAGGTCGCCCAGGTTCAACGCGCCCTCGCCGGTATTTTCGCGGAGCGCATAGCTGACCACGGTAAAGGCCGAGGCGCTTTCGCTCGTCGAAACGCCGGGATCGCTCTCCGCTGCCGGATTGATCCAAAGGGTGCTCACCGAGTTGCTGTTCACCAGGCGGGTCACCACGATGTAATCTGTGTTGAGGCTCAAGTCCACGGGGACGGTGGCGCTGATGACTGAACCGCTGGTCGAGGAAATGCCCAGCCGGAATTTGCCCGGCGCCGCCCCGCTGGTCAGCGCCCAGATGCGCGCCCGAAACCCGGTGCTTGCATCCTTGAAATGCGCAAAGTAAGCGCCGCCGCTGGCGGGCAAGGTGGTGAATTTAACCGTGAAGCCGGCATAAAATACGTTGGTCTTGCCGGTCGCCAGATAAGGCTGGCCGGCCAGGGATGCATTGACATCCTCGGTGTTGGCCTCGCTCAACAGCACCCGGCCCGATGCAACCGCCACTTCACCGGTGACCGAACCGCTATGATGCGCCCACGCGCCACCGCTCACGATCACCAGGGGACCGTCGGGATAATTGAAGGGTTCATCCAGCAGCAGCGCTGCATCCGCCAGGGTGGCGGAAACCACAAAGGCCGCGAGGCCAAGCACAACTTTTTTCACGATAATCGCCGTGCATCATCTCAGGCCGTGGACAGATGTAAATGGCTGGCGCTTAGTTATAAATTCCCTTTGAGAATATTTTTGCCGGACTAATGATTCGGCCCGCCCGCGCAAATCCGCATCCGGCTCAAAATCCGACCACTCGACCCCAAATTCAACGCGCCCAAAATCTCCCATGGCCCGTTGCCAATCGGTCCGGGTGATGGAAACCGGCGGTGGCTGCACCGAGCCTTGAATGAGCAGGCCGAGTTTGTTCCGGCGTTGCGCCGCACCGGCGATCTTTTTTCCGTGCCGGAGCAAATCGGATGTTTCATGACCGACAAAACATTGGCCCGGGCTGGTTTTATGGGGGCCCGGCGCCAGTTCGCTCGCGACATTTAATTTTGCGAACGCGCGCCGGATCCATTCGTGAACGCGCCGGTAACTTTCCGCGGCCTTGAGCGAATGCCATTCATGCCCGCCGGGAAACACCAGGCTGTAGGTCCAGTCCGCGTCGTGCGGGACAATGCCGCCGCCGGTGGGACGGCGGATAAGCGGACGCAACGACGTGGCGCGCTCGACGACCGCATACGTCTGAAAGTAACCGAATGTGGCCGCCGGTTCCGTCCAGCCGTAGAACCGCAACACCGGCCGGCCCAGGCGCGGCATGGCCTCCAGGAGCGCTTCGTCCAGCGCCATGTTGAAGGCGGCGGGGCCGGGGCCGGAGTCGAGCAACAGCCAAAGATTCATAAACCACAAAGACGCAAAGACACAAAGTTTTGTAAAATCATTTCTTCCTTCGCGTCGTTGCGCCTTGGCTGTTCAAATTCCGGCCACGCCGATTTGCGGGCAGAGTCTTCGAATCTCGCAGCCGGCGCAATCCGGTTTGCGCGCATCGCACCGGCGGCGGCCGTGCCAGATCAGCCAGTGGCTGAACCGCGCCCACTGGCCTGGCGGCACCAGTGCCATCAACTCCGGCTCGATTTTTTCCGGCGTCTTCTGCTTCGTCAAACCCAGCCGCTGCGACAGCCGCGCCACGTGGGTGTCCACCACCACGCCGACATTGATGCCGAAGGCATTGCCCAAAACGACGTTGGCGGTCTTGCGCCCGACACCGTCGAGCTGCGTCAATTCCGCCATCGCGCGCGGCACCTCGCCGCCGTGACGCTCGATCAGTTTGCGGCAGCAAGCCTGGAGGTTCTTCGCCTTGTGGCGGAAAAAACCGGTGGTCCTGACGGCCTGCTCCAGCTCGGGAAGCGGCGCGTTCGCGTAATCCGCGGCCGAACGATATTTTTTGAACAGCTCCTTCGTAACGAGATTGACCCGTTTGTCGGTGCATTGCGCGGAAAGAATCGTGGCGACGAGCAACTGGAGCGGATCGGCATGGTTCAACTCGCAATGCGCCTGCGGATAGGTCCGGTCCAGCGCCGCGATGATTTTCATCGCGCGTTTCTTTCGGGCCGCGGTGCTTTCGCGTGACATCGAAACGATTTTGCCACAGCGCCGGAAAATAAAAAGCCCGGACGCGAACATCCGGGCATTAAAGATTTGGCGGCAATTACTTTGCCGGGACGGCGTTGGTCGCCGTGGAAACCGCGGACATTGCAACCGCGGCGGCGGCTGGCACGGCCACCTGGTCGGCCGCCGCCTTTGCGTCTGTTTTGCGCTGTGCCTTTTGGAGGTCGAGCAGTTTTTGGACTTCCGCCGACGGCTTGCCGTGTTTGCCATCGGTCCAGCGGTAAAGCCGGCCTTCGCTGTCATTTAAAAACGCCCAGATGAACCAGACCACGAACGCAACGGCCAGAAGCTTCGGCCAGACCGGGCGTTTCTCGGCATATTCATCCGCCGCGCCAAAGGTCGCTCCCGGTGGCAACGCGGCCACGCCCGTCAGCGCGCCCCCGAACGGCACGTTCATCCTGGCCTTGGCATTCACCGCCCAGCCGTTGGCGTCGAGGATCGGACCGAGGTTGCGCTTGCGCAATTTCAACCACGCGATGGCCATGGACGGCGTGGAAACGACCAGCATGATGCTCGCGATGACCAGCGGAACCTGCCACGATTCAAATTTGCCGAGGAAACCCAGGATGCCCGCAAACGCCGCCGCCAGGCTGCCCAGAGCCAGGCTGATCAAGGCGATGACACTCGGATCAAACGCCGTTTTTGTCGGAGCCGCCGGAGCCGCCGCGCCGGCAGGAGCGATGGGCGCATTGGCAGCCGCGGTCAATTGCGCGTTGGCATCGGCGTCCGCAGCCGCGGCTTGTTTGGCGGCCCGTTCTTCAATCATCCGGACGAGCTTTTTATAGGGCGACCAGAACGCCTGACGGACGCTGATCGGGTTATCCACGATCCTGGTGATGGTGGCGTCCCAATCGCAGCCCTTGCGGTCGTAGAAAATACCGTTGCGCCCGACAATGAGGTTGTCGGAATCGCCGCCGGTAAACGCGGCGACGATGGACAATTTTTCTCCGCTGCCCTTGCGCGCACAATCGCAATACGCGAGATAGGTGCCGGCCATGCCCGCCATGGCGGCATGCTTGCCGGCGTCATCCACGATGAGGCACAGGTCGCAACTGCGCTGGTCGAGATACAGCGTGCCCGCCTGGAAAATGGCCTTGTCCTTCCGTCCGTAAAAATCAGCGAAGTTGACGAAATTGCGGCAAAGCCTGGCGAGATCGCGCTGATAATGAATCAGCCGATGCAGGCCGATGACGGCCGTGGAATTGCCTTCCTCGGCCTTGTCCCTGGCAATCAGCGCGGTCAAAGTTTCCCGGGCCCGGGTGGCAAGAATCTCCCGAGCGCGCGGCAATCCGATTTTTTCGACCGCCCCGCCGGTCTTGACCGCATTCCAGGCATCAAAGGCGGCAAGCTTGCCAACCAGCGCATTCCAATCCGCCTCGGTCAACACCGTCCGGGCCCCGAGCAGCGGCGTGATGGCGTGGGTTTGCAACGCGGCGATGGCATTGGCCCAGGCCGGATTGATGCCCTGGGTCAGCGGCAGCGGAGTCGTGGCGCCCACTTGCGCGAGCGGCAGGCAGGCGATGTCGGCATGGTTGTTGGTGAGATCCTTGGCACCCAACGCAGCGTATTCCTTTTCGTCCCGGTTCAGCGCATTGACGGAACGGGAGTCGAAAGCCGCCAGCCGGCCGCGCACAAAGTAATCGTCCACCTTGGACTTCACCGCCTTGACGGCGGCGGCGGCGACCTCGGTGTTCAACCCCAGCGGCAGGATGGACGCGTCTCCTTCGGCTTTTTTCCACCAGTCCGAGTAAGCGGCGGCGGCGGCAAAAAATTGATCCACCCGGTCCTGGCTCACACCGGGCTTGCCGCTGGCATCCGCGCTGGCACCGACGCAGTTGATGATGTCGGCGATGACCGCCTTGGTGGCCTCGTCGCTCGCGGACTCAGCGGGCACGATGCCGTCGCCGTTGAAAGGCTTCGCGGCAAAGGTCTGGGCGGCTGTGGCGGCTTCGTCAAAGGTGACCTCCCCCGTGTCTGTCTTGCCCAGAACCTGCCGGGCAAAATTGGCGATCAATTTGCCCTCCGGCGTGGCGTCATTGATGGCGGCCGGTCGCAGGGTCGGGCTGCCCTTGAGCAAATCGTCCGGATTTTTCATCAGCCCGCCGGCCCACCTGGCCGCGGCAATCAGTTCCGGCGCGCGGACGCGTCCATCCTTGTCGGTATCGATCAACGCCAGCGTGGTCGGGTCGAATTCAACACCCGTGGTGGGACAGGCCAGCGCCACCCAGAGTTTCTGGTCGAGCTGGTCCAGGTTCAGGAGGTCCGCCCCGGAACGGATGACGACCTGATTGAAGCCGCCGGCGCGGATGAATTTCCAGGTATGAGTTGTGGCCATAGTTGTTCCTTTGTTCCTGAAATCACGGGAAGATTAACCACGAAGGTGCAAAGACTCCAAGGAAACTTTGCGCCTCAAATTAAAAAAACTGAAAGCCCGAAAGCTAACCGCCCGGGGCAGATGCAGTGCCGCCCCAGGTTTCCGCCTTTCGACCGGGCGGACATCAGCGGTTTGATCAAACCAGCTCCGGCTCTTCAATTTCTTTCGGCGGCGTGGAAAGCGGGGTGCCGTCGGGCGCCTCGGGGTATTCAAAGATTTTGCCTTCGTAATTGCGGAGCAGGACGCGGTCGGCGTTGTGGCTCAAAACATATTCCGGGTTGATGGGCACCTTGCCGCCGCCGCCGGGCGCATCAATGACGTATTGCGGCACGGCGTAGCCGGTTGTGTGGCCGCGCAATTGTGTCATGATTTCAATTCCTTTGCGGACGCTGACGCGCAAATGCGCCGAGCCGGAAATCAAATCGCACTGGTAAAGGTAATACGGCTTCACCCGGCACATCAGCAGCTTCTGGATGTGCGCCTTCATCACCGTGGCGTCGTCGTTGACGTGCTTGAGCAGGACGGACTGGTTGCCGAGCGGGATGCCAGCGTCGGCCAGGCGGCCCAGCGCGTCGCGCACCTCCGTTGTCAGTTCGCGCGGGTGATTCGAGTGGATGCTCATGAACAGCGGATGAAACTTTTTCAGCATGGCACACAGTTCGGGCGTGATGCGCTGCGGCAGGAAAGTCGGGATCCGCGAGCCGATCCGCAAAAATTCGACGTGCGGGATGGCACGCAGGCGGCCCAGCAGGGATTCGAGCTTGTCATCGCCGAGGAGCAGGGGATCGCCACCGCTGAGCAGGACGTCGCGGATTTCCGGATGCTGCGCGATGTAGGCGATTTGCTTGTCAAATTCGGGATGAAAATCGTAGCCGGCCGCATTGCTCACCAGCCGCGAGCGGGTGCAATAGCGGCAATACGCCGCACAGCGGTCGGTGACGAGGAACAGCACGCGGTCGGGATAACGATGCACAAGGCCGGGCACGGGAGAGTGGGAATCCTCGCCGCACGGATCGCTCATCTCCCACGACGCCGTGTGGGTCTCCTCGATGCGCGGGATGACCTGCTGGCGGATCGGGCAATGCTCATCCAGCGGATCAATCAGGTTGAAAAAATACGGCGTGATGGCGAGCGCCAGCTTGTGGTTGGCCAGTTTCGCCCCGGCGAATTCCTGCGGCGTCAGCGTGGGCAGCAGCCGCTGCAAATGCTCCGGCGTGGTGATGCGATGCTTGAGCTGCCAGCGCCAGTCGTTCCAGTTGGCATCCGAAACATCACGCCAGAAACCGCGGCCGGCGGAACGGAATTGCTTCAAGGATTGGAGTCGGTGACCCGATGGCGGCTCCTCGCCATTGGCCGGTAAGTTGTCATCCTTCATTTTCAACGGAACTATAAATTGGAATCAGTCCCTGTCAAGTTGACCGCTTTGACCCCGGACGTGTTCAAAGGCCTTTAAAATCAGGGGCTTGCGTCGATGGCGGATTCCACCGCCCGGCGTTGCGCATCGAGCGCATCCAGTTTTTCCAGCGTTTCGGCCGCAGTCGGGGGGGGCAGGATCACCACAGGATGCCGGCCAAACCTCGGCACGGGCCGGGCACGTTTGCCCGGATCGAGATAATCCGCGAGGGCACGGCGATAGCCGTCGGCCAGGACCGCGAACGGCGTGGCCATCCGCAACTGCGAGAGTTCCAGATCGCGCAACTTGATCTGCAGGATCCCGGCTTGCTGCGACTGGTCAAAATTGCGGATGACGGCCTGGAAGGAAATTTCCGCATGGGTGGGCAGGGTATTCGACGCCGCGCGCATTTCCACCGCCACGCTGAGAATCTCAGCCAGCCGGGCCCGGCTGACCTCGGGCGTCCAGGCCGGGCCCGGATCGCGTGACACAAAGTTGACGACCTGCAGCGCCCACCATTTTTCCACATCCAGCGGCCGGGGAAAATCGTCCTGGAACGCGGAGTGAAACGCCGTCTGCCAGTTGTAAACCTCCGGCAGGGTGGCGAGCATCGTGCGCAAATGCGCCGGGCCGTCCTTCAATTCCAGCAAATCATCGACGAACAATTGCGCGCTGGCGCGGTAAGCGCCGCCATCCATGCCGGACAATTGCGCCTCGTCCGGCCAGCTCAATTGTTCAAATGTCAGCGCGGCGTTATCGCGCAGGATGCGCCGCACGCCGGCCAGCGCATCCATGCCGCGGGCGTTCAGGAGGATGCCGCTGGTTGGCTGACCGGCGATCATTCTGGCGGGGGAAGACAGGATGACTTGCTGCCAGTCGATCGCCAGCAATTCCCCCGACAGGCCGTCCGCGAACCAGGCGGGAACCTCCGCGCAACGCGCCACGGCGTCACGGTTGGCGAGTTGAAGCAACAGCACGCTGGTCAGGGCACGGGCGAGACGGGTGCGCGATACCACATCAGGCAACTGGACTTGATAAGTCCAACCGTCCGGCGCGTGCCGCGAAACGATGGTGACCGTTTCGTCGGAGGATTGCGCCGGGTGCAGCACGAGAAAAATTTTCCCGCGGGGCGCCGTGAGGGGGTTTAGCCCCTGTAATTCCGGATTGAGTTTGCGGACGAGCGATTCCTTGAAGCGCTCGGCGGAAACGGCCAGCAGCGCCGGTTCCAGGCGGACGAAACTGGCATTGGTGGCAATGCCTGGCGTGGCGGCCAGCCGCGATCCCGCCGTGCCGGCAACGATGAACTGTCCGGAAACACTGCGCGTGGCGCTGGTGTTGGGGAACGAACTCTGGGCGTGCATCGGGCCGCAAGCGACGCTCAATAAAACGGCGGCGCAACCGCAGTGGGGCAGGCGACGCGCGAGAGACATGGTCAGGTTTTGGGCGGCGGTTTGGCGGGTTTGGGTTCCGGTTTGGCCGCGGTTTTGCCGGCATCGCCGGAGGTTTTTGCCGGCGCGGAATCCGTTTTCGCGGACTGTTTGTAACCTTCGCTGCGGTAGTCGGTGATATAAAAGCCGCTGCCCTTGAACAGCAGGCCACCTCCCGCACTGATTTTGCGCTTTACCCGGCCGCGACCCCATGGCTTCCGGGGACAGGATTCCTTCGGGCAAATTCGCAACGCCCCGGCGGAGATGGATTGAACGGTTTCAAACTCGCACCCGCATTTTTCACAGAGGTATTCGTAGGTCGGCATGGTCTTTTTCGCGAATGGCCCGCTTCCGGGCAAATCACCTGGAAAAATTCAACCGCGCTGGTCACGGTGGCGGATTGACCATCGTGGCCGACGCATTGGTTGAGGCGGGCATGACCCGGATGGCGCCATCCGAACTGACTTCGACATTCAAATCGTAATGCGGCGGGCGCACCGGGACCGGAGCGGTGCGCTGCACCAACTGTTGCCCGCCTTTCGCCTGCAAGGCGGGGTCGGTGCCTTCGCGCATCCATTGCATGCGGCGGGCGACAACCAGATCTTCCTTCAGTTTTTTGGCCTGGGCGCGCACCACCGTCAGGTTGTTGAATTTCCCTTCCAGTTCGGCCCGGGCGACCGTTTGGCGCTGCAATTCAGTTTCGAGGAAGGAGTTGTTGGTTTCAGAATCGGCCAGCTTTAGCTGCGTTTCAGCAATTTGCTCGTTCAGGCCCGAGATGGCGCTGGACAGCGCCGCCGCGCGCTGGTCGAGCACCTGATTCTGGGTGGTCAAGCCGGCGATGCTTTTATTGAGGCCGGCGATCTGGTCCTGGGCGCTTTGGAGCGACGCCTTGGTGCTGGCCAGTGCGCCGGAGGTCTCGACGAACTGGTTGCTGAAGGCGAGGGATTCATCGTGGCTGGCGGCAAGGTCGTTGGTCAATTTGAGATTGACCTGTCCCAGATCGTCCAGGTTTGCCCGGGCCGTCACCAACTGATTGGAAAAATCGAGAATGGCGTCGGTATCCCTTTTAAACCGCTCGTCCGCCGTGCGTTTCATGGCAAACAAGGCCACGACCAGCCCGGCAAAGGCCGCCACAAGAATGATCACTCCCAATTTCGTCTTCATAGCGCTTCCAAAATGGCTTGGCCGGCGAAACTTGGCAAGTGCCCTTCAAAGGTCACGTCATTGCTCCGGCGGCGCAGCCGGGGCCGCCGCGGCCGCAGCCGCCGCGGCGTCCATCGCCGCCTTCAAATCCGGATCCAGAATTTGCACGTCGGCGGCCTGTTTCAACTTGTCCAGGTAGGCCGGAGCAATTTTGTCGGCCTTTTGTTGCATCAGCAGCTCCTTGACTTTGCTGTCGATGGTTGCGTCGCCCGACGGCACTTTATCGGTCAGAGCCAGCTTTTTGGCGGGAGTCTTGTCAATCATTTTGATGATATGGTAGCCGTAGGTGCTCGTGACGATGTCGCTGACCTGGTTGTTGGTCAGCGAAAACGCGGCGGCCTCAAACTCGGGCACCATCTGGCCGCGCGGGAACGGCGGCATTTCACCACCGTTGTCCTTCGAGCCAGGATCCTCGGAGTATTGCTTGGCCAGCGTCGCAAAATCCGCCCCGCCGCGGATTTGCTTGAGGAGGTCGGCGGCCTGCTTTTGCTTGGCCTTTTGCTGATCGGCCGTCAACGGCGTGCGGGTGACCGGGTCCATGGTCATCAATAAAATGTGGCGGACATGCGCCATTTCCGGCTGCTCAAAATCCGCCGGATGGTCTTCGTAAAATTTCTTCACCTCGGCCTCCGTCACATCCACATTCAATTCCCGCGTCAACACGGCCTGCGCGGTGCTTTCCTGGATGACCTTGGAACGCAAATCGGCCTGGGTCATTCCCACCGCCTTCAATTGCCGGTCGAGCACTTCCTGCGAACCGGCGCGTTCAAGCAGCGCCTTCATCTGCAGGTCGGCCTTCTGGACCCCGTTGGATTTGTCCGCGTCGGTGGCCTTTTGCAACAACAACTGAACCTGGATGAGCCGGCCGAGCAACTGGCCCTCGATCTGGGTCAATTGCGCGGGCGGAACGGTCTGACCGCGCGCCGCAGCCGCGGATTTGATCCCCGTCACGACCTGATCCAGCTCGCTGCGCTTGATTTCAAAACCCTTGCCCTTGGCAATGACAGGATCGCCAAACAAGGCGGTCATCGCGTCAACCGGTGGAGTTCCCGAGGCGGGCGCGTTGGTGGCCGCGGCATTGGCGGAGGCCGCCTGGGCGCGCGGCATCGCGAACCCGGCCACGGCAATCCCGACGGCAAAAATCAATTTCATGTGTTTTTTCATTTTTTTCTTTGGATTTGACTGCGGTTACAATGCTTACAATTTTACCACTTTTATATTGCTGATGTCAGGGTCTTTTTGGAGTTCTTCCAGCAGCGGCCCGGGCGGCGCGCTGTCCAGATTCAAAACGGTCAGCGCCCGCCCCCCGGCGGTGTCGCGCCCCAGGCTCATGCTGGCGATGTTGACGTTGTGCTTGCCCAGCAGGGTGCCAAGATAACCCACGATGCCCGGCCGGTCCTTGTTGTTCAGCAGCAACAGCGTGCCGCTGACGGGAATTTCCACCGGCGCGCTGTACAGCCGCACGATGCGCGGGTTGTTCGGCGACCCAAAAAAAGTTCCCCCCGCCGAAATCAACTTCTGCCCGTTGCGGAAGACCTGGACATGCACCCACTCGTTGAACGTCACCGGTTCGTCGGATTTCTTTTCCTCCACCGTGATGCCGATGCTGGCGGCAGCGGAGCGGACATTGACGTTGTTGACGTCCTTCAAATTGCTGCCTGACAAAAACCCGCGCAAAATGGCGCGCGTTACCGGGTCGATGTTCGGCAACAGACGCGCGTTGCCGCCATAGGTAATGTACAGGCGGTCGGCATTGGAGGGCGCAAGTTGGGCCAGCAATTTGCCCAGCGCCTCGCCAAGGGGCAGGTAGGGCTTCACCTGTTCGTAGGTCTTGGCATCGAGATAGGGGAGGTTCACCGCGTTGCGCACCTCGCCGGTCAGCAGATAACCGGCGATGACTTCGGCGACTTCGATGCCGCATTTTTCCTGCGCCTCCTCCGTGCTGGCACCGAGGTGCGGCGTCAAAATCAAATTCGGCTGTTTGCGATAAGGGTGGTCGGCCGGCAGCGGTTCAGTGGCAAAAACGTCCAGCGCCGCGCCGGACACCTTGCCGGATTCAAGGGCGGCAAGGAGGTCGTTTTCAACAATGATTTCGCCGCGGGCGCAATTCACGACGCGCACCCCGGGTTTCATTTTGGCGAACGCGGCGGCGTTCAGCATATGCTTGGTCTCCGGCGTCACCGGCATGTGCACGGTGATGAAATCCGCCACGCGATAAACGGCGTCCACGCTGTCGGCAAACTCCGCGCCGACGGCCCGGGCGCGGTCCTCGGTCAGATAGGGATCGTAGGCGATGACGCGCATCCCGAACGCCAGGGCGCGCTTGGCGACTTCCGTTCCGATGCGTCCCATGCCGAGCACGCCGAGGGTCTTGCCCGAAAGTTCCGCGCCTTGAAACAGTTTGCGGTCCCATTTGCCCGCGGTCATGGAGGCGTGCGCCTGCGGCACCTTGCGCGCGAGCGACAGCAACATGGCAAAACTCAACTCGGCAGTCGTCACAGTGTTGCCTCCGGGCGTGTTCATCACCACGGTGCCGTGCTGGGTTGCGGCCTCGATGTCCACGTTGTCCACGCCGACGCCCGCGCGGCCCACGACGCGCAATTGGGGGGCGGCCTCGATGACCTTGCGCGTGACCTTGGTTTCGGAACGGACGACCAGGGCGACGGCATCCGCGACCACGGGCAGCAATTCCGCCTCCGTCAGCCGCTTGGACAGCACGACGACCTGGAATTCCGGCCGCTGTTGCAGCAGCGCGATTCCCTTGGCCGAAACCGGATCACACACGACAATTTTCATAAAAAAACGGGACGTGAGTCTAGGTGATG
>Ga0181522_10000963_pt1 | contig 18687 bp, 18 predicted proteins | sample PEATcosm2014_Bin_27_FD_121103 | JGI IMG/M metagenome (GOLD analysis project Ga0181522, IMG submission 121103) | Peatland microbial communities from MTU Mesocosm Facility, Houghton, MI, USA - PEATcosm2014_Bin05_10_metaG | ecosystem: Environmental > Terrestrial > Soil > Wetlands > Peat | place... | reverse complement strand
GACGATGTCCACAACTCCCGCCGAGAAGCGCAGCATGTCGCGCAACCAGAAGCTGCTGTTCTTTCTCACCGCGTGGCTGATCTGCCTGATGCCGTTCCTGTTCTGGTGGAACACCTGGTTCGGCCGCAAACTCACAGACCAGCAATTGACCGAATACCTGCACGACACCAAGAAGCCTCGCCACATTCAGCAGGCGCTGGTGCAGGTGGGCGAGCGCATCGGCCGCCACGACGCGAGCGCGCGCCAATGGTATCCCGAACTCGTGCGCCTCTCGGCGAATCCAATAGAAGAGGTGCGCAACACCGACGCCTGGGTCATGGGCCAGGACACTGCGGGCCTAGGTTTTCACGATGCGCTGCTCGCCATGCTTAATGACCCTTCAGAGATGGTGCGAGGCAATGCCGCGCTGTCTCTGGTGCGCTTCGGCGACGCCACCGGACGTCCGCAGATTCTCGCGCTGTTGCAGCCCGCGCAAATCACCGCTCCGCAAGCCGGGCGGGTTATCGACTCCGACCGCCCCGGCACCGCGATTCATCAAGGCGGATTGATCGCGAAGATGATCGCGAAAATCAGCTCTGCTCAGCCACCAAGTGGCGACAAAGCCGCGACTCTGGAAATCCGCTCGCCGATTCCGGGGCGCATTCGTTCCGTCCTGGGCACCGGCGCAACCGTAACCGCCGGATCCGAAGTAGCCGTAGTCGATCCCGCCAACGATCAGGTCTGGGAAGCCCTGCGCGCCCTCTACCTGATCGGCCAGCCCGATGACCTGGCGGCGATTCGCCCCTACGAACGCGACCTGCCAGACATCTCGAACGACGTGCGCCGCCAGGCGCAGGAAACCGAGCAGGCGATTCGCAGCAGAGCGGGCTCTTGATGCTTCTTGCTGTAGGGATGATCCAAAGTGATGCCATTCCGAACCAAGTCTAAGAAAGTCATGTCATTCCGAACCGGCGCGAAGCGGCGGTGAGGAACCTGCTGTCTGCCGGTATGCGCCACTGACGTTGGCGGGTACGAATGCGGTTCTCGCGTCGGCCTCGGGATTCCAGGCGGTCCTGCGCATTTTCAAACGGCGGAGAAATCGTTGCGGCTGCAGGCGCCGCAATAGCACTTCTCACAAATCGCCATTCCCGAAACGAAACCGGATGCGCACAAATTTTCGTAACGAGCGTCGTGAGCGCGCGACACGGGCTTAAGCTTTTCGCGTGGGCCCGTGGTGTAAGGGCAGCACAGGACCCCGTCAAGGTCCGCGTGAGGGTTCGAATCCCTCGGGTCCACTCCTTCTTCGGAAGGATTGTCTCTCAGGGACAAGTGGAGGGTTCGCAGGACGGGGTGCGACCCTCCTTAAAGTAACTTGATTTCTTGCGGTGCTGTCTCGATAATAAGGGTGACCTTGACGGGGTACCGATCTATCGGTTCTCGCGAACGGCCTCGGGACTTCCGAGGCCGTTTGCATTTTTAGACGGCGGCGAAATCTGGGGTGGCTTAACGTTGCGATCCCGTTCCGCACGCGCGTCGCTTCGCTCCGCGGACAGCCGAGGCGGCTGTCCCCACATAAGCTGTGCTAGTTCAAGAAGTACTGCCGATACAGCGTATCCCTCTGCGCAGGCCGAAACCCCGCATCGCGAATAATCCGTCGCAGCTCTTCTTCTGTCGTGCAGTTATTCACCCCGGCGGCCTTCACGACATTTTCTTCCAGCATCACCGACCCGACATCGTTGCCGCCGAAGCGCAGGCCCATCTGGCAGACTTTCAGGCCTTGCGTAACCCAGCTCGATTGCACGTTCAAGAAGTTCGAGAGATAGAGGCGCGAGATGGCCAGCACCTTGAGGTATTCAACCGCAGTGGCTTCGTCCCAGTGGCGGCCGCCGAGCGCGGTATTATGCGGCTGAAAGCTCCACGGGATGAACGCCGTGAACCCCCCGGTTTCTTCCTGCAGATTGTAGAGTTCCTGAAAATGGTTGATGCGATGCTCGTAGTTTTCACCGACGCCGAACATCATGGTCGCCGTCGTTCTCATTCCGATTTGGTGAGCAGTGCGATGAACATTGATCCAATCGCCGGTGAGGCATTTCAGGCGCGCGATTTTGTAGCGCACTTCGTCGTCGAGAATTTCGGCGCCGCCTCCGGGAATGGAATCGAGCCCAGCATCGCGCAGGCGCAGAATCGTATCGCGAATGCTGAGGCCGCTGTACTCCGCGATGGCGATAATCTCAGAAGCAGAGTAGCAGTGCAGATGAATCTGTGGAAAACGATCTTTAATTCCGCGCAGCATCTTCTCGTGCCAGTCGATCTTCAGGTCGGGATGCAGCCCGCCCTGCATCAACACTCCGGTGCCGCCGAGTTCCACGGTCTCGCGAATTTTTTCGTAGATGGTGTCGAAGTCGAGAATGTAGCCTTCCTTCGCGGAGGGGCCCTTCAGCGGCCGGTAGAACGCGCAGAAGGTGCAGTACTCAGTGCAGAAGTTCGTGTAATTAATGTTGCGGTCAATAATGTAGGTGACCGTGCCCTCGGGATGCAGTGTGCGGCGCACGGCATCGGCCTCCATGCCGATACCGATGAGATCGTCTGAGTTAAAAAGCTCGAGGGCTTGCTGTTTGGTTAGTGTCATGGACATCTTCATCTTAGCGGAAGGCAAAGCCTAGTTCCAGCTCCTGGCGGCAATAAGCTCATGTGGGGACAGCCGCCCAGCCTGCCCTGAGCGAAGTCGCAGGGGCTGTCCAGTCGAGCGAAGCGAGACGGCACTTTTCTCAAGCGCCCAAACTTCCACATCCACCAAGGCCTCATGCTAATCTACCCTCACCGTGCGTCCCGGCCTGCTGGAAATTTTCCATGAAGAGCACCGCCAGCTGCGTCCGGGCGCAGCCACGCCGGAGTTGAAAGTCGAATTCTTTGCCTTCGCCAACGTCAACAACACCATCCGCCTGCGCCAGGGACGCCTGCTCGTTCGTCTTTCCGACCTGCTCGAAGGTGCTCCCGATAATGTGGTGCGCGCGATCGCGCACATTCTGCTAGCCAAGATGTACCGCAAGCCCATCGACCGCGCCCACGCCGCGCGCTATCGAAGATATGTCGGCAGTCACGAGTTGGTCAGCAAGGCCCACCTGGTTCGCCAGATGCGCGGACGCAAGCGCCTCGACTCCCCGCAGGGCCGGGTCTACGATCTCGACGTCATCTTCGAAGACCTGAACCGCCGTTTTTTTCACGGGCTGATGGGCCGTCCGCGCATGAGCTGGAGCCCCACCAAAACCCGCCGCATTCTCGGCCACTACGATCCCGCGCACAACGCCATCATCATCAGCCGTATCTTCGATCAACCGCTGGTGCCGCGCTTTGCCGTGGAATACATCGTCTATCACGAAATGCTGCATCTGAAACATCCCGTCAAGCTGCGCGGCAGCCGCCGCTGCGTACACTCAGCCGAGTTCCAGGCCGAAGAGAAATTGTTTCCCGAGTGGGAGCGCGCCGAGGCGTTGTTGAAGAGGTTATAGGCGCAGCCCGCTCAGCGGGGACGCCTCCACGGGAGCGCAAACCCGCGTGGTGCGAGCGCTCACGTTTTCAGGCCAAAAGTGCGTCCCGCGCTCCGGCCGAACCGCTGTTAAAAAAATCTTATAAATATACCTTGACAAGTATATGCCATGTGACGTATATACGAAGAGTGGAATCCGTCTTCGAAATCATCGCCGAGCCGAACCGCCGCGCTATCTTGAGCCTGCTGGCCTCGTCCCAACAGTCGGTGGGAGAGATCGAGCGTCAGCTTCGTATGACGCAGCCCACCGTCTCCAAGCACCTGCGGGTGCTCCGAGACGCCGGCTTCGTGGAATCTACGGTGGACGCACAGCGCCGCCTCTACCGCCTGAACCCGGGGCCGCTTCAGGAGATCGATGCCTGGCTGACTCAGTTCCGCCGCTTCTGGTCCGCTCACCTGGATGCTCTCGAACGCCATCTCGATCGTATGGATAACGATCGCATGGATAAACAACCGCCTCGATCATCAACACCAACGAAAACGAAAACAAAGACAAGCAAAAACCAACAGCGGTCCAAACCGCGAACCTGACAAAGGAGAAACGAAATGAAAATCAAACTGACCAGCGTATACGTGGACGACCAGGCGAAGGCCCTGCGCTTCTACACCGAGGTACTCGGCTTCGCCAAGAAGGCCGATTTCAGCAACGGCCCATATCGTTGGCTGACCGTGGCCTCACCCGAAGAGCCGGAGGGCACTGAGCTGCAGCTGGCGCTCAACAACAACCCCGCCGCCAAAGCCTATCAGCAAGCGATCTTTCAACAGCACCAGCCCGCGGCCAATTTTGTTACTGACGACCTCAAGGGCGACTACGAGCGGATCAAGGCCCGCGGCGCCGAGTTCACCATGCCGCCCACCGACGTGACCGGAGCGACCATTGCGATGCTGAACGACACCTGCGGCAATCTGATTCAGCTCACCCAGTTGGCACGCTGGTCAAGCTAAGCAGAATCAAGCTAAGGAGGAGAAAGTGAACGATCTCGCGCACTACGAACCAGGTCCAGCCAGCGGGGCGCAAGTACAGAAGGGTGAAAACAAGTGGACGCTCATTCTTGTCCGCCAACTACGCCACTCTCCGGAAAAAGTCTGGCAGGCAATAACCGACCCGGCACATCTGCGCGAGTGGGCTCCCTTCGTGGTCGACGGGAACCTGGGCACGGTCGGAGCCACCGTGCAGCTCACCTGGGTGGGAAATCCCATGCCGCAGAAAACTAGCGTGACGCGAGCCGAAGCACCCACTGTGCTGGAGTACGGCGACATTCGGTGGGAACTCGAAGCCTCTGATGGCGGCACGCGCCTGACTTTGTGGCACAGCATCGATCGCCGCTTCATCTCGTGGGGCGCTGCGGGCTGGCACATCTGCCTCGACGTCCTTGATCGGCTCCTCGCGGGTAAGCCGATGGGAGCCATCGCCGGCGTCAACGCGATGAAGTTCGCAGGCTGGCAGCGATTGGTTGCGGAGTACGCCACGCAGTTCGGCATCGAAACGCCCAACCGGTCGCCCAAGGCTTCGGAAAAATGATGACAAAATTTGAAAAGGGCACGGCTTTAGCCGCCGGCGCAGCAGACCGAAAACAAAATCCAAGGAGTGACATCATGGCCACAACAGCCAATGCGGTGAACATCACGAACCGAGCCACCACAAGGACGATTTTTCGCTGGATTCACATCATCTGTGGCATTCCAATACTCGGCTACATTTACGACTCGCCTTCGGATACGCACAATTACGCCTTCAGCGTTAGATATGTCTTTCTTCCTGCGCTGATCGTTTCGGGGCTTTGGATGTGGAAGGGCCATGTCGTTCGACGGCTTATTTCGAAAGGATCAGCGAGTAACGCGGCTGCGTGAAAACTATGTCAAACATAACCCTCCCCAACAAACAACGCGAAGAACTGCTCAGAGCATTGGAAGCCCGTTTCGAGAAAAACATGAACCGCCACAGAGATCTCGAATGGGCCAAAGTACAAGCAAAGCTCGAAGCGAATGCTGACAAACTCCCCTCACTCCACGAAATGGAAAGAACTGGCGGTGAACCGGATGTTGTTGATCACGACAAAAAGACGGGCGAATACATTTTTTACGATTGTTCTGCGGAGAGTCCCAAAGGCCGCAGAAGTCTTTGCTACGATCGTAAAGCGCTGGAGTCAAGGAAAGAAAACAAACCAAAAGGTAACGCGATGGATACGGCTGCTGCCATGGGCATCGAGCTCCTAACGGAGGAACAATATCGAGAGCTGCAGAAACTTGGAAATTTTGATACGAAAACTTCGAGCTGGGTTAAAACACCTTCCGCCATTAGAAAACTCGGCGGCGCTCTCTTTTGTGATCGCCGCTTCGACACTGTTTTCACCTATCACAATGGTGCGGAATCTTACTATGCCGGCAGGGCGTTCCGTGGTTGGCTAAAGGTCTAGCGAGAATAAAGGATGGGCAGCGCCGGCCCCAAACCGAAGTTTATAAGTCCGTGTTCCCACCCTTGCAAAGGACGCAAGGATGGGGCACTCTCTGGGTATCGAAAATCAAAGGGGTCGCCGCCTGGAGACATCATGATCGAGCAAAAAATTAATGAATTCTTTCGTGATGCCGAGGCTACCGGCTTCGGGACCGGCTGGTGGAGTGGAATATTGTCAACCTTTTTCGGATTTCTTTCCTTCGGAGCAGTGTTGTGTCTGCATTTTCCTCAGCTTCTAACCTCTCCCGAGCTGCGTTCCTATTATCCGCTGCACACCATGCGCCTTCTGATTCAATGCCTCATCGTGGGAGCAATTTTATTCGGAATCGTTTCTTCGATATTGCGCAAGAAAAAAAATTTGGCGTTAACCGGACTGTTGCTTGCCACCGCCGCAACCGCCCTGGGCGGATCAAGCGTGCACGTTAACGGCACGTTCCACGAGGGGCCCGCAATCGGCCTGGACTGGTTTTTGCTTGATTTGCTTTTGATGTCCCTCATCTACGTACCACTCGAAAGAGTCTGGCCCCAGTATCCGGAGCAAGGAACGTTCCGGAACGAATGGACTTTGGACGTGGTTTATTTCATGTCCACTCATCTCCCGATTCAGATCTTATCGTTTTTGGTTTTGCTTCCCGCGACTGCGGCCACTAAATATTTGGGTATTCCAGTTCTTCAAGCGTCGATTGCTCGAATGCCCTGGCTTTTGCAATTCTTTTTGGCCGTAGTGATTGCGGACGTCGCTGAATATTTCATTCACCTTGCCTTGCACAAGGTGCCGTTCCTATGGCGTTTTCATGCCGTCCACCATTCTTCGAAGGCGCTGGACTGGATCGCCGGATCACGCTCCCACTTTGTCGACGACACACTGGTGCGAGGATTTATCCTTGTTCCTCTCATGTTTGGATTTTCGCAAACCATCATCCTGGCCTATTTGATTTTTGTTACGCTTCACGCCACCTGGACTCACTGCAATTTCGGTCCTAATGCGAAGTGGCTCGAAAAGTTCCTGGTCATGCCCAGATATCACCATTGGCATCACACTTCGCAAAAAGAGGGCATCGACAAAAACTTTGCCATCCACTTCCCGTGGATCGACAAAATCTTCGGAACTTATTACTTTCCCGATGAATGGCCCGAAAGCTATGGCCTGGCCGGCGAAGAGATTTCACCGAGCTTTCTGGGACAGACGATTGAACCCTTTATTCCAAAAGGAAAAACCACGCCCTAAAAATCCAGCGCTCCTAATCGAACATCCGGAGGTACCTGTTCACCCCTTGCCGTCGCTTTTACCAGCCCAAGACCCTTCATGAATTTAACCGTCAAAAATCCAAAGTCATATTCATCTTCGTCGTGGCTTAGCCGCAAAAGAGTCTGATAGTGGTGATGATTATTCTGCAGGCAGGCGCTGAAGGTTGCCGTTACCGGCAGCCATTCGCCAATGTTCATCGCATTGTCGCGTTCATCGTCATACCGCCGGTAGCCAAATTTTCGAGTGTGGGTCCAGTAGTTTTGAATCATATTGACCCACCAGCCAAAAACTCGGACGCCCAGCCACATCACGAGCACGAACTTCAGGCTTCCAACCAGCTTCCATAAGAGCCAAAAATTGGCGGTTTGCGCAACCACTGCAAAAAACGGGTTTCCCACCAGGCGGAAGGTTCGCGACTGCAAGATGTCATCGCTGGCCAGATTCTCCTGACACCGGTACGGCAGCAGACAGAGATATGCGGCGCGCCAAAAACCATCGCTGTCAAGCTTATTGGGGTCGCCATCATGGTCGGAGTTTTTGTGATGCAAGCGATGGCGATTTACCCACGTGATTGGATTCACATAGATCGCGAAGGTGTTATTCACGACCGCGACGGCTTTGATGAACCATTCCTTATAGTCAAGGGAACGATGAGCGATTCCCAGATGAAGAACATCGGCCAGATACAATCCACCGAGAAACCAGCAAAACATAAAATAGGTCCCGCCAATCAACAAGCCCTTCCACGGTCCCAGGTGAGCCGGGGCGGAATAGACACAAGCCAGCATGTAGAGAACGATAATCAGATAGCCTGTGAGGCTGTATATCTTCATGGCGACTCCCGGGCACGATTCAATCAGAAATCAGGGCTCTTTTCAATTAGCATCAGCGGGTCGGGCCGAAGAAACTAACCGACCCCAGGCTTTCTCAACCCAAACGAAACCACGACCGAAGCGAGCGTGCCGAAACAATAGGCCTGCAAGATCGAGCCCACGAATCTTAGCCCCAGAATGCGGCTTCGCCCGTCCAGCACCGTGTTTACCAGTACGCCATCGATCAACTCAGCAATTGACAAGCGCCCGGCCTTGTCCCATAATCGCCGCCCGCGTAGTTCGCGAAGCAAATCGACACACCCGGTATTTCGCAAGGAGGGGTTTATGAAGAAGACTTGTTTTCTCACCATTCTCGCTTGCCTTTCAATCACTCTCTCGCTTTCTGGCCTGCAGGCACTTGCGCAGGAGCATAGCTCTCATGTGCGGATCCAGATAACGCCTCCGAAACACTCATTGGCGGGCCCAAACATCACTGGTGACGGTGTGTTGGTTCCACTGGCCGCAGGTTTCGCAGCTCTTCCGCCGCAGGATGGAAATGGAGACGACGAGTGGCCATGCCAGCCCAACAATCCGGACGCCGACAACGATGCCGACTGTTCTGGTATTGCCGCCGGTGGGCTGGTCATCGGCACTCCGGCATACACGTGGTCGCTGGCTGATTGCGATGCAGATACGGCGACCAGCACCAATTGCGGCCAGGTCTTCTGGAGTTACGAAGATGACACAGGCGATAACACCGATGATCTCGTGGTCTCGATCGTAGCCAAGCAAGGAACAGCTTTTCTGCTGGATACCGGCAATATCAACCTTGGCGTAAATACCGCGGCGGTGGGCTCAACCGTTGTGCTCTCGCAGGACGCGGCGTTCGGCACTCTGGGCGCGACCGGGAAGAACAACGGTTACTGCGCCGGAAGTAAAAGAGTGTGTTCCAACCCGCTCCCGACAGCACCGATCACAATCACGGTGACGACTGAGGTTGGACGATACAAGCTCATGAAAAGCTTCAAGATCGTGTTGCAGTGAGCTGAGCCTCCTATTCGTCTCAGATGGCGTGTGGCCCACTCAAGCCCGATTTTGGCTTGAGTGGGTGTCGCTGCACTACTTCAATGCGTCCGCCGTTTTCTTGGCGCCCTTATCCACACCCTTTCCAACGTCCTTGCCCCCTTTTCCCACACCCTTGCCTGCATCTTCGGTGCCCTTTCCGACGTCTTTCCCAGAGTCTTTACCGGCCCGCTCAGTACCCTTCGCTGTCTTTTCGGCTACCTTCTTTGTACCCTTAGCCGTATCTTTGCCGACTGTCTCTGCACCTTTGCCGATGTCTTTTGCTCCCTTGCCAACATCAGTCGCAAGGTCCTGTGCAAATGCAATTGATCCCAAAGTCAGGACGAGAGTTAAAACCGTTGCCTTGGTGAGCTTCATGTTGTTTCTCCTTTTAGAAGTTCCTTCTTCTTTCAGAAACTGGTTAAGGATAATCTGCCGTTACAACCTGGGCGTACACTGATCCTGGAATCCTTCCGGTTGCAATCGGCCTGCCAGGTCTTTACTTGTGGGAACTCATTGAAACTAAGTGAACTAGGGACGCTCAGGGCTCATGGCAAATGTCAACATGCTGACATTCACTGACGCTGGCTTAGGCGCAGAAGGATTCAGCCGGGTGGCCACTCAAGCCCGATTTTGGCTTGAGTGGAGCAGTTCTATCGTTGGGCGTCTCCTTTAAGTGAAAGGCAAATCTTACGTTGAGGTCGAAGGTCTTGCGCGACTGGCTAGTGGACAGTTTCAGGACGACGGATGTTGTCACTGACCTTTCGAAGGTGCGGGAAATTTGGCTTTCCGTCTGCCCCAACCAGAACACGCTTCCAGTTGGTGAGTTGCACTCCACGCCGGGCGCAGCTAAATTAGGTGCAAGAGTGGAGTCCTACATGAAAAGGCCCGTTGACGTGGAATCTGCCTCTGCAATCATCGACGCGAGAATCAGGGAACTTGGAGACTGGCGAGGCCATACGCTGGCGAGAGTCCGCGAGATCATACATGAGGCCGACCCTGAGATCGTCGAAGAGTTGAAGTGGGTCAGGGCAACATCGCCCGGAACTCCCGTCTTCTCCCACGGCGGCATCGTTTGCACGGGAGAGACCTACAAGACCGTCGTGAAGATGACATTTGCCAAGGGAGCTTCGTTGCCGGACCCTTCATGTCTGTTCAATTCCAGTCTTGAGGGAAATGTCAGGCGCGCCATCGATATCCACGAAGGCGACAAAATCGACCAGCCGGCGTTGAAAACTCTAATCCGTGCCGCAGTGGCGCTCAATCTCAAAGGCCAGAACAAACCGAGGCCCAAGCCCAAGCCAGCGAGCAGCAAGCGCGCCGGCTAGCTTCATCGCAACAGCCGCTTATTCGACGTGAATATCGCCCGACCCCGTGCGCAGTTCAAGCAGCGGGCCGCCGCCGTGCACTTTGCCGACAATCTGCTTGTGCCTGTCGTTCACCCGCCCTTGCACTGTCATGGTGATGGCCGGGCCCACGTCGACCGATCCGGAACTGGTGGAGATATTAGCGTCGAAAGCGGCGTCCTGCGGCAGGTGCACGTGCACGTTGCCCGATCCGGTGCGGATTTCCCACGACCCGGTCTGCGTGCCTTCAGCGGTCACATCTCCACTTCCAGTATCGCCGCGGAAGGCTCCCTGAATCCCACGCGCCGTGATGTTGCCGGAGCCAGTGTGCAGGTCGATATCGCCCTTGCCGGTTTCTTCGAGTTCGATGTCGCCGCTGCCCGCTCCTCCGCGCACCGGGCCCGAAATCTCATGGGCGCGCACGTCGCCCGAGCCCGTCTGCAACCTGACCTCGCCGGTGAGCCGCGCCAGCCGCATGTCTCCCGAGCCGCTCTCCAGGTCGGCGTTGCCCCGAATGCCCTCGATGGTCTGGTCGCCCGAGCCACTGTGCGTGCGAACGGCCGTATCTTCCGGAACCGTGATTTCGTAATCGACGGAAATGTCACGTTCGTTGATGTAGTCGATGCGGATGCTGTTTCCTTCCTGCCGGATGGGAGGATTATTCTGAATTGCTTCCACGTCCCCATGGCGGTTGCCGCTGAACCAGCGGTCGCCCACGAAGATTTTGCCGTGAATCGAAACCGTACCTGCGGGCCCGCTGCGCACCGTAATGTCTCCCGAGCGCGTGAGCACTTCGAGATCGACCGGCCCGCTGACCTGAAAAGATTTATCGAAGGTGCCTTGCGGCGTATTTGCAAGGGCAATCGCGGATGTGAAAAGCACCAGCAGTGAAATGGTTACGATACGCGTCGCGGAATTGTGTTTTGCCATGGTGTTCGCTCCAGGGAATGCGTTGTAGCGCCGCCGTCTCGGCGGCTGTCCGGCGGGCGTCTCGCCCGCCGCCTATGCTACGCCCAATACCGCAGGCCAGAAATCAACACTGAGTGTCTCGAACCGCCTACTGCAGCACGACCTGATCGCCTTCTTTCAGGCCGCTCAACACTTCGGTCTTGGCGCCGTTCGAAATTCCGATGTTGACCGCAACTTTCTCTTTACCGTCTTTGGCCTTCGGATTCGGAACCTCGACCGACGCTTTCTTGTCTTTGTCGTAAATGATTGCGCCTTCCGGAATCTGCAGCACGTTCTTGTGCTCTTCCAGAAGGATTTCCGCATTCGCGGTCATTTCGGCTTTGAGTTCTCCGCCCGGATTCTGAATGGAAACGCGGACTTCAAACGTGGTCACGTTATCCTTCTCCACGCCCATGGGAGAAATCTTGGTGACCTTCCCAGTAAAAGTCTTATCCTTGAATGACTCAACCTTAATCCGCGCGGGCTGCCCAAGATACACCTTGCCGATGTCGCTCTCGTCAACTTTTCCTTTGACGTAGACTTCGCTGGTATCTCCGAGCGTCATGACAAGCGTAGCCGAAGAACCCAGGACGAGAATCGAGCTGACCGCATCTCCCATTTCCACGTCGCGCGAGAGCACGATACCGTCAATGGGAGAAACAATATCGGTATAGCTGAGCTGTTCTTCCAGTTGCTTCAGGTTGGCATCGTCCTGCGCGACGAGCGCCTTGGATTGCGCGATCTTGGCCTTCAACACCATGACCTGCGCCTTGGCCACGTTCTGTTTGTTCAGCGACATTTCGTAATTTTTTTCCGCATCGTCGAGCGCGGAGGCGGAAACAACCCCGTCCTTGGCCATGCCTTCGGCCCGGTCATAGGCGCGCTTCAGCAAAGGAACGTCGGGGCCCTCGGCATCGACCTTGGCGCGCTCGTAATCGGCCTGCGAACTGGTCAGAGTAGCCTGAGCCGCTTCCAGGGCGGCTTGTGACTGGGCCACCTGTGCCTCGATCTCGAGCTTATCCAGTTGGGCCAGCAACTGGCCCTTCTTGACCCGATCGCCGTAGTCAACCAGTAGCTTCTTGACGATTCCGCTGGCCTTGGATTTCACCTCGACCTTGGTGATCGGGGTTACCTTGCCAGTCGCCACCACGCTTTTGGCGAGGTCGCCTTTTTCTACCTTCGCCAACTTCGAAGGGTCGATTTTGGTGCCTCCGCGCGTGGCTGCGAAAACGCCGCCGGCTATGAGCAGAACGATCACCACCACAACGCTGCCCCAAATAATCAGTTTGCGACGCTTTTTCTTCTGACTGCCGTTACCGTTCACAACCGCCTCCTGAAATGACCCGGGAATGAGACCTGCGCGATCCCACTTCAGGTTACGAGATTGGTCTTACGTTTGTTCCCTGTGATTTCGAACTGACCCTGATGACAAGGCTAAATCAAGAATGCTTTGTATGAAAAAGCTCGCGGGTGTTGCAAGTTGTCGCTGATGCGTACCTTCGTTCCTTTACGAGTCGGATTTCCAGTTGCGGCGGCTAACCAGCATGCACCCATGCACTTAGACCGTGGCGGCATGTATTTGGTTAGCCGCCGCGGGTGTTAATTTCATGGGAACTTCGTAAAAAACCCATTAAATCTTCCTCCTGCGCGGCGTCCCGGCGCCAGCCTTTACAATGTCCACGTGCGAATCCTGATCTCGGCGGGCGAGGCCTCAGGCGAAATGTACGGGGCTCAACTGGTCGACTCACTGCGGCGTATAGCCGCCGCAACTCATGTGGGGACGGCCGCCCTCGGCCGTCCAGCGGAGCGTAGCTCCGCGGCCGAGCACAAAACTCATCTGGAATTTTTCGGTGTCGGTGGCGAGCGCATGCGCTCGGCTGGATGCGACACGGTCGTCGATGCCAAAGATTTATCCGTCGTCGGCATCACCGAAATTCTGAGCCATCTTCCCAGAATCTATGGGCTATTCCACAAACTCATAGTCGAAGCCGACAAGCGCGAGCCCGATCTAGCCGTAGTGATCGATTCCCCAGCATTCAACTGGCGAGTGGCGCGCGAGATGAAGAAACGCGGCGTCCCGGTGATTTATTACGTGGCTCCGCAATTCTGGGCCTGGCGGCAGGGACGGGTGAAGCTGCTCCGCGACTACGTCGACAAGGCCCTGGTGATTTTTCCCTTTGAAGAAAAGTTCTATCGCGAGCGCGGAGTGGATGCGGCATTCGTGGGCCATCCGCTGGCAGACTTGCCCGCGCCTGCGATCAACCGGGACGAATATGCCGCGCAATTCGGCCTGGATGCGACGAAACACTGGATCACACTCATGCCCGGCAGCCGGATAAAAGAGGTCCGCATGAACCTGCCGACAATTCTCGCCGCGGCAGTTGAATTAGGCGAAGCATACGAGTTCTTGCTGCCAGTCGCAGCCACGCTCGAGCGCAGCTTTTTGCTGGAAATGATCGAGCACGGTCGCAGCAATCAAAAGAACGCGCCAAAAATCACGCTGGTTCCAGAAGCGCTGCCGGCGTTGTGGCATTCGCGGGCCGGCATCATCGCCAGCGGCACCGCGACGGTCGAAGCGGCGATGATGGAAACACCCTTCGTGATGGTTTACCGCGTATCGGCCCTCACTTATCTGTTAGGCAAGCCGCGCGTCAAAGTACCGCGCTTCGCCATGGTGAATCTGATTGCCGGAGAAGAAGTCGTGCCTGAGTTAGTGCAGCATGACTTTACCGCGGCGAACATCGTTGCCCGCGTGCGCGAGATCGTTCCCGGTGGGCCAATGCGTGAGCGTATGATCGAGGGACTGAAACGGGTGAAGAACCTGCTGCGCTCACCCAACGGCGGATCGCCGGGGCAATCTCCCGCAGATCGTGCCGCAGAGATCATCCTGAATTTCGCAAAGAGCCGATAAGCAGCGGCCCAAGCTCCGAATCACACGCCCTCCGACGCGTACGCGCAGGCAAGTCCCAGGGTCATCGACCTTCGTGAACCTTAGTGTCCTTAGTGGTTCATGAATTTGGCCATCCCACCTGGCTTGTGCTCTCAGCATCTTTTAGCGCAGAATCTTCATCATACGGATTTTGCACTCCCGGAGACTCTCCTTAATGCAGATTCACCCCCGGCGCCTCCACAGCGTTCTTAGCGGTTTGTCTGCCCTGCTGCTGTTATTAATTGCCCTCCCGTGCTGGGGCGCCGAAAAAGCTCGCCTGCGCGTGGACGATTGCCAGATCGAAGCCGAGCTGACGCCTCATCTGCACCAGATTTCCGCCACGGCGAAAGTAAAATTTACTGCGCTGCAGGATCTCAGCGTCGCCATTTTCGAACTGCACAATGACCTGCGCGTGACGCGTGTGCTCGATGAAAAGGGCCAGCAATTATCAGGCGAGCGTGTAACTCAGGACTCGACCATCCGCGTTCCGCTGCCTTCCGGCCTAAGCAAAGATTCCTCAATGACTCTCACTTTCGAGTACGAAGGCCAACTCGAGAACGCCGACGACAGCCCGGTGCCGGGTTTAAAGCTGGCATACATCGACGACAACACCAGTTATTTGCTCTACGCCGGGCGCTGGTTTCCCGTCAGCGGATACGGCCTTAACCGTTTTACCTCGACCATCAGCATGACCGTCCCCGCGCATATGGTGGTCATCGGCAGCGGAAAGGCCACAGTTACCGATAACCCTCCGTCGAAGAAACCGAATACCAACGGAATGCCCACCAAGACCTACACGTTCTCGTACACCAAGCCTAGCTTTCCGGGCACGATTATTGCCGGTGTTTTCCAGGAATATAAAAGTGATGAGGCCGGGCTCGACGTGCACACGTATTTCAAGCCCGACCACGAAAAATTCGCCGCCCAATACACCACCACCGCCGTCCAGGAATTTACCTACTTCATCACGCTTTACGGCCCTCCACTCTCGCAAAAGCTGAACGTGGTGGAGCTGCCGGGTGACACCGTCCCCTACGCGTGGGCACCAGAGATTGCTGCGTTGACTGGTCCATCGGTCACGGAAAAAACCAACTATCGTCTTCTTGCCAACGCCCTCGCGCACCAGTGGTGGGGGGTATCGGTGAGCCCCGCGACCAAAGATGATTGGTGGCTGGTCGACGGCTTCTCGCGATATTCCGAAGCCATGTACGTGGAAAATGCCGCCGGTTCCGGCGGCTTGGAAGAAGCGGTAAAAGATATGTCGGTGGGCGCGCTTGCCTACGACACCATTCCACTCTCCAGCGCCAGCAAGCTCGACCCGTTTTCCACGGAGTTTCAGTCGTTCGTCACCGACAAGGGCGCCATGATTCTGCACATGCTGCGCTGGGTGTTGGGTGAGGACAAATATCTTAAGACCATGCGCGACTTCGCCGAGACCTATCAAGGCAAATCGGCGACCATGAGCGATTTCCAAACCATCGCGGAAAAATATTATGGCGATCAGCTGACCTGGTTCTTTTCACAATGGCTCGATTCCACCGGCGCACCGGAATTCAAAGTGAAATATACGGTGTATCGTCTGGGCAACGTCCCTGCCGCCCAGGCGCCCAAAGACCCCAAGCCGCCGGGCTTCCGCGTGACTGGGGAAATCACGCAAGATCTGGACCTGTTCCGCATGCCGGTAGACTTGCGCATTGAGACCGATGGCCAAACCGAAGACAAGAAAATCGAAGTCACCGGGACCCAGTCGCCGTTTACGGTGGAGACCTTTGGCCGTCCGCGCCGCATCATCCTCGATCCCGACCACCACGTTCTTAAAAATTCCGCCGACGTTAAACTTCGCACTTCGATTCTGCGCGGGCAGGCCTTGCAGCAGCAGGGCGACCTTACGGGCGCGCTCGCCGAATTCAACAAGGCGCTCGATCAGAACAAGAACAGTTCGCTGGCTCATTACCGCGTTGCTGAGATTTTCTTTTTGCAGAGGAATTATCAGGCTTCGGCGAACTCTTATCGCTCGTCCCTGAATGGCAACGGTGAGCCGCGCTGGACCGAAGTCTGGAGCCACATCCAGTTGGGAAAGATCTTCGACATCACCGGACAGCGCGAACGCGCCATCAACGAATACCGCCAGGCGATCCAGACGAACGACGACACTTTCGCCGCTCTCGAAGAAGCGCGCAAATACATGCAGAAGCCATTCGAGCGCCCCAAGAATACCGAGTAGTCATCCCGAAACGCGGAGTACTCCGCCGCGTGAGGGATCTCCCATAGATACGGCCGGTGGGGAGATCTTTGTTCCGCTCCACCCGGGTGAGGAATGACGGTAATCTAATTGGGCAGCCGTTTGCGCGGCGGTTGAAATTCCAGAATTTCACAATCCACGCTCGCGCGGTGCAGGTTGGGAAGGGAAGCATCGCGTCTCGCACTCCCGTTGGAACGGTTCGTCCCCGATCCGTAACTCTGCAACGGTCCGCAGGCTTCTGCAAAATCGAACTTCACTTGTTGCAGAGCGTCTTTCTTGTCAGGTCGCAGTGCGGTCTCTGGCCGCGTCTTTGTGCCTTCATCCCTTTTTTGGGTCGCCGAAGTCTGGATTCGCGCCACGGCGCGGTCGATCACGCGCACAAACTCGCCGGCTTCCCTTTCATCGCGCGCTTCTCGCAATTGCGCCTTACAGGCCTCGACCCCGAACCAGGTGCGGTTCCGTCCAGCCTCTTTCGCCGGACTGAGCCGCCGCACTTCGCAGAGGTACGCCTGAATCCTGATACCGCTTTTCTCAGATGCCCGGCCTGCAACGCGCCGGCGATAGTTTGCGAAAGCCAGTTCCTCAATGCGGCCATGCACTCCGGCCTCTTCAAATGCTTCCAGCGCCGCGGCTTGCGCGCCGGTCAGCCCGCGTTCGGCGCTGCCCTTGGGAAACGTCCAGCGCTGGCCTCCGCTGGTTCGCACCAGCAGGAACTCAATCCCGCCATTTTTGATTCGATAACAAACCGCCGCGACCTGTTCGCACCTGCTCAATTTAGCCAGCCGGGAAAGGCGGACAAAATTCTTCGATGTTCGGGCAGTGTGTGTTGCGAGTGCGCCCACGAGGGAAGCGCGCGCTGGGTTTGATGCAAAAGACATTCCGCGATAGCGTGCCCGAATTCACGCGCCCGCGCTAGAACACACTTTGGTTCCCCACCGGATGTGGGCGATCTATGGTGCACGCAGGCGTCATCCCGAAGGCCCGCGTTTTCACCAGCGGGCCGAGGGATCTCCTGTGCGCACGCCGCCGCCAGTATTAAACCGCCTCCCAACAAAAGCCGGAATCTCCCTGCATACTTGTCCTTCCGCCTTCGCCACCACAAAATTCCTGTGCGGCCTGCAATCGAACCAGGGGGAGAACTCCGTGGAAAAAATGCGCTGCTTGCGTTGCAACTGCGAACTCCAACCTGGCAGCAAATCGGTGGCGCTTTATATGTTTGCGCAGACCGTCGGCATCCGGCCGCGGCAAAAGTCTTCGGCGCAGCGCATTTCATTTTGCCCGCAATGCTCGGTTTCGCTGGCCATGGGTCCTCCGCCGGATGGCGCGCTGAACATGGCCGCCTGGGACATGATGCGCGATCTGGTCGCCTCCGATCCCGCCCTGAACCAGGCCGCATGGGAAAGCCTGAGCGGCATCGCGGGAATGTTGCCGGCAACCGGCACGGATTCGGAGCGCCCGACGGAACCCTCCGGATATTTCGAGTTCTAACGCTTTCTACGCCGCTATCTTCGATAAGATAACCGCATCGCCTCCTACTCCATTTCGAGCAATCAGTCGGCCACTCGTCCCCCGCGCCTGCTGCGAACCACGCAAGGGCTTGCGAGCCGCAGTCCCTTAGCCGCGATCGGAGTGGTCCTGATAGTCGTTTTTATTGTGTTCGCCCTGTTCGCTCCCTGGATCGCCCCGCAAGATCCCGCCTCAATTGACCTTCCCGCGCGACTCAGCGGTCCCTCGCATGCCCACTGGTTCGGCACCGACGAACTTGGCCGCGACATTTTTTCGCGCATCATCTTTGGCGCGCGAATTTCCATGCTCGTTGGCACCTGCGTTGTGCTTATCTCGCTCGCCCTCGGACTCATCATCGGCTCCATCGCCGGCTACTACGGCGGCGGCATCGACCGCTTCGTCAATGTTGTCCTGATGAACGCTTTTCTTTCTTTCCCCGGGATTCTGCTAGCCATTGCCTTTGTCGCCTTTCGCGGTCCGGGCATTTTCAATCTCGTTCTGGCACTTTCTCTCGGAGGCTGGGTCGGCTACGCCCGCCTGGTCCGCGGACAGGTTCTCGTTGCGCGCGAGCGCGAATTCGTCGAGGCCGCACGCGCCCTCGGGGCCAGCGAT
>Ga0181522_10000962_pt1 | contig 18707 bp, 22 predicted proteins | sample PEATcosm2014_Bin_27_FD_121103 | JGI IMG/M metagenome (GOLD analysis project Ga0181522, IMG submission 121103) | Peatland microbial communities from MTU Mesocosm Facility, Houghton, MI, USA - PEATcosm2014_Bin05_10_metaG | ecosystem: Environmental > Terrestrial > Soil > Wetlands > Peat | place... | reverse complement strand
TTGCGGAAGGCGATCTCGACGACCCCCTCGGCGCCCATCACCGAGATCTCGGCGCTCGGCCAGGCGACGATCAGGTCGGGCTCGTAGGCGCGGCCGTTCATGACGTAGTAGCCGGCCCCGTAGGCCTTGCGGGTGATCACCGTGATCTTGGGGACTGTCGCGTTGGCGACTGCGTGGAGCATCTTGGCGCCGTGGCGGATGATCCCTTCGGCCTCCACCTTGGTGCCGACCATGAAGCCCGGCACGTCCTGGATGAAGACGAGCGGGATCGCGAAGGCGTTGCAGAGGTTCACGAACCTGGCCGCCTTGTCGGCGGAGTCGTTGTCGAGGATGCCGCCGAGCTGCTTGGGCTGGTTGGCCACGATCCCCACCGGCCTGCCGCCGAAGCGCGCGAAGCAGGTGATGATCGTCTTGGCCCACAGCCCCTTGATGTCGAAGTACTCCCCGTCGTCGACGATGCGGCGGATCACCTCGTACATGTCATAGGGCTTGCGGTTGGACTCCGGCAGGACGTCCAGCAGGTCCTCCTCGCGCCTGTCGATCGGGTCGCTCACCGGACGGCGCGGGGCCGGCGATTCGCAGTTCTGGGGCATGAAGGACAGGTATTCCTTGATGCGCTGGATGCACTCCTCGTCAGATGCCACTTCCATGTCCCCGACGCCGGACTTGCGGCAGTGCACCCGCGAGCCGCCCAGTTCCTCCTGGGTGACCTCCTCGCCGACGGCGGCCCGGACCAGGTGTGGACCGGCCAGCGCCATCGAGCCGCGGCCCTTGACCATCGGCACGAAGTCCGCCAGGCCGGGGATGTAGGCCGTGCCGGCCGCACAGGGGCCCATCAGCGCCGCCACCTGCGGGATCACCCCGCTCATCACGACCTCCTCGCGGAACAGGTGCCCCGAGCCGGCGAAGAGCGCTCCCGCCGCCTCCTGCACACGGGCGCCGGCCGAGTCCAGCAGCCACACGAAGGGGATGCGCTTGGTCAGGGCCAGCTCGCGCAGCCTCGTGACCTTGATCTCGCCGGTCATGCCCATCGAGCCGGCCATGACCGTGAAGTCGTAGGCGCAGACCGCCGTCAGGCGCCCGTCGATCTTGCCGTAGCCGGTGACGACCCCGTCGGCGGGGGCGTCGACGCCGTCCATGGCCCGCTGGGAGAAGTGGGGCTTGCCGTGGATGCCAAGCTCGACGAAGGTGCCCTCGTCTATCAGCAGGGCCAGGCGCTCGCGGGCCGTCAGCTTCTCTTCGGAGTGCTGGCGGGCGATCTTCTCCTCGCCCCCGCCCAGCCTGATCTTGGCGCGGCGAGCCTCCAGGTCCTCCACGAGGGGGCGCAGGAGGGAAGTGGATTGCTCGGTGCTGTCTGTAGGCGGCGATGCCATCGGCCGCGCATCCTATCCGGCGATGGGCGCGAAGTAAATAGCCCTACTGCGCACTTTGCCGCGAACAGCGCACGGCGGCCCGATGCTCAGACGTCGAGACCCAGCGCCACCACGAGAGCGGCGTTGAAGCGGCGCACCGTAACCGGGTCGAGAGCGCCCCTGCGGCGCACAAGCCGGTCCTTGGGGAGGTTGACGACCCAGTCGCAGTTGGCGACGCTCGGCTCGGCCACGCCGTGTGAGCTGCTTAGCTCGACCTCCGCAACGTGCCCCCGAACGGTGCTCGTCACGACCACGCAGGTCAACCTGGCCAGCACGGGGATCGCAGTCTCGCGAGTGGCGATGACGACGGGCCTGACGACGGGGCCCAGATCTGCGTCCCAGACCTCGGCGCGCGCGATCAAGGGCTCTCGTCGGCGCTCAGTGCGAGGGCCGCGTCGAGCGCCGATTGCTCATCCGCCGTGAGCGGGGCATATGCGTAGGCCGCCCGATAGGAGCCCGCGATCCGCTCCTCTCGGACCTGCTCCTCCAGCAGCGCCAGCGCGGCCCGCACGGCCTCCGCTCGCGTGCGGAAGGCGCCCCCCGCGACCGTCGAATCGAGCCTCCGCAGCTCCTCCTCCGTCAGCCGCACCGCGATCTGTGACATACACAGAGCATACCGCTCCGGGATGCGTCACTCAGCGTCCTTTCCAGACTGGGTCGCGCTTCTCGAAGAAGGCCGTCACGCCCTCCACGATGTCCTCTGTCGACTGAGCCAGTGTCAGCTGCGCCCTCAGGAAGTCCAGGGCGTCGTCCAGGGGCATGTCCATCTGACGGCGCATTGCCTCCTTGCCCAGGCGCATGATCACGGGCGACTTGGCGGCCAGCTTGGCGGCCCAGTCGGCCACGACGACGTCGAGCTCCTCGTCGGGCACGACCCTGTTGACGATCCCGGCGGCCAGCGCCGTCTGGGCGTCCCAGCGCTCCCCCAGCAGCAGCAGCTCGTTGGCCTTCTTGCGGGGCACGTTGCGGTAGATCAGGGCCATGATCATGAAGGGGAAGGCGCCGATGTTGATCTCGGGCGTGCCGAAGCTGGCGCTCTCCGAGGCCACGATCAGGTCGCAGCAGAGGGCGATGCCCAGGGAGCCGGCGAGGACGTGACCTCCGGCCTTGCAGATCGTCGGCTTGCCCAGCTCGCCGATCAGCTTGAACAGGGAGACGAAGCGCTCCGTTCCGAAGTGCTTGTGGACGAGGGCCGCATCGGCCGCGAAGCCACCCAGGTTGGCTCCCGAGGAGAAGGTCCGCTCGTGCCCGGAGGCCAGCACGACGCAGCGCACACGGTCCTCGGCCCTGGCAACCTCGAAGGCCTCGTACAGACCGCCCAGAAGCTCGACCGACAGGGCGTTGCGTGTGTCGGGGTCGTTGAGGGTGATCGTGGCCACGCCATCCTCGGCGACCTCGTAGAGAACCTTCTCGGTGGGCACGGCCGGCATCCTAGCCCGATTCGAGGCTTGTGGGAAGTGCGCAGTCCTACTGTTTACTTTTGCGGCGCCCTGCGTTAGCGTCCCGCGCCAGGGCCGCCACAGGCGCGGCCGAGCCACGCCTTCACCCGACCCACAAGGAGCCCTCCCCGCCATGGCCGCGACAGCCGACACCGTCCTGAAGCCCGACTTCAAGAGCCAGAAGAAACACTTCCTCTTCACAGACGAGCACGAACAGCTGCGGGAGTCGATCCGCAACTTCGCGATCAAAGAGCTGGCCCCGCACGCGGAGGAGTGGGAGGAGACGACGTTCCCGGACTCGGTCTTCCACCGCATGGGCGAGCTGGGCTTCCTGGGCCTGGACAAGCCCGAGCAGTACGGCGGGCAGGGCGGGGACTACTACACGAGCCTGGTGCTGGCCGAGGAGATCACGAACGCCAACTCGGGCGGGCTGGCGATGGGCGTGGCCGTGCACACGGACATGGCGATGCCCCCGATCCTGGCCTTCGGCACGGAGGAGCAGAAGCAGGAGTGGGTCGTCCCGGCGATCAAGGGCGAGAAGATCCTGTGCCTGGGCATCACCGAGCCCGACGCCGGCTCGGACGTGTCGGGCATCAAGACGAGGGCCGTCAAGGACGGCGAGGACTACGTAATCAACGGCTCGAAGACGTACATCACGAACGGCCACCGCGCCGACGTGATCGTGCTCGTGACGAAGACAGACCCGGACGCCGGCCACGACGGTTTCACGCTGTTCCTGGTGCCGATGGACGCGCCCGGCGTGATCCGCGAGAAGCGCCTGGAGAAGCTGGGCATGCACGCCTCCGACACGGCCCTGCTGGCCTTCCAGGACGTGCGCGTGCCGGAGTCGGCCGTCCTCGGCCAGGTCGGCAAGGGCTTCTACCACATCATGTGGGAGCTCCAGGGCGAGCGCCTGATCGGCGCCGCCGGCATGGTCGCGGGCGCTCAGAAGTGCTTCGAAAGGACGATCCAGTACGCCCACGAGCGCAAGGCCTTCGGCCGCGAAATCGCCAAGTTCCAGGTGATCCGACACAAGTTCGCCGAGATGGCCACGAAAATCGAGGCGGCCAGGCAGATGACCTACATGACGGCCTGGCGCTTCCAGAACGGCGAGTACCCCGTCAGGGAGATCTCGATGTCCAAGCTCGTCGCCTCACGCGTCCTCTGCGAAGTGGCCGACGAATGCATCCAGATCCACGGCGGCGCGGGCTACATGAAGGAGTACGGCGTCGAGCGCGTCTGGCGCGACGCCCGCCTGAACCGCATCGGCGCTGGCACCGACGAGATCATGCTCGACGTGATCGGCCGCTCCTACGGGCTGTAGGACGATTTCGCCTGCCCCATCCACTGCTCCTCTGCCCGGAGGGCAAGGGCTCGCACATGTGCGAGCCCTCCGGGGCCGTGCATGCACGGCCCCGCGGGTCGGCGCATGCGCCGACCACGAACGGCAAAGCTCAGGGGCTCAGGTATCGAACCTGCGCACCCACGGCCTCGTAGGCCTCTTTCGCCCGGCGATCGGCACTGAGCAGCGTCGCGCCGTGCTCGGCGGCTGTCGCGGCGATCAGCGCGTCGTAGAGCGCGCCACCGCGCAGACCGGCGTCGATCGCGCGACGCAGACAGGAGCGCCCGGCGTCGGCGTCGAGCACGAGCCACGGTTCGGGGAATTCGCGTTCGATCGCATCGAGGACGACCTTCGCCTCCATCCTCTGCCCCTCCGGCATGCGGCTCAGAACAGAGCATGTCTCGAATGCCACGTGGACGATCAGTCCGGGAGCATCGCCGACGGCATCGACCGCCTGCTCATGGGCCGAGTGATAGCTGGCCAACGCCGCAACCAAGACGCTCGAGTCCGGGACGATCACTTCCTGACGCGTTCCAGCACTTCGCGAACCAGCTCCGTCGTCATCGGTGGCACAGGCTCGTCGGGAACGATCACCGTGTGTCCGTCACGCTCCTCCAGATGCGCCTTGATGTACGGCACGGTCAGCTCGAGGGAGCCATTGACCTCGGTCAGCTCGAGCTCCGTCGGCCCGTCGATCCCGAGCGCATCCCGCATCGGCTTCGGGATCACCACCCGGCCCACCCCGTCGATGGCAACTCGCATACCATCAGATTACCAATGACTCCTTCCATCTCTCCCCCCTTCTCCGACGAGCACGAGCAGCTGAGACAGTCCGTTCGCGGCTTTCTGGAGCGCGAGCTGAGTCCCCACGCCCAGCAGTGGGAGGAGGCCCAGTGGTTCCCGAACGACGTCTTCCCCAAGCTGGCGGCACAGGGCCTGCTGGGCCTGAAGTACCCGCAGGAGTACGGCGGCCAGGGCGGGGACTACCTGCACGAGGCCGTCCTCTGCGAGGAGATGGCCCGGATCGGCTCGGGCGGGACGGCGGCCGGGATCGGCGCCCACATCAACATCGCCACCCCGCCGATCTGGAAGTTCGGCACGGAGGAGCAGAAGCAGCGCTACCTCGTCCCCGCCATCGCCGGGGAGAAGATCGGGGCCCTCGGCATCACAGAGCCCGGTGCAGGCTCTGACGTGGCGGGCCTGTCCGCCCGTGCTGAGCGGGTCGACGGGGGCTTCCTGGTCAACGGCGAGAAGACCTACATCACCAACGGGGTGCGGGCCGACTTCATCGTGACCGCTGTCAAGACGACGCCCGAGGGCGGCCACGCCGGCATCTCCTTCCTGATCGTCGAGCGCGGTGAGGGCGTCGAGTCCTCGGCCCTGCACAAGCTCGGCTGGCAGGCCTCCGACACGGCCACGATCGCCTACCAGGACGTCTTCGTGCCCGAGGAGAACCTGCTGGGGGAGCTGCACGGCGGCTTCAAGCTGATCATGGCCAACTTCCAGTGGGAGCGCCTGGCGATGGCGCTGGGGGCAGTCGGCGCCATGCAGCTCGCCTACGAGCGCACGGCCGCCTTCGCCGCCGAGCGCACGACCTTCGGCAGGCCCATCTCGAAGCACCAGGTCATCCGCCACAAGCTGGCCGACATGGCCACCTCCGCCTACACCTGCCGCTGCGTCACCTACGACGCCCTGCGCCGCTTCGTGGCCGGGGAGGAGCCCCTGAAGGAGGTCACGATGGCCAAGCTGCTGACCCAGCGAGCCGCCTTCGAGCTGATGGACGAGGCCCTGCAGATCCACGGCGGCGCCGGCTACATGAAGGAGTACTGGGTGGAGCGGGCGGCCCGTGATGCACGTCTCGGTCCCATCGGCGGCGGCAGCGACGAGATCATGCGGGAGATCCTGGGGCGGGTGCTGGGGCTGTAGAAGCCGCCTGGGCGACTCGTTGCAAGGTCGTCCAAAGCTGCTCATATCTCTCATGTCTGCGGGCGGGGCGACCGATGGGTGCGCATGGCTCGCCTCCTCACGGCCATCGCAACATTGCTCGCCTGCACGGCCTGCGCGCTCTCCGTCCCCGTTCAGGCGCTCGCCCGCACCCACCATCGCGGCAAGGCTGCCTGCACCTCCGCCCGCAGCTCCAGGCGCGCGCACAAGAAGACCAAGTCCTACCGGGGCTCGCACTGCCCCAAGGGGACACACCGCGCCGCAGGGGCCGTACCCGGCTCGGGCGCCGACCTGCTCGTCTTCACCGCCAGCGACGGGCACTGCCGGGACGCCGAACTGCCCCCCACGACGGACGACGTCGAACAGGTCCGGGCGGCGACCCTGTGCCTCGTCAACCGCGAACGGACAAGCCGGGGCGAGACGGCCCTGCGCTGGAACGGGCGCCTCGTGGCTGCTGCCCAGGCCCACACCGAGAGCATGGCCTTCGGCGGCTACTTCCAGCACGTCGGACCGGGGGACGAAACGCCGGCGGCGCGGATGCGCAAGGCCGGCTACATCTACAGCCCCCAGATCGGCTACGAAGTGGGCGAGAACATCGCCTGGGGCAGCCTCTGGCTGGGCGACCCCAAGTCGATCGTCTCCGCCTGGATGGCTTCGCCCGGCCACCGGGCCAACATCCTCGACGCCCACTTCAGGGAAACGGGGATCGGCGTCTCGCCGCACCTGGGCACGCTGGCGCCGGGACAGTCCGGCGGCATATACACGCAGGACTTCGGCGTCATCATCGGCTGACACGGCCCCGCTGCGCTGTCGCTCCGACCGCCGCCGGCAAGGCCCGCTGGGATAACCTCCCCGTCCCTCAAACGGACAAGGAGAAGCCACAGCCATGGGAGTACTCGACGGCAAGTCCGCCATCGTCACGGGCTCTGCCCGCGGCATCGGCCGTGCCACCGCGGAGCTGCTCGTCGCGCAGGGCGCGCAGGTCCTCATCAACGACCTCGACGGCGACGTCGCCGAGCAGGCCTCCGGCGAGATCGCCGGCGAAACGGCCGTCTACGCGGGCGACCTGACCAAGCCGGGAGCAGCCGACGAGCTGGTCGCCAAGGCCATCGACGCCTTCGGCAAGATCGACATCATCGTCAACAACGCCGGTTACACGATCGACGCGCCCGTCCACAAGATGAGCGACGACCAGTTCCAGAAAATGCTGGACATCCACACGGTCGTGCCCTTCCGGGTGATCCGGGCAGCCGCACCCCACCTGCGCGAACCGGCCAAGAAGGAGCGCGAGGAAGGCAGGGAGGTCTTCCGCAAGATCGTCAACGTCTCCTCGACCTCCGGCACCTTCGGCAACGCAGGCCAGGCCAACTACTCCTCCGGCAAGGCCGGCGTCGTCGGCCTCACCAAAACCGTCGCCAAGGAGTGGGGCCAGTTCAAGGTCAACGTCAACGCCGTCGCCTTCGGCTTCATCGACACCCGCCTGACCCAGGCCAAGGTCGACGAGAACGCCATGGAGATCGGCGGCGAGAAGGTCCAGTTGGGCATCCCCGAGCAGATGCGCCAGATGGCCGCCATGCTGATCCCCCTCGGCCGTCCTGCCACGCCCGAGGAGGCCGCAGGGGGCGTCTTCTTCCTGTGCTCGCCGTGGTCCAACTACGTCCACGGCCAGACCCTGCACATCACCGGCGGGCTGTTCGGGGGGATGAGCGGGTAGGCGGTCCGTCCTTCGGTTTCTGCTCGCGTGCAGGCAGGCGAGCAGAAACCGAAGGACTCCCCTTGGCGGGAGGGCCCGGTGTGCGCCTCGGCCCAGGCGATCTTGCCCGCTCAGGCAGGCATCGGGCGGATCGGCGTGGCTGTCACGGCGGCGGGGCCGCGCAGGTCGAGCAGGCAGCCTGAGAAGTAGGCCCCGGCGGGGGAGAGCAGGTAGGCCATGAGCTCTGTCAGCACCGCCTGGCCGGTTTGGGCGCCGGGGGCGATCGCGACGGTGGCGATCCCGTAGCGCGCCCACTCGATCGACAGCGTCCTCGCCAGGTTCTCGATGCCCGCCACGGCCGCTGCGGCGTGTTCGCCGCCATCTGGAAGGGGAGCGAGGATGAAGATGCGGCCTCCTCGGCCCGCCGCGATCAGCTCGTTGGCGAACGCACGCGCGCCGTTCCAGATCGCCGCCGGCGCCAGCTGCAGGGCAGCCTCCGCCGGCGAGGCCGAGAACAGGGCCGCCCCGTCGATCACGATCCCGTCGAGGGCGCCCAGCTCCCGATGGGCGGCGGCAAGGTCCGCGATCGCGGAGGCCTCAGCGCTCTCGGCGTCCTCGTCCAAGCGCACCTCGACCGTCGCGCAGGCGCCGCCCAACTCGAGGATGCGGGCACCCAGCTTGCCCGTCAGGTCACGCTCGTGGGAGGGCGCGCCCGCGAGGACCACGCGCAGGCCGTCGAGCAGGTGCTCACGCAGCAGTGGGGCAAAGGGAGCGCTCGCCATCGATCGGGCAGCCTATTCGGCGCCGCCCGACACCTGCCGGCTAATCGCCCCCGAAGGGGTTCGACTGAGGAGGCGTCGGCCCCGCTCCCGGCGTCTGGATGGCCGGCCCCGGCGCCGCGCTGACCTCGCGCAGGTCGAAGTACAGGACGGCCTGGGCCAGGGATGAGATGGGCGCCGTCAGCACGCCCACGACGACCCCCACGGCAAGGCCGACACCCGAGCTGACAGACACGGCGGCCGCGTCGAGGGCGAAGACGACGATCGCCACCAGGATCGTCAGGGCGACGATGACGCCGAAGACCTGCCAGCCGTTGCCGCGGACGAGCTCGCGGCTGCGCCCCAGCGCCCCCAGGCCCGGCGGGCGCTCCAGCACGACGACGGGCGCCGCCACCGACCAGATCGTCAGCAGCACGAGGCCCGGCACGATGATCAGGACGAAGCCCAGAACGATCCCGATGCCCGCCACGAAGCCGACGATGATCAGCTGGCCCAGGACCGGCATCACAGCGCGCACGAGCTGGCCCGCCGTGGCATCGCGTTTGCCGTCGCGGACGTCGGCGACCAGCTCGACGATCATCCCCGTGAACAGCGTCGTGGCCACGATCCGCACGAGCAGGGCCAGCAGCGCCAGGCCGCTGCCACCGGCCTGCAGGAGGTCCGAGACGATGCCCGCGAAGACGAACACGACGGCGGCGGCAGGCATCAGCACCGGCGCCTGGTCGACGTAGATCCGGAAGACCCTCCGGATCACCTCCCCCACCTCGATGTTCCGCTGCATGTGGCGCAAGCGTAGGCGAGATGCCCGACGGCTCCAGGACGCCTGATTCGGTCAGGCGACGGCGGCGCCCTTGGCGGCGCCCCGTTCGGCCCTGCGCTGCTCGCGCAGCCGCCTCAGCACCCCGCGGCGACCATGCTCTTCGAGGCCTTTGTAGAGGCGGCGGATCTCGAGCAGGATCTCGTCCGCGACGGCCTGCTGCTGCTCGCGGGTGGGGTTCTCGACCTGCTCCCAGCGCATCGCCTCGCCGTACTGGATCGTCACCTTCGGGAACTGCAGGCGCTTCCAGTTGCGGACCTTGGAGGAGCCGTAGATGGCGATCGGCACGACCGGCACGCCGCTCTCCAGCGCCAGGCGGCCGATGCCCGGCTTGGCCTGCTCGGAGACCTTGCCCGACCGCGAGCGCCCGCCCTCGCAGTACATCGTGATCGCCCCCTGGCGCTCCAGGATCGTCCGCGCCGTGATGAAGGTCTCGGCGTCGCGGGCGCCGCGACGCACCGGGAAGACGCCGCCGTGGGTGTAGATGAACTGCATCGGCGCCTTGAACAGCTGCGACTTGGCCATGAAGCGGACCTTGCGGCGGATGTAGCAGCCCATCAGGAAGTGGTCCATGAAGGAGAAGTGGTTGGGCGCCAGGATCACGGCGCCGCTGCCGGGCACGTTCTCGACGCCTATCGCCCGCGCTCTCAGGAACGTGTATGAGTACAGCGAGGTGAGTATCCGGACCATCTCGTAGACCCAGTCCGGTTCACGCGTCCTGGCCCGCTCGTGAAAGCGGTCGAAGTACTCCTTCGGGCGCGGGTCCGTGTAGACCTGCTCGCGCATCGGCGCCAAATCGCTCATCAGTCCGCACTACCTCTTCCGGGCACCAAGGTTACGCCTCCCCCCGTCGCTGTCGACGCCGGGAGCCTACCGACGCGACAGGTACACGCGCAGGAAGTCCAGCAGCTGGCGCCCGCGGTGCAGGAAGCCACCGACTGTGCGTCCGGTGACGCGGTGGGAGAGGTCCAGCTCGACCTCCTCCAGCCGCGCCCCCGATCTGACCAGGTCGATCGTCATGCCCAGCTCCATCCCGTACCCGGAGGCGAGGGGAAGGGCCCTGCGCAGCGTGCCGGCCCTCATCGCCCGCTGCCCGGAGATCGGCGCCCGCAGGTCCAGCCCGCAACGGCGCGCCAGGGCCCAGCGGGCGAAGCCCACGGCCAGCCCGAGGCCCCCGCCGAGGCGTTGTGAGAAGGCCGCCACGACGACGTCCGCCTCCCCGCCGTGCACAGCCTCGACCAGCGGGCCCAGCCGCCCCGCCGAGTCCCCCAGGTCCCCGTCGCAGAGCAGGAAGACCGGGTTGGCGCCCGGCTCGAGCTCCGCCAGGGCAACGTCTGCTGCCCTGGTCATCGCCGCTCCCTTGCCGGCCGGCCTGCCGCCGATCACGCGTGCCCCCGCGCCGAGGGCCAGCGTGGCCGTCCCGTCGCGGGAGCCGTCGTCGGCGACCCACAGGACGGCCCCGGGGAAGGCGTCCGCCAGCGCCCGCAGCGTCGCCCCGATCAGGCGCTCCTCGTCGCGGGCCGCCACCAGGACTCGCAGGGGCGGGCCACCGTCGGCGTGGCTATCTATGGTTCCGTCCGGCACCGCGGCGAACGGCAAAGGGAGCAGACATGACTGACATCGAGGCGCACATCACAGGCACCGTATGGAAAATCGAGTGCGCCGTGGGCGACACGATCGAGGAGGGCGACACGGTCGCGATCCTCGAGTCGATGAAGATGGAGATGCCCGTCGAAGCCGAGGACTCCGGGAAGGTCGTGGAGATCGTCTGCCAGGAGGGCCAGGCCGTCAACGAGGGCGACACCCTCGTCGTGCTGGAGTAGCGGGGGCCGCAGGTCCCGCCCCTGTAGCCTTCCGGCCCGTGCCAGGAACGGCAGACACGCGCCAGCTCGCCGACGGCAAGCTGCTGATCGACGAGCCCGCCGAGGGCGTCGTCCGCCTGACGATCTCGAACCCGGCCAAGCGCAACGCCCTGGACCATCCGATCCTGGACGCCATCACGGCGACCCTGGGCGAGCTGTCCGCGCCGGACGCCCCCGCCCGCTGCCTGATCGTGACCGGCTCGGACGGCATGTTCTCGGCCGGCTATGACATCAGCGAGATCCCCGACGAGGAGTTCGAGGAGCGTGCCGAGCGGCTCGTCGCCCACCCCTTCACGGAAGCCATCGACGCGCTCGAGGCCTTCCCGCTGCCGACCCTGGCGGTCCTGCCGGGCCACACGATCGGGGGCGGCCTGGAGCTGGCCCTGTCCTGCGACCTGCGCGTGGCCCAGGCCGGCATCAAGCTGGGCATGCCCCCGGCCAAGCTCGGCCTCGTCTACTCCCACACCGGCCTGCGCCGCTTCATCGACGCGATCGGCGTCACCAGGACGCGGGAGCTGTTCCTGCTGGGCCGCTACGTCGACGCCGCGACGGCCCTCGACTGGGGCCTCGTCAACCGCGTGGAGGCGCCCGAGGAGCTCGAGTCCGGCGCCCTCGCGATCGCGGCCGAGCTGGCCGGCAACGCTCCCCTCTCTCAGCGTGGCAACAAGCGCGTCATCGCGGCCCTGCTGGCGGCCGAGGGACCCCTGGACCCGGCCGTCGAGGAGGAGCTGATAGAGCTGCGCAGGGCGTCCTTCGCCTCCCAGGACATGCGCGAGGGCATGCGCGCCTTCGCCGAGCGCCGGGCGGCCCGCTGGCAGGGACGCTGAGCAGAGCCGAGCCGTCCGCCGGGCCACATACCGTTCCCGGCATGCCACCCCCCATCACCCGCGAGGAGGCCCTGCGTCTGGGCGAGGTCGAGGACCACGCCCAGATCGAAGCCATCATCGAGCGCGCCTGGAAGGCGCGGGTGGAGCGCTTCGCGGACTCCACGGACATGTGCTCGCTGGTCAACGCCAAGTCCGGCGGCTGCGCGGAGGACTGCGGCTTCTGCGCCCAGTCGCGATTCGCCGAAGCGGACACGCCGATGCACGCGATGATGGAGCCAGAGCAGGTGCTCGAACACGCCCGGGCGGCGGAGGCCGCGGGCGCCCACCGCTTCTGCATGGTCACCCAGGGCCAGGGCCTCTCCCGCCGCGACTTCGAGAGGTACCTGGAGGGCGTTCGGCTGGTCTCGGAGCACACCAACCTCAAGCGCTGTGCATCGGTCGGCCACATCTCGGTCGAGCGGGCCAAGGCCCTGCGCGAGGCCGGCGTGCAGAGGGTCCACCACAACGTCGAGACGTCCCGCTCCTACTACGGCGAGGTCACCTCGACAGTTCGCTACGAGGGCAGGCTGCGCACGATCCAGGCCGTGCGCGAGGCGGGTCTGGAGACCTGCGTGGGCGGCATCCTCAACCTCGGCGAGAGCCGCGAGCAGCGCGTGGAGATGGCCTTCGAGCTGGCCGAGATCGACCCCACGAGCGTGCCGATCAACATGCTCAACCCGCGGCCGGGAACGAAGTTCGGCGACCGCGACTTCATGGACCCCTGGGAGGCCGTGAAGTGGATCGCGATCTTCCGCCTGATCCTCCCCGAAGCCCTCTTCCGCCTCTGCGGCGGACGCGTGGAGAACCTCGGCGAGCTGCAGCAGCTGGCCGTCAAGGCGGGCATCAACGGAGTCATGATGGGCAACTTCCTGACGACTCTGGGCAACGACCCGGAGACGGACCGCGAGATGTTCACGGAGCTGGGCCTGAACGTCGCCCGCCAGTCCGACAACGCGGCCAACCCGAGGCCCGACAACCGCTCCGGCTGGATGGAGGGCGAGACGCCGGACGTCATCGAGGAGCTCGTGGTCGGTGCGACCCCGGAGCCTTCGCAGGGGCTCGTCGTCCGCCTCTGGGACCCCTCGACTCAGCTTCGCTTCCGTGCCAAGCGGAATGCGCCGCCGCGGCCGGACGCGGGCGGCGGACGCGACTCGACGCCGGTCACGGTCGCTTAGAGGGGCCGGGACCGAGATGGACGAGATAGCCGAGCGCCTGGCGGAGCTTGAGCGTCTCGGCCTCTCCAGGCGCCTGCGCATGATCAGCGGCCCGCAGGGCCCGACTGTGCTGCTGGACGGCAAACCGGTGCTGCTGCTGTGCTCGAACAACTACCTGGGGTTGGCAGATCACCCACGGGTGCGCGAGGCAGCGGCGGAGGCAGCCATGCGCTGGGGCGTCGGCGCGGGCGCATCGCGGCTGGTGTCGGGCTCGATGACCATCCACCGTCGCCTGGAGGAGCGCCTCGCGTCCTTCAAGGGCACCGAGTCCTGCCTGCTGTTCGGCTCGGGCTACCTGGCCAACATCGGCGTCATCGGCGCGCTGGCCGGGCGCGAGGACGTGATCTTCTCCGACGAGCTCAACCACGCCTCGATCGTCGACGGCTGCAGGCTGTCGCGGGCCCAGGTCGTCGTCTACCGTCACCGCGACGTCGAGCACCTGGACTGGTGCTTGCGCCGCCACGGCGCGGCGGGGCGGCTGATCGTGACCGACTCGGTCTTCTCGATGGACGGCGACATCGCACCGCTGGCCCACATCGCCGAGCTGGCCAACATCTACGGCGCGCGCGTCGTGGTGGACGAGGCGCACGCCACCGGCAACGTCGGCCCCGACGGCCGCGGCGCGGTCGCGGCTGCCGGCCTGGAGGGCGAGATCGACGTCGTCATCGGCACGCTGGGCAAGGCCCTGGGCTCCTACGGCGCCTACGCCTGCGCGAGCGACGAGACGATCCAGTACCTGATCAACACGGCCCGCTCGGTCATCTTCTCGACCGCCCCCGGACCGCCCGCGGTGGCCGGCGCGCTGGCTGCCCTGGAACTGCTGCAGGAACGTCCCCACAGGGTTGGGCGACTTCGCTCCAACGCCAGGGCCCTGCGCGGCGCCCTGGCCGACGAGGGCTTCCCGGTCGCCCCGGGCGAGATGCACATCGTGCCGCTGATAGTCGGCGGCGAGCGTGACGCCATGAGACTGTGCCAGCAGGCCATCGAGCAGGGGGTCTTCGCCCAGGCGATCAGGCCGCCGACGGTTCCGGCCGGGACCTCGCGGCTGCGCCTGACGGCGATGGCCTCGCACACGCCCGGGGAGCTGCGCAGGGCGGCGGGGATATTGGCCGACGCTGCCCGGCGGATCGGGGTCGACCCGCACGACATGATCGCCCCCGAGCCCGAGCCGCTGCACGAGCTGCAGGAGATCGAGACGGCGCTGGTGCGAGCGGAACGGGTCGAGCGGGCACAGTGGCTGCAGCAGGTCGGGCAGGAGGACCGCAACGAGGTCGGGGCGGGCAGGTCGGGCGAGCCCTACGGCGCAGCGGCGGAAGGCCCCGCTCTGTTCGACTTCGAGCGCGACAGCTCCCCGGCCAAAGCCGCCTGAGCCCACTCGCGGAGCAGGCGTGCGCGGCCTCTTCGTGACAGGCACCGACACGGGCGTCGGCAAGACGGTCCTGAGCGCCTGTCTGCTGGCCGCGATGCGAGCCGACGGCCTGACGGTGCGCGCCTACAAGCCCGTCCTGACAGGCCTGGAGGAGCCCGTCGAGGGCCCGTGGCCGCGCGATCACGAGCTGCTTGGCGAGGTGGCCGGCATGGACCCCGACCGCGTCGCGCCGCTTCGCTTCGGCCCCGCCGTCTCGCCGCACCTGGCAGCCGAGCTGGCCGGCACGCAGCTGGACCCGACGGCGATCGTGGCAGGGGCCGAGTCGATCGCGAGCGAGGCGGGACCGCAGGGTGTGACGGTCGTCGAGGGCGTCGGCGGGCTGCTCGTGCCTCTGCGCGAGGACTACCTCGTGCGCGACCTCGCCGGCGAGCTTGGGCTGCCCGTCGTGATCGCCGCCAGGCCGGGCCTCGGCACGATCAACCACACCCTGCTGACGCTGGAGGCCGCCCGCGCCGGCGGGCTGCGCGTCGCAGCCGTCGCGATGACGCCCTGGCCCGCCGAGCCGGACGTCATGACCCTGTCAAACCGCGCGACCGTCGCGGCCACGGGCGTGCCCGTCGCGACGCTCCCCGCGCTGAGCGGCCCGGACCTCGCCGAGCTCGCCGGCGCCGGCTCGTCGCTGCCGTGGCGAGACTGGTTGGGGTAGGCAGCCTGCAAAGCCGTCTACACCGGTTCGATTCGATCGTCGCCTTGACTGACGCGCAACCCCTGCTAATGAGGGGGGTTTTGTCCTTTAGGATTCCACCGCGGCGGAGAAAAGGTCCCGAACCGCAGCGGCCACGCCCTTTAGGATGCGGCGCCATGGACTTGGTGTTGGTTACGGGAGCCGGAGCAAGCTGCAACCTCGGGCATCAGGACAAACCCCTTCCCCTCATGCCGGAATGGTCTGATGCGCTCTGCACGGTGCTCAATGAAGGCGGCGACGAGCTTGCCCGTCGGTGTCGGCTGGCACCAGGGATGCAAAGTGAGGAGTTCGAGGAGGCGCTAGGCGCGTTGCTGCGCTGGGAGGCAACGAAATACCTCAACAGCGAGTTCGCAGAAATGACGGACCAGCCCGGCGCGTTCCGCGACCTCGACGCCCAAGCGACCCACCGCCTCGGCAACGTGCGCTAAGCCATCAACGAGACGCTTTACGCTCAGTTCGGCCAGGAACGCGTTGACCGTGAGCGCGCGACCAAGGCATACGGCTTGCTGCTGGAACGGTTTGCGGTCGGACGACTAGTGCTCGCCACCACCAACTACGACCGGTCGTGCGAGGCAGCGTTGTCGAAACTCGGCAAGCATCCCAACGCTGGGTTCCATACTGTGGACTCCGAGACTCTGGAAAGGCTCGAAGTGTCAAACCTGGTGAAGGAAGCGAGGGACAACAACCAGACCGCCTGCCTCCACCTGCATGGCGCTGTCGGCTGGTACCTGAGCGACGGTGTCGTCTACGACCACAAGGCGAGCGACCCGTTCAACGAGACACTTGGCTCGCCGGTCGTTCTCTACCCCGACCCTGAGAAGGACCCGACCAGTGACGCGCACGTCGAAGCGCTTTGGGACGAGTTCCGGAAGGCCCTGACTGCGACGGACCACGTGCTGGTCCTCGGGCACTCGCTCAACGATCGGGTCCTAGTCAAAGAACTGCGGGCCGCCAACGTCGACCACTTGGCGGTCAGCTTCTACACGGATACCGACCCCGGTACACAGGCTAAAGAGCGCGCCCGTATCGAGGAGCAGCTACCCGGTGCGGTTCAGATCGGGATGGACTTCGGGCCGGAATTCGGCGCCGATCCCGAGGCGCTTGCTGCCTTCGCAGGCTAGTGGCACCCCGTGGCGAGAGAGTAGATGAAGGCGGCCACATTAATGACCGTCAGCACCGCGATCCAGCGAGGCCGACCGCGGCACGCTCGCCGGGATGCACCGGACCGGGGCGACGCCGCCGAACCCTACGACGCCGGAGGACCTCGTGTTTCCAAGTCCGAGCGGCGGCTACCTGGACGACATGGCGATCCGGCGTGCGTTCCACAAGGCGCTGGCCGTGCGGCGGAGCTGCCGCGCATCCGCTTCCACGACCTGCGCTACTGCTTCACCACACGGGCGGTCCAGCATTGCGAGCTTCCCCGAGGCGCAGCTTGCCGAGTAGCATCCTGGCCGGGTGACGCGAGGATTCCAGCTGTTGACCGGTTTGGTGGGAGTCGTGCTCGTCGGTTGCGCGCTGCTGGTGCTCGGCCTTGCCGTCAGTGAAGGAGGTCTGAGCGACCTCGGATGGCTCGTGGTCGTCGTGCTTCTCCTCGCGGGCTCTCTGACCCTGTGGCGCGCAGCGGCGTGGAACAAGCCGATCTACTGCCGCCGTTGCAACGCAGCCCTCAGCCGCGACGACGTGGCCTGCCCGCGGTGCGGCCTCGACCTTGAGAAAACGGTATGGGCGACCATCGGCACATTCAAATTGCCGTGAGCCGGTCCGTTGAGGGTACCGAAAAAGGATCCCGAACCAGCCCGATTGCGGCGCAGCTGAGCGTAACCGAGCGACACGAAAATGGCTTTGTAGAGCCGAGCGCAGCAGGACTGCGGGGCCTGCAAAGCCGTCTACACCAGCCTGCTTCCGGTCGTCGCCTCGAAGTACTTGTAAACCGTTTCCCTGGCTGCGCAGACAAATATCCCCCAGTGCCCGCGTGATGGGCTCGATTCGGAAGGGTTGCGAGCCACCGGCTATCGCGATTACGTTGTCACGGTGGACCCACTCGATAACCCATACACACCTGGCGCGGGCACCCGACCAGTGATTCTCGCGGGGCGCGACCGTGAGCTTCAGCTTGTTGACCGGCTGCTTCGTAGACTCGCTGATGGGCGTCACGATCGGTCGATAGTGATCGCGGGCATGCGGGGCGTTGGAAAGACCGTCCTCCTTCGGGCTATCGAAGATCGAGTCCGCGAATACGGATGGCACACCCCCGGCATTCAGGAGGCGCGACCAGACCGCGACCCGCGCCACATGCTTGTCACGATGACGCAGAAGCTGCTTCTCGAGTTCAGCACCATGCGTAGGCTCCGTGATCGAGTGCGCAAAGCGCAGGCGGTCTTGGCCGGTTTCGCGCTAGCGGCCAGCGAGCGTGGGGTCGAGTTGCGTCTGGAAGTCGACCCACACGCCACGCTGGCCCGCTCAGGGGACATCGAGCAGGACTTGACCGACCTATTCATTGAGATTGGCCAAGTGGCCGAAGCTGCGGGCACGGGAGCGATCTTCTTGCTCGACGAGGTGCACACGTTTCCGCGCAAAGGTCTAGAGGCACTAGCCGCCGCTCTCCACCAGGTCTCCCAACAGTCGCTCCCGCTGTCCGTCATCGCCGCCGGCCTACCTCATATGGCCGGCCTTATGACGGAAGCCAAGTCGTACTCGGAGCGCCTATTCTCCTTTGCGCACATCGGCGCGCTGTCAGCGGAGGCGGCGCGAGACGCGCTCGCCATCCCCGCCGAACAGCTCGGAGTCACCTTCGATGGGACGGCGCTCGATGTGCTGATCGAAGGCTCGGAGCGTTACCCGTACTTTCTTCAGGAGTACGGGAACGAGGCGTGGAATGTCGCTGAGCAGAATTGCATCACTCTTGATGATGCACGCGATGCAATCATCCTCGCCCACGAAACGTTGGATAGCGGCTTTTTTCGCGCAAGGTACGAAAAGGGGTCTCCGGCCGGTCGGCGCTACATGCAGGCGATGGCTTCCCTGGGCAAGGGTCCCTTCCCTTCGCGCGACGTATCTCGACAGCTTGGCTCGAAGCGTCAGCCTAGTCCCACGGACCTCCTGACGGGCGGCTTGGTGTACGAACCACAGTTGGGATTTCTTGAATTCACGGTTCCGCTTTTTGCAGACTACGTAAGGCGCCATCATCCGCTCTGATCGTCGTGCGACCGCTCGATCAACGGCAAG
>Ga0181522_10000961_pt1 | contig 18724 bp, 18 predicted proteins | sample PEATcosm2014_Bin_27_FD_121103 | JGI IMG/M metagenome (GOLD analysis project Ga0181522, IMG submission 121103) | Peatland microbial communities from MTU Mesocosm Facility, Houghton, MI, USA - PEATcosm2014_Bin05_10_metaG | ecosystem: Environmental > Terrestrial > Soil > Wetlands > Peat | place... | reverse complement strand
TTTTTCGCTTCTGATTCGGCAGGAGCCACTGATTGCAGTGGAAATAAGATTTGTATGCGGGTTTCAGGGTCGAGCGCGAGAATGGCGTCGGCCACTTCGTCGACGGTGTCTTTCTTCACTTCGCGTCCGCACTTCACGCAATAGGTGCGACCCACGCGCGCAAACAGCAGGCGCAAGTAATCGTAGATCTCAGTCGCCGTCGCCACGGTCGATCGGGGGTTACGGGTCGTGTTCTTTTGCTTGATCGCTACCGCTGGGGCGATGCCGTCGATCACGTCGACGTCGGGCTTTTCGATGCGCTCCAAAAACTGGCGCGCGTAGGCCGACAACGATTCGACATAACGGCGCTGCCCTTCGGCATAAATGGTATCGAAGGCGAGAGAAGACTTGCCTGAGCCTGAAACGCCGGTGACCACGGTCAGGGTATTGTGCGGGACCTCAAAATCAATGTTCTTGAGGTTGTGCACACGCGCGCCGCGGACGGTGATGCTATCGGTAGCAAGGGACTGGGACATCGGGTACGGGTTCAGCGCGCTTCCAGAGCCTACTAGCGGGCGCAGCAGCGAGGGCCGAACCTTCTATTATAAGCGAGAGTTTAGTTCGAGATTTTGGCGAGTCGTCGCTGATGGGGGTGCTTTCGCCTTCACGCATCTTTCAGCGGATGTCATCCCGAACGCGGCGACGGCCGCGAGAGGGGCCTTACGTCAGCGGGTACTATCGTTGCCGCAAGCGGGAACCTCTGCTTGGCGCGGATGTGAACATGTTGGTGCTCGCCGGCGACAGGGCCGATGGCAGCGCTTCGTAAGGTCCCTCCGAGAGCTAGCGCTCTCGTCGGGATGACATCTGTTTTGACCGGGGAAAGTTCAGTCCAGGTCCTGGTCGCGGCGCTTCCCGTAGCGAAAGGCTAAAACTACGCCGACTACCATGATGCTGAGTGGTGGCACGAGCATGACAAAAATCGCGCGGTTCAGGGCTTGCTGACCTTCTTTGGGGGTGGATTTTGCCGCGGCGTTGCACATGGCGCAGCCTTGGCCCAGGGCGGGCAGCGCGGGGAGAGCTAGAACGGCCAATAGTAGCAGCGCGCGAATTTTAGTCAGTCCACTTGTCACTACGGCTTTACTCCCAAACGGATGATTCGTCCCGCGTCGGGGAAAAAGAAAAAGTACATGATGATGAAGCAGGCGGTCACAGATAGCACCAGCATCCAGCGCATCAGCGCCGTCTCGAACTTCAGGTGCATGAAATAGCCGATGATCAAGGCCGATTTGACGATCGACAAGAACAATAGAGCTTCCAGCATGCGCACGGGCTCGAAAATCTGGCGGTAGCCTAGCCATACCTCTACTCCGGTCAGAACCAGTAATGCTCCCCACACCCAGAAGTATTGGGCCTTGTTATCACTGTGTGCTACATCGTGCATGTTGGAGTCCTCGTTAGGGGGCTAAAAGCCCGGTTACTACTTCCGCTTTTTCGGCACGCCTAAAAGCGTGCCCTTTCAAAACTCCTGACTACACCTTGGTTGACATTAAATACACCAGCGGGAAGATGAACATCCACACCAGGTCGACAAAGTGCCAGTACAAACCGGAAACTTCCACGTCGTTTGCGTCGTAATCTTTCGGCTTCAGGAAAAGAATCACCGCCGAGACGATCAGTCCAATCAGGAGCACATGGACGCCGTAATGAAAAACGTTGTCAGAGGGAATCAGAAAGTATGCCGCGACATAGATGATCCCCAGAATCGGCAGAAACAATTTGCGCAGCGCTACCACGCCCAGATAAATCACGCCAATGGTGACGTGCAGCATGTGCATGGCGGTCAGGCCGAAGAAGGTTGCGGCAAACTGCGGTGTCCCGGCCGCGACTTTCGCATACTCGCCGCTGCCGTGCTCAATAGTTGTTGGGAATCCCGGGAGGGTTAGGCCTTCGTGGATCAGATGGGTCCACTCCATCCCGTGCAGCACAATGAATGCGGTGCCGAACGCCATGGTTGCGAGCAGCCAGTTGCGAGTCCATGAGCGGTCGTGACGCTGGGCGGCGAACACGGCCATTACCATGGTGAGCGAGCTCGATAGCAGACACGCCGTCATGATGGTCGCATTGATGATGCTCTCTTTGCCGAACGGCGTAGGCCAGTCGGTATAAATGCGGTTGTAGCTGAAGGCGAACAGCAGCGCTCCGAAGGTGAGCGAGTCGGAGGCCAGAAATAGCCACATCCCGACTTTTTTAGAATACGCGCCAAACAGCGGAGCCTCGAACTCGCCCGCGTTTCCGTGTGCGGCGGCGTTGTGTTCCAGTACGGCGTCAGCCATCCCCGAATTTCCCCCTTCCAAACAGTTCCCAGCTCCCAGTTGCCAGTACCCAGTGCAAATCTGAACGTCTATCGCATGAAGCCGAACAGCGCAAACAGGTAAATCCACAGCACGGCCATGAAATGCCAATACCACGCGGTCACATCGATGGCGATGCGGCGGGCCTCCACCGGCCGGTGCAGCAGGGAAGTAACGCCCGCCCAGATCATGGCGACCACGCCGCCAAACAAATGCAAGGCGTGCGCGCCCGTAAACAGATAAATAAAAGAACTGTCGGGATTGGTATTCACGAAAAACCCGCGCGCCTTCAATTCGCCCCACGCCAGCCACTGGCCAAGCAAAAAACCGAAGCCAAGAACCACGGTGATCGCCAGCCAGGGAAAATTCTTTTCTTCGCCCAGCGAGACGCCGGGTATCGACTGCACCGGAGCCAGAGCGGCGCGCCGCGTAATCTGACGCCTCGCGCCTTCCATGGTGATGCTGCTCACCAACAGAATTGCTGTGTTGATCGCCAACAAGAGCCAGGGTAGCGGCACTTCGCCCCAATCGCGGAAATAGCCTTGCTTCACGGCATCATAAGTCGGCAGGCCGCGGCGCACAATGTAGGCGCTGGTCAGCGAGATGAAGACCATGCTGACGGTGACGATGGCGCAGATCAGTCCCAGCCGCGCACGGCGCAGGCGCGCACCGTAATTAGGATAGCCATCGCTGCGGCCGTCATCGCCTCCTCCCTGCGGAGGCGACGGCGGCTTCTGGTCGTGGCCGATGTGGTCGAGCGGTCGAGTTGGAATGTAAGTCGCCATGCCAATAAGAATAAGCCGGGCGCGTCCCGGTTGCGTGACCTAATGAGCTCCGGCGGTGCTGATTGCCGGATCGGTCTGCATCACATAATCTTTCGCCGCACCCGGAACCCCATATTCATAGGGGCCGTTGTGCACCACCGGCGTTACGCCGCCGAAATTGTCGTGCGGCGGAGGCGTGGCCGTGGTCCACTCCAGCGTGGTCGCTTCCCACGGATTGTCGCTGGCCTTCGGTCCTTTGAAGATGGTCCAGAACAGATTGATCACGAAAATGAACTGCGCTGCGATGGTGATGATCGCCGCGTAGGTCATGAACTGGTGAATTGGCTGTAGCTTCGCCAGATACGCAACTTCGGTGTATTGCGAGTAGCGGCGGGTGCCGCCGGCGATGCCGAGATAGTGCATGGGCATGAAAATCGCGTAGGTGCCGAGCAGGGTGATGAAGAAATGAATGCGTCCCCAGAATTCGTTCATCATGCGGCCGAACATTTTCGGCACCCAATAATAGGTTGCGGCGAACATGCCGAAGATGGCAGCCACTCCCATGATCAGATGGAAGTGTCCGACCACAAAATAAGTGTCGTGAAGCTGGATATCGAGAACCGGCTGCGCCAGGAACGGTCCGCTCAATCCACCGGAGACAAACAACGAAACGAAGCCGATGGCGTAAAGCATCGGCGTTTGAAATCGAATGCGCGCCTTATACATCGTGCCGAGCCAGTTAAAGGTTTTAATGGCCGAGGGCACGCCGATGCACATGGTCAAGATCGAGAAGGCAAACGCCGAGTAGGGGCTCATGCCGCTCATGAACATGTGATGGCCCCAAACCATGAAGCCGAAAAATCCGATGGCCAGCATGGCGTAGACCATCGCCTTGTATCCGAAGATCGGTTTGCGCGAGAAGGTCGAGAGAATCTGCGAGGTTACGCCCATGCCCGGCAGAATGGCGATGTAAACTTCGGGATGGCCGAAGAACCAGAAAAGATGCTGCCACAACAATGGCGAACCACCCTTGTGGCCCAGGATCTGGCCGTTCACCACCACCAGCGGCACATAGAAACTGGTGCCCATATTACGATCGAGCAGCAACAGAATTCCTGCCGAGAGCAGTACGCCGAATGCCAGCAATCCCAGAATCGCGGTGATGAACCACGACCACACGGTCAGCGGCATGCGCATCAAGGTCATGCCCTTGGCGCGCATATCGAGCGTGGTGGTCAGGAAATTCAGCGCACCCATCAATGATGCAAGGCAGAAGATCGCAATACTGGTGATCCACAAATCGGCGCCCAACCCCTCGCCCGGCCCGGCTTGTGGAATTGCACTCAGCGGCGGATAGCCCGTCCAACCGTGCAGCGGCGCGCCGCCTTGCACGAAGAACGCTGCGATCATCACCACGAATGCGACGAAGGTCGTCCAGAACGAAAGCATATTCAGGACGGGGAACGCCATATCGGGCGCGCCAATCTGAATCGGCAGAAAATAATTGCCGAACCCGCCCTGGGGCGCCGTGGTAAGCACGAAAAACACCATGATGGTGCCGTGCATGGTGAGCAGGCTGAGATATTGCTCAGGCTTGATTTCGCCGATCAGCGGCAGGCTGGCGGTTGGGAAGATCAGATGCAGACGCATCAGCAGCGACAAGAACATCCCGACCCACACTGCTGTGAGTGCTAGAAAAAAATACTGAATCCCGATGATTTTGTGGTCGAGGCTGAAAATATATTTTCGAATGAACCCCTCCGGAGCGTGCGCGTGAACGGTTGCCGAAGTTGCCATTACTGTTTCTCCGCCTCCCGTGCGGCCATCCATTTATCGAAATCGTCTTGGCTGACGACGTGGACCATACCGTGCATCTTGTAATGTCCCAGGCCGCAAAGTTCGGCGCAGGCGATTTCATATTCGCCGATCTGTGTGGGCGTGAAGTGCATGTGAATGTTGAGGCCGGGGACCGCGTCCTGCTTGAAGCGCAGCGAGGGAACAAAGAAGCTGTGAATCACATCGACCGAGCGCAGGCTGAGGTCGACTTCTTTATCGACGGGCAGATACAACGTCCCGGTGACAACGTCATCTTTCGCCGCCGGATCCGAAGTGTTCAATCCGACAGCGGCTTCGCCCCCGGCAGAGGGATCCATCAGCTTGGGGCTGGTCGAGCCGTATTTGCCGTCGGGCCCGGGATAGCGGAAGTACCAGGCGAACTGCATGCCCGTGACTTCGACTTGCACCGAGCCAGGCTTGGCCGGTTCCCAGCGATTGGCTGCCCACACGGGATATCCCATCAGGTTGAGGCCCACAAAGAGGATGGTGGTGAGCGCGGTCCAGATAATTTCCAGCTTCACGTTGCCATGTGAGTACGCCACCGGCGGCGACGACGGCTGCTCGCGATAGCGCCACGCGAAGTAACCTAGCGAGAGCTGCGCCGCCAGGAAAATAATCCCCATGATTACTAAGGTGAGGGTGAATTGTCCGTCAATGAATCCCGCTGCGGCAGAGGCGCCGGCAGGCAGCCACCAGGTTTTGGCGACAAAGAAATATGTGCTGGCCAAAGTGATCAGCCAGATTACCACCAGTAACGCGAGGCCCATCCCCAGTCCTCCCACGAACGGCAGACGCAGCGTTTTCTACGGGATTGCCGCGCCCACAGCGCAAGCAACGCGCGAGTGTACCACAGCTTGATGAGAATTTTGCAAGCCGTCTGTTCAAAAAAATTACATGATGGTCAACATTTCTGCTGCGATTCTCCGCAGATTGAGGCCTATGGCGGTTGAAACGTTCGTAGTGGCGATGATAGTGGGCGTCGATGATGCGTAGGTAAACAAGGGGGGAAGTATTGAGCGTGGAAAATTTATGGCGGAGAGGGTGGGATTTGAACCCACGATACCCGTTAAGGTATGTCCGCTTTCGAGGCGGATCGTTTCAACCGCTCACGCACCTCTCCGGAAAGCAGCTTTCAGCCGTCGGCCATCAGCAAAACCGGGATTCCTCGCTCCGCTCGGAATGACAATTCTGAGGGGCTCGAAACGACAACTCCTGAGGGTTCTGAATCACAGCCCCCCAGAGGTCGGAACGACGATCCCACGGCTCAGAACCATAGTCTTGGTTTAGCCAACGGCCAACGACCAGCGACTAACGACGGTTTTTAAAGAACGTTTGTAGCAGCTCGGCGCAGCGGCCCGCTAGGACTCCACTACGGACTTCGATTCGATGATTCAGTTGCGGATGGTTCAGCACCTGCATCACCGACTCGACCGCGCCCGCTTTTGGATCAGGCGCCCCGTAAATCAGGCGCTTGATCCGCGCATGCACCAGCGCTCCCGCGCACATTGGGCACGGTTCAATTGTAGCAAACAGCTCGCACTCGGCCAGACGGTGGTTACCAACGGCCGCACCCGCCTCGCGCAAGGCTATAACCTCGGCATGCGCCGTCGGGTCTGAAGAAGCTATGTTTTGATTCCATCCGCGGCCTACGATTTTTTCGTCGCACACGACGATTGCACCTACCGGAACCTCCCCCATTTGCAAAGCGCGCTGGGCCGAGCGCAGAGCCTCTTCCATCCAGAGTTCGTCGTTGATCGGTGGTCGCTGGTCGTTGGCCACGAGAAGAGATTACGCAGCGACGGCAACAATCGCAACGATCCCGTTCACAGCAGGTGCAAAACCGAACGCACCACGTCTGGCACCAAAGCGTGCACGATGGCGGGAACGATGATTGTTGCGAGCGGGTACGCGAGCACCAGCGCGGACAGGGCCAGCAGCGTGGAGACTTTCGGCGTAAGTTTGGCGAGATAGGCTCGCATAACATCCTCTGCTTTTAAGTACGAAATGTCGGCCGTGAAAGTTCCCAGTCTTAGTCGTCCAGTTGGCTCAACTGCCAACTGGCGGCTGGCAACTGGCAGGTGCTATGCTTGGATCGTCATGGGGATGCCGAACCTGCTGCGCAAAATCTTTCTTGTTGACCTTCTGCAAGGATTGAAGGTCACGTTCCGTTATCAGGACCCGAAAGAAATTTATACCGAGCAGTATCCGCTGGAGCGGCCGCAGGTGGCGGAGCGTTATCGCGGCGCACCGCGGTTAAACGTGAATCCCGATACCGATGAGACCATGTGCATCGCTTGCGATCTGTGCGCGCTGGCGTGCCCAGAGAACTTGATCGTCGTTTCCAGCGCGCGCAATGAGCAGACCCGCCGCAAAGAACTCACCAACTTCACTTACGACCTAAGCCGCTGCATGTTCTGCGGACTCTGCGAAGACGCGTGCCCGGTTGACGCGCTTGAATTGACCCAGGACTTCGAACTTGCGAGCTACACGCGCGAGGGTTGGATTTGGGACCGTGAGACGCTGGAAAAAGGTCCGCAGCCGACTCAGTACAAGAAGTAAACCCGGCTCGCTTTCAACTTTCCTTCCACGCGTACTCCACGCAAATCGCCGCGGACTTACTGACCATTTCATACTAGAAGCTTTTCTGCTGCATACGGCATCCGCCGGATGTTCCTGCCCGTTCTCCGCGATCAAACTCAATCTATGGATTCCTGCGAGCGTCCTCCGCGCGTTTGGCAAGGATCACCAGAGAAATTTCAAAATTGGATGGAGGCCTATTCATGACGAAGAAACTTACTTTGCTGGCGGTGCTGTTACTCTGCGGAACGTGGGTCGTGGCTCAGGCCGGCGGCGCTGGGGGTGCGGGCGGCGCTGGAAGTGCAGGCGGAGCCGGAGCTGGAGGTCGGGCCACTCCAGGACAAGCAACGCCGGGACAAACTCAACCGGGGCAAACGAGTCCGGGCGCACCGCCCACTGGCAATACAGGCCAGCCGCCGACCGGGACCACCCCAGGTACAGAAAATCCAAACGGCAATGCGACACAGCCGCAAAATGCGAATCCGGGGACTACGCCGAACACCAGTCCTACGGCCCCGGGCACTACAAATCCGAACGGTACGACGAATCCTAACGGGACTACAAACCCGAACGGGACTTCAAACCCTGGCTCGACCAATCCTGGCACGCCGAATCCGGGATCAAATCCCGGTACCCCCAATCCAGGCTCGAACCCCGGCACATCAAATCCGGGAAGCGGTCCGGGGCTATAAGCTCTCCTGAACTCTGCATCTTTTCAGCGGGCTCAATACGAGCCCGCTTTTTTTGTCCGGGTTTATTTATTCTGGGCGTGCAGGTTGTTGCTGCGTCATGCAGTGCATGGCGCCGAAGCCCCATATGAGGTCGCCGGAATAGATGGGGGCAATTTCTCTTGAAGGAAACATGCTGGCCAGTGTGTTCAAAGCGATGCGGTCATTGGGATCGTTGAAAACGGGCGCTAGTACGACTCCATTGGCGATGTAGAAGTTTGCATAACTCGCGGGCAGCCGGCGTTTTTCAAAAATGACCGGGCGCGGCATGGGAATTTCTACAATATTGAATGGCTTTCCCCGAGCATCGCGGGCTGCACGCAGCCGGCGAAGATTGTCGCGAAGCGGCGCGTGATTGGGATCTTTGCGATTGGCCTCGACCATGGTCACGATGGTGTCGGGCGCCACGAAGCGCGCCAGGTCGTCGACGTGACCATGGGTGTCGTCGCCCTGAATTCCTCTGCCGAGCCAGATGACGTTCGGCGCACCGAAATAAGTGGCGAACATCTTCTCGTAGTCTTTGCGCGCCATTTCCGGATTGCGCTGCTGCACTTTGCTGAGCAGGCATTCTTCTGTGGTTAGAACCGTGCCTTGTCCGTTGACGTCGATCGAGCCGCCTTCGAGGACAATGCGGTTCTTGGCATGGGCCGGAGAGATAAATTGCACATTCGCGGAGTCGGCCATGAGGGCTCCAATTTTTTCGTCGTGGCGGTAGTTGGAGTATTTGGCCCAGGCGTTGAAGCGAAAGTGGAGAGCTTGGAGGCTGGGTTCGGGGGCTGAAGCCCTTATCGTATCTGATGGCTTATCGGCACGATTGAAGTCGTGCCCTTCCCGATCTCGTCGAGAGATTGAGTTCTTATGTGGGGACAGCCGCCCTCGGCTGTCCGGCCGGGCGAAGCCCGGCTCTGCCGGCACAACGAAGATGCATCCCGAGTCGCGCAGCCAGACGCGATCAGTCCGCCAGCGGTGGAAGCGCACATTATTCGACAACACGTTGGCGCTGCTAAGAATCCTGCGCACCCGGCGTTCGGATGCCGCGTGGTTGACGATCACTTCCACTCGTTCGTAACGCGCGAGGTTGCGAACGATTTCGGCATAGACCCATGGAATCGGCTCGAACTTTCCCGGCCAATCGCCGCGGAAGTGCGGCCAGGCGAGCCACGTGGCAGCGTGCGGCTCCCATTCGGCGGGCATGCGGTAGGGGAGGACCGCCGGAGAAACACCTGAAGTATTACTCGAACGATTGGATCGGGGCATTCTAGGTAGTCTATTGCAACGGGATGATAATCGTGAATGCTCGATGAGAAAGTATATCCAGCGGTGTCCAGGCAAGTAGCTTTCCCCTAATTTTCGATCCCCTGGTTGCCGATATATCTCGTGGCGGAGGAAGGGTGTACAAAATCGAGCAAACCCAGATCGGGTTCAAGCTGACCTTCGGCGGCACGATAACCAAAGAAGAGTTGGAACCCTGGTTCGAAGAGAGCAAGAAGGCACTCAACACGTGCAAGAAGCCCTTCGGAGTAATCGTCGACATGAGAAACGTGGGGCTGCTACCGCCCGATGTTCAAGCCGAGATCGTAAAAGGTCAGATGCTGTACCGCAACGGCGGATTACAGCGTTCCGCCGTGATTCTGGGCAATGCTCGCGTTACCATTCAATTCATGCGGCTGGCGAAGAAATCCGGTATTTACAACTACGAGCGCTTTATTGACGCCTCGAGCGACGCGCAATGGGAAAAGCATGCGGAAGAGTGGGTGGGCTTCGGAATCGATCCCGACTGAAGATAGGCTGCTCTTTGCTGGGATTTTGTTGACAAGACAGACAAGGCCACGCCCAATCGCGTTCCTGCGCGGGAGGATTTCCGCTCCTGCTTCGAGATTTATTCCGAATCCGGTCAATTGTGACCAGCCCTAGCCTTTCCGGGGGACGTAGCATCGTTGCTGAGAGACGTTTCAAGGGTCGCGGGCCATGCGCCGACCCTCACCTTCAAGCGCCCCCCAAATCACTGACGTTAGAAGGAGCGAATATGAGTAACGAAGCTGATAACAAGCAAAACCCAACCGGATCGGCGAACCCCTCGGATACGAAGACTGATCCCTCACAACGAAATCAGAGCAACTCTCCACAGGACATCTCTAAGAAGAATCCGTCGCAGGAAAGCGACTCCCCCAACAGAGGTCAAGAGAAACCAGAAGATCAGAAGCGACGCGCTTCCTGAGCCATTCTTTTGGGATTTGCCAAGTAATGATGAAGCGCCCGGCTTAAACGCTGGGCGATATGGCTCGGATCACGATGATCTGAGTGGTTCCATTGAATAACGTTGGGGTGAGCAGATTGACCCCCCGGCGATGGAGGATAATTTAATGACTGGATTTAAGTTCTTTGCGTTAACGACTCTTGCTGCGATGTGCTTCGCAGTAACTGCCTCAAAAACACAGGCTCAGGTAGCCGTCGAGGTCGGAGCCGCTCCTGATTGTCCCTACGGTTACTACGATGTCGCTCCTTATACCTGTGCCCCCTCTGGCTACTACGGTCCAGAATGGTTTAATGAGGGTACTTTCACCGGTGTTGGCCCGTGGTTTCATGGCGCTGACAACTTCCGTGGAAACGTAGACAACCGTTTCGACCAACAGAAGGGCTATAAGGGCCCAACGCCGGCCCGTGGCGAGAAAGCCGAGCCGTCAAAGCGTGTCGATAGTGCCCACTTCCAAGGAAACGAAGAGCGGGATGGACGCGGCCACGCAACTGGGGACAAACGCTGATCGACCTCCGGGCTGATGTCTGCAAATCGAGAACGCATAAAAGGAAAGGGCAGTTGTCCACGAGAATGAGGATTGCAGTGGATACCTGCCCCTTTTCTGCATGTATTTCTTCGTTGTTGCTCTGATCTTCGCTCAAGGTGCTCGATGAGGCATAGCCTTTCCAAGGCTACGCTCTGCTTAAAGAGAAGATGAACAGGCGATGCCAGAACCTCTCGGGTAATAAAATATGAGCCGCAATAAGCTGGTACCCAAACTACGCAGAAGTCCGCAACCGCCTTTGTCACGCGCTGGAGCACCTGCTGAGGCCGACCGAGCCAAGAGGCCACGACTTGTCCAACCCCCTGCTCCCGACTCGGAACTGAACCCCGGTGATCGCGTCGAGGGCTTGGCTGATTTTGGAAGGCCGACTGGAGAATTCGGAACAGTTGAGCAAACCAACGAAGACGATGCGCTTGTAAAGTGGGATGATGACGGTCGAATGAGACTGCACCAACCTTGGCTCAAGAAAGTCAGCAACAAAGCTCATCCCCTTGCCAAGCCGGCTTGAGTGCGTAGCTGCGGGGGATCGCCATCTAGAGCTCGCATGTGCCCAGATAGCACACCAGTTCCTGCATCGGGCCGTCGAGCCTGAGCGGAGGCTGAGGAAGCTTCCAAGCTGGGTCAGAGAGGCGCGAGCAAGGTTCCCAAGGGTCGGTGTAAGCCCAATCCGTGAAGAACCAGTTGCCATGTTCCCAGACTGCACGGACCGCCGCGATGGTTTCGTCGCGCCCAGGAATTTCCCCGCATCCGTAGACGTCATATCCAAAGGCCGCCGATTCCGTCCGGACCGGCGTGAACCTAATAAGGTGCCGCATCTCGTAGCTATTCTGCATCGCATAAATGAATGTGCGCTTGCCCACCTTCTTGTTGGCATCAGACACGAGACCGTAGAGCGTGCCCCAATGCTGATTGCGGAAGCATTTCGTGTAAGCATTCAAGCGCTTTGCGAGTAATGCGCGTTGACGCGCAGGCACCGGATCGAAGGGAGTCTTCACGCCTTGCGAATAGGCGATAGTTGCGGTGAGAGACAGGAATAAAACGAGTGCGCCGAAGGCCGAACTCGCAGGAATACGCGGGACGCCGATTTTCATAATGCGGTGACCCCGAACCGCGAGCGTCAGATCCTGATTGCGAGTTGTTCTTCCAACGTTAGCATGATCGACGAACCCAGAGCGGTTGCGCTGATAGACCCATTCTTATTGTCCATCCAGCAAACGATTCGAGATGGGCGCGTAGGCGTCAATGCGGCGGTCGCGCAAAAAAGGCCAGTTGCGGCGGATATCTTCGAGGGCTTTCAAATCCACGTCCCCGACTATGATCTCTTCGCGGTCATGCGAGCCTTCGGCCAGCACGCGTCCAAAGGGATCGCAGAAGAAAGACGCGCCCCAGAATTCAAGTCCTTGGCCGGGGGCCGATTTGCCGCGCACGTTGCCGGTTTCGAAGCCTACGCGGTTGACCACGGCTACATAAACCCCGTTGGCGATTGCATGAGAGCGCTGGATCGTGCGCCAGGCGTCGTGCTGCGCCACGCCGAACTCGACTTTCTCGGCAGGATGCCAGCCGATCGCGGTCGGATAAAACAGCACCTGAGCGCCTTGTAAGGCGGTCAGTCGCGCGCCTTCGGGAAACCATTGGTCCCAGCAAACCAGAGTTCCCAGGCGCCCCACGCTTGTATCGAGCGCACGAAATCCGAGATCGCCGGGGGTGAAATAAAACTTTTCGTAATACAGGGGATCGTCGGGAATGTGCATCTTGCGATACAGCCCGCGCAGGGAGCCGTCTGAATCGAAAATAGCAGCCGTATTGTGATAGACACCGGGGGCGCGCTTTTCAAAGAGCGACGCGATCAGCACTACTCCGTGCTGGCGCGCGGCCGCCGCCAGCCTTTCGCTTGAAGGGCCGGGGATCGGTTCGGCCAGATCGAATAACGAATGATCTTCGCGCTGGCAGAAATATTGCGCCTGGAACAGCTCCGGCAGACAAACTACCTTTGCGCCGCGTCCGGCGGCATCGGCCACGCGGTCGAGCGCCTTCTGAAGATTCTGTTCCGGCTCTGGTCCGCAAGACATTTGCACCAGGGCCACGCGAAATTTTTCCGGTGGAGTCATTTCTGTTGATCAATATAGCATTCGTGAGAGAGCTGTCAGCTTTTCGATGCGGCCGAATCTTTACGGCGCTGACCGGCGAATGCACGAGCCAGCCGTGGATTGCCAGCGACGATTTTTTCCAAACGCTTTTCCATCTCCTTAGATGGCAGCGAGCGCATAATCGCTTCAATCGCAGACTCGGCGTGCAGCGAATCGCGACGCACCTCATCCATCAAGAATTCGATCGCTTCCTCCTGCCGCGTAAGCGCCATCGCGGAAAGCAGCACAGATGAGAACCACAGGTCGGCAGGTTCGGCGAAGCATTTCCGCAAAACTTCAAAACCCTCCGGAGCATGCGTTCCAGCAATGGCCAGCGCGGCTTCGGCTGCGGCGTCGTCGCCTCGCGCCAAAAAACGCGCCACCCATGGAATCGATTTCGGACCTTCGATGCCAAGTACGCCGCTGTAACACGCTCCCAGCACCTCGGGCTCGTCTGCGGCGGCGATCGCCTTCAGGCGAAGCAGCAGCGCGGCCGAGGGCGAGCCCACCTGCTCGATGGCGCGCACCGCCTCGGCGCGAACGGATTTTTCCTCGTCGCCCATCAAATCTACTAAGTGCTGCAGCAGTTCCGGTTCGCGCACCCCGCGGCACTGCACCAGCGCGAAGGCGCAGGTGGCGCGCAGAGTTCCAGCTGAATCGGAACTTCCGCCCCGGGTGGGCTCAAGCTGAATATGCTTCATGCCGCGCAGAAAAATCTCCGGCTCCTGATACTCGAACGCAGCGAGCGCCTTGCTGATTGCATTCTTGGCCCAGCATTGCGGATCGGATTTTATGGGGTCATCGAAGAAATGGTCGAAGGCCTGAAGCAGCTCGGGAGTCAGTTGCGTGAGCTGCAACTCGCGGACAATCTCGGCCGCTTTGGCAACAATAAAGTTGTTGCGGTTCGACAATGCTTTGCGCAGCGGCTCTATCGTGGCTTCGGAGGGCTGTTGGCGAAGCGCGTCCAAGACCGCAAGTTGCTCTTCGAATTTGCGCTTGCCAGACATTGCCTAAAGTTTAGCGCGAACCCGAAGGCGCGGCCCGTGCACACGCAATGCGCCTTCCTGTAAAGTATCTTGTCAGAGGGAATTTGGGTTTTAGTGAGGTTCATGTGAAAAACGGCAATCATGGCAATTCGCGCCACAGTAAAGGCCACGAGCAGAGCGCACATGCCGGCGAGGGCAAAGACCGTCATCTGCACAATCCCATTGAAGACCGCCTGATCCCGCTCGAGCCGCTCGACTTGGGCAAGGTGAAGTCGATCGACGACCTGGTGCGCGCCATGTCGAAGACGGCCTTCACCGGGCGCCAACTGGGTGAGGCAGCCGACGTGCTTGAGGCGATGGCCCGCGATGAAGAATGTTTTGTCGTGATGACGCTTTCGGGCGCGATGACCGTGGCCAAACAAGGGCTGATCGTTACCGATCTTATCGATCGCGGCATCGTCAACGCCGTTGTCTCAACCGGAGCTTTGATGGCGCATGGGCTGGTTGAGGCTACAGGTCGCGCCCACTTCCGCTATAACCCTGAAGTTTCTGATGAAGAGTTATACGAGCAGGGCTACAACCGTGTCTACGACACGCTCGAACCGGAGCAGAATCTCGATGACGTGGAAGAAGTCATGTCCAATGTTCTCGAAGGCTGGGACCACAGCGAAGTCATGTGTTCCTACAAGCTGAATCATGTGATTGGGGCGTACCTTGCAGAGCATGCGCGCAATCAGCGCGGGATTTTGAAATCGGCCTTCGAGAAAGGTGTGCCGGTATTCGTGCCGGCATTCAGCGATTCGGAGTTGGGTCTGGACACGGCGCTCAACAATCGCCTGCGCGAATCGACGGGAAGACACAAGATTCGTTTCGATCCGTTTCTCGATCTCGAACATTTTGCAGCGACTTTGCTGCGCCAGAAAAAGCTGGGAATCATAACGATCGGCGGCGGAGTTCCCCGCAACTGGTCGCAGCAGTTTGGCCCATTCTGTGAACTGCGGCACCGGCGGCTGGGCGAGAACGTTCCGCTCAAGCGGTATCATTACGGGCTGCGCATCTGTCCCGAGCCGGTTTATTGGGGAGGATTGTCGGGCAGTCCTTATAGCGAAGCGATTTCGTGGGGAAAGTTTGTGCCTCCGGCAGAGGGCGGCAAGTTTGGTGAAGTGTTCGTGGATGCAACCATCGGCCTGCCTCTGATCGCCGCAGCCGTTTTTGAACGGTTGGATAAGAAGGTAAGTAAGGCGAGCAAGGGGAAGACGGCTGTTGCGCGGAGGTAAAGTTCCGCGCTCTATCGATTGTCATTCCGAATCGGTCCGAAGGACCGGTGAGAGCCTGCCCTGAGCTTGCCGAAGGGAACCCGCTGTTCGCCCATCATGGTGCGGTAGGTTTCAGGCCAGCTTTTTCCACCGTTTCCTTCAGTATTTCCGGATCGACATTTCCTCCGCTGATAATGGCCACGGCCAGTTTTGCAGGCGGCAGCTCTGCAGCATGAAAAATAAATCCCGCTGTTGCAACCGCGCCGCTGGGCTCGGCCACGGTGACGGGATTGCGGCTGAGGTAATGCGTCGCCCGCAGAATTTCATCCTCAGTGACGCTGATGATGTCGTCGACGTAGCGGCGAATGTGTTCGAAATTGATGTCGCCGATGTATTGGGCGCGCAACCCGTCGGCGATGGTGCGGGTCACGTCAGCGGCGGGAAATTGCACTACATGGCCCGCCTTCAGGCTGGCACGGGCATCCGCTCCCAGTTCGGGTTCGACTCCTATCACCTTCACATTCGGGTTGGTCAGTTTGATCGCGGTCGCTACTCCGCTGATCAATCCGCCTCCGCCGACCGGGGCCAGAACCATTTCTACATCGGGCAAGTCTTCAAGAATTTCTAACGCAACCGTCCCCTGGCCGGCGATGATTTGCTCGTCGGCGTAGGGAGGGATGATGACGTATCCGTGTTGCGCGGCGAGTTCCTCGGCTCTGAGTTGGCGCTCGACGCCGGTTGGGCCGACGAGAACCAGTTCAGCGCCGAGTGCGGCAGTTTTTTCCCGTTTGATGGCGGGCGCAGCGGCCGGCATGACGATCACGGCCTTTACTCCGAGGGCGCGCGCGGCGTAGGCAACGCCCTGGGCGTGGTTGCCGCTGGAGTATGTGATGACCCCGCGCTGCCGTTCTTCTTCTGACAACTGAGAAATTTTGTTGTACGCGCCGCGCAGCTTGAAAGCTCCGATGGGCTGCTGGTTTTCGGGCTTCAGAAACAGGCGGCGCGGATCGTCGGCGCAGAGCGGGAATTGAACCAGCGGTGTGTGAAGAGTGATGCCACGCAGGCGCTCGCGGGCGGCGCGAATGTCGGAAAGATTCACCATGATTCGCTTTTAGTATACGGCTGAAGAGAAAGGCGAAGAGTCGTCAAGCGCTCTCTGCGAACTTCGCGGATTTTCTCTGCGCCCTCTGCGGTTAGAAGCTTTAGCCGCAAACTATTCCCAAACCCTGCTAACGCAGCCAGTCTTCCAGTTCGATTCCGCGATCGGTTTTTTCATCCCGGTATTTCACGATTACCGGCGTATAGAGCGAGATTCCCAGCTCTGCGGCCTTGCCTTTTTTGACCGCGCGCGATCCCGGCACCACCACCGCGCCTTCGGGAACTTCGAGCGGCGATTCCATCGTGGCGCGATAGACTTCGTCGCGAACCAGATCGTAGAGCGGGGTCGAGCGCGTGAGTATGGTTCCTGCGCCCAGAACGGCGCGCTGGCGCACCAGCGTTCCTTCGTAGATGCCGCAGTTCCCTCCGACCAGCACGTCATCTTCAATGATGACAGGCGCGGCGTTGATGGGCTCGAGAACGCCTCCGACCTGTGCCGCTGCGCTCAAGTGAACGCGTTTGCCGACCTGCGCGCACGATCCGACGAGCGCGTGCGAATCAACCATGGTCCCCTCGTCGACGTAAGCGCCGACGTTGATGAACATTGGCGGCATGCAGATTACCGAAGGTGCGACGTAGGCTCCCGTGCGTATGGACGAGCCTCCAGGCACGATGCGCACGCGATCGGCCAGAGAAAACTGCCGCGCCGGGAAGGTATCTTTGTCGACGAAAGAAAGGCCGGCGTTCATCTCGGTAAGTTCGCCGAATCGAAAGCCAAGCAGGATGCCCTGTTTGACCCATGTGTTCACTCGCCAGCATCCGTCGATCTTTTCGGCGGCGCGGATTGTGCCCTGTGTCAAAGCATCGCGAAATTCGAGAAACGTAGCACGAGCTTCTGCGTTGTGCGCGAGTTCGCCTTGCGCGGCGAGGCGTTCGATCGAGGATTGGAGCGGGTGCATGAAATTGTTGATTGTTGATTGCTGATTGTTGATTAACGCCAGGGAACTGTGGGTTTGAAATCAACAATCAGAAATCAAAAATCAGCAATCTCTTCACACGCACTTGCACTCGCTGCGGATGAGTATTCCGGTCATGGTGTGGGCGGCTTCGCGGCCGGCCGATAGGGTGGCGTAGGGGCCATGCCAGCGCGAGTGGTTGGCGTCGTGGCCGGCAGGGCGTCCTTTGCCTTGGTTGCACTGGCCGCAGGTTCCGCGGTGCAGGACAATTTTGTGCGGCCCCGCAACCCAGTTCTCGTAAATATAAAACTCGGCGGCTTGCGAGGTTGGGTGCTCGGGCTTGGCGATCAGTCCAGCTTCGGCGGCAATCTTCTGCAGCTTCGAGCGCGTGTCGCGGCGCATGGGCAGCAGCGGCAGGCGGTAATTCTCTTCGATCTTGCCCATCATCGCGAGCACAGCCTTGACGGGCAGGGGACTCGATTCGATGAAATTGGCCTGCATCAGGGCGAGATACTTACGATGAATGGTGCGCGCGGCTTGCCAGTCATTATTCAAAGCCGCGCGAGTCAGGCTGGCCATCTCACGCGGAATCTCGTTTGATGCCACCGAAACAACTCCCACTCCGCCCAGGGCGATCACGGGGAGTGTGACGGCGTCGTCGCCTGACAAAACTAAAAACGTTTCCGGAACCGCATTGATGGCCTCGGCAATTTGCGTCATGTTGCCGCTGGCTTCTTTGACGCCGATGATGTTGGGAACTTCGGAGAGGCGGGCGAGAGTTTGCGGCTCGAGGTTGGCGGCAGTGCGTCCGGGGACGTTGTAGAGAATGACCGGCTTCTCGGGAACTGCCTCAGCGATGGCCTTGAAATGCCTGTACTGGCCTTCCTGCGTGGGCTTGTTGTAATACGGCGAAGCGGTAAGGATGGCGTCGACGCCGGGGCGCGCGGCGACTTCTGTGGCTTTTTCTACAGCTTCGCGCGTGGAGTTGGAAGTTGCTCCCGCCACGATGGGCACTCGGCCGGCGGCGACCTCGATAGTGGTATCGATAACCTGCAGCCATTCGTCGTGCGCGAGCGTAGGCGTTTCGCCAGTGGTGCCGCAGGGAACCAGGAAGTCGATGCCCGACTCGATTTGCCAGGCGATGAGTTTGCGCAGGGCGCCGTCATCGATGGAGCCGTCCTGATGGAATGGCGTGACGAGAGCAGTCCCGCAGCCGCGAACTTGCATGGTAATAAGATAGCGCGAATGCGGGCAGAGGAAAACCCA
>Ga0181522_10000960_pt1 | contig 18734 bp, 16 predicted proteins | sample PEATcosm2014_Bin_27_FD_121103 | JGI IMG/M metagenome (GOLD analysis project Ga0181522, IMG submission 121103) | Peatland microbial communities from MTU Mesocosm Facility, Houghton, MI, USA - PEATcosm2014_Bin05_10_metaG | ecosystem: Environmental > Terrestrial > Soil > Wetlands > Peat | place... | reverse complement strand
ATGCGGCCATGACGCATGATCTCGCGACTGGCGAAGACGTTCTCCGCCACCGAGAGATTGCCGAACAGGTTCATCTCCTGGAACACCATGCCGATGCCGTGCGCCATCGCGTCGCCGGCGCTGAAGAAGACGACTGGTTTGCCGTCGAGAAGCATGCGCCCGGCGGTCGGGCCTTCGACGCCGGCGATCATCTTCACCAGGGTCGACTTGCCGGCGCCGTTCTCGCCGACGAGGACATTGACCGCGCCGCGTCGCACGGCGAAATCAGCGTGCTTGACCGCAACGGTGCCGGAATAGACCTTGGTCACCCCCTCGAGGCGCAGGACGACGTCGGATTCGTCTTGAGCGGCGGCGGCGTCGGTCACGGCTTGGGTCCGATCGTGATCTCGACCGGCGTCACCAGCGGCGGCGCTCCGGTCGCGTCGAGCGCATAGGCGCCAATCAACGATATCTTGCGGCCGATCAGATCCTCGCGCGGCAGCTTTTCGAGCATATTGCGGTTGACGTAGGTGTTGAACGACTTGCCGAAGCGGGCGAAGTCGATCTGATTGGTGAAGTCGTTGAACGAGACGAAGTCGAGCGCGTCGCGGATCGCCGTGCCGCGCATCGCCGGGCCGATCTGCACCGCCGCCTCGGGCTTGCCCTGCCCGCTCGGGTCGACGCCGACGGTGGCGGCGCGCGATTCGGTGTCGGCGGCGACGATCGTCCCCTCGACCTTGACCAACAGCGTCCACGGCGAGCCGTCGGACTTGGCGCGGTAGCCGTATTTGGCCCCGGCCTCATCGGGCGCCTTGGCGGCGAGGTCGCGCACCGCAACGAACGGGCCGGCCTTCTGCTCGAAATAGGGAATCACCTTTGTCGCCCAGGTCGAAGCGACCATCTTGTCAGGGTCAAACGACGCCGCGCCGTTCATCAGGCTGGTGTCGCCCATCGACTTGACTTCGGCGGTCGGAATGAACCGGCACGAGGCCAGCAGGACGCCAAGGCAGAGCGCCGCGGCGCATTGGACCCATCGCATCGATTCGACTCCGGGACAGGAACGGGGCGCGGGACAGTGGGTCTCCCGCGCCCCTCTGACATTGGGCCTTACGGCTTGAGCGCGAAAGTCTCGAGTTTGGCGGCGTTGGCGCCGTTGATCAGCACGCAATCCATCAACTGCTTCTCGGTCTTGGGGGCCGCCTTGGTCTTGATGAACGCGTCGGCCTGCTCGACTGCAAGCTGCGCTTCGCGATAAGCCGGCTGCAGCACGGTGGCTTTGATCTCGCCCTTGATGATCGAATCGCGCACGTCGTTCGATCCGTCGAAGCCGACGACGATCACGTCCTTGCGGCCGGCCGCAACCAGCGCCGCTTCGGCGCCCATCGCCATCGTGTCATTGCCCGAGATCACGCCCTTGATGCCAGGGTTGGCCTGCAGGATTGACTCCATCTTCGAATAGGCTTCCGGCTGGCTCCAGTTCGCCGACTGCCGGGCGACAATCTTCAGGTTCGGATATTCGTCGATGACGTCGTGGTAGCCCTTCGAACGGATGCCGGCGTTGGTGTCGGACTCCTTGCCGACCAGCTCGACGAAGTTGCCCTTCTCGGCCATCAGCTTGACAAATTCCTGAGCGCCGAGCTGGGCGCCTTGGTAGTTGTTAGAGACGATCTGCGCCACGGCGACGCCGGAAGCGTTGATCTCGCGATCGATCAGGAACGAAGGAATACCGGCGTCCTTGGCCTTCTTCACCGCTGCGACGGTCGCATCGGCGCCGGCGTTGTCGAGCACGATCGCCTTGGCTTGGCGCGCGATGGCCGTATCAATCAGCTCAGCCTGCTTGTTGGCGTCGTCGTCGTGCACGAGCGAAATGACGTCGTAGCCGAGCTCCTTGGCTTTGGCTTCCGCGCCGTCGGCCTCGGCCTTGAAGAACGGATTGTCGTGCGACGGGGTGATCACTGCGATCAAATTGGCCGCTGAGGCCGCGCCGCCTACGAACGCGGCGCTCGCCAGCAGGGCGCCGACCAACGCATAACGAATCTTCATGACATTCCTCCCAACTTCCATTTCAGGCATCGCCCCGTTCCCCCGGCGGCCGATTCGGCCGTCGTCGAGCGCGTCACGCTGGATGCCGGCAACGCACGCTAAGGTCTTTTTGCCAAGCTGAGTCAGGCGAAAGCCACCGGCCTGACCCTTGGCCTCGGCGGTTCAGTTTCGTCTATCTGCATTTGCCGCGGAATTCGAACCTCCCCGCATCTACGATTGGTTCGTATTGTTATCGATTATTGAGACATCGTTTTCGATCGCTGTCAAGATGCTCGCGCGCCGCGGTCTCTCGAATTACAACGACTTCCCGGACGGCCGCGGCCACCGTAGTGGCGGTGAAGATGCTGCCGGCAGCCACCGTGCGGCGTCGAGCGCCCTTTACAAGGGGACGAAATGCAACTAAAAGCGCAACAAACGAAAGTTATCGAAACCAGTCAGCGGCTATGAGCTCAGGGGGGACGGCGTCGCTTTCGACGCCGCGCCGCCTGCCAATCGCGGGGCGTCAAGGAATGGCCAAGAGAAATTTGCAAGCGATCAGGCTGGGGCTCGTCGTGGGCAGCCGCGAGTTCTTCAACGGCGCGCCGGCGATCGAAACGCGCCAGCAACTGATCGCCCAGCTCGAGAAGCTCGGAGTCGGCCACGCCATCCTGCCGGTCGAAGCGACCAAGAACGGTGCTGTGCAGTCGCGCGATGACGGCCGCCGTTACGCCGCGCACTTTCGGGAACAGCGCGACTCGATCGACGGCCTGGTCATCTGCCTGCCGAACTTCGGCGACGAAATCGCGATCATGGAGCTCGTCAACGAGGCGAAGCTCAACGTTCCAATCCTGCTGCAGGCGAGCAATGACGAGATCGACAAGGTCGACGTCGCCAGCCGCCGCGACGCCTTCTGCGGCAAGTTCTCGGTCGCCAACAACTTCTACCAGTACGGCGTCCCGTTCACCGACACGACCAGCCACACGTCCGACGTCGACGGCGAGGAATTCGCCGCAGATCTCGACCGGTTTGTCCGCGTCTGCCGCGTCGTGCGCGGCCTCAAGAACGCGCGGGTCGGTTCGATCGGAGCCCGCACCGGCGCCTTCCAGACGATGCGGTTCAGCGAGAAGCTGTTGCAGGCCTCGGGCCTAACGGTGGTCACCGTCGACCTCTCCGAAATCATCGGAGCCGCCCAAGCCGTGCGCGACGACGCGCCGGAGGTGAAGTCCGTCCTCGCCGATATCGCCGCCTACGGGCGTATTCCGGCCCACATCAAGCCGGAAAACATTCTGCGTCAGGCCAAGTGGACGATCGCGGTTAACCGCTGGATCGAAGACAACGATTGCGACGCCAGCGCAATCCAGTGCTGGCGCAGCCTGCAGGACAATTTCGGCTGCGCGACCTGCCTGACGATGAGCATGATGGGCGAAAAGCTGTCGCCGAGCGCCTGCGAGGTCGACGTCATGGGCGCGGTGTCGATGTACGCGCTGGCGCTCGCAGCGCACGCCCCATCGGCGATTCTCGATTGGAACAACAACTACGGCTACGAGGCCGACAAGTGCGTGTGCACGCATTGCGGCAACTATCCCAAGAGTTTCATCGGCTCGACGCCCGAAATCTCCGAGCTCGACGTGCTCGGCAGCGTGCTTGGCAAGGAGAAATGCTTCGGTGCCGTCAAGGGCAAAGTCAAGGCCGGCGCTATGACCTACTTCCGCGCCTCGACCGACGACCGGCTCGGCGTGGTCAAGACCTACGTCGGCGAGGGCGAGTTCACCGATGATCCGTTCGCGATGGACGGCGGCGTCGCGGTCGCCAAGGTCGCGCGGCTCAGGCGATTGCTCGGCTTCGTCGCCCGCAACGGTTTCGAGCACCACGTGGCGATGGTGCGCGGCCAATGCGCCGAGGCGGTCGCCGAGGCGACCGGCCGCTATCTCGGCTGGCCGACCTATCGTCACCAGGCTGAGCCCGACGGCGACGCCTTCGCTTCGCCGATCTTCAGGTCGTGAACAGATGACCAGTCTCGCTTCGAAGCCGACGAGTCCGGAGCGCGCCGCGGTCGTCGCGAAGATTCGCGACAAGGCGCGCGCCATTCGCATGCACGCGCTCAACATGGTCTACACGGCGCGGCTCGGCCATCCCGGCGGCGATCTGTCGGTCGCCGACATTCTGGCGACGCTCTATTTCGGCGTGTTACGCGTCGACCCGAAAGCGCCACGCGACCCCGTCCGCGATCGGCTGATCCTCAGCAAAGGCCATGCGAGCGGCGCGCTCTACGCGACGCTGGCCGAGGCCGACTTCATCCCGGTCGATTGGCTGTCGACCTACATGAAGCCGAAGTCGATGCTCAACGGCCACCCCAACCGCAACTATGTCGCCGGCGTCGAAGCGAACACCGGCCCGCTTGGCCATGGCATGCCGATCGCCGTCGGCGTCGCCCTCGCCGGAAAGCTCGACAAGGCGGACTTCCGGGTCTTCGTCATCACCGGCGACGGCGAGTTGCAGGAGGGCAGCAATTGGGAGGCGGCGATGGCCGCCGGCCACCACAAGCTCGCCAATCTGACCTTGATCATCGATCGCAATACCCTGCAGCAGGGCGCGCGCGTCGCCGAGACCAACGACGTCGAGCCGCTTGGCGACAAGTTCCGTGCTTTCGGCTGGGAAGTGATCGATGCCGACGGCCACGACCCCTCGACGCTGATTGACGCGCTGACGCGACCGGAGGGGCGCGCCAAGCCGCTCTGCGTCATCGCTCATACGATCAAGGGCAAAGGGGTCTCGTACATGGAGGACCAGGTCAGCTGGCACCACGGCGTGCCGACCAAGGCCCAGCTTGACCAGGCGATGAAGGAATTGAGTCTGACATGAGCGCAGAGGGAGCCGCATCGCCGCGTCTGTTCGACTGTCGGGACGCCTTCACCGGCGCGCTCGAGGCCGTCGCCGAGCAGGACGCGCGCATCGTCATCGTCGTCAACGACAGCGTCGGCTCATCAAAGCTTTCGAGCTTCCGCAAGCGCTGGCCGGAGCGAACGATCAACGTCGGCATCGCCGAGCAGAACATGGTCGGAGTCAGCTCCGGTCTCGCCAACGGCGGCAAGATCCCGTTCGTCAGTGCCGCCTCGTGCTTCCTGACCGGGCGCGCGTTGGAGCAGATCAAAGTCGACGTCGCCTACTCGAACGCCAACGTCAAACTCGTCGGCCAATCGCCGGGCGTCGGCTATGGCGAACTCGGCCCGACCCATCACTCGATCGAGGACTTCGCCTGGCTGCGCGTCTTACCTAATCTCGCCATCGTATCGCCCGCCGATCCGTGGGAGACAGCGGAGGCGGTGAAGGCGGCCGCGCTGCGCGACGGGCCGGTGTTCCTGCGCGTCAGCCGCTTCGGCGTGCCGCAATTGCCGCGCCGCGCCGACGCTGCTTTCGCCATCGGCAAGGCGGAAACCTTGCGTGAGGGCGCCGACGTCGCGATCATCGCCAACGGCGTTATGGTCGCGCGCGCGCTCGCGGCGGCGGACGCGCTCGGCGAAAAGGGCGTCGCCGCGCGCGTCGTCAACATGGCGTCGATTGCGCCGCTCGACGTCGAAGCGATTCGCGCCGCCGCCGACCTCGGCGCGATTGTCACTGTCGAGGAGCATTCGACCCGTGGCGGCCTCGGCGGCGCGGTGGCGGAATTCATTGCCGGCTACCGGCCGTGCCCGGTGCGCATCGTCGGCTTCCCCGAATTCATGCCGACCGGCGGGATCGAGTTTCTGTTCGAGGCCTACGGCCTGACCGCGGTGGGAATCGCGCGCGCGGCTGACGAGGCAATCGCCCTGCGGCGTAAGCCATGAGCGGCTTCATCCTTGCGCTAGATCAGGGAACGACCAACACCAAGGCGTTGGCGATCGACGACCAGGGGCGGATCGCGGCACGCCACTCCGTGCCGACGCCGGTCCGCTATCCCAGGCCCGGTTGGGTCGAGCAGTCGGGCGCGGAAATTTGGAGCGCGACGGTCGAGGCGATCGAGGGCTGTCTCGCCCTGCTGCCGTCCTATGTGCGCCCTGCGGCGGTCAGCGTCTCCAACCAGCGCGAGTCGGTGCTGCTGTGGCGTCGGTCGACCGGCGAGACGATTGGGCCGTGCGTCACGTGGCAGTGTCGGCGCTCGGCCGACCGGATCGACGCGATTCGCAGCCCCGAAGTCGAGGAGACGGTGGTCGCCAAGACCGGGCTAGGGCTCGATCCGCTATTCCCGGCGGCGAAAATCGGTTGGCTGCTCGAAGCCTATCCGCAAGCACGCGCTTTGGCGAAAGGGGGCGACCTCTGTGCCGGCACCGTCGATTCCTGGCTGCTGTCCAATCTGACCGGCGGCAAAGTCCATGCGACTGACGCGAGCAACGCCTCGCGCACGCAATTGTTCGACATCCATTTGCAGAAATGGAGCGCCGAACTCTGCGCGCTGTTCGATGCGCCGGCCAGCGTGTTGCCGAATGTCGAGGATTCCGACGCCGCTTTCGGGACGACGGTCGCGCGCGGCCGGCTCGCGGGCGGCGTTCCGATCCGCGCGATGATGGGCGATTCCCACGCCGCCCTGTTCGGTCACGGCGTGCGGCGGCCTGGCGCGGTCAAAGCGACTTACGGCACCGGCTCGTCGCTGATGACGTTGACCGACGCGCCGCTACGCTCGCACTCGGGCCTATCGACCACGATCGCCTGGCGCCGTTCCAGCCGAGTCGCCTACGCGCTCGAAGGCAACATTTCTGTCTCCGCCCAGGCGGCCGCTTGGATGGCGGTGTTGATGGGCCTTGCCGACGTCGACGCGTTGACTGCACTGGCCGCGACCGCGCCAGGCGACTCTGAGGTCTGCTTCGTGCCGGCGCTCGCCGGCCTCGGCGCGCCGCATTGGAAGGATCGCGCCCGTGCGGCGCTAACGGGCGCGGCGCTCGCGACGACTCGCGCCGACATCGCGCGCGCGACGCTGGAGGCGATCGCCCATCAGATCGACGACGTCTTCGGCGCGATGGAACGCGACCTCGGGGTGAGGCTCGACATGCTTTCCGTCGACGGCGGCGCGACCCGCAACGATCTTCTTATGCAGTGGCAAGCCGATCTACTCGGTCGTCCGGTGCAGCGGGTGAAGATCCTCGAACTCAGCGCTTTTGGCGCCGGCGCGCTCGCCGGCCTCGCCAGCGGCTTGTTCGATGAAGCGACGATTGGGGCCCGCCTCGGTGAAGCGGTCGACGTGATCGCGCCGCGGCTAGAGGAATCCGCGCGGACCGAAAAGGCGCGCGTTTGGGCGGCGGCCGTGCGTTCCGTTGTCGATCGCACAGACGTTCGGTGACGAAGCCACCATTGTGTGGGGCGACCGAGCCACGGCGGCTCTGACGGGTAGTGGCGGAGCTAATTGTGGATGTGGCCTCGGATCGCCCTGTTGGCGCGAGGGGCCGCTCAAGCCAAGAAACACGAATGTCTTTGTTGAGAGCGGCTTCCTCGGAATCAAAATCCTTGCATGTTTTCATTGGATCGAAGCCCGCGGCTCGCGGCAGCCGACTTGAATGTCTCGAGACGGTCGAGAGCTGATCAGGCGCGAATGTCAGCTTTCGACATATCGATCTCCCAATGCCGACCATCAGCTCTCGGCCAGCTCCAGGCATAAGCAGACTGCCCGCCTTGAGCTTATTGCCGCCGGCCACAGTCGAAACCGCGGTTCTCGATAGCGGGCATAATGTCGGCGAGGCGCTTTCTTCGACCATGGGCTGGACGACCGGACTGTTACGAAAGGCGGCCCGTTCGAAGCGCGCTCTCCACAGGCCTGATCAGCTTGCAGCTATTGATGAGCCATCGTCCATCGGGCTGCCGCTCGAGCGTGTAGAGCGCGGTCCAGAGTTGATTGTCGCCGTCGACGAGCGTCGCCGTGATCGTCATTGTGTCGCCGTCAACCTCGGCGTCGCCGAAATCGACGTCGCGGTGGCGATAGACCGGCGCGTATCGATTGCGCACCATTCCCATGAAGCCGTCGGGATCGGTGAAGGTCATCTTCAAATCCGGCGTGACCAGCGCATAGGCGCCGGCGGCGTCATCGCGCGCGAAGGCGTCGAATTGACGCGAAATGATGGCGCGAGCCTCGGCCGAAGGCTGCGCGTCTCCAGCCCCGGCCGGACCCGCCAGAACCGTCGTGAAAAGACCGGCGAGCAGGGCCAGCCCTCGGATCCACTTCGTCATGGCCTCGACCTCCGCAAGACGCTGAACCTAGATACGCGCCCACGCCGACAAAGTTTCAGTTCGGCGCTCGTTGCTTGGTCGCCATGTGTCGGGCTCACGCTCGAATCCATGTCGAGCACAACCCCTTTTGGCGGACGGCGGCTATGAACTTCATCGATCCATTGGCCGGACAAACTGGCGAGCGCCGACAGGTTCTTTTCGGCAATCGGCCATCGAGTCTCGAAGGGCCCCATCTAGCTCGGCGACGCCGCGCCTCCCGAGGCCGCGTTACCCCCCGACGATCCGTCGCATCGCCGGATCTTGCCGAGGCCCCTCGACGTCGTTGGCGTCCCCGTATCCCGCGAGCCACCCAAAGCCGCCCTTCAGCTCCTGACCAGACACTTCCCTCCTAGCCGTCCGGCCGAGCGCCGCGCCAGCCAGCGCGAAAATAATTTTCGGTCGCGAAAGCGTTCGGCTGGTTCACGCCAGTTCACTCTAGTACACACCTGTTCACAATATAGATAGCTGAATTTGTAATGTAACCGATCCTTCCATTTTGGTTCATCATCTGTTCGACTTGTCTCTATTACGGCCGCGTACCAACTCTAGCGCACCACCGGCGTTCAGACCGGAGGCGGTGGCGCAAGAAAGGAGCCGTTATTATGTCACGAATTAAATATCGCAAGACTCACCGACAACAAAAGCCGTTCGAAATAGGTCGTAAATACTTTTGTGGTGTTCCTTATCGCGATCTAATCGCTATACTCCGTGATAATTTCAAAGTCGGTAAGAAAATCACCTTAGAGCAAATAGCCTCCTTCGCTCACTCTGAACCAGAAATCGAGTTAATCTTACAAGACAACGACAATTGGCTCGGAGATCCGCCCGAAAAATACAAGGACGAGCGTGCGCTTGTTTCGGGACTCTGCGGGATGATTCACGGCATCATTTGCTCGCCGTGGCCCTTTTACGTGCCTGAAATCGCGGTGGTTGACGATGGGCTAGTCATCTTGCCCACCATCGATTGGCAATTCTGCAATGAATGTGCGGGGATTAGTGGCCACAATCGACAATAACAGCTGAGACTGAACCCCCAGTTCTAACCGTCGCAATTGTCTGGGCGCAGCGCCACCGTTCAGGTGGCGCTGCGCTTACGCCAGTCTGGGCGTCGCAACGCCGGCGCGGATGACAAGCGCAGCGAATGCGCGTGCCCTTCCTGCGCCAGCATCCCGATCAGCGAACCAAGAAATGCCTCGCGCAACGCGGAACACGAGGTCGCGCGAGTCGATCACCGATGCGCGCCGCCCAACGCTAACTTCGAAGTGGCCAACTTCCTTCCTGCTCGGCCTGTAGCAACAACTCATAGGGGTCAACGCCAACGGCGCGCGCAATCGCCACGTATTCGGCGGGGTCTAGCCGCCACCGCCCCGCCTCGTATTGGTCGACGAAGTCTTGCGCCACACCCAACTTCTCGGCCAATCCGCGTGCGCTCATTCCTTGGGCCTTGCGAGCATGGATCAGAAGCGCCAAGGCACGGCGATAGAGATCGTGATTCGGCATGGACATCGCGAGACTCCGGTGAGCGAGTCGCGATTGGAACATGACGAAAGACGACGCATAAGTTGGTGAAGCCTGGTCGCGCTCCGGCCGCAGATGACTACTTTCCGCGGCAAGGCGCTGACTCGTTCGCTGAATACCCAGGCGGAAGTCCGTCACGGAATGACCCGCTCGCGCTCGTCCGAGACGTTGATCTGGCACTCTGGCGCCCCGACGGACTACGCGCTTTTGGCACAGGGGTGAGCGTCGGCACCGATACTGACGGCGTCACAATCGAGATGGCCAGATCGAGCAATTGCTCCCGCATGGCGCGAATCGCGATATAGTTCGGTGTGTACAGAATCCGCGAGTACAGGCCATGCCAGACGGCACCGAATTCGAGTTTCATAAAAACAAGAAGCCAGGGAAGACGTACGTGAGCCCGCGCCTTGGTGGCCGTATTCGGATTGCTTCCAAGGTCATTGACTCAGACGAAACATATCATGAGGCCGTGTTGCGCGATGAAGCAGTGCTTCACCAATCGCCGAGCGGCCGGCATGAGATAATTGCCAAATTCTACGAAGACCTTCGCACGTTGCAAGTCGTCACCATTCAAAAGTGGAACACGCTCAAAGGCGTTCCTGTTGGCGAACAACACTTTTCATTCGTCGGCAAGGACATTGACCTGTTGCAGGCGTTCCTCAGCCGGATCGTGAGTCTGCATTTCCCGGACGCGAACAAGGTCAATGTTCAGGACAACCAACTGCGGGTAGTCGTCACAACCGCGGAGCAGGCAAAGGCGCTCCTTGCTGGCAATCTCAGCCTGATTGTTCAGCTCGTCGAGAACGAGGTTACAGAGCGGGATATCGTGGCGCTGGCATATCGGAGAAAGCAGCTCGCACTGTTCGAGGAGCTCCTTACTGACTCCGATTTCTTCGGTGAGCACGCGAGTGGCCGCAAATGCGAGCGAGTTTGGCAGGACTTTTTTGAAGCGAATACGTGGGTCTTCGGATACGGCCTGTCTTACATTTTTCTGGAACCTCTTGAGGGCATGGGGCTCAGGCAGCCCGTTCGAGGCTTCAATGTTGAATCACGCGGAAAGGAAGCCGATGCGCTGATGAAGACTCGAGCGGAAGTGAGCAGCCTGTGCCTTGTTGAGATAAAGCGGCACGACACGAGTTTGCTCGCTCAACGCGAATATCGCCCGGGCGTTTGGCCTCCCTCAGCGGAACTCGTCGCGGGAATTAGCCAGGCGCAGGAGACAGTCCGGGCAACCGTGCGAACTCTGTCGGCACCGTTTCGGCCGAAAGACAGGAATGGCGATCCGACCGGAGAGGAACTATTCGGCTTCGAGCCGCGGTCTTACCTTGTCATCGGCAGCCTCTCAGAATTCTCCTCCGAGCGAGGAACGAACGAGGAGAAGTTCCGGTCGTTCGAGCTGTTTCGTCGAAACGTCAAACAGCCGGAGATCATCACCTTTGACGAGCTCCTGCACCGCGCTCGCTTCATCGTCTCAACGGGGGCCTCCGAAGCGAAACCGCCGTTGGATTGATCTCAATGATCGACCCGCTTCACTTGCGCCTCACCCTTTCGGGTGTCGATTTTCTGCACGGATGTCCGCAAGGCTCGCCTCGTGAAAGCGGGCAAATAGTGAGAAGCCAGCAACGATTCACGCGGCTGGCCTCTTTGCGAATCGCCTCCGGCACTTCGCTTTCGAGCCCGACGAAATCCTGACGAACCGTTTGCTGTCGATCTTGCGTAACTGCGATAGCGTCGCGCACGTAGCGATCATCGCAAGCTTGAAGACCGGAACTACGCCGACGATCAATGCTCCCCGGCGAACTTGGCCGTGAGGACGCGCCGAGTCGTGGCGGGATCGGCCTCATCGAGCGAGTTGAGCAATGCGGTGATCGCGTCGATCGGGCGGTCGAGTTAGGGCGCGGTTTTCGCGACCCCAACCCCATACGCCTTGTCGAGCGCCTGCACCGCGTCTTCGCCCCCACGCATCGCGTGCGTGTAGTGCGACAGCGTCACCACCGCGTTCTTGTGGCCGGCGAGCTTGGCGACGAGCCCGACCTCCACCCCCTGCGCCTGCAACACCGAGATGAACGAGTGCCGCGCGCTGTGCGGCGTCACCCCGGGGAGGCCGAGGCGCTTCATCGCCGGCGCCCAGATGCGAACGCGGTAGTTGTTGTAGAGCAGCGGTCCGCCGCCGTTGGCACGCGGTAGTGGCCAGGCGCGCACGTTGCCGAGCGCAGGGAACACGCGTTGAAGTTGCCCGTCCTTGCGCGGGCAGCGGACGCGCCAGGCGAGCAGCATCTCGCGCAACATCGGCGACATCGGGACGTCGCGCCGACCGGCGGCGGTCTTGGTCATCTCGGAAAGAGAGCCGTCCTTGAGCTGGATGCGACGGATGCTGATGACGTTGGCCTCGAAGTCGACTGCGTCCCATAAAAGTCCCAGTAACTCGCTCGGGCGAGTCCCCAACAGAAAAGGCGCGGCGTAGTAGACGCCGTGTTCGAGGTCGTCGCGCGCAGCTGCGATGACGGTAGCGACCTGCTCCGGGGTCAGGACGGCCTTGCGCGCCCTCTCCGGCCGGCGCTGAAGGCCACCCGGCATCGCGGGTGGCCGAAACTCGTGGTCTTCAGCGGAAAGTGCAAGCGCGGCCTTCAAAATCATCAGCGCCTTGTTGGCGGCATAAACTGAGACCTCGTCCGAGATCGTCTTGTGCCAGGTGCGGATCTGGCGAGTCGTCAGGTCCTGGACCTTGACCTTGGCGAGCAGTTCGATGAGGCGCGTCTTCGGCTTGGCGCCGACGCCGGAGCGAACGGTCGCCCGGCGGGCCTCAGCCGGCGACAGCGGTCCGGTGATGTAGCGAGCCTGGAACTGATAGGTGGCGAAGGTTATCGGCCTAACCACTCCACGCTTGGTCTCGAGCCAAGCCGTGACGGCATCATCGACGGTGACGGTCTTGCGCTCAGCGGAATAGGTGCCGCGCTCGAAGGCGGCGATCAGCTCGGCGCGCTTCTCCTGCGCCTCCTTCTGCCGCTCGAAGAAGCGCTGCTCGCGCCCGCCCGACTTCGGATCGCGCCAGTTGAGGACGTAGCGCACTTGCTCGACGACTTCGCCCGACTGAAGCTTGCGGCGTCGAACGCGGCGGGTGAGGTTGATCGACAGGGTCACGGCATTATTCCAAGCAAAACGAAAACCGAAACACGCGCGTTTTTCGCGCGCAATATTCCATCGGCGCCTGAGGGCGGTTCAGCTCGGCCGCCGAACGACCGGAGCGGTAACCGGCGAAGTAACCGGCGCCGACATGTGGGCCTCAGCGACGCCGCGAGGTACGACCGGCAGCAAGTCAGGCGCGGCGAGACCCCTACCGGTTGAGGACGGCCGCCCATGGAATCCAGGCTCGAAGAGCTGGGGGTCAGCCCTGTGCGGCGCAGCAGAGCGACCTCGCCAGGCGTCTTCGACCCTTTTTCGGTAACAGGTGGTGACATGTAGCCAGGGCGTCTCCCACGCGGACGCCCTACTCCTAAGAACCCTAACTCTCAGACTTCGGGGGCTTAGGAGGTACATGTTACACATGTTACCGGCGGCCCTCGGCTAGAAGGGCCGCGCGCTGATGGTGACCCCCGCGGCCGGATTCCCTTCCTCGTCCTTCGCCGGTCTCTGGTAGCCGCGGACTGTTCCGCCGTCCGCCATCTTCAGAAGCCTCGGCCCTTCCCAACCGAGCTTGCGCATGACGGCCGCCACCCGCTTGGTCTGAGACTGATACTGGCGCTCGGCGGGAATCTCGAGGTGAACCGACAGAAGGTCAGCGGTCGAAATACGCACGAAGTCGCCGACCAGGTTCGCCTCGGACAAGTCGACGTTCGCCAGCACGTCCCTCCAGGGGTCGTCCTCGAGCCGTGATTCCTGCTCGACCTGTGCGAGGGGCCAAAGCTCCTCAGCGAGAACGATGGATTCCCGCTTCGCCTCCCAATAAGCTGCCTCGGCCCACAGCTGGTCGCGATCCCGCTCGATCGCCTCGAGGTCCACCTTTCCGACCTTGACGGGCCAGAAGCGGCGATTGCCAGTCATGTCGCGGAGGTACTTGTCGTCGTTAGTCGTGCCGATGAAGATTGCCTGTCGTGGGCGCGCTTCCTTGAACCGCGCGTAGGCCGGCCGACCCTGGTCGACCGCACGCGAAGCGAACGCTTTGACCTTGGCCGTGTCAGCCCGCGTTATCCCCTCGAGCTCGCATATCTCGTATAGCCAGACGCCCTCCAACGCCTCCATCTGCGCCTTCGGGTCGAGGGTGAGGATGTCCTGGTCGGAGAAGTTCTCGGCGCCAGCGAGGAGTTTGATCGCCGTCGACTTGCCTCCGCCCTGGGCCCCCTCGAGGACGAGGATGTTGTCAAATTTAGCGCCGGGCTGGCGGATGCGCCTCACCGCAGCAATCAGCACGATGCGGCCAATCGCGTTGGTGAGAGGCGTAGCCTCGGCGCCCATATAGGCCGTCAACCAGCCGTCGATTCGCGGCGTCATGTCCCACGCTAGCCCATCGAGGTACTCGCGTATCGGGTGAAACGGGCTCCCGACGCTGAGCGTTTGAGCGGCTTCGCGCGAGTTCTCCTTTCCCGGGTCGAATTCAAATTGCTCGATGATTGCATGGCGCAGCACCGAGCACGCGTCGTCCCTTAGGTCGCCTTGATACTCTTGGATCTGAGCGCCCTGGACCGTCTTGCGATAGCGGAACTGGTCGAAGGCGAAGCGCAATCCCATCCGCCGCATCGCGAGGATCGTGTTGCGCAACGTCGATTTTGGCTTGCCGCCGCGCGCGACGTCGGGCCATCCGTTTTCGCCGGCCTCGACGGCGCGCTGGCCCTGTCGAAGCGCGTATTGAGCTGCCTTTCGCTTCTCGAGGATTGACGCCGAGATGCCGAAGGCCGGGTTCAGCAGCACGCCGGCGATCTGCTCGGTCGAACAGCCCGCGCTCGCCAGTGAGCACGCTACGCTCCAGACCACCTCGCTGCGCGACGGAAATCGCGCCTCGGCCGAGCCGAGCGGGTTATCGACATCGTCCCCGCGTTCGATAAGCGCTCGCACAGGTTCAGGCAGGTTCACTGGCAGTTGATCGATGCCGATCGGCCCAATCTCCGCGACCTCTGTCGCGACGCGTACGGGCGGCTTCGTAGGATTGGGATCGTCGAAATCGCCGAGGTCGAAGAGCCGCGACCAATCGGTCTCCGATGCGACGACGTAGGCGAGCGCCGCAACGCGTCCGGCCTTGCGCTTCTTCGCGTTCGGCACATTGATGGTGCCCGGCAGCCGCATGATCCGGTCGATGTTGTGGCAATTGTCGCCGCCGAGCTTCTGCGCGATCTGCTGATTGATGCGCTCGACACGCGCAAGGTCTGCCGACGGTTCGCGCAACTTCCAGAAGGCCTGGTAGCCGCCGCCGGAGAACACGACCGCTGTCGGCTTCGGCAGATGCTTGCGTATCCGATCGAGGGCGCCCACGTCGTCGACGTCAACGTGTAGGTATAGGGCGCGCGCGACGTCGTCCTTGGTCGCCTTGCGATTGGCGACGCCCGACCTCAGCTCGTTGACCGAGAAGTAGAGGTTGGCGCGCCCCTGCCGCGCATCGATCCATTCGCGCACCGCGGTATTTTCGGAGGGCTTGAACGATCGCGCGACGACCTTGCCGCCCTCCGAAATCGCTACGAGGTGACGCGTTGTGGCAGGTCCGAACATCGCGCTCAGGAAGGCGAGTGTCTGACCAGTATCTGGAGTCGGCCTGCCCATCACTCGCCCTCCTCAATCACGGGCGCTTCCAGCGAATCGGCGCATGACGCGGTTGATGGTGCATCGCGCTTCACAAATTCACGCAACACCCTCGACGACGCGTGCTCATAGAGAGGATCCGGCATGGTTAGGTCTCCGAGACAAGCCGACCCGTCGCCCGCACGAGCGCGTGCGGGCTTGGGTCAGCTAGTTTTGAGGAAGGTGAACCTGAGGGGCGTTCGCCCGCTACTTCTTTGACTTGCGCGCCATCAGTTCGAGAAAGTCTCGTAGCTTGACGTATTTGCGCGACGACCCCAGGCTATACGTCGGCACGAGGCCTCGATACGCGGCCCTCTGGACGACGGGGTAGCCCACGCCAAGAAGCGCGGCCGCTTCCTTCATCGTTCGTGGTTTATCTAGCTCACTGATTGGCGCTTCGCCAACCGCACTTTCGACATCAGTTTCACTGGGTATTCGGCGCTGCTCGTTCATGGACACTCCTCCTTGCGCCCATTGACATCACTACAGGCCGACACCGGCAACGAATCTAATTCGCGGGATATTTCTTCCCAGGGTCAATCTGCTTGACGATTTGGCGGGTCTCACACTTGACTCCGAGATCCTTCAGCTCTTCGAAAATGCGAAGAAGTCGAGCGTGAAATTGCGGCAAGTTCCATTTCAATTCGGAAGTTGCGCGGGCGAGAATGCAATCGCGATCCGCGACGAATTTTCGTCGGATCCGTCGAACAGCGTTGTCCTCCGTGCCTTTTGTTACCCATCCTTCGGCTTTCGCCTCGGCTAGAACCTCTCGCACGATCGGGCCGACTTCAATTTCATGTTCGGAATCTTCAAGCCATTTCCTAAAATACCGCCTTCCAACCGCTCGCAGAATATCCTCATCGTCACTCGAGTCGTTTCCCCGCTGCCGTTTGAACCCGAGCAGCTCCGCTTCTGCCGCATCAATGCGCTGGGAGCGAGTTCGACCAGTGGTATCAGGATGCGCATCGACGATTGCGCCGATGATTAACTGTAAAGCGCTCTCCGGTTCGTAGCCCGTTTGCTTAAGCAACTCATCCGGATCAAGTTTGAGATCGACGCCCAGCCAAACGCAACTTTCGCACATGATGACGTCCTGCGGCCGGAGCGTTTCTCCATCTGAACGCGCGACGGGTTTAAGGCCGAAGAAGTCAAGCAATGACCGGGGCGCCTCTGCGCTCACCATCGGCGGCTCTAATACGGGGAGTTCGTCCGCCATAGTTTGACGCTTTCGCGGCGGTCGTCTGAATTGCGATTTGACGTCCGCTTTCTTCTCGAGCCTCTTTGCCATCGACGAAAGCTCCGCCATCTCTTGAACGGTATAAAGCTTCTCCGGGATTTCGTTTTCTTGATACGGGTTCATTTCGAAGTCTCCGCGCATTGATTTGCACGGACACCACATACGGCCCATTTAGTTGCGGCGCATCAATCTCGGTTCCCGGAATCTCAGTTCCCGGGCGCCAATCCCACGATCGTCGGAATGTCGTCGCGCGGTAGCGCGGCCAATCGGCGGAGGCTATCCAAGCTGATCTGTTTTGACGTGTAGGCAGGGGCGAGCCTTGACCGCTCGTTTCCCTTGGTATGTTTCGCAAGCAGCCCTTCGAACCATTCCCGCTCGAACTGCGGGGGAAATTCGCCCCGCGCAATCAGTTTCGCTATCGCTTCAGCTGCCTCATTCTCTGCGCTCTTGCGACGTCTACCTGCGTCCAACCATGACACCGTGAGCTTCGCCACAAAGCAGGCTTTTCGCTTGGCACCTGGACGCCGTGCGAGGCCGGCGGCGAACGCCCTTTGAAGTTTATGGAGGCCGTCCCCCTCCCGAATCCAGCTCGCCATCACGAGCCCGTAACTCAGTTGGAACGCGCCCCATGTTGCTATGAAGTCGAGCGTCGGCGATTCCGCCTTGAACATGTCATCGAGATGATGGATCGCGTCGCGCGCCGCCAGTAAGTAGCCACGGACGTCCTCGACGTCTCGCGCGTTGACAAACCTCACGACATTAGCCCATTCGACGTCGGCCCCGGCGGCTGTTTTGTGCGTCTCTCGCTTTACGCGCCCCTTCCCCTCCTGCTCCGTCTCTACGCGAAGAGCCAGGATCGTCGCTTTTGAGTCTTTATATTCGCGACGAAGATCGCTCCAATTCTGGATGCGCGTCTCGGTCGGCTGGGATATCTGAACAAGTTCGATTGTCGCCGTCTGTTTCAACTTCTGATCCCCCGCAACTAGCGCGCTCTATCTGATTGGCTTGAGCGTCTGGCCGTTGCAGCGAAGAATATAGCGCGGCACGCGCGAGCGCCACGAGAGGGAGTTGGGGCGGTCGATAACGGCGGCTTTCGCCCGCGTGCGCGTGCGCACGCGACGGCCATAGAAGTCATAGAAGTCGTGGAGGCGCCGAGTGCGTCACCGCTCCGCTCGCCGGGGCTCGCGGCTGTCCGCGCGTGCTGAGTTGTTCTCGGCGATTCCTGCGCTTCGAACATCCCCCGCCTCTCCGCACGCCCGTCTTGACCCGCGGACGGTTTTCCGAAGGGCGCGACGATGGAGGAAGCTACAGATATAGCTCGAGCATGGTGAGACCGCCGAGAATGGGGTCTCCTGGCCGTGAGCGGACGGGCGGCTTTGGAACGAAGACCCAGGGAAGCTGCCGCTCTAAAATGGGCGATCTGAAAGATCGTCTAAACTTATCGGTCTTTCACACTCGGTCTTTCTCTCAGTTGACATCGTATCTGCCGTAGCGACAGGCTGATACGAAAACTGAGGTCGCCGCCATGCTCGCCGTTCGCGCCGCTCGTCCAGGAGGACCGGAAGTCCTCGAGCCCTTTGAAGCGCCAACGCCGACGCCGGGCCCCGGACAGCTCCTCGTGCGTCATGACGCAATCGGCGTCAATTTCATGGACACCTATCAGCGCGCAGGTGGCGGCGTAGTTCCCGTCCAGTTTCCCGCCGTTCTCGGCCAGGAAGCGGCTGGTTTCGTCGAAGCGATCGGCGACGGCGTCAGCACCTTCCTTTCTGGCGATCGCGTCGCCTATCTCGGCAAGTCTGGAGCCTACGCAGAATATGGCCTCGCCTATGCGCCGATGGCCATCCGGCTCCCGGCCGCCGTCTCTTTCGAGGCCGCCGCGGCGGGGTTCGTCAAAGGCATGACCGCCGAATTCCTGCTGCGCCGCTGCTATCCCCTGAAGGCGGGTGAGACGATCCTGGTTCATTCTGCGGCAGGCGGCGTT
>Ga0181522_10000959_pt1 | contig 18738 bp, 13 predicted proteins | sample PEATcosm2014_Bin_27_FD_121103 | JGI IMG/M metagenome (GOLD analysis project Ga0181522, IMG submission 121103) | Peatland microbial communities from MTU Mesocosm Facility, Houghton, MI, USA - PEATcosm2014_Bin05_10_metaG | ecosystem: Environmental > Terrestrial > Soil > Wetlands > Peat | place... | reverse complement strand
GCGGACAGGGTGCGCGCTGCCGAGAATCGGCTGCCAGCTCACCAGCTCTTCTCGGTGATGGCGCACGTAGTCGAACACGCCTGAAGGCGGCGCCGGCGTCGCTCCATTGAGCTGCGCCTGCGAGGCGACCGGCCGGCCCTGGTCGTCATAGACGATCACGAACGGTGACAGGCTCCGTGACATATCAACCTGGCCGGCGGGAACGGCCTCGGCCGGCGCCGCTCCCTGCTCAAGCCGCACCGCGAGGTCGCCGGCAAGCTGCAGTTGCGGATCGTTCGCGCCCTGCCGCAGCACCTGCTGCGGAATGGCGTAGAGCGCCAGCGCCAGCACCGTGGAAATGCCTGAAAGAACCAGCGCGTTGAAAACCAGGGCGGGCCGTGTAAACGTGTCGCGCAGCATGGCGAAATGCTCCCTTGCAATAGAAATGATGAGATCCCGAATCACCAATCGCAGAAGCGCGCTCCGCGGCATCGAGCCGTCAGCGAGCGCGTCGTGAAAGGCCTGGCGCATGGCTGGCCCGTACTCCGCGCGGAAGAGAGGCGGGTACAGGTAGAGTGCGATTGCGTAAAGCGACTGGAGTTTGGCCGCGGACCTTGTCATGAGCGGCCTCCGTGCGGAATCAGCCCTTCGGCACGTGCCGATCGCAGAGCCGCGTCCAGCCGCGTGAGCTCCGCGCGCAGCGTGGCGCGCCCGGTTGCCGTCAGCCGATAATACCGCCGCCGCTCGTCGTCAGACGAGCCTGTCTCGGCAACCAGCCCGTCGCGCATCATGCGGTCGAGCGAGCCGTAGAGTGTTCCGGGCCCCAATTGAAGCCCGCCGCCCTCCGGCGCGCGCACGTCCTTCATGATCAGGTAGCCGTGCTTGTCACCTCCCGCGAGCGAAAGCAGGATGGCGAAAACGGCCGGCGAAAGCGGCGTCGCGGGTGCACTTCCATCGGGCATGAATTCACTATATATCCGTCTCGGATATATCTGCAACAGAAATATTCTTCCGGCTCAATCCGACGGCTCTTTGAAACACCGCCTCTGAACGCTTCATGATGCCTGCTCTCCCACGGCGCCCCCCGTCCGCAGCCGGCTCAACTCACTTTTGAGCGCGTCCAGCCGCGCCAGCAGTTCGGTGTGGCGCTTGTCGTCCGCGGAGGGATCGAACGCTTCAATGTAGAACGTTCCATTCGGCTCCAGTTCGCATTTGCGCACACTGTCGAAGTCCTCGAAGCCTTGGCGATGAATTACCGCGAGCAGTTCTTCCCGCGTAAGCGATTCGCGTTTCAGCGCCGCCGCATCCACCTGGCCGTCGCGCACCAGCACGGTGGCGCGGCCCTCCAGCATGCGCGTGAGCCGGGGCGAACTGAAAAGCACACGCGCCACCAGCCAGTTGATGGCCAGCAGGCCAAACGCGCCGATCACGCCGCCGGTCACCGAGTTATCGTCGCCGATGATGGCGTTCTGTACCGTGTTCGAGAGCGAGAGCAGCACGACAAGGTCGAACGGGTTGAGCTGCGCCAGCTCGCGCTTGCCGAAGATGCGCAGCAGGATCACCAGCACCAGGTAGACGATGACGGGGCGCAGCAGCTTCTCGGCAATGGGAAGCGGCAACTGAAACATGTGCTCGAAGACGATCGAATGCGGCATGACAGCGAGCATATCGCTGCGGCTATTGCTTTTCCAGTTAGATCGGCCAGGTCAACTCATAGGTGTGTGAACCGCGATCTCATTGCAGCGCCATCGACGGCCGATAGTCCTTGTATTCGGTGATGAAAAGTGTGCGCCGCGTGGTGTAGCGGCCGGCGCTCGAGTCTCCGTTGGGAACCACCTCGGTATCGACGAACGCCTTCACCGGCACCATGAGCATCTTCCCGCTCACCGGCACCGGGCCGAAGTCGACGCGCGTGTCTTCCTGGTGCACCACTTCGCTCGGTTTCAGCTCGGCCTGCGTAATCATCCGCACAACCAGGCCGGTCTCGGGGTCGATGAACAACTCGCCGTGATACGCCGCCATCGATTTGTAATCGTGCCACTCGGTATTGGTTTGAAAGTTGCCCGCCACGCCACCGCCGCCGGTGCTCGTGCCGCCGCTAAGCGCCGGTGCGGTCGTAGCCGTGTAGAAAGTGGCAATGCCGGCCTGGTTGACGTTGGGGAAGCAGCAGACCGCGACCTCGAGCCGCGACTTCTTGCGCGGCACGGCGAAGGCGAACACGGCCATTTGCCTGCCGTCGATGAGCTCCCACCGCAGCCACTTCAAACTCCCCGAAGACTGCGCTTCTTGAAAGATGACGGCGAGGCTCGGCTCGGGCTGCTCGAGCGTGATCATCGAGTTTGCGCCCCACGGGATCTTGTCCTTCGCCGGCGCCTTTTCTCCTCCATGTTCGAACGCTACTTGCACCTGCGAGGAGTTGATGTAGTGCACAAACGACGCGGGATTGGAGAAGCGCGGCGAGACATCGACTTCGGTCGCGCCTCCTTGAATCCCCGAAGCGGCCGCAACCGTCTCCACGTTGTCCTGGAAGCGCAGAGCGGTCTTCATTGCGGCAAGCGCCGGCAGCTCCGCGTAGGTTTTCGTGACGTACTCGGCCGCCTTGTTGAGAATCGCATTCTGCGCAGCCGAATCGGGCGCAGCAGCAGAAGGAATGTCGGCCGCGGGCGGCGCCAGCATGGCGCTGCGCCCCTCCAGCACATAGATCTGCTCAGTGGTCTGCTGACCGGGCTCATAGCTGAGCAGGCTGTTCATTCCCGCTCGGGTCAGCTCTTCGCTCAGTTCCACCTGCTTGAGCGCGGTGGCCACATCGGCATCGTTCTTCTTTTTCTGCTGCATCGCCGCCAGCAGGTCTTTCAAATCCTGAACCGATATCTTCTTCGCCGGCCACGCAGGCAATGCGCCAGCTGCAACCAGCAGTAAAACAACCAGGCGCTTCCATGTCGGGTTCACATCTGAGATTTTAGCTCTCGCTGTCACCGGCAGAAGAGACCTATGTGACGAGCCGCACGGAGCCATGGGTGCGGTCCAAATTGAAAGGGCTGCCACCGCGCCAAGCGATGACAGCCCTGCGGCTGGTTTTTTGCCTTGCTTTAATGCGCCGCCGAAGCAATCTGGTAGTTCTTATACTCGGTATAGAACAGCGTGTGACGCACCGTGAACTTGCCCGCCGTGTCTTCGCCGTTGGGCACCACTTCGGTATCGACAATGGTCTTTACCGGCAAAACCAGCGCTTTGTCGCCCACCGTGACCGGGCCGTAGTCGATGCGCGTGTCTTCCTGGTGCACAACCTCCGACGACTTGAAGTCCGCATCGTTGATCAGGCGAACCACGATCCCCGTATCGGCATTGATGAACAGCTCGCCGTGGTAAGGCACGGTGGCCTTGTAATTCTTCCAGTTGGTGTTGGTCTGCAGGTTGCCTTTGGCCGTTGCGTTTGTTGAGGAGGGCGCGGACCCTCCCCCTGCCTTGGGCATGCTGTAACTCATCATGCCCGCCTGTTCGGTATCAGGGAAGCAGCAGTAGTTCACCGCGTAGCGCGACTTCTTTTTGTCGACGGTGAAAGCGAACACGGCTGTCTTCTTGCCGTTCACCATCTCCCAGCGGACCCAGCTGAATTTGCCCGTGTTCTGGGCTTCACTCAGCACCGTGGTCAGCACCGGACCCTGCTCCTCCAGAGCGATGTAGCCGTTCCTGCCCCACGCAACGGTGTCTTTCGCCGTGGGCATCTTCTCCACGCCGCCATTGCTTTCAATCGCGGAGTTGGCCACGTTGATGAGCCGGAAGAACTGAGGCGAATTACCCAGCCCGAAATTCGTGTCCACCTCGCTCGCGCTCGAGTGCATTCCCGAGCTCGACTGCACCACATCCATGCTGTCCTGGAAGCGAATGGTCGTCTTGGTTGCTGTCAAGTCCGGCAGCTGGCCGTAGGTCTTCGAGACGTAGTCCGATGCTTTGTCCAGAAGCGCCTTCTGGCCGGCGGCGTCGGGCGCCGGATCGTTGGGAATCTCCGACGGCGGCGGCGGCAGCATGGCGCTGCGCGATTCAAGAACGTACATCTGCGCCAGAGATTGCTGACCGGGCACAAGGCTGCCCAGCGTGTTCAGTGCGTCGGGCGTCATCTGCTCGGTCAGCTCCACCTGCTTGAGCGCCGTGGCCACCTCTTCGTCGCTCTTTTTTTGCTGCTGCATCTGCGTCAGCATGTCTTTAAGCTCTTGCACGGTGATCTTTTTGGCAGCCGACCACGCCGGCGCCGCCATCATCAACACAATCAGAAAACATCCGAACCGCTTCATCTTCATGTCCCTCCAGGAATTTCGGGCGCGCCAATTCTACTCGCTCCCTGCGGCGCCCCGCAGTGTCAAAATTCGATCCCGTTATTGCAAATCGCCCAGCGCCTCTGCCGGAATGGTCACTGAGCCCATGCGGCCGGAGTTTTCATCCACCACCAGAACCCGCAACGAGGCCGTACCCGGCTTCAGCCGCACCGCATGTTCGAACGGAACGCCCGCCGGCAGCAGATTCTGGTAGGTCGCCGGCTTCAGCCGCAGGCCCAGCGTCTCGCCTTCCACCTGTGCGTGCACTCCCGCGTCGTCGCGCTGGATGAAGAAGATGTCCAGCTTGTCCATCCAGCGGCCGCCGCGCTGCTGCATGCCCAGGTCGCCGGTGGCTACGTTGATCTTCACGTTGGCGCCGGAGCTGAGCTTGTCCACTCCCGCCGTCACGGCCACTTCGTTCGCGTCCACGGGCCGCCACACCGCCTGCTGAAAGCGCTCGCGCAGCGTTGACGGCTCCTTGGCGTAGAGATACCCGGTGCGGTAGCGCGCGTTCAAGCCGCGCTTGCCCACCAGTTTGACAGTGATGTTGTGATACTGGTTATCGGCAATTGTGTCGGGGCGAAAGCTGATCATGTAGGTGGTGTGGCCCTCGGCCACGATTCCCGCCATCTCGCCGGCCATGTCGCCGGAGCGCCGCACCGTTCGCCCTCCCGTGCTATCCGCAATCTGCCGGATGGGCCCCTGAATGGGATGAAGGTCCTGGTTCATCTCCGCCGTCACGCGGCCGGCGGTCATATCGCGTCCGCCGCCGCCGCCGCTGGACCCCCCGCCTCTGCCGCTTGCCGCTGCTCCTTGCTGCGCCAGCGCGGCCGAATCCTGCGCAGCCTGGGTCAGCTCCACGTTGCGATGCTGCATGTCGGCTGTAATGGCCGCACCCTCAAGCTGCGAGACGTCAAAAGGATAAACGGCCACGTGCGCATCGTTCATCGCCTCCTGCGCGCGCAGGGCAAAGGCATCGATGTACTTGCTGCCCTTGTCGATGCCCACCGCCTGGTCGCGGAAGTCGGCAAGAACGTTATCGCTCGATATCCAGATGAGGCTCTTGTGCCCGGGCACCGCCGAAAGATGCCGCGCCACGCCGCCGAGGATGACGAGCGACGCGCGCGCGGGATTGTCGCCCATGGTGCGCAACTGCGGATCGACCGGCGATCCTCCGTCCGACACGTCGTTCAAATTGCCGTTGACCGAGTTGAGGTCCGACACGCTTTGCACTTCATTGAACTGCTGGCGATTGCGAATCTCCTCTTCCTGGGCCTGCGAGACGGATTGCGCCGACGGCATCCACTTTTGCAGGCGTGCTATCAGCGCCGCATGGTCTGTGGTGATCTCCGTGAGCACTTTGAAGCCCATGGTCGTCATGGTGTACAAACCGACGCGCTCATCCGGCGGCGCGCTCTTCAAAAATTTGATCGCCTGCTGGCGGGCGTTGTTCAAGTCGGCCCAGGCGATATGGCTTTCGTCGAAGAGCAGAATCGTCGTCTGCTCGAGCGGTGCGTTTGCGCTGGCCGGCGCGGCGGGGTCCGGAGCGCGGTTGGAGAATGACTGCTCGGGCGCTATGGACGCGCTCGGCGCCGGTGCGCTCGCAGCAGCCGTCGCGGCCGTGGCCGGCGGCGCAGGCGGTCGTGCCGGCGCTTCACCAGAGAACTGGCTGAAGAAACGAATATCCTGTTTGCGGCCATTGTCATAGACCTCAAAGTCTTCCTGCTTCAGGTCCTTCACCGGATGGCCTTTCTTGTCATAGACCACCACGCCCACGTCGACTAGCCGCGAAGTCAGCTTGAGCGTGACGCCGCTCTCCGGCGTATCGGGTGAGTCCGCCGGCTGGTCGGGAAGACCGCTGGCCTCGTTCAACGTGACCTCGGGGATTACAGGCTGGGCAGGCGGCGCCGGTGGTGCTGCTGGAGCGGGAGGCGCCGGTGGCGGAGTAGCATTCGCGGCCACCGTCGCTCCGGACCCGGCAGGCGGCGCCGCACTGGACACGGGCTGCGCGACGCCCTGTGGTGCCGCCGAAGTCGATGCGGCCGTTTCCGGTTCCGAAGAGGGCGCCGCAGCCGCCGCTATCGCACTCCCGGCCGCAGCATCGCCGCCGCCCGATCCGCCGTTATCCGCGAGCAAACGAAGCGTCGCCCCCAGTTTGTGGTAATGCGTAAAGCTGGTCTCGTTGATCAGCAGCGTCGCGGGAGTTCGGGGCTGGCCATTGGCATTGTAGGTCGCCGGCTCCATTGAAACCGCAAGGCTGCGCACCGGCAGGATGTAACTCTGCTCTCCGATCTTCACGGGCCCGTAATCGACCACCGTCGAGGCACGCGTGATGGGATCGCTCTCCTTCAGCTCCGCCTCGAGCGTGATGCGCAGAATCGCTCCCGATGCCGGATCGATGAAGATCGAGCCGTGATAGGCGGGCGTATCGCTGAATGCTCGCGAGGCGTCTGTCTTGGGCAGATTGGCCATCTGTTGCGGGCTCTGGCCGCGGCTGCGATAGGTCAGCTCGCGCCGCTCCACGAACTCCTCGTCGCGGATGCAACAATAGTTCACCGCGTAATGCGAGGAGGCGCGGGGCACCTCGTAATGAAACACAGCGGCGAGCCCCGCCGAAGTCTGCTCCCAGTGGCTCCACGTCAGTTGGCCCTTGGCGGTATCGGTCAGCACAATCGAGAGCTCCGGCCCGAACTCGCCGAAGGTGTGCAGCCCGAGTTCCTGCTGGGCCTTGTCGCCGGCCGCAGCTGTTTCCGCCGGCGCATCTATCACTTCCTTGCCGTCGCGGAAGGTGATCTGCCGGCTCGTGGTTCCGGCCAGGTGCAGACCCGCGCGCACCGGCCAGTCGCCCTCCTTCAGAACCTGCGGACCGTCATCGAATCGGTTGGTGGTACGGGTAGCAAAGAAATTCGGCAAGTGCGGCACTGCCTTGGTCACGTAGCCGCGCGCCGAGTCTGTCATGCGCTGCTGCGTGGCTGCGTCAGGAGGTTCTGTTGCGGGCAGCTCATCGGCGGGAGGGTCAAAGAAGGCGGAACGGTCCGCGAGCAGCTGGAGCGCAAGGGCTGTGCGTGGGCCGAGTTTGAAGCGGCCGGCGAGGCGATCGAGCCGCACGTTGGTCAACCGCTCAGAAAGCTCAAGCTCCCCGATCTTGTGCGCGACATCGGCATCCGCACGCTGTGCGGAGATCTCGGCTGACAGCGTCTGCTCGAGCTGCGCGATCGTGAGCCGCCTGGCAGCCAGGGCAGGCAGGGCCAGTGCCGCCAACGCCGCAACCAGAATCAACCTCCGCATCGACCACTCCGCTCTTGAATCGGGAACGCCTGCCGTATCGACGTGAAATCCGCGTCGAAAGCCGCCGCCGCATCGAAGAAAAATCGATTTTCACCGGACGCTTGGCTTTGCGGGGCTGCTTTCCTCGCGCCCGATCCGTACCTGGAACTCTACACAGGAGAAGGCACGCCGGACAACCGCCTTGGTGAGCGGCCGAATTGAACCTGCGAGCGGGGTTAGAACGGCCAGCGCCGTTCAATGCCCATTCGCCGCGCAGCGCTTGAAGAAGTCGAGCGACATCTCCAGTCCCTGCTTGAGCGAGATCGTCGGCTCCCAGCCCAGCAGCGTGCGTGCCCGCGTAATGTCTGGGCAGCGGCGCGTGGGGTCGTCTTCCGGCAGGGGCTCGAAGCGCATCCCGCTTGAAGATCCCGTAACCTCGATCACCGCCTGCGCGCATTCGAGGATAGTGAACTCGCCCGGGTTCCCGATGTTCACCGGAAAATGCTCGCCGGACCGCGACAGGCGCAGGATGCCTTCGATCAGGTCGTCCACATAGCAGAAGCTGCGCGTCTGGCTGCCGCTGCCGTACACGGTGAGCTGCTCGCCGCGCAGGGCCTGCATCATGAAGTTCGAAATCACACGGCCGTCGCTCGGGTGCAGCCGCGGCCCATAGGTGTTGAAGATGCGCACAAGGTGCGTGTTGACGCCGCGTGAGCGGTGATACGCCATCACCAGCGACTCAGCGTAGCGCTTGGCCTCGTCGTACATCGACCGCGGGCCCACCGGATTGACGTGCCCCCAGTAGTCCTCAGACTGCGGATGCTTGAGCGGGTCGCCGTAGCACTCCGAAGTGGAAGCGTGCAGAAAACCGGCGCCGTATCGCTCCGCAATCTCGAGTGTGTTCTCGGTGCCGATCGAACCCACGCGCAGCGTCTCGACGGCCAGCTTCTGATACTCGGGCGGGCTGGCCGGAGATGCGAGATTATAAACGTAGTCGACCGGTCCGGGATCGAAAGGCTGACAGATGTCCCGCTGCTCGAAGGTGAAGCGTGGCTCATTCTGGAGGTGCGCAACGTTGCCCTGGTCTCCGGTCGAAAGATTGTCCACTCCCAGAACGGCATGGCCTTCGGCCAGCAAGCGGTCCGTCAGGTGGGAACCAAGGAATCCGGCCGCGCCGGTCACCAGTACGCGCATGGTCAAATTATTCGAGCTCCGTGGGGCTGGAATGAGGCCGCAGGTGCAAACCCCGCCGTACCCATCCGCCGGGGATGGGCCGCTCACTCTCATCTACGACAATACTAGCTTTTTCGGCTTGCCCTGTTGCGCATGATAACTGCCTGGCCTGCCCACGCTCACATAGGTAAATCCGTATTCCAACATGTGCTGCGGTTTGTAAAGGTTGCGCCCATCGATCACTATCGGGAAGCGCACCGCCTGGTTGAGCCGGACCAGGTCCAGTTCGCCGAACTCCTTCCAGTCCGTAAGGATCAGCACCGCGTCCGCGCCTTTCGCGGCCTCGTAAGCGTCCGAGGCATAGCTCAGCTTGTCGGTCGATGGCATCACTTCCTTGGCCCGCTCCATGGCCGCGGGATCGTACGCCACGACAGAAGCACCCGCCTCGATCAGTTTTTCGATCACCTCGATCGCCGGCGATTCGCGGATATCGTCCGTGTCGCCCTTGAATGCGAGGCCGAGTGCAGCAAGTTTCTTACCGCGCAGCGTCCACAGCGCCGAGCGCACCTTGTTGAAGAAGATCTCCCGCTGCGTGGCGTTGATCTTGCACACCTCGTCGAGCAGCTCGAAATTCACTCCCTGCTGCTGCGCTACCCAGCGGAACGCGGCCACATCCTTGGGGAAACACGATCCGCCATAGCCCAGCCCGGCGCGCAGGAACTTCGGCCCGATGCGGCTGTCGAGCCCGATGCCGGCGGCAATGTCTTCGATATCCGCATCCACGCTCTCGGCCAGGTTGGCCACCGCGTTGATGAACGAAATCTTCAATGCCAGAAACGCATTCGAAGCGTGCTTGATGATCTCCGCACTCTGCGCCGAGGTGACCAGCAGTTTCGCCGGGCTGGCTACGTTGCATGCACCGGGCAGCGCGCTCTCATGCGTGTAATAGCTTCCCGTGGTAAGCGGCGCGTAGATACGCTGCAACACTTCGGCCGAGCGCTCGCTGTTCGCGCCCACCACAATGCGGTCGGGATGAAGGAAATCGCGCACCGCCGTTCCTTCGCGCAGAAACTCGGGGTTCGACACCACGTCGAACAGTTCGGGATCGACGCCATGGCGATAGAGCACGCGGCGAACCCACTCGTTCGTGTACACCGGCACGGTGCTCTTCTCCACGATGACCTTGTAACCGGTAATGGCGCGCGCGATCTGCGAAACTACGGCCTCGACAAAGGAGAGATCGGCCGCGCCGCTGTCGCCCTGCGGGGTGCCCACTGCAATAAAGATCGCCTCGCTGCGCTCGACAGCCGCGCCCAGGTCGGTGGTAAACTCGACGCCGCGGTTCAGGTGCTTGCCCAGAAGTTCGGGCAGATATTTCTCGAAGATCGGCACGCCGCCCGTGCACAGCGTTCGCACCTTGGCTTCGTCGTTGTCCACGCAGACGACCTGGTGGCCCATCTCAGCGAAACAAACTGCCGCGACCAGTCCCACGTAGCCGGATCCGATGACGCAAATCGAAACTGAATCTGACATTCTATGATTCTCTCTTTCGAAATTAAGCCGCGAGATCGTGCGGCATCCTGCGAAAAACCTTCTGTAATGACTTACCGTTAGCCTACCTGAAGCGCAGCAGTGGAGCAATCGCATTGTGCCGCCCCTCGAAAGAATGCTGCCAGTTGAGCGTATTTCGTCCTGTTTTGTGAGAAGAGCGTCTCTGCTAGATTGAGAAGGCGAGAGGACTAGCAAGGGTAGGAGTTCCTATGTCGATCGCAGCCGGGTCTTTGCAAAATGAATGGGCTCCATTTCTCGTCGAGCCCATTTTCGCCGCGCGCGTGTGGGGATTTCGCGATCTGCATCCATGGTTCGATCGCGTGGCGGATACGGAACCGATCGGCGAAGTGTGGCTCTCGGGCGACGATTGCGTGGTTGCCACGGGCGTCCATGCCGGCCGTCGCCTCGGCGACTTGTTTCGCCTCGCGCCGGTATCCATGCTCGGGCCGGGCGCGCCCTCGCCGGACTCGCCGCTGCTCATCAAAGTCATCTTTGCGCGCGAAAAACTCAGCGTGCAGGTTCACCCCGACGACGCGCTCGCGCAGAAATACGGCAGCCCGCGCGGCAAGACGGAGTGCTGGTATGCGCTGGCAGCGGAGCCCGGTGCACAGGTTGCAGTGGGAATCAAGGCCGGCGTTACGCACGGCCAGATCGAGGAAGGAATTCGGTCCGGCACTCTTGAACAGTCTCTGAACCTGATCGGCGTCTCCGCCAGAGACGTAATCTTTGTGGATGCGGGAACGGTGCATGCCATCTGGCCGGGCTCGATCCTGCTTGAAGCGCAGCAGAACGCCGACATCACGTATCGCCTGTACGACTATGGCCGTCCGCGCGAACTGCACGTCGAGAAGGGGCTCGAAGCCACAAAGCTCGCCACGCGCGCCGGCAAAGTCGCTCCGCGAACGCTTGCCGATCGCACCATCCTGATCGACGCGGATTATTTCCGCATCGAGAAAATTCCCGTTGACCACAGCACCGCATTCAATCAGCCCATCGGCGACGCATCTCCGCTCGAAGCCGATTCGACAGCGGGCCTCGCGTATCTGTTCGCCGCGGCCGGCACGGGGCGAATCACAGGCGCCGGCTTCGCGCCGCTCGATCTGCCGCCGCGCGCCATCGCATGCGTTCCCGACGCAGCGCCGGAGTACGCAATTGAAAACCTTGGCGGTCTCGAGCTGATCCGGCTCTCGCCAAAGTGGCCGGAGAGCGCGCACGCCGCGCAATCGGAATGAGCCGCTGGCGCGAATCTGTTGTGGCTTACATCCGTGCCGAGGCGCGCCCGGAAGACAAGTTCGGCCACATGCCGCGCCTTTACGCGCTCGCCGTCAAAATCGGCGAAGGCATGGAATACGACGACGATGTTCTCTTCGCTGCGGCGTGGATGCACGACCTGGGAGTGTTTCTTGGTCATCGTCCGAAGGACCCAGCCGAGCTCGCGCGCTGGGACCACATCCCCTACACGGTGGCGCGGACACGCGAGCTCCTTCCCGCATGGGGATTCCCCGCCGAAAAACTCGACGCCGTCGCCGACGCCATCGAGACTCACCAGGCGAAGGACAAGCCGGCGCGCATCGAAGGCATTCTTCTGCGCGACGCCGACATCCTCGAGCAGCTCGGCGCCATGGGCCTGATGCGCGCCGTTGTCAAAGTTGGCCGCGATTCGCGCTTCCCCACCTTTTCTTCGGTCCTGCCCGTTTTGCGTCGTGCGGTCAACCAATTGCCCGACGAGCTGCATCTAACACCTTCGCGGGAGCTTGCAGAATCGCGTATCATGCTGCTGAATACGGTAATTACCGCATTGGAACAGGAAGCTGGGCAGTTACTGTTCTGACACTTTTGGGGTACTTTATCTTTAGTGTTCTGGCGTAGAATTTAGAAGCAATTCACAGAAACTTATCCAAGTAGAACGCGTTTCTTCCGTGTACACTTCGGGCAAGGAGATCGCCTCGGGGGAGGTCGAACCGCATCTTGAATTGCAAGGAGAAATCGAATGCGTCTGAAGCTTGTATTGGCTGGGATCTTTCTGATCGCAGCCCTGCCTTCCTCTCCCCAGACGGCGCCTGCCGCGACGCAAGGCGGCATTCCCTTCACGGTTGGATACGGATACTCTGAATTCGCCACGGATTGGAGCGGCCGCGAAGGCGGCTCCACGATTTGGGTCGACTGGAACACCTCCCGCTTGCCCGCTCGGCTGCATGGCCTCGGTGTTGAAGCCGAGGCGCGCGACCTGGACTTCGCCAAAAGCGGCGACAACCCGAACCTGCGCGAGGTGACGGTCGGCGGCGGTCCCGTCTATCACATCCATCGCTTCGGCCGCATCAACCCCTACGTCAAGTTCCTGGTTTCCTTTGGCCGCATCGATTTCAGCAATCGGCCGGGAGATCTTTATACTCACGATACGCGCAACTCCTTTGCCCCGGGCGGCGGCGGGGATGTCCGCGTCTTCGGCAACTTCTACGTGCGCGGCGACTGGGAATATCAGTTCTGGCCCGATTTCCTCCGCGGCCACGCGTTCAATCCCTATGGCCTTACTGTGGGTGTCAGCTACGACCTGAGTCACGCGCATTCGCGCTGAACGCATCGCCGCCGGGCTGATCCAGCCACGCATCTGACGCCGGCATTGCCCTGAATTCCAGAGCTGCCTTTGCAGGACGGGCCCCAGCAGCTCCTGACCTGGAGCCTAGAATGTGTCATGGTGGAGAGGGTTACGCTCCTGATTCATTCCCGCTCGTGATATTCTCAACCCATCTTCCATGATCCCGTCCAAATCCTCATGCGGCGCCCATCGGCAGAGTTAACCGCCAGCCGGGGTCCTGGAAATATTGTTGTGCATCACATCATTCCTGTGGGCCCATGAGCTACACTTGCTTTTTTTCCACGCGGCAAGGGTTTCCCGATGTTTCGATTTCATGAAATACTGTTCCAGAGCCGAAAACGAACGATCCGGGGATTCGTGTCGAATTCACTGACTGACACAAGGACGCCACGATCAGCCACAGCCGGTTCACGCGAGCTCGGGACGTGCCTGCTTTCGTTTGCCGTGAGTCGGTTACACTTCAACCATCGAGGATCCTGCAACTGATGTACATCCGAGGTGCACGCGTTTTGGTTTGCGGCGGTGGCGGCTTTATTGGCGGCCACGTGGTCAATCGGGTATTGGAGGCGGGCGCTGCCTTTTGCCGCTCCGTCGACGTCAAGCCATTCGAAGAGTGGCACCAGATCAACCCTCTCGCCGAGAATCTCGTCCTGGATCTGCAACTGCGCGAAGCCTGCCAGGAAGCGGTCCAGGGGATCGACGTCGTCATTCAGCTTGCCGCCGACATGGGCGGCATGGGATTTATCGAGAACAACAAGGCTCTCTGCATGCTCAGCGTGCTCATCAGCACGCACATGCTCATCGCCGCGCGCGATGCCGGCGTCAAGCGCTTCTTCTACTCGTCTTCGGCCTGCGTCTACAACGGCGAGAAGCAAAAGTCCTATCACGTGGTGCCGCTCAAGGAGACTGACGCCTACCCTGCCGATCCCGAAGACGGCTACGGATGGGAGAAGCTCTTCAGCGAGCGCATGTGCCGCCACTTCCAGGAGGATTTCGGCCTGGAGACGCGCATCGTCCGCTTTCATAACGTCTACGGTCCATACGGAACATGGACCGGCGGCCGCGAAAAAGCGCCGGCCGCCATCTGCCGCAAAGTCATCGAGGCCAAGCTCTCCGGCAAGCATGAGATCGAGATCTGGGGCGACGGTCGCCAGACCCGCAGCTTCATGTACATCGACGACTGTACCAAAGGAGTAATCGACATCCTCGAGAGCGAAATCCGTGAGCCCATCAACCTGGGTTCGCGTGAGCTGGTCACCGTCAACGACCTGGTGGGCATCGTCGAAAGCCTGGCCGGCATCAAACTCAAGAGGATCTACAATCTGAACGCCCCAACCGGCGTGAACGGCCGCAACAGCGACAACACCTTGCTGCTCAAGCGCCTGGGCTGGGAGCCTTCGATCACGCTCCGGGAGGGGATGGCCAGGACATTCGCTTGGATTGAAGGGCAGATGATTGCCGAGGCAGCCACCAGACAGCTCGTCGTTCCTTAGGTCGAGCCCGCCCGGCCGGGCTCGAAAACTTTACGAATTGCAATATTCTATTCATCAAACTGACAAACTCGCTTCGGGGTGATACGATTCACCATTGCTTTCTGATCGCTCCCGGATGCGGTATGATTCCTTGCAGTAAAATCATTTACAACCTGTGGATATCGGGCGAGGCAGCAGGAATATGAGGCAGCAAGCTCGTTTTCAACGCATTCTTGGTGTGCGCTTCCTCGTCGGCAACGCGCAGGAGGCGATCGACCTCGTCTCGCGTTCCGGCGGTGTTGTCGTTGTGCCTGCAGCGCCTGCTCTCAAGAACCTCACCCATGACCATGGCTATCGTGAAGCTCTTCTCGAGGCCGATTTTGCCATTCCAGACAGCGCCTTGATGGTCCTGCTGTGGAACTTCCTGCAGCGCGACCGCATTCGCAAACTGTCCGGACTCAAATACCTGCGCGCGCTCATTGAGCAGCCCGATTTCCGCAAGCCGGGCGCAGCCTTCTGGGTCATGCCCACCGCTGCCGCTCTCTATCGCTGCCGCGCCTGGCTCCATGAGATCGGCATCTCCACCACCAAGGACGATGTGTACGTTGCGCCCATGTACGAGTCGATGATCGAGGACACGGAGTTGCTCCGCCGCATTGAAGAGCGCCGGCCGCGCCACGTGGTTCTCGGCCTCGGGGGCGGAACGCAGGAACGCCTCGGCATCTATCTCAAGCGGAATCTTGACTTTCTGCCCGCCATCCATTGCGTCGGCGCGGCCATCGCCTTCCTCTCCGGCGACCAGGTGCGCATTCCCGGTTGGGCAGACGCCCTTGGCCTGGGCTGGATGTTCAGGAGCGTATCCGACCCCAAGCGCTACGGCCCACGCTACTGGGATGCCCGCACCCTAGCGCCGCTGATTCTGCGTTACCGCGACCGCCTGCCCGAAATCTCCGGCTAAAGCGGCTCACTGCGGTGACAGGATCTGAACCTCCCACGGAGCAAGCGAAACGGGAATTGAAGCCACCTGCGTGGCCACAGGAGCCTGCCCGGCTGTGTAGATGTTGCCCGCAGCGATGGCGGTCGTCTGTGAGCCCGCCGTTCCCTGGTTGCTATACGCGATATTCAGCGTTCGGTTGACGCGGCTCAAGTCGATATCCACCAGCACGTTGCCGTTGAACGTATTCGATCCATCGGTGTTGGCGATCACCAGCACCTCGCGGTCCGCCAGGATGCGTGAGAATGCGATCACTCCGCGTGGCCCCGTCGATAGGCCGAAGTCCGTACCATTGCCTGAAACCTCGCGGAAATACAGGCGCCCGTAGCGCAGCGGCGGCTCCGAGAGCCGCACCGCCGCTATCTTCTGCAAATCCACATAAAACGGCGAAGATTGATCGAAAGCCTGCGGCTTGCCCCACAGCGCCTCACGCACCGATTCATTGGCGTCGAGGCCGTCGATCGTCCCCTGCAGCCCCTGCTCGGTCCCGTAATACACGCATGGAATCCCTTGCAGGCCGAAGATCAGTGCCAGCGCCATCGTCACCTGCGCAGCGGGGGTTCCCGGCGCATTGAATCGCGAATTCTGATCGTGATTGTCGATGAAACTGACAAAATACTTTCCCGCTTCGCCATGCGATGAAATCTGCCCTTGCTCGGCCTGCTTTCGTGCATTGAAAACCGCAGCAATCGTCTCCACGCCGGGAGGAGTGTCTCCCAGCGCTTTGATCACGGCGGGAAGCTGATAAAACAGTGGATAATCGAGCGCCGAATCGATGCCGAAGCCCTGGTCATCCTCGGCATTGCGGCCCACAAACTGGTCGATCAGGCTCTCCTGGTCGTAGATCTCGCCAAAAGTGAAGAAGTTCCTCTTGCCTCCGCTGAGCGCAAACTCCCGCATCGCGTTGCCGAAGGTTGCGACCATGTCCGGGCGCACATACTTCACCGTGTCGATACGGAATCCGTCGATGTCATACTTCGCGATCAGGTACTGATATGCCCGGATCAGAATCCCCAGCACCGGATTAACGCCGTACTGGGCGCGCAGCGCCTCCTGCCCGGGCACGCTCGCGTCGTATTCGGCCACGAGCTGGCGCAACACGGAGAAATCTCCGGCTACGAATCCCCCGGGGCCGGGCGAGTCGGAGACCGTCGACCCGCGCCGCCTGAAGAACACCGGCCGCTGCAGGTCCAGCGGCCACACCGCATCATCGGGTCCTGCGCCTGCCGGAGCGGTCGCATCCTGCCAGGCCGCGTTCGGCGTGCCCGCGCCCGTCATCCACTGGATCGGCGGCTCATCGCCCAGCGGCCCATACAGCAGGCTCGCATCCTGGAACGAGCTCTGCACCGACCCCTGCCACAGGTAATCGAAGATGCGCCCTGCGTGATTGAGCACAATGTCCTGGATCACGTACATGCCGCGCGCATGGGCTTCCTGTACGAGCGCCGCAAGCTCGTTCTCCGCCGTCGCCTGCGTGCCGTCGGAGGCAAATCGGGCTTCCAGGTTGAAGAAATCCTGCGTGTTATAGCCCGGGTAGGCGTACGCAAATCCAGGAATCTCAGGCAGAGTATTTTTCAATACCGGCGACAGCCAGATGGCTTTCACTCCCAGCTGCTGTAAGTACCCAAGCTGGTTTCTAACTCCATTGAATTTCCCGCCCTGCCGAAAATCATATTTCATGTTCCACGTGAAAGCCGGCGCGGCATTTGGATTGCTATAACGATCGATCAGGAGGAAATAAATCCAGCAGTCGCGCCAGTCGGTCGGCGAAGGATACGGATATGGCACCTGCACCGTGTTGCCATCCACCTGAACGGCGATGGTGCTCTGCTGCTGCGCGGCGCTCACAAATGCAGTGATTGCGGCCTGCACGTCGGGGGAATACGCTTGCGTCGGCATAACTTCCTTTCAAAGACACTTAGGACGAAGGTCACACGTGGAGTAAGGCCGGAAACTCTGAGTGATTGAGATGGACTGCGGAAAGTGCGCGCATGCGGAAGAGGCGCGCCTTGGAGAAATCATCATACTGCGAGTTACTCAGCGAATCAAGAACAAAGGAAAGCCGCCTCGCGAATGAATGCCATGTTACAAATTTCCCCTGCATCTTAACGGACCCGTTGATGCCCGATACCCGATAGACTCGCCAGGCGATCCTGCGCTATCATCGTTGCCATTCCCCCGGGTCCAGACCCAACCCCAAAGCAGATTGCACAGGAGATGCGCGAATGAGCACGCGAGCGAGCTTGCTGTCGAAATGCCTGACTTTGGCGATCTTTCTGATCGCCGCCACATGGACCGGAGTATCCCAACAGGCCGAGACGAATGCTGCGAATCGGAGCATTGTGCCGCAGGCAATTCCCTTCAGCGGCGTGGCGGAGACACGGGCAGGAGACGCGGTGGAAGCCGTCTTTCGCATCTACGCGGAGCGCGAGGGCGGCGAGCCGCTCTGGACCGAGACGCAGCGCATCGCCATCGGCGAGGACGGCAAATACAGCGTGCTCCTGGGCGCGGCCACAGAGGGCGGATTGCCGCAGACGGTATTTGCCGCTGGGCAGGCGCGCTGGCTCGGCGTGAGTATCGAGCGCGGCTCTGAAAGCGCACGCGTGCCGCTGCTTTCAGTGCCCTACGCCATGAAAGCCGCCGATGCCGAAACGCTGGCCGGCGTGCCCGCGGCCGAATTCGTCACGCGCTCGCAGCTTCGCGCCAATACCGCCGAGCGCGGCGCCGGCGAAATCGCGGCCGGCAAACCGGCAGACGCGGTTCACACCAACGCTTCTCCCACGGGCTCGGGCACGGCGAACACGATTCCGCTTTGGTCTAAATCAAATGTTCTCGGCAATTCGATCCTGACGGAATCTGGCGCCGCGGTCTCGGCCAAGGGCAGCATCGCGGCAAAATCCAGCGCCGCCGTTCCCACGCTTTCGGGAGCAAACGCAGCCGCAACCGGTGCGGCCTCCGGCGTAAGTGGAAGCGCTCTGAGCAAATCAACCGGCGCAGCGGGCGTTCTGGGAACTGAAACCGCCGGCACGGGCGCAGTCTACGGCGTGTCCGGCAACGCCAAAAGCACAACGACAAACGCGGCGGGCGTTTTGGGCGCTGAAACGGCCAGCACCGGCGAGGTCTACGGCGTATCGGGAAAGGCCGAGAGCACAACCGCAAACGCGGCAGGCGTCTATGGCCTTGAAAGCGCGACCAAAGGCGCGGTGTTCGGGGTCGACGGCGTCACCAACAGCACCACTGACGACGCAGCCGGTGTTAACGGTCTCGAAGGCGCCAAGACGGGCCTGGTGTCCGGCGTGCAGGGTTTCGCCTACAGCGTGACTCTCGGCGCGTCCGGAGTCTTTGGGTTTGAGGGCGCCGAAACCGGCGAGGTCTCCGGCGTAGGTGGATACG
>Ga0181522_10000953_pt1 | contig 18834 bp, 17 predicted proteins | sample PEATcosm2014_Bin_27_FD_121103 | JGI IMG/M metagenome (GOLD analysis project Ga0181522, IMG submission 121103) | Peatland microbial communities from MTU Mesocosm Facility, Houghton, MI, USA - PEATcosm2014_Bin05_10_metaG | ecosystem: Environmental > Terrestrial > Soil > Wetlands > Peat | place... | reverse complement strand
CGAGGAGCCGGGTACCTGGATCAACTCCGGTGGCGCGGGCACCATGGGCTTTGGCGTTCCCGCGGCGATCGGCGCCAAGGTCGGACGACCCGATCGCACGGTCTGGTGCATCGACGGCGACGGTTGCTTCCAGATGACCGCCCAGGAACTGGTGACCGCGCGTTCGGAGGGCATCCCGATCAAGGTGGCGATCCTTAACAACGCCTACCTCGGCATGGTGCGCCAGTGGCAGGAGATGTTCTACGACGAGCGCTACTCGGAGGTCTACCTCTCGGCGGACCTGCCCGACTACGTCAAGTGGGCCGAAGCCATGGGTTGCGCGGGACTGCGCGCGACGAACGTAAAGCAGATGTACGACGTCATTGACGAGGCCAATTCCATCAACGACGTGCCCGTCGTGATTGACTTTCGCACGGACTCCGCGGAGAAGGTCTTTCCGATGGTCGCCGCGGGCGCGAGCAACGACGACATCCAGGTCCACCCGCTCCAAAGGGGAGGCTCGAAGTGACCCCGCCAGAGCCGTACCTGGGCGTCATTGACCATACGCCGGTACGTCACCACATCCTTTCGGTGCTGGTGGAGAACAAGGCCGGGGTTCTCGCGCGCATCGCGGGACTCTTCGCGCGACGGGGCTTCAACATCTATTCACTCGCGGTCGCTCCGGCTGAGAGTAACGCCCGTTTTTCACGGGTCACGATCGTGGTCGACGCGGAGTCCGCACCCCTCGAGCAGATCGTGGGTCAGCTGGACAAGTTGGTGAATGTCGTGGCGATCTCGGACATCTCGCCCAAGGACGCTCTGGAACGCGAGCTGCTGCTCGCGACCATAAAGACCGACGTCGACAACCGTACGTCGTTGCTCGACATCATCGCCTCGGCCGGCGCCGCGATCGTCGACGTCGACGCGAAGTCGGTTACGGTCATGCTGGCGGCGACCCCGGGCAATTGCGACGAGTTCGAGAAGGCCCTCGAGGGATTCGCCGACGTCGAGCTGCATCGGACCGGTCGCGTCGCGTTACCTAGACTTGGCAAGACCGCTCACGCCTACTAACGAACACCAAAGGAAAGAACCTTCACCATGACCACGATGTACTACGAAGCCGACGCCCATCCTGAGATCTTGAAAAAGAAGAAGATCGCGATCCTTGGCTACGGTTCCCAGGGCCACGCTCACGCCCTCAACCTGCACGACAGCGGCTACGACGTGCGCGTGGGACTTCGACACGAGTCCTCCTCGGTTCACAAGGCCGAAGAGGCGGGACTTCGCGTGCTGTCGATCGGTGACGCGTGCGCCGAGGCGGACGTGATCATGGTGCTCGTGCCCGACACCGAACAAAAGAAGACCTACGACGCCGACATCGCTGCGCACCTCAGCGCGGGTAAGTGTTTGATGTTCGCGCACGGCTTTAACATCCGCTTCAACCTGATCAATCCACCCAAGGACGTCGACGTCGCCATGGTCGCGCCCAAGGGTCCTGGTCACCTGGTGCGACGCACCTACGTCGAAGGTGGGGGTGTGCCCGCGCTGATCGCGGTGCACCAGGACGCCACCGGCCACGCGCACGAGATCGCCCTCGCCTACGCCGACGGTATCGGCGCCACACGCGCGGGCGTGCTCGAGACGACCTTCACCGAAGAGACCGAGACGGACCTCTTCGGTGAGCAGGCCGTGTTGTGCGGCGGGGTTTCCGCTCTCGTGCGCGCGGGATACGAGACGCTCGTCGAGGCTGGCTACCAGCCCGAGAGTGCCTACTTCGAATGCCTGCACGAACTGAAGTTGATCGTGGACCTCATGTACGAAGAGGGCATCACCGGCATGCGCTTCAGTGTCTCGGACACCGCCGAATACGGGGACCTCACGAGGGGACCGCGCATCATCACCGACCAGGTCAAGGCGGAGATGAAGAAGGTCCTCACCGAGATCCAAGACGGCACCTTCGCCGCCGAGTGGATCCAGGAGAACGAGATCGGCCGACCGCGCTACCGCGAACTTCGTGACGCCGGCAAGAAGCACCCGATCGAGGACATTGGCAAGAAACTTCGCGCAATGATGCCCTTCGTCTCGGCGGGTAAGCAGAAAGTCTCCGAGGTCTCCGGCGGCGATACGGACTAAGACCGCTACGTCAGGTTCTCAGAGCGTTCCCGTGTCGGGACGTCGACGAGTGACGCAGTAAGCGAGGCCCGCGGGGTCGCGCAGCGTCGTCCAGTCCTCGAGCTCCCACAAGACGTGCGCCCCGAGCGCTTGGTGTCGCTCGACTTCGCTCGCGACGTCGTCACTCGCGAGGTCCAGGTGCGCACTCGCACGAGCCTTCTTCGGGTCCTCGACGCGTTGGAACAACAGCCGCAGGGCAATGTCCGAGGGGCGCGTCAGGTACGCGAACTCCGAACGGCTCGCCTCGTGCAAGGGCCAATTAGTGAACTCGGCCCAGAACGCGCATTCGGCTTCGAAGGCGTGGGGCGCGACGTCGACGCACACCTGGTCGAGGATGCTGCGATGTCCGTCGGGCCAGAGCGCGGGTAGCGGTCGTTCGTGCTCGCCGTGGTGGGACACCACACAAAAGTCCATTCCGCCGGGCGATCGCATCGTGACGATGCCCAGTCCTTTTCTCACTACCGACGCGCCCAAGTCTTGGGCGCGCGCGGCGTAGGCGGCGATATCGTCCACGTGTAGATCGAGGTGACAGTTCGCGACGCCCTCGCCGATGCGCTGGACGCGTAGGTACGCGTCACCGCTCGAGGGCAGCAACGTCGCGAACTCACCGTCGGCGCCGCGCGGGGGCGACAAAGTGCTCGTTGTCACCGCTCGCCAGAAGTTCGTGCCCGCGGCAAAATCGATCCCGGGGTAGTCGAGGAAAGCCGTAAGCCAGAGGATCGTCACGTCATTGAAGTTACCGCGCGTCCCACGTGCCCAAAGGGTGATGGTCGGGCGCGGGCAGCGATGATTGATGACGTCGTGGTCTCGAAGCCACGGCCGAGTAATTCCTTGCGCGAAGCGGTACTCTCAAGTATCGTCCACTGGTTTTCTAGGGGAGGCAGGCCGGAAATGGAGAATCGTATCGTCGTTGGCGTCACCGCCGCCGAGCGGCAGGCCCAGTTGACCTGGGCGGTTGACGAATCGCTCAAGTGGAACGCACCTTTGCTGATCGTCCACTGTTGCGCTGATCGCTATCAGATAGAGGTGCCGGATCCAGACGAGGAGGAGGTCAGAGCGGCGAGAGCCGTCCTTGAAATCGCGTGCGACACTGCGCAGGCGCTTGGTGTCAAAGCGGACACGTTGCTTGGCGACGGCTTCCCCGGCGAGGCGTTGGTCGAAGCATCGCGAGACGCGAGTCAACTGGTGGTCGGGACGTCGCACCGAAGTCGATTGTCACACGCCCAGCACGCTTCGGTGTCGACGTATTGCGTGCGCCACGCCCACTGCCCGGTGACGATAGTTCCCGTGGCGTCATGATTTGAATGTCAAAACTCAAGATTTTTCCGCTTTGTTTTGCTACCATCGCAAGTGAGCGATGAGGCCCGCCCATAAAAGCGCCGGTAACCCCGGCTAATGGCATCTACCAGCAGGGAAGAAACGCTGGTAGGGCTCGCACCGTGCTCCTGGCGTGAGAGGAGGAGCGGGTGAACGTCTATTACGTGTTGGCCATTTGGATTGGCATGGCGCTTGTCGCGTCATTCGTGAGCATTCGCTTCGGGATATCCGTCGCCCTGATCGAGATATTGGTGGGGGCGGTGCTCGGCAACATACCGGGCATCAAAGAGCACGTGCAGCAAACGGACTACACCACGCTGCTCGCGGGAATTGGATCGGTGCTCCTGACTTTCCTGGCGGGCGCCGAGATCGACCCGGTGTCGTTGAAAAAGCACTGGCGAGCGAGTCTTTCAATGGGCGTGGTGTCGTTTCTCCTGCCCCTCATTGGCGCGTTCTGCTTCGCTCGCTACGTCTTTGATTGGAACTTCCACGCCTCAGAAATCGCCGGCATCGCACTGAGCACGACGTCCGTGGCCGTGGTGTACGCCGTCATGGTCGAGACGGGTCTCAGCCGACAGGACATTGGCAAACTGATCCTGGCGGCCTGTTTTGTCACCGATCTAGGCACGGTCCTCGCTCTGGGTGGACTTTTCGCCAGTTACGGCTGGTTGCTTCTCGTGTTCGTGGCGGTGACGGCCGTCGTGTTGTTCTTCCTGCCGAGAACACTTCGTTGGGTCGTGGCGAACCTGGGTCATCGGGTGAGCGAACCTGAGGTGAAGGTCATCTTCGTCGTGCTGTTGGGCCTCGGAGGCTTGGCGACTGCGGCGGGCAGCGAGGCGGTACTTCCCGCGTACGTGGCGGGACTGGTGGTGGCGGGTGTGTTCATGCACGACCGCGTCGTGCTCGACCGTATCCGTACGATCGCCTTTGCGCTGCTCACACCCTTCTTCTTCTTGAGAGCGGGAACACTCATTTCCGCCTCAACGCTCGTGACTGGCGCGGGCATCATCGCAACACTCTTCTTGGTGAAGATGGTGACGAAATTCATGGGCGTCTGGCCGGTCGCGACGGCCTTTCGGCTACCCAAGAGAGAGCGAACCTACACGACGTTGTTGATGGCGACGGGGCTGACGTTCGGGTCAATCTCCGCGCTGTACGGGCTGACCCATCACCTCATCAACGAGACCCAGTACACCGAACTGGTGACGGTCATCATTCTTTCCGCCTTCGTACCCACCCTCATCGCCCAGCAGTTCTTTCGTCCCACCATCGAGATCAGCGTCGACGAACAAGAGGCGCTGGGCGAGGAAGACATCTCACTGCGCCAGCGTCGGGTGATCTCGCCCAAGGACGAGCCGGCCTGATCGGACGCCAGCGTTCGTGCTGGCTCGTGAAAGTCTTGCGCCTTGATTGAGTCGCCCAACGTCGTAGATTTGTCGACGTCGGCGACGGTAATCAAAGGTTGCCGATGATCCAGTTGACGCACGCGCAGAGCGACGAGACGTCCTCGGGGTCGATGCTCGGGAACATGGCGATGCGTAGCTGATTACGACCGAGCTTGCGGTAGGGGTCGGTGTCGACGATGCCATTGGCGCGCAGCACCTTGGCGATCATCGTGGCGTCGATGTCGTCCTTGAAGTCGATCGTGCCGACGACGTTGCTGCGCTCCTTGGGGTTGGTGACGAAGGGCGTCGCGAAGTCGGAAGCCTCGGCCCAGGTGTAGAGGATCTCGGCGGACCGCGCCGAGCGGCCGCTCGAGAACGAGAGACCGCCGTTGTCGTTGAACCACTTGATCTGGCTCGCGAGCAGGTGGATCGTAGCGAGCGCGGGGGTGTTGTAGGTCTGGTTGAGACGCGAGTTCTCGAGGGCGACCTTCAAGTCGAAGAAGGCCGGTGTCCAACGTCCCGAGTTGGCGAGGGTCTCGATGCGTTCGATCGCGGCGGGTGAGCACAGCGCGATCCAGAGACCCCCGTCGCTCGCGAAGGACTTCTGGGGGGCGAAGTAGTAGCAGTCGAACTGGCTGGGGTCTACGAGGAGTCCACCGGCGCCCGAGGTCGCGTCGACCGCGACGAGGCCCGTGGCGCCGGCGGGACGTTCAATGTTCATCATGACCCCCGTCGAGGTCTCGTTGTGGGTGAGTGCGTAGAGGTCGACCGAGTCGTCGGCGACGGCGAGCGGGTGTGTGCCCACGTCACTGGTGATGATCTGGGGGTCCTTTAGGTGCGGAGCCTGCGTGACGCAACTAGCGAACTTGGAGGAGAACTCACCGAAACTGAGGTGCTGGGAATGTTCGCTCACGAGGTGGAAGGTCGCCGCGTCCCAGAAGCACGTGGTGCCGCCGTTGCCGAGCAACACCTCGTAACCGTCGGGGAGACCAAAGAGAGCCGCGAGGCCGTCGCGGACCTCACCGACTTTGTTGCGCACAGTCGCCTGTCGATGCGAAGTGCCGAGGTAACTCGGCGCGTCGGCGAGCAGGGCGTCGAGTTGGTCGGCACGCACCTTGGACGGTCCAGAACCGAATCGCCCGTCGCGCGGTAAGAGGTCGGGTGGAATTCGTAGGGTGTCGGGGGAACTCATAGACTTCTACTCTAGGGAATAGAACGAGGTGACCATGAGTTTGAGAGTCAGTGACCTCTTAGGGGGACTCGCCCCCAGCGCGACGCTCGCCGTCGACGCGAAGGCCAAGGCACTCAAGGCCGCCGGCGAACCGGTGATCGGCTACGGCGCCGGGGAACCGGACTTTGCGACTCCCGCCCACATCGTCGAAGCCGCGGCGAAGGCTTGTTATGACCCGAGCAACCATAAGTACACCCCCACGGCCGGACTCGCGGACCTGCGTGACGCGATTGTCTTTAAGTCCAAGCGCGACTCGGGCTTGGACATCAGCGCGAATCAGATCTTGGTGACCAATGGTGGCAAGCACGCGATCGCCACGACGTTCATGACGTTGCTCGACCCCGGTGATGAGGTGTTGATCCCGGCTCCGTACTGGACCACGTATCCCGAAGCGGTCTACCTCGCTGGCGGGCTCGCCGTACCGGTGATGACCAGTGACGCGCACGGCTTTCGGGTGACGGTCGAGGAACTCGAAAAAGCCCGCACACCAAAGACCAAGCTGCTGGTCTTCACCTCGCCCTCGAACCCCACGGGTGCCGTGGTACGACCCGACGATGTTGCCGCCATTGGTCGCTGGGCCGCCGAGCACGACATCTGGGTGGTGGCCGACGAGATCTACGAGCATCTCGTGTACGGTGACGCGACCCACGTTTCGATGCCCGTGGTGGCGCCCGAACTCGAGGACCGCTGGGTTGTCGTCAACGGTGTCGCCAAGACCTACGCCATGACGGGTTGGCGAATCGGCTGGATGATCGGTCCACCCGACGTCATGAGCGCCGCGGTGAACTACCAGAGTCAGACCACGTCGAACATCTCGAACATCTCCCAGCGTGCGGCCGTGGCCGCCTTGAACGGTGACCTCTCGGCGGTCGCCGAGATGCGTACTGCCTTTGACCGTCGGCGTCGGCTGATGACCTCGATGCTCAACGCGATTGACGGTGTGTCCTGCGCCGAACCCGAGGGCGCGTTCTACTGCTATCCCAACGTGCAGGGTCTGCTCGGCCGATCGCTCGGGGGCAAAGTGGCGACGTCCTCGAGTGAGCTGGCGGGAAACCTGCTCGAAACGATCAAGGTAGCTGTCGTGCCGGGCGAGGCCTTTGGGACCCCGGGCTACTTTCGACTCAGCTACGCACTCGGCGACGACGACCTCAAAGAGGGCCTCGAACGGTTGACGGCCCTCGTCGCGGCGGGCTGAGCCCCTCAAATTTTGCTTTAGTCTTGGGGGACCGAACGAAAGGTTTTGAGGTGTCCCGAGTACTTGTCACAGAAGAGATCGCCGACTCCGGCCTGCTAGAATTGCGCAACGCCGGCCACGAGGTGGACGTGCAGCTCGGACTGACGCCCGAACAACTCCTGGAGGCCGTGGTGGGTGCGAACGCGCTCATCATCCGTTCGGCGACCAACGTTGACGCTGCCACGCTCGAAGCCGCCAAGGACATGGTGGTGGTGGGGCGCGCCGGGATCGGTCTGGACAACGTCGACGTCGCGAAGGCGACCGAACTTGGCATCATGGTGGTGAACGCGCCGGTCTCGAACATCCTCTCGGCGGCCGAGCAGACAATGGCGCTCTTGCTCGCCCAGGCTCGAAATATCCCCCAAGCGCACTCGGCGCTGAAGAATGGCAAGTGGGAGCGCAGCAAGTGGGAGGGTGTCGAACTTCACGGCAAGACCCTCGGCGTCATTGGCCTGGGCAAGATCGGGGCCCTGGTCTCCCAACGCGCCATGGCCTTTGGGATGCGGATCGTCGCCTTTGACCCCTACATCTCTGAGCAGCGCGCGCGCCACATGGGCATCGAACTGGTGGACCTCGACACGTTGCTCGCCCAAAGCGACTTCATCACCATCCACCTGCCCAAGAACAAGGAGACGACCAATCTCTTGAACGCCGAATCACTGAAGAAGACTAAGAAGGGCGTTCGCATCATCAACGTGGCTCGCGGTGGCATCGTGAACGAGGCGGACCTCGCCGTAGCGATCCAGAGTGGCCACGTCCAGGGCGCGGCGCTCGACGTGTTCGAAAAGGAACCGACCACCGAATCACCCTTGTTCGAGCTGCCCTCGGTCGTGGTGGTGCCGCACCTGGGCGCGTCGACCGCCGAAGCCCAGGACAAGGCCGGGGTCACCATCGCCGAACAGGTGCAACTCGCGCTCGCCGGTGACTTCGTGCCCTTTGCCGTCAACGTGTCCGCGGGTGAGGTCTCGAACGTCGTGCGACCCTTCATGGGGCTCGCCGAGGCGCTGGGTCGCTTCATCGGCGGGTTGCTTGACGGCAAGCCCGCCGACCTCGAGGTGGTCTACCAGGGAGAACTCGCCGGTTCGGGTACCAAGATCTTGACCCTCTGTGCACTGAAGGGTCTGCTCATCGCTACCGGCCACGAGAGCGTGTCCTTCGTCAACGCGCCCCAATTGGCCGGTGAGCACGCCCTTACCTACGGGGAGTCCTCGATTGTCGATTCGCCCGAGTACGTGAACCTGATCACCGTTCGATCGGGCGAACACACGGTCTCGGGGACCCTGATGACCATCGGCACGCGACTCGAGACGCGCATCGTCGCCGTCGACGGACACAGCGTGGAGATCCCTCCGGGAGCGTCGATGCTCGTGGTGCACAACGACGACCGTCCGGGCATGATCGGCCAGGTAGGCCTCGCGCTCGGCGCAGCCAACATCTCGATCGTCTCGATGGCGGTGGGCCCCGACCCCAAGACCAAGACGGCACTGATGGTTCTTTCCACCGACGTGCCCACGCCCCTGGAGGTCGTCGACGCCATGCGACACACCGACGGCATCCAGGACATCCACCTGATCACCCTTCGATAACGGGATCGCTTTCGGGGTAACGCGGCACGCCGTGGTGGCACGCGATTAGAACGGTGAGGTCAAGGGGGACCCATGAGGGCAGCGGTGTACTACGAGACCGGAGCACCGGACGTCTTTCGTTACGAAGAAGTGCCGGACCCGGCACCGGGACCCAGTGACGTCCTGATAAAGGTCGCCTTCGTCAGCATTGAAGGCGGAGACACGCTCAACCGACTGGGCGGCGAGATGAGTCACGTCCCCCACATCGTTGGCTACCAGTGCTCGGGTGTCGTGTTGGCGGTGGGTGAGAAGGTGACGGGATTCGTGCCCGGTGACCGAGTCGTGACGACCGGTCTCGACGGTTCACACGCGGAACTTCGCGCGGCGGCTGACGCGTTCACCTGGAAGGTCCCCGAGGGCGTGTCCCTCGAGGACGCGGCGTGCGTGCCGGTGCCCTTTGGTACCGCCGACGATTGCCTCTTCGAGTTCGGACACCTCGTCGCGGGCGAGACGGCGCTGATTCATGCGGGCGCCGGTGGCCTCGGCATCGCGGCGATCCAGTTGGCCAAGCGCGCGGGTGCGCGCGTCTTCGCGACGGCGTCGAGCGATCAGAAGCTCGAACGCCTAAAGGAACTCGGTTTGGACGAGGGCATCAACTACGTCGAACGTGACTTTGTTGCTGAAGCGCGTCGCCTGACCGACGGGCGCGGCGTGGACGTCGTGGTCGACTCGGTGGGAGGGCTCACCCTGCAGGGCAGTCTCAACGTGCTCGCGTATCGTGGTCGGTGCGTCACCGTGGGTGACGCCGGTCGCTCTTCGGCGGAGAAGGTCGATATCTCGACCATGCGCGTCAATAACCAGACGCTCTCGGGCTACTTCATGGGCGCCGAACTCTTCTTCAACCCTCGCGTGCACGCCATGATTGCGAACCATCTAGAATTGATCGCTCGCGGTGAACTGCGCGTCGTGGTCGACCGCGTCTTTGACCTCGAGGACGCCGCCGCCGCGCACGCGTATATCGAGAGTCGTCAGTCCTTCGGGCGGGTCCTGCTCGCCCCCTGACCAAGGTCACGTCGAGGGAGACTTCGAGCAGCTCTCGACCTACGAGTAGGAGCCCTTTGGGAGTTTTAACTTCGAGGGCCGAACCGGCGATCGCTAGAAGAAGCTGATGAGATCGATCCGGTCCATGACCTCACTCGTGAGCAACGGCACCGCGTCGAGGGCCGTCATGTTCTCGCGGACCTGGGCGGCGGACGACGCACCCGTGATAACGGTCGAGACGCGGGGGTTCTTCACGCACCACGCGAGCGAAAGCTGCGCGAGGGTCACGTCGAGTTCGTCGGCGATGACCTTGAGGTCGGCGACTTTCTTGTTGCTTTCCTCGTCGGTCAATCTGTTGCGCAGCCATTCGTAGCCCGGGAGCGTCGCGCGCGAACCCTCGGGTACGCCGTGCAGGTACTTGCCGGTGAGAAGTCCTGACGCCAGGGGCGACCAGATCGTGGTCCCCAAACCAATGTCCTCGTAGAGGCGCCTGTACTCCTTCTCGACCTTGTCACGCCAGAGGATGTTGTACTGCGGCTGTTCCATGAGGGGCTTGTGCAGATTATGACGGTCGGCGATGTCGTAGGCGGCGCGAATTTCGTCAGCGCTCCATTCCGAGGTCCCCCAGTAGAGGGCCTTACCCTGACTGACCATGTCGCTCATGGCCCAGACGGTCTCCTCGATGGGAGTGTTGGGGTCGGCGCGGTGACAAAAGACGAGGTCCACGAAGTCGAGCCCGAGGCGCTCGAGGGAACCGTCGATCGCCTGACTGAGGTACTTGCGATTGAGGGTGTTGCGCATATTGGGCACGTCGTGCAGGCCCCAGAACAACTTGGTTGAGACAATGTACTCGTGGCGATTCCAGCCCAGTTCGCGAAAAGCGGCGCCCATGACGCGCTCGGACTCACCCGCGGAATACGACTCGGCGTTGTCGAAAAAGTTGACGCCCGCGTCCTTGGCGGCGCTGAGGCACTCGGCGGCCTGCTGAGCCGTCTCGAGTTGGTTGGCGTTGCCAAACGTGACCCAACTGCCAAAGGAGAGCACGCTCACCCGGAGTCCGGACCGGCCGAGTCGGCGATATTCCATTTCTGCCATGATCTCTCCTTTGAGATTCGAAGGTACTTAGGACCCGGGGTTCGATGGAACGTCAGGCCACTCTTCGAACGAAGTCGGCCCCGAGAGTTGGGGGCGCTTCACCATGATGACGACACCAGCGACCGCACCCAGGACGAGGACCAGGACGGTAAGTTTGAGCAGTGCCTTGAAGAAACCCACGAGTCTCAGGTTAGTTGTCATCGCCTGGACAACTTCGAGAATCGCGGTACAATGCTGCTATGTCATTTGGCCAGAGCGAGCTACTGCTTCGATAGGGCGAGCACCTGCTCGCCCGACGCCCCCGCCTTGGCGGGGGTTTTTTGTTTCTCGTTTTGTCCCGAGCGGAAAGGAAATTCATGAGGCGAACCCAACAGCCCAGCCCCATGGCGTTCGAAAAATACCGGCCGACCGTGCCCGTCGAACTATCCGACCGCACGTGGCCCGACCGGCGACTGGAGAAGGCGCCTCAGTGGTGCAGCGTCGACCTGCGAGATGGAAATCAGGCGCTCATCGATCCCATGGACCTCGAACGTAAGATCACGATGTTCTCCCAATTACTCGCCATGGGCTTCAAGGAGATTGAAGTGGGCTTTCCCTCGGCGTCCCAGCCCGACTTCGACTTCGTGCGCACCATCATCGAGGACGGTCTCATCCCCGACGACGTCACCATCCAGGTGCTGACCCAGTGCCGTGAGGACCTCATTCGACGCACCTACGAGTCACTGCACGGCGTGCATCGCGCGATCGTGCACTTCTACAACTCCACCTCGACGCTGCAGCGTCGAGTGGTCTTTGGTATGGACATGCAAGGCGTGAAGAAGATCGCGACCGACGCCGCGAGTCTGTGCAAGGGTCTCGAGTCGACATCGCCCGAGACCGAATTCTTGTACGAGTACTCACCCGAGAGTTTCACCGGCACCGAATTGGAGTACGCGCTCGAAGTCTGCGACGCGGTCGCCGACGTCATCGAACCCACGCCGCAACGTCCGCTCATCCTCAATCTGCCCGCGACCGTCGAGATGTACACACCCAACCTCTACGCCGACGCGATTGAGTGGTTCTGTCGTCACGTGAAGCGTCGTGACTCGGTGCTCGTCTCACTGCACCCCCACAACGACCGCGGTACGGCGGTCGCCGCCGCTGAACTGGGCGTCTTGGCGGGCGCGGACCGCGTCGAGGGCACCCTCTTTGGCAACGGGGAGCGCACTGGCAACGTCGACGTGGTGACCCTGGCGCTCAATCTTTTCAGCCAAGGGGTGGACCCCGAACTCGACATCCGTGATATCGACAAGGCCCGTCACGTCGCGGAGTACGCGAATCGTCTACCCGTCCACATGCGCCACCCCTACGTGGGCGAACTGGTCTACACCGCCTTCTCGGGTTCACACCAGGACGCGATCAAGAAGGGAATGCTCGCCATCGGCGACACCTACGACGTGTGGGAGGTCCCGTATCTGCCGATCGACCCCAAGCACACCGGGCGTACCTACGAGGCGATCATCCGGGTCAATTCCCAGTCGGGCAAGGGCGGCGTGGCCTACCTTCTAAGTACCGAGCACGGACTTGACCTGCCTCGGGCGATGCAGGTGGAATTCTCCAAACAGGTCCAAGAACTCACCGAGCAGACCGGCACCGAGATTTCGCCCGCCGAGATATGGGACGTCTTTACCACCACGTATCAGCCCGAAAACGCGACGATCCAACTTCTCTCGAGTGAGGTCACCGCGGATCAACACAACACGCGCATCTTCGCTCAACTCGTCGTCGCGGGTCAGCACGTGACGGTCAAGGGCGAGGGTAATGGTCCGATTGACGCGTTGATGGCGGGTCTGCGTAACGAGATGGACGTGGACTTCAAGGTTCGCGACTACCACGAACACGCCCTCACCGCCGGCTCGGAGGCGTCGGCGGTCGCCTACGTCGAGGCCGAAGGCACCGACGGGACCACGTGGTGGGGAGTGGGAATGAGCTCGTCGATCCTTGACGCGTCCCTTGAAGCCGTCATCTCGGCGGCGAACCGCCGTCGCTAACCTCGAGGCAACTAAATTGATTGGGTGAGCACGCACGCCATCTATCTCATCGCGGGATGGCTGGCGGTCGTGCTTGGCATAGTCGGCACGATCGCCCAGTACGTGCGCATCAATCGACTCGGCGTCGAAGGCGTTTCGCTCGCCACCTGGACGCTCTTCATCTTGTTGGGGTCCTTCTGGATCACCTACGGGGCGGTGTCGGCGCACTCGTGGCAAGTACTACTCGGCAGCCTGCTCATCCTTCCACTCCAGGTCTCGATCGTGATGCGTCTGAAACCCTGGCGGCGCTGGCGGGTGACCTCTCGATCGTTCGCGTTCTTCGTGGTCTCGTGCGTGTTGCCCACGTTGGTGTTTGGTTGGCAGGGGGGTGTCTACGGGACCGGCGTCGCCATGGTCGCCCTGCGTGTTCCTCAAATCATTGAACTCGTTCGTCAAGAAGACGCGAGTGGGGTGTCAGTGAGTTCCTGGATGCTCGGCGTTTGTGGGGCGGCGTTGTGGATCGCGTACTACGTGGGCGCTCGTTTGTGGGCCCCGCTCATCTCGACGTTTTGCTCCGGGATCGCCAGTTTGGTCATTGCCGCCTTGGCGTCGTGGCGACACACGCAGCGTCGAAGTGTTCTTCTTCGGGCCGAAGTCTTCGCTGACTAGCGCTTTGACCGCGAACGTGTCCTCTTCTTCTCGCGCTCGTAGAGTGCGGACTGCTCGCGCACCCGGCGTTTGAAGGTTTCCGCATGGTTCGTTTCAGGCACAAAGACGGTGACCGGCGTTTCCAGCGAGTCGAGTTCTTTCAGCGACCTTATTCCAAGAGCGACCGAAGCACTTAAAGCCGCGCCTCGTAGTTGGGCGGTCATCGGATTGGTGACTTGGTGAACTTCACGATCGAGGGTGTCGGCGAAGATCTGGCACCAGAGTTCGGACTGGGCGCCGCCGCCGACGAGTCGAATGGGCGAGAGCGTTTGGCCGACGAACTTCTCGACGTAACCGAACAACCAGGCGCTGTTGGCCGCGACGCCTTCGAGTACGGCCCGGATCATGTCCGCACTGGAAGTCGTGATCGAGAGATTGGTGAAGCCTCCACGCAAACGCTTGTCGTCGACTGGTGAACGTTCGCCCGCGAGCCAGGGTGCGAACAGGACGCCGTGGGCCCCGGGGGGCGACGTCGCGGCGAGGGCGGTCATGTCGTCGTAGCTCATCCTCTCGCCGCCGGTCGCGAGTACACCCTGGAACCATTCGAGGGACTTCGCACCGGTCTCTTGGTTGTCGATCAGCACGTAGGAGTCGTTGTCGAGCCCGGGCACGGCGGCGATGGAATGCAGGACGTCGGTCTTCTTCGCGGGAACGGGACAACTGATCCACGAGGTCGTCGACAAGGCCAAGTGCGTGGCGAAGGGTCGGGTGGCGCCCGATCCGTAAGCCGCGGCGTGCAAGTCCGGCATCGACGAGACGACGACGGCGTCCTTGGACAGTCCGAGTTCGTTGGCCACGTCGGGAAGTACGGGTCCGAGCACACTGTGCGCGGCGACGAGACCGGGCAGCTTCTCGCTGTTCATGCCCACCGACGCCAACAACGTCTCGTCGTAGGTGAAGCGGCGCAGGTCGCGGTTGTCGGTCATCCACATCGCCAGACGCGACGCGTGCGTCGCCGAGGCGACCCCGCAAAAGCGCATCGCGAGGTAGTCAATTGGCTCCATGAACCATCGCGTCGCCGCACAGACCTCGGGCCGCTCGTGCATGAGCAAGAGAATCTGACCAACGGGGTCGGCCCCCGAGGTCGAGGGAGCCCCACCCGTGCGTCGGATGAAGCGCTGGAGTTTCCGGGCATTGTAGCCCTGCACGGAACCGCCAACGGCGCGCCGACTGTAGACGCCGCCTCGGGTGTCGAGCCAGGTGATGCACTGGTCGACCGGTTCACCACGTTCAGTGACCGGCACCGTCGACGCGTACTGACCCGTGATCGCGACCGCGCGCACCGCCGAGCGTTGCACGCGAGGGTCGTCCAAAATCCTCGTCGCGGATTCCTTGATCAACGTCCACCACAGACCGGCGTCTTGGGTCGCGCCACCTCGCTCGTCGTAGTGCGTGGGTACGTATCGAAGTTCGTGGACAATCATCTCGCCGTCCAGGCTCACCACGCCGACCTTGGGCCCACCCGTGCCCAGATCGACACAGAGACAAAGTTCGCTTGAGGTCATGACGCCGGGATCGAGGACTGCTGATCCATCATGATCGCCATAAACATCTTGATGAACTCGTCGGCCTCTGGCGTGGGTCCACCTTCGACACCGCCGTAGATGGCGCCGGACTTGGGTTTTTCGCTGGCGTGTACTTTGGCGTAGTCGACGCCGTCCGCGAGGTCCGCCGCCCAGCGCTCGATGGTGCCCGGCTGGGTCTGGGGTCGGGTGACCGCCATGTGGATGGCGTTGGGGTACTGCTGGCCGTTCATTCGCCAACCCTTGGTGCGTAGGTAGTCGTTTACGTGATAGATGTCAAAGTCGTCGGAGGTGAACGAGAAGAGGAAACTGGGCTTGCCCATGAGCCGCAGCGACTCGTGGCTCGTGACGGCCTCTTGCATCGCCGCCGACGTCGAGAAGATCGCTTGTGCGTAACGCCGGTAGCCGCTTCGTCCGAGGTGCACCATCGCGGCCCAGGTGGCGGCGAGCAGGCCCGCCGAGCGCGAACCGTCCATACCCGGCGAGCAGTACTTCCCGCCGGACCAGTCGGGCTGGTAGAAGTACTGGCTGTTACGAAGTGCCTGATCGGCGAAGCTCAGCACGCTGGTCCCCTTGAGCGCGTAGCCGTATTTATGCGTATCGGCCGAGATGCTCGTGACGCCGGGGACCTCGAAATCGAAGGGTTCGATGTCGTAACCGAGTTCGCGTCCGAAGGGCAATATGAAACCTCCGAGGCAACCGTCCACGTGGAGCCCGATCTCGCGCTCGAGGGCGATGCGGCCGAGTTCGCTGATCGGATCAACGGTGCCGTAGCCGTAGTTGCACGCCGATCCCACGAGGGCGACGGTGTGGGCGTCGACGTGGTCCCGTACCCAGTCGAGGTCGACTTGGGTCGTGGTGGGATCCACCGGCGCGACGCGAAGTTCGATCCCGAAGAGGTGACACGCCTTATCGAAGGCGGGATGGGCCGTCTCGGGTTTGATGACGTTGGGACGGTCGATCCTCTCGGCGTTGAATTCGCGATACGCGAGCATCGCGTGGGCGATTGAACCACTTCCTCCGCTCGTGACCAGTCCCACGGGCGTCGAATCCGCCCGCGCGGAGGCGTTCAGCATGTCGAGGGTCATCGCGATGATCTCGGCCTCGAACTTGGTCGCACTTGGGCACATGTCACGCTGTAACGAGTTCACGTAGGAGAAATGGGCGAAGGCCTCGTTCAGAAAGTCGTAGTGCTCGTGGTCGCCGCAGTACATCGTGCCCGAACATTGACCCGATTCCCACACCTTGTTCTCGGTCTCTGACATGCCCGACATCATCGTCAGGATCGTCTCTTTTGGCGTGCCCTCCTCGGGGAGCGTGCGATGGACGGGAAAGGTGTCGGCGTAGGGAAAGTCGCTCATTGCTGCTCCGTTCAATTGATGAATCAAAGAGTAGAGCGATTCTTTGGGCCTTTTGTGGCGCGTTGATGCAGTCCTGACTCGCGATGGCATGGACACGCGCCGGCCAAGAGCAAGTAGGGTGGTCACAAGTGCGCCATTACGCGGCACGTGAGACGCCAGTTCGGGTTGGACGATCCAGACGATTGTCGCTCGGTCGGGCTCGACGCCTCCTTATCTAGGAGAGTTCCATGTCGAACAGTTCTGCGGTGCTTGATGGCCAACGGGCCAACTCGGGCAAATCAACCATGCACGCCCTCGTGTACGGCGGCCCGCAGCTGAAGAAGTGGTCCGAGGTCCCCAAGCCACAATTGCTACACGACACCGACGCGATTGTTCGCGTGGATGTCACGACGATTTGCGGCTCGGACTTGCACATCTTAAAGGGCGACGTGCCCGAGGTCTCGGTCGGGCTCATCTTGGGCCACGAGGCGATCGGCACGGTGGAATCCGTGGGTTCGGCGGTCAAACAGGTCAAAGCGGGCGACCGCGTGCTGGTCTCGTGCATCACGTCGTGCAGTATCTGTCGCTACTGTCGCGAGGGTCACTTTGGTCAATGTCTCAATGGCGGCGGATGGATCCTGGGACATCTCATCGACGGCACCCAGGCCGAGTTCGTTCGCGTACCGTTCTGTGACACGTCGACCTACCCCTTACCCAAGGGCGTATCGGATGAGGAAATGCTCATGCTCACCGACATCGTTCCCACGGGTTACGAGATTGGCGTGTTGAACGGATGCGTGGCACCCGGCGACGTGGTCGCCGTCGTGGGCGCGGGTCCCGTTGGCTTGTCCGCGGTCAAGACCGCCCGACTGTTCAATCCGCGCGCGATCGTCGCAATTGACCTTGATAACAAGCGACTCGATCAAGCCAAGCAGTTTGGCGCCGACTTTACGGTCAACAACGGTACGAGCGATCCACTCGAGCAGATCATGAAATTGACTGGTGGACTCGGTGCGGACGTCGCCATCGAGGCCGTAGGACTCGAATCCACGTTCGAGCTCGCCACCACGCTCATTCGTCCATGCGGGCACGTTGCCAATATTGGCGTGCACGGCGCGCCCGTCACGCTGCACCTCGAGAAGCTCTGGGGCAAGGACGTGACCATCACGGCCGGACTCGTTGATACCAGAACCATTCCCAACCTGCTCGGGCTCGTCGAAAGCAAGAAACTCGACGTCTCAGATTTCGTCACTCATCGCTTTCGCATGGACCAGATCATCGAGGCGTACGACACGTTCGCGAACGCCTCGAAGACTGGCGCTTTGAAGGTGGCGCTCACGCCGTAGGGCGAGTGACGCCGTGTATTGAATCATTCAGATGAAGTGCCGATTATCGATGTGCGATTCGAAGATCCTTGGCGAATGGTTCGCGAAGGCACACAGAAAGTTAGCCAACCCATGCAAATGACCGAGATGCTCTTAGGTAACCCGTCCCAGATTCACGCACCGCGCTACTGGCACTGGTTGAAGCGTTCCAAGATCGCGGCCCTCATCTGGACGGCGATGCGTGTTTGGCTCGGTGTGATGTGGCTCCAGGCGGGGGTCGCCAAGATTTGGGGCGCAGAGAATCCCTCGTTCATGCACCATAACGGCGCCGGCGTCGCGGGTTTCGCCGCACATGGCGTCGCCGCGTACAGCTGGTGGGGAAGTTTTCTTCATAGTTTCGTGGTGCCAAACGCGGGTTGGATCGGTATCTTGATCGCCGTCGCCGAGTTTGCGATTGGGGCTTGTCTCGCGATTGGCTTCTTGACTCCGCTCGCAGCGCTCGGCAGTCTCGCGTTGTTGTTCACCTACGTAATGTCGGGAACTGCGAGCGTGTGCGCGTTCTACGCACTCTTTGCGATCGTGTTACTCGTGATGTGGAGGACTTCGGGCTGGATAGGCGTTGACGGTCTCCTCTACGGTCGTCACCAGCGTCGCATGATGGAAGCGCGACCCGTGAGCGGTTTTCATATCACCAGCAGCGATTCCGGCAAGGAAACCGGTGATGCGACGAAATCACCAGGCGAGGTGTTCGGTTCGGGCCAGGACGGAAAGGTACCTGTTGCGAGTCACTGAAGACGCTCACGTACCGTCGGCGAGCGACAGGCTCGTGGACAGAAAATCGAGAAAATCGTGGAGACCGCACACGTCCTCGCGAGAAACATGGTCTGGTGTCTACCCGTGGGTAACGTCG
>Ga0181522_10000952_pt1 | contig 18834 bp, 19 predicted proteins | sample PEATcosm2014_Bin_27_FD_121103 | JGI IMG/M metagenome (GOLD analysis project Ga0181522, IMG submission 121103) | Peatland microbial communities from MTU Mesocosm Facility, Houghton, MI, USA - PEATcosm2014_Bin05_10_metaG | ecosystem: Environmental > Terrestrial > Soil > Wetlands > Peat | place... | reverse complement strand
GATCGGGCAATGGCACGCTGCGCGCGGCGAAATAGTCGCCGACCGCGAAGCGCAGTTCGTAGGTCGCGATCGGGACCGGCATGCCGGTGAACAGCGGCTTGTCGGTACGGCCGTCGGCGTTGGTGATGGCGCGTTTGAGCGCGCGGCTCCTGCCGTCGGCGGCAATCTCGCATAGTTCGATCGCCACGCCTTGCGCCGGACAGCCGGCATGGGTGTCGAGCACATGCGTCGACAGGTGGCCGTGCACTTTCAGGCGATCCTGCGCCGCTACCCGCTGATCGAGGCGTAGCGCGGCGATGCGGTAGATTTCGTCGAGCGCGGTTGCGCGTTCCTGCGCCGGATCGTTTTTCAGCCGCCGCTCGAATTCGCGCAGAATCGAATCCTTGCCATGGCGGCGTACGCAGACGATGAACGGCATGGCGAATTTTTTGCGGTAGGCGTCGTTGAGGCGATGAAAGGCGACAAACTCTTCGTCGCTCAATCGGTCGAGTCCGGCGCCTGCCTGTTCGGCGGTGGAATCGGCAGTGAGCTTGCCGTCGCGCGCCGCCTTGCCGGCAAGATCGGGATGGCCGTCGATGAGCGCGCGCTGCCGCTCGTCGCCGGCATTCTTCACCGCATCCGTCATCGCTTCATAAAGCGCGGCGACGCCGCCAAACGGGCGCTTGGCATAAGCCTCGTCCGCCACCCAGGGCGCCAGCTCCATGACATCGCCGATCGCCGCAGCGAACGTTTGCTGATCGGCCTTGTTGAGCGCCTCGAGCGTAATTTGTTCCATGGTCAAGCTTTACGCGGGGGCGTGCGCGCTGGTCCCGAGCGGATGGTGCTCGCGATACCAGTGATGCGCGATGTCGAGGCGGGTTGCGATCCAGACTTTGTCGAAGCTGGCGATGTAGTCGAGAAATTTGATCAGGCCCGCGGCGCGGCCGGGACGGCCGGCGAGCCGGCAATGCAACCCGACTGACATCATCTTCGGCGCGCGCTCGCCCTCGGCATACAGCACGTCGAAGGCATCGCGCAGATATGCGAAGAACTCCTCGCTATTGGCGAAGCCTTGCGGATTGATGAAGCGCATGTCGTTGGCATCGAGCGTATAAGGAATAATGAGATGTGGCTTGCCGTCGGCGCCAGTCACCCAATAAGGCAGATCGTCGGCATAGGAATCGGACGAATAAAGAAAACCGCCCTCGGCCAGCACCAGCGGCAAAGTTTGCTCGGAACTGCGCCCGGTGTACCAGCCGTAAGGCCGCTCCCCGGTCGCCTCGGTATGCAGGCGGATCGCGTCGCGCATATGCGCGGCCTCTTCGGCGGGCGAGAAATTCTTGTAGTCGATCCATTTCAGCCCGTGGGAGGCGATCTCCCAGCCGGCTTCGTGCATCGCCGCCACCACGTGCGGATTGCGATGGAGCGCGGTGGCGATGCCGAACACCGTCACCGGAATGCGGCGCGCGGTAAAGAGCCGCCATAGCCGCCAGAATCCAGCGCGCGAGCCGTATTCGAACATCGATTCCACATTCATGTGCCGCTGGCCATACCAGGGCGCGGCGCCGAGCACGTCGGAAAGAAAGGCCTCCGAAGCTGCGTCGCCATGCAGGATCGAGTTCTCGCCGCCCTCCTCGAAATTGACGACGAATTGCAGCGCGACGCGCGCGCCGCTGGGCCAGCGGGGATCGGGGGGATTGCGGCCGTAGCCGGCTAGGTCGCGCGGATACTCGGCGGGATTGAAGGCGGACATTTTAAAGGCTCTCACTCCCCGACAGGCCCACCATGGCAGAGCCGCGGGCTTTTCTTCAAGTGTTTGCGAGGCTTTCGGCGGCTTTAAGCAAACACGGAATTGACCAAGCGCGGCGATGCCGCCATTAAGGCGCGATTATCGGGAGCCAAAATGCACGCCATGCAGGGAGTGGAGGAAGGCGCGCTCGGCGACAAGATCGCGGCGCGGCTCGTCGAGCTTGCCGCGATCAGCGACGAGCCCGACCGCCTGACCCGCCTCTATCTAAGCACGGCCCACCGCAAGGCCGCCGACCTAGTGGCGGCCTGGATGCGCGAAGCCGGGATGGCGGTGCGCATCGACGCGCTCGGCAGCGTCGTCGGCCGCTACCGCGCCCGCGATTCCGGGCCGCTGACGTTGATGCTCGGCTCCCACATCGACAGCGTGCGCAACGCCGGCCGCTTCGACGGTCCGCTCGGCGTCGTCACCGCCATCGAGGTCGTGAGCGCCGCCGCCAGGACCGGCAAACGTTTTCCCTTCGCCATCGAAGTGATCGCCTTTGGCGACGAAGAAGGCGTGCGCTTCGCTTCTACGCTCGGCGGCTCGAAAGCGCTCGCCGGCCGGTTTGATCTGCATGCGCTCGACGAAGTCGGCGAGGACGGCGTGTCGCGCCGGCAAGCACTGCGCGCGTTCGGCTGCGATCCCTCGCGCCTGTCGGAAGAAGCGCTGTCCCCGGCGAGCGCGCTCGGCTTTGTCGAAGTGCATATCGAGCAGGGCCCGGTGCTGGAACAAGAAGGCTTGCCGGTCGGCATCGTCACGGCCATCGACGGCGTCACCCGCGGCACGGTCGATGTCGAGGGCATCGCCGGCCATGCCGGCACCGTGCCGATGCCGATGCGCAAGGATGCGCTCGCGGCCGCGGCCGAAATGCTGCTGGCGGTCGAAGCGCGGGCCGCCAAGCGCGCCAATCTCGTCGCCACCGCCGGCAAGATGGAAGTGCCGGGCTCGGCCGCCAATGTCATTCCCGGCCGCACACGCTTTACGCTCGATATCCGCAGCCCCTCCGATCAGGAACGCCTGAACGCGGTCGCCGACATCAAAGACACCATTGCCGCGATCGCGCAGCGCCGCGGCGTGACCGCCAAGTTTTCCATCGGCCATGAAGCCCCGGCGGCGCTTTGCGATCCGCGGCTGTCGGACAAAATGGCGGAAGCGGTCGAGAGCTTCGGCATCGCGCCGCGCCGGCTGCCGAGCGGCGCCGGCCACGACGCCATGGCCTTCGACAAAGTCATTCCGTTTGCCATGCTGTTCGTGCGCTGCCGCGGCGGCGTGAGCCACAATCCGGACGAATACGCAACGGCCGCCGATATCGATATCGCCGCGCGCGTGCTTTCCGCATTTCTCGACAGGATCGGACCACAATGACCACATTGCGCATCAAAGCCGGGCCGTTTGAATTCGAGGCGGAGTTGGAGAATGCGCTCGCGCCGAATACCTGCGCCCGCTTCGTGCGCATGCTGCCCTACAAGCAGCAAATCATCCATGTACGCTGGAGCGGCGAGGGCTGTTGGATCCCGCTCGGTGAATTCGACTTTGGCCTGGCTTACGAAAACCACACCAGCCATCCGGCGCCGGGCGAGATCATCCTCTATCCCGGCGGCATCAGCGAGACCGAAATCCTGCTCGCTTACGGCGCGGTGTCGTTCTCCTCAAAAGTCGGCCAATTGGCCGGCAATCATTTTCTGACCATCACCAAGGGCCGCGAGCATTTGCGCGAGCTCGGCAAGCTCTGCCTGTGGAAGGGCGCGCAGGATATTGTCTTCGAGTCAAAGAAATAGGGTCGGGCAAACGCGCCGAACTGGCCCTAAAATCCCGCGCCGAACAGCGGCCACAGCCGCTCCAGAATGGCGGCAAGGCACACCAGCACCACCAGAAGCTTGAGCAAATTGCCAAGCCGGCGATCCGGCACAAACCGGTCGATGACCCAGAACAGGATCGCGCCGATGACGACGGTGATAAGGACGTGAATTAAAACCAAGATCATGCGCTGGCCCTCCGCCGGCTCCTTTTAAGCCCCGGTTTGATACAGGACTGTATCACGAGTTCGCGCGAGAGTGGCGCCACTTTGCCGCCCAGGCGGCGTCCGTGGAAAAGCGCCGGACATCGTGTTCGCATTCAGGGCACTAGCTGCTACCAACCGTTCGGGAAAATGCAAAAGGAGCGCGAGACGTAACCATGAGCAGCGACAAAGTGGCGTCTGAGCAGGCGAATACCGGCGTTGATCGCCGCGATGTGCTGATGGGCGGCGGCGCGGCGCTCGCCGGAACGCTCGCCGCCTCGGCTCTGGATATGGTTGCGGCAACGGCGCGTTAGCGGACTCAAAACCGAACGTTGTCTTCATCCTGGCCGACGATCTCGGCTGGAAGGATGTCGGCTTTCACGGCTCCGACATCAAAACCCCGAATCTCGACAAGCTGGCGCAAACCGGTGCGCGGCTGGAGCAGTTCTATTCGCAGCAGCTATGCACGCCGGGACGCGCAGCGTTTCTGACCGGACGCTATCCGATGCGCTACGGCTTGCAGACGGGGGTCATTCCGTCCGCCGGACGCTACGGCCTTGCCACCGACGAATGGCTGCTGCCGCAGGCGCTCAGACAAGCGGGCTACAAGACGGCGATTGTCGGCAAGTGGCATCTTGGCCACTTCGACCAGAAATATTGGCCGAACCAGCGCGGCTTCGATTATGCCTACGGTCCGTTGATCGGCGAGATCGATCACTTCACGCACTCTTCGCATGGCGTCACCGACTGGTACCGCAACAACAAGCCGGTGAAGGAGCCGGGTTACGACACCCAATTGTTCGGCGCCGACGCGGTACGCGTGATCGACACGCATGACAAAAGCGCCCCGCTGTTTCTCTATCTCGCCTTCACCGCCCCGCACACGCCCTATCAGGCGCCGCAAGACTATCTCGACCGCTACAAAAACATCGCCGATCCGCTGCGCCGCGCCTACGCCGCACAGGTCACCTGCATGGACGATGAGGTCGGCAAGGTGGTCGCGGCGCTGGAAAAACGCGGCATGCGCGACAACACGCTGATTATCTTTGCCAGCGACAATGGCGGCACCCGCTCAAACATGTTCGTCGGTGAGGCGGCGGTGAAGGGCGATTTGCCGCCGTATAACGGGCCGTATCGCGACGGCAAGGGTACGGTCTAAGAGGGCGGCACGCGGGTAGTGGCGTTGGCAAACTGGCCCGGCCATATCCAGCCGGGCCTTGTCGTCGACGAGATGATGCACATCGTCGACATCTACCCAACCATCGCCGGCCTGGCCGCTGCAGACCTCGGCAAGACCAAGCCGCTCGACGGTATGAACGTTTGGCCGACCATCAGCGAAGGCAAGCCGAGCCCTCGCGACACGGTGGTCTACAACATCGAGCCGTACCGGGCCGGCGTGCGCAAGGGCAACTGGAAGCTGGTCTGGACTACGTTGCTGCCGCAGCGGGTCGAGTTGTTCGATCTAGCGAAGGACCCGTCCGAGTCGAACAACCTCGCCGATCAATATCCCGACAAGGTCAAGGAATTGCAGGCGTGGGCCACCGAGCTCGCCAAGCAGGCGGCGCCGCCGCTATTCTTGTTGGAATTGGTGCGGCTTGGGTTAAGCCATAAGCCGGAGTTTCCCGACCTCGGCGGCGCGGAAGACTAGGAATCATCGACTTTACATGCTTGTCGTTTTTATCGTCGCAGCGAAAGGCCCGGCCCCGCGCCGGGCCTTTTGTTTTGCCTGACCGCGAACAGGAAACGGGTGGCTCATGCCGGACCCGCTTGTGACCATGCCCGAGTGAAAGACAATCCAAGTCGCGAACCCATGAAAGGCGCGAAGCATGGCAAAGTCGTACTACAGCATGGTGCTTGACCATCCCGCGGATGAAGTCTGGACGACGATACGCCGGTTCGATCACTACACTTGGGCGGGCGTCGAAGGCGAAACGGTCATCGAAGACGGCAAGGCCGCGGATCAGGTGGGCGCGGTGCGCCGCTTTACCGATCAACGCGGCGGCAGCATTCGGCAAGTCTTGCTCGCCCATTCCGACATCGACCGTTCGTACATGTATGCGTTCAGCGGCGCGCCGACGATCCCGGTTGTCGACTACCAAGCCACCATCCGCGTTGTTCCCGTCACGGCGGACAATCGATCGTTGGTCGAGTGGTGGGCGACGTTCGATTGCGCGATCGAAGACCGGGATAAATGGGTCAAACACCTGGAAGAGGCAGGCTTCGCCAAATGCCTCGGGGCGTTGCGGCGTTTCATGTCTAATATCGGCGCGGCTGCTTAACCCGTACTGTACCACGTGACTACTGCAGTCGACAGCGGCGCCGCTTTGCCGCATACTAGTGGAGCTGATTTGATATTCGCTACGCACTTGGCCGCAAGCTCGTGAAGCGAATGTCAAATCCAAAAGCTCCACTAGCACTGATATTTGCTAGTGGTTCTTTGATTCTAACATTCGCATAAAAGCCTGCCGAACCGGGATGCGAATGTTGGAATCGGACCACTGGGAGCAAATAATAAGGAGGAATCGGAACGCCCATGAGCACCGCGACGCAGAGCGTTGTGCGTAACCTCGCCCCTCCCCTTGATGGTCGCACCGCGCCCGCCGGTTCCGATTTGATTGCGCCCGATTGCCGCGGGCAAAATTTCTGGACCATCGACCGGGCGCTGCGCGATCTCTTGAGCCTATATCTCGACGCTAAGGCGCTTGCCCATTTCACTCCGCATTTCGCGCGCTTGGGCGAAGTCGCCGGCGGGCGGCTCGACGAATTGGCCATGCAGGCCGACAAGCGCACGCCGACCCTGCACCATCGCGACCGCTTCGGCCGCGACAATGATTGGGTCGAATATCATCCGGCCTATCGCGAGATGGAGCGCATCGGCTTCGGCGAATTCGGCATCCACGCCATGTCGCGCCGCGCGAACGTGCTCGGCTGGCCGGACGTGGCGCCGCCGCTCGCCAAATACGCGCTGCAGTATATCTTCGCCCAGTCCGAATTCGCCCTGCTCTGTCCGCTTTCGGTCACCGATTCCTCGATCCTCTTGATCCAGAAATACGCCGACGAGCAGGTCAAGCAACGCTATCTGCCGGGCATGCTCAGTCAGGACATGGACACGCTCCTCAAGGGCGCGCAGTTCATGACCGAGAAGTCCGGCGGCTCCGACGTGTCCGGCATTTCGCTCACCGCCAAGCGCGTCGGCGACCACTGGGAGCTGTGGGGCGACAAGTGGTTCTGCTCCTGCGCCGACCACGACGTGATTTTGTTGCTGGCGCGCTGTGAGGGTGCGCCCGCCGGCAATGCCGGATTGTCGCTGTTCGTGATGCCGCGGCAGCTCGATGACGGCAGCCGCAACCGCTATCGCGTGGTGCGGCTCAAAGACAAGCTCGGCTCGCGCTCCATGGCTGCGGGCGAAACCATCATGGAAGGCGCGGTGGCGTATCTGCTCGGCGAGCCGGGCCGCGGCCTAAAGCAGATGATGGATCAGGTGAACCTGTCGCGGCTGTCGCATGGCTTTCGCGCCGCCGGCATGATGCGGCGCTGCCTCAACGAAGCAATGGCGGTGGCGCGCCATCGCGCGACCTTCGGCCGCACGCTGATCGATCATCCAATGGCGCGGCGGCAACTGCTCAAACTCATGCTGCCGACCGAACAGGCGCTGTCGGTCGCGATCGCCGGCGCGGTGGCGATGGCCAAGGGCGACGAAGCGCAACTGCGCATCCTCACGCCGCTGGTGAAATACCGCGCCTGCCGCGACAACATCCCGGTCGCCACCGGCGCCATGGAGATGCGCGGCGGCAACGGCTACATCGAGGATTGGGTCAACGCCAAGCTGCTGCGCGACGCCCATCTCGGCCTGCTCTGGGAAGGCACCTCCAGCGTCAATGCCATCGACATCATCCGCCGCGCCGTCGGCCGCGAGCGCGCGCACGAAGCGCTCGCCGGTGCGCTACACGGCCGGCTCGAACAGGCGCCGATCCCCGGCCAGTTCCGCGGCCGGCTCGCGGCGCTGGTCGACCGCGCCACGGGCTTTGCCGAGGCCGTTGCCAAACGGCCGAACGCCGAGGCCTCGTGCCGCCGTGCCGCCAGCGCCCTCTATCACGCCACCAGCGCCGCGCTATTGGCGGCCGAGGGGGCCGAACTCGGCAACAACGGCGGCGACGCCCGGCGTTTGCTGCTGGCCCGGCTCGTGCTCGACCACCGGCTTGCCGACAACGATCCGTTCGCCTTGCCCGACGACCGCTTCGAAGACGCGGTGGCCACCAAGCTTCTCGGCGACGGTGTGGTCACGTTAGCCGAAGCTACATCGCTGTTGGCAGGGTGATCGCTATGCACGGCGCCCACAAAGCGATCGATCTGGCGCGGCTCGACGCCTATGCGCTGCCGCTCGCGGACATCGACGTCAGCCAGCCGGAACTGTTCCGCGCCAATACGATCTGGCCGTATTTCGAGCGGTTGCGCAAAGACGACCCGGTGCATTACTGCCCGCAAAGCCGGGTCGGGCCGTATTGGTCGGTGACCAAATACAAAGACATCATGCATGTGGAAACCAACCACGCGATTTTCTCCTCTGATGTGAATCTCGGCGGCATCGGCATTCAGAACACCAAGCCCGATTACCGGCGCGAAAGCTTCATCGCCATGGACGAGCCGCGCCACAGCCAGCAGCGCAAGACCGTGGCGCCGATGTTTCTGCCGCAAAATCTCGATCAGTTGGCAAACACCATCCGCGTGCGGGCCTGCGAGATACTCGACCAATTGCCGCGCAACGAAACCTTCGACTGGGTCGACCGCGTCTCCATCGAGCTGACGACGCAAATGCTGGCGACGTTGTTCGATTTTCCCTGGGAGGAGCGGCGCAAGCTGACGCGCTGGTCGAACGTGGCGACCGCGGCGCCCGGCAATCGCGACGTCATCGCCTCGGAAGCCGCGCGGATGGCAGAGCTCGAGGAATGCGGCGCCTATTTCGAGAATTTATGGAAGCAGCGCGTCAGTGAACCGGCGAAGATCGATCTGATCTCGATGATGGCGCATAGCGACGCCACCCGCGACATGGACCCGAAGAATTTCCTCGGCAATCTCATCCTCTTAATCGTCGGCGGCAACGACACGACGCGCAATTCGCTCACCGGCAGCGTCTATTCGCTCAACCTCTTCCCCAACCAGTATCGCAAGCTGCGCGACGATCACGCGCTGGTGCAAAACCTTGTGCCCGAGGTGATCCGCTGGCAGACGCCGCTTGCGCATATGCGCCGCACCGCACTGTGCGACACCGAAATCGCCGGCAAGACGATCAGGCAGGGCGAGAAAGTCGTGATGTGGTACGCGTCCGGCAATCGCGACGAGGACATGTTCGAGAACGGCGACGCCATCGACATCGAGCGCAAGAACGCGAAGAACCATATCTCCTTTGGTTTTGGCATTCACCGCTGCCTGGGCCTGCGGCTCGCCGAATTGCAGCTGCGCATCGCCTGGCAGGAGATCCTCAAGCGCTTCCCGGTGATCGAAGTGGTCGACGAGCCGAAATTGACCTACTCGAATTTCGTGCACGGCTACGAGACTTTGCCGGTGCGCATTCCGGGGTAGCGGCCACGCCGGATACGGTTAGCAGACGATTCTGAGGTTCAGGCAGATTGCAGCGCTGCTTTGACTTTGTCCGGTTTGAACGGCACCGAGCGGAGCCGCACGCCGGTCGCATCGAATACCGCATTCGATATCGACGAAGCGACCAATGCTGCCGTGGGCTCCCCCGCGCCCCACGGCTTTTCCGTCGGCCGGTCGATCAGTTCGATCTCGAGTTCAGGCACTTCGAGGAAGGTCAAGATCGGGTAACTGGCCCAATCGAGGCTCGTCACCATGCCGCGATCAAAAGTCAGTTCCTCTTTCAAGGTGCGGCTTATCGTCTGAATGACACAGCCTTCAATCTGCGCCTTGACGCCGATCGGGTTGATGATCTGCCCGCAATCGTGAACGATGTAGAACTTGGGGACGCGAATTTCGCCGGTGGCGCGATTGATCTCAACCTCGGCGACGGTTCCGACGTAGGTGCGAACCAATTCGTATTTGACGTAGCTGCAGCCGCGGCCCTTCACGATGTTGCCGGTGATGGACTTTTGCGGTGACGGGCGCTTGTCCCATTTCGCCAGCGTCGCCAGGCGGTCAAGCACATCGAGAGCGCGCTTGTCGGCAGGGTCCGTGTGCTTCATCCGGTACTCGAGCGGGTCCGCCTGCACGGCCGCCGCGATCTCGTCGAGGAAGCATTCGTTGGCGAAGGTGTTCTGCATGCGGCCCGGCGCTCTGATCCAGGCCGGACGGAACGGAGTCGTTTCCAAGCGATGGCAAACGGTCTTGATGTTCGGGAATTTGTAACCGATCGCCGAATCGTTGACGATGCCGCCCGGAGACAGCTGGTGATCGGCGGGCAGGTCCGCGAGCGTGGCGGCAACGAGATCGACCAGCCCGGCGGCGCCCTGAGGAATAAAGAACTCGGACTCCCAGGCCGTCACCGCGCCGGCGGCGTCCACATTGGCGCGCAGGTCGATCAGCGTCGGCGGTCCTTTCGGGTCCCAACCATGCTCGTCGGCCCGCGACCATTGCACGCGTACCGGCTTGCCAACGGCCTTTGCGAGTAGCGCCGAATCCCCGGCGGCGTCTTCGTGACCGTTGCGGCCATAGCAGCCCGAGCCATCGACATAGACGCAGCGCACGTCATCCAGCGGCAGGGAGAACATTTTGGCGAGCTGCTTGCGCAGATTGTGCGTAGCTTGCGACGATGACCATGAAATCAGCTTGCCGTCCTTGAACTCGGAAATCGCGCAAGACGGTCCAATCGATCCGTGGGTGTGAATCGCAAAGTCATAGGTCGCGCTCAGTTTCCTTCCGTCCGCCGCTATCGCGGCCCCGACATCGCCGATGTTGCTGGTAACGTCGTCCTTCAGGATCTTAGTCGCTCGCACATGCTCCCAAAGTTTGGCCTGGTCGGGCAAAGTTTCGGATTTTGACCAAGTCGTCGCGATGACGCGCGCCGCCCGGACCGCCGACCACTCGTCTTGCGCAACGACGCCCAGAAAGTTTCCGTCGCGCACCACTTTGACGATGCCGGGAATATCCTTGATCGAGGATTCGTCGACGTTTTCGAGCGTCGCCCCGAGCGCGGGCGGCCGCACCACGCGGCCATGCAACATGCCGGGAACGCGAAAATCCTGCATGTAAGTGAATTCGCCTGTCAATTTGCCTGGAATGTCGAGCCGATCGATCGGCTTGCCGACGATCTTGTAGTCGGCTGGTTTTTTGGTCGGCGCCGCGGGGTCAACTTTGAGGTCGAAATATTTGCCGGCGACCAATTCTGCATACGTCACCGTTCCGCCGCCAGATTTTGCCGACACCGCGCCGTTTTCGATGCCGAGATCGTCCGGCGCGGCGCCGAGGCGGGCGGCGGCTTGTACAAGTAGGGCGGCGCGCGCCGTCGCCGCGGCTTGGCGGATTTGCACGCCGCCGTTTTGTATCGAAAGGCTGCCGTAGGTGGGGCCCTGGTCGGGCGTCAGCGCAGTGTCGCCTTGAATGACATAGATATTCGCCATCGCCACGTCGAGCTCCTCGGCGACGATCTGTGTGAGCGCAGTGCGGACGCCGGTGCCGAGGTCGACCTTACCGGCATAGACCGTCACCATACCCTTGGCATCGACAGCGAGAAAAGTGTCGACCTGGTCGAGCGCGACGCTCTTCGGCGCCGGAAAATCTTGGGCAAGCGCGTCGACAACGGGTGCCGTGAACGAAAAAGCGACGACACACGCGCCGGTGCCACGAAGTAGGTCGCGGCGCGACGGAGAAAATCGGGCGTTCATAACCGTTTCTCCTGACCGGCGGCAGCTCGCTTGATGGCGCGCAAGATCGCCGCATGCGTACCGCAGCGGCAAAGGTTGGGGCGCATGTGCTTGCGAATTTCACCATCGGTCGGAGACGGATTGGCCCGCAGCAAGGCCTGCGCCCGCATCACCATGCCGGAGATGCAGTAGCCGCATTGCGCCGCCTGCTCGTCGATAAACGCCTGCTGCAGCTTGTTCGGTTTGCCGTCCTCCAGCAGGCCCTCAAGCGTGGTGATTTTGCGCTCACCCACGGCGGCGATCGGAAGCAGGCAGGAGAATGTCGGCCGGCCATCGACGTGCACCGTGCAGGCCCCGCATTGGCCAAGGCCGCATCCAAATCGCGGGCCGTGCAAGGCGAGTTCGTTGCGCAGGACGTAGAGCAGCGGCGTCGACGGATCAGCCTCAATAGCCTGCGGCTTGTCGTTGACATTGATGACGATCGTCATGGGCGATGACCTTATTGTCGTGCGTTGGATATCTGCTGGGAAACGTCCGTCCACTGCGGCTCATTGGTGTAACGCGCGCGCACATACTCCGCGAGCGAAGCGATCTGATGATCGGTGAGCATGTCGGCGAATGCCGGCATGTAGGCACCGGGCGCTCCCGGTGGCGGCTGAATGCCCGCAAGGATGGCGCGGACAGCATTCGCCGATCCCGGCTGACGCACGGCGGAACTCAGCGCCAGCGAAACAGTTTTGGACGGCCCGACGTCGTTTCGATCATCGTGACAATTGGCGCACGCTCCGCTGAAGATTGCGATGACGTCGGCGGAGGTGCCTGGCACTTGCTTGTTTGGTGCCGGCGCGGCGACATTGCTCCCGGATTGCGGCGAAAGGCTCGCGATGTAGGTCGCCATCGCGCGCACGTCTTTGGACTGCGCTTGCGCCAGATCGTTGACGACACCGGCCATCGGGCCCGCTGCGGCGCCATGCCACCGCGACCATCCAGTCGAAAGATATTCCGCCAGTTGGTCGGCCGTCCACTCGTGCACCGCCAGCGATTTCGAATTCAGAGGCGGCGCTTGCCATCCTTCGGCCGCTCCCCCGGAATAAGCACTGCCCTTCTCCTCGGCGCCCAGAATGTTTCGAGGCGTGTGACAACCCCCACAATGGCCGAGGCCTTCAACCAGATATCGGCCACGATTCCATTCCGGACTTTTGCTGGCATCCCGCGGCAGTGGATCCTCGCGAAGGAACAGTATTTTCCATCCGGCGACGAGCGGCCGGAAATTGAGAGGGAATTCGAGTTTGTTCGCCGGTATTGCGTTGGGAACGGGCGGCTGGCCCATCAGAAACACATAAAGCGCGTGGATATCGTCGTCGGTTGCCTTGGTGAAATGGTCATAAGGGAAAGCCGGGTAGAGCTGCCGGCCCGCGCGATCGACGCCTTCGTGCATGGCACGTTGAAAGGCCGCCTCGGACCAAGCGCCTATTCCAGTCTCGGCGTCGGGCGTAATGTTGCTGGAGAAAATTGTTCCAAACGGCGTCGGGATGGCTCGCCCTCCCGCATAGGGCTTGCCTGCCGCCGTCTGGTGACAAGTGGTGCAGTCGCCGATCGCCGAAAGCTCGGCGCCATGCCTGAACGTCGCCTCGTCGGCACGCGGCCTATCGCTATCTGAAATCGGCGGGATTGTGGGACGCCAAGCCCAAGCCAATCCACCGATAATCACTACCGCAATAACAGCAGCAGTTGCCGCGACTACGGTTCGCCACGAACGCATGTCATTCGTACTCCATGGCATATCCACGAAGCAGATTTGCGACGCCTGACTGCCATTTCGCGGCCGGCGCGCAGCCGGCTGTCGCGTTACGGGTCAAGCGCGGCAGCCACCCTAACACTGCCATACCCTTTGCTTTATAATACTCCCGTATAGAGCCGACGGAAACACTTCGCTCCAAGTTCCCGCGCGGGCTTGCGAGCCGCACTGGCGAAGTGGCGCCGTAGCTTGTTTGTCGCTCGTCAGCCGCCGACCGCGCCGCGGATCAAATCTGCCGCACGTTCGGCGATCATGATGGTCGGCGCGTTGGTATTGCCACGCTCCACGCTTGGCATCACCGAGGCATCGATGATGCGCAAGCCGTCGACGCCGTGCACGCGCAGTTCGTTGTCCACCACCGGCCCGATCGCGCAGGTACTGGTCGGATGATAGACCGTCTGAGCGTTGCGCTCGACGAAATCCCAAACGTCCGCCTCGGCGGCCGATTTCGGAACGTTGAACGGCTCTTTGATCTGCGCGCGCATGGCGGGCTGCGCCGCAATGTCCAGTCCCATGCGTACGCCGTCGATCATGCTGCGCCGGACGTCGGCTTCGGCAAAATAATTGTGCACGATCCGCGGCTTTGCCGTCGGGTCGGCGGAGCGCAGCGCGACTTTGCCGCGGCTTTTGGGTTTGAGGACGCAGCAGCCGAACGACAGCGCGTGCGCGGTCGGCACTCCCAACGCCTGCTGGTGAAACATCACGGAGGCGGTCAAGAACTGCACGTCGGGCGCTTCCAAGCCGGCGCGCGTACGCAAGAACGCGCCGGTTTCGCCGCCATTGGAGCTCAGGAGACCGCGGCCCTCGCTTTCCCATAGCGCCGCGTCTTCGGCGGTCGGCGGCGCGAACAGGCTCTGCGTGTCGGTGTACCAGCTCATCATCAACAGTGGATGGTCCTGCAGGCCGATGCCAACCGGGAGATCGTGGCGCACCGGGATTTGCAGCGGCGCCAAATCCGCCGCCGGCCCGATCCCGGACAACATCAAGAGCTGCGGCGAATTGTAAGCGCCAGCCGCGACGATGACTTCGCCGTCGGCGCGTATCTCTTCGCGCCCTCCGGCGCGCATGATCTCGACGCCGTGCGCACGATTGCCGTCGAAAAGAATGCGCGTCGTCAGCGCACCGGTGATCACCTTCACGTTCGCTCGGCCAGCCGCGGGATGCAAATAGGCCAGTGCGGCGCTGCAGCGGCGGCCCTTGCGGATAGTGACCTGGTAATAGCCGACGCCGTCCTGACTCTCGCCGTTGAAATCCGGATTCGGGCAATGCCCGGCTTCAAGCGCCGCCAATTTAAAAGCTTCGGTCAGCGGATGACGGGTTTGCGGGTCGGACACGGTCAGCGGTCCGAGCTTGCCGTGAAACTGATCTTCGCCGCGTTCGTTGGACTCGGATTTGCGGAAGTATGGCAGGACATCGTTGTAGCCCCAGCCGCTGGCGCCGTCGGCGGCCCATCCGTCGTAGTCGGCGCGATGGCCGCGGATATAAATCATGGCGTTGATCGCGCTCGAGCCGCCCAGCGTCTTGCCGCGCGGCAGGTAGATGTATCTGCCGTCGAGGCCGGGCTCGGGCTCGCTGGTATAATCCCAGTCGTATTGGTTCTTGCGAATGAGCGGCGACGCCAGCGGAACATGAATTTCCGGCGCATCGTCGGGCCCGCCGGCCTCGATCAATGTCACCTGCGCAGCCGGATCTTCGCTCAATCGCGCGGCCAGAACACAGTCGGCCGAGCCGGCGCCAACGATGACGTAATCGGCCATGCGCTCCCTCCCAAAGTCCCTTCTTGCTCGTTATCGGCAACGCGTCGGGACGTGGAACAAATGTTAGCGCGTTCAATCGACGTGCAAAAGACTGCGGGCGACGACTGCTCCTCGAAGCTTGGCAGGTGCGTGGTCCATGCTAGTGTCGGTTGGCCGGTGTGAGTGACGGAAAACGGAACGCGGCAGCCTATGAGTAGCAGCCCGACTTTACGGATCGGCATCGATACCGGCGGGACCTTCACCGACATTGTCTGCGTCGACGACAAATCCGGCGCCATGCGCGTGACCAAGGTGTCCTCGACGCCGAATAATCCGGCGGTGGCGCTCGTTCGCGGCGTTAACGCCATCCTCGGGGCTTGGGGCGCCGGCGTCGGCGATCTCGCGGTGCTGGCGCATGGCACCACAGTCGCCACCAACGCACTGCTGCAGGGCGAGATCGCGGGGCTGGGGCTCATCGTCACCGAAGGCTTCCGCCATATCCTGGAAATCGCGCGCCAGGCGGTGCCGGAAGGCTACGGCAATTCGTATTTCTGGGTGAAGCCGGAGCGTATCGTGCCGCTGCGCTATGTCCGCGAAATCGGCGGGCGGCACAACTTCCGCGGCGAGGAATTGCGGCCGCTCGACGAGGCGAGCGTGCGCGAAGCGGCGCGTTTCTTCCGCGCCGCCGGCATCAACGCCGTCGGCATCTGTCTCATCCACGCTTACGCCAATCCGGCGCATGAGCGGCGCGCCGCCGAAATCGTGCGCGCCGAATATCCCGACTGCACGCTGTCGCTGTCCTGCGACGTGCTGCCGGAATATCGCGAATACGAGCGCGCGGTCACGACGCTCGTCGACGCCTTCATCAAGCCGCATATGAGCCGCTATCTCGACCGCATCCGCGACGAGCTCGGGCCTGAGCTGAACAAAAAGCCGTTTCTGGTGATGCAATCGTCCGGCGGCGTCGCCTCGCCCGATCAGGTGATGCGCAAGCCGATCACCACCGCGTTGTCCGGCCCCGCCGCCGGCGCGCTCGGCTCCGCGGTGATCGCCGAAATCGCCGGCTTTCCCGATCTGGTCACGCTCGATGCCGGCGGCACCTCGACCGATCTTTGTTTGATCGAAGGCGCCAAACCGAAAATCACCAACGGCGGCCGCGTCGGCCGTTTTCCGGTGCGCATCCCGATGCTCGACATCAAGACCATCGGCACCGGCGGCGGCTCGATCGCTTACATTTCGCGAGAGGGCAAGCTCAAAGTCGGGCCGCGCAGCGCCGGCGCCGTGCCCGGCCCGATGTGTTACCCGAACGGCGGCGGCGAGCCGACCATCACCGACGCCAATCTGGTCCTCGGCCGCGTCCCCCCGGCGCTGATCGGCGGCGGCATTGCGCTCGACGCCGCGCGTTCGCGCGCCGGGCTGAAAGCGCTGGCGGCGAAATTGCCGGGCAACCTTGGCGTCGAGCAACTCGCCGAGGGCATCATCGAAATCGCCAATTGGGATCAGGCCAACGCTATCCGGCAGATGACCATCCAGCGCGGCATCGACCCGAGCGCCTTTTCGCTCCTCTCCTTCGGTGGCTCCGGACCGGCGCAATCGCCGGCGGTGATGGAATTAATGGGCATGAAGACCTGCATCGTGCCGCCCAATCCAGGTAATCTCTCCGCCTTCGGACTGCTCGCGGTCGATTGGCGCACCGACCACATCGTCACCAAGGTGATGCATGAGGACGCAGCCGATCTCGCCGCGCTCGCCGCCATCTACGCGGCGCTGGAGCGCGAGGGCACCGCGACGCTGGAAAAAGATGGCATTCCCTCGTCACGGATCACGCTCATTCGCGAGGCCGATGTCCGCTACGTCGGCCAGTCCATGGAGGTGCGGGTGGCGGCGCCAGCCGGTCCGATCGATGCGCGCTTCGTCGCTGGCGTCGCCGAAGCGTTCCACGCCGCGCATCTGAAGACCTTCGGCTACAATTACGCCGGTGCGCAGAAGGTTGAGCTGGTGAATTTCTGCGTCTCTGCCTTCGGCATGATCGACCGGCCGAGCATTCCCGAACTGGCAAAATCCAGTACGCCGCCGCAGCCCGGAAACAGGCCGGTCTATTTCGACGGCGAGTTTCGCGGCACGCCGATCTTTGCCCGTATTTCGCTGCCGGCGGAATTTACGCTCGAAGGACCTGCCGTGATCGAAGAATTCGGCTCGACCACCGTGGTCTTTCCCGGCCAGCATCTCACCGTCGATCCGCACGGAATTCTGATCGTCCGCGCCGCACAAGCGACCTAACAAACAATTCGCTTGCAGCGATCCAAGCCACGCCGATATGCCGCTTTGTCATATTAACGTTATATTCAACCAAAGGAAGTAAGTGGAGCTTTATCACTTTTTCAGTGGCTTCATTGCGCTCCACGCAACTTGGATGACTTGCGTGGCACTATTCGATGGAGCGGTCTCATGCCCCTTGCTTCGTCCGTACCGGTGCTCGTCGTCGATGACTCGAAGATCATCATCGCCGTCATCGATAAGCTGCTTCGTCAGATCGGCTTTACCGAGGTCGACGATGCGGCCGACGGTCTGATGGCGCTGGCCAAGATGCGCGCCAAAACGCTACGGCTTGGTAATTTCGGATTGGAATATGCAATCGATGACCGGCCAGGAACTGCTTCGGCAGGTCAGAAGCGATCCGGCCCTTAAGAGCACGCCCTTTATTATGATGACCGCAGAATCAAACACCGCGCGCGTTATCGCCGCGAAGCGGGCGGGAGTCGACAACTACGTCATCAAGCCTTTTACTGCGCAGATGCTGAAAAAGAAGATCGACACCGTCTTCGCCGCGCGTAACGCCGCCTTGGCTGAGGTGCACTGAAAGCCGGTTGCCGCCGGCTCTCCGTTACTTGCAATGCTTAAGCTGGCATTGCTGACTGCAGGCCGCGGAATTTTTCATGGCGAATTTCTTGGCGCACCAATTGTCGCAGAAGGCAGCGCACTTCCCCGAGGCCGCCACCGCGTCAGTCGCCGTCAACGTCGTGCCCGCGGCGATCAGAAGAAAACAAACGGCGGCGAGCCAGGCAAAGGACCGGTTCATGTTTTCCTCCATAGCGCCACCCTTGCTAGCGTTGCCGGGGGCCTCAATCTGTGCCGGTCATCACTTCGTTTCGCTCTTCTTCTCCGCCGCCACGGCCTTGATAACCGCGTCGGCGCGCCGGAAGCCTTCCGAGGCGATCGGGATGCCGGCATAGACCGCGGTGTGCAATAGGATCTCGGCGATTTCTTCAGCGGTGACGCCGTTATTGAGGGCGCCGCGCAAATGCACTTCGAATTCGTGCCAGCGCGCCAGCGCCGCCAGCATGCAGACGTTGAGCTGGCTGCGGGTCTTGTGCGAGAGCCCGTCGCGCAGCCAGACATTGCCCCAGCATTGTTCCTGCGTGAACGCGATGAAGTGTTGCGTAAACGGGTTTGCCTCACGCTTGCCCGCGTCGACATAAGCCCCGCCCAGTACTTCCCGCCGCACCTTCGCGCCCTGGCGCGCCCGCTCTGCAATTGAATCCGGCAAAGTCACGATAGCCTCCATGTTTTGCGATCGATCGAGGCTGCGACTATGCCGAATAGACCGGTTAAAGCGAAGCCCGCACGCGGCGGACTTCGCACAGCGGTCACGCCGGCGCAGCGGCCGGGCGCAGCATCCGGGTGAGAACGTTATTGCGCTTTATGAAATGGTGCCG
>Ga0181522_10000951_pt1 | contig 18885 bp, 18 predicted proteins | sample PEATcosm2014_Bin_27_FD_121103 | JGI IMG/M metagenome (GOLD analysis project Ga0181522, IMG submission 121103) | Peatland microbial communities from MTU Mesocosm Facility, Houghton, MI, USA - PEATcosm2014_Bin05_10_metaG | ecosystem: Environmental > Terrestrial > Soil > Wetlands > Peat | place... | reverse complement strand
GGAACGCGCCCACCATGGCCATGAGTTTCACATCCCCGAAACCCATGCCTTCAACTCCACGAGCGCGCAAGTAAATTGCTCCGGCACCGTAAATGAAAGCCGCGCCAATCGCCGCCCCGAGTAACGAATCGCACAGCGACAAAATGCGCCAGAAAATGTCATCACTAACAGGCAGATTCAATACGCCGTTGAACAGTTGCGAAGCGACGTCATTCACCGGTACAAAAACGCTGAAAACAATCCCCACGGCAAGGCCGGGCAAAGTCATCTTGTCGGGAAGCAGATGGGTTTCAGCGTCGGTGAAAATGAGTCCCAGTAGGAGGAAGCCGAAGGCGCAGTACTTGAGCGTTGCCAGTGTAAATCCGAAATGGGCGTAACAAGCTAGAAACAAAGCGCCTGTGAGCAATTCAACAATGAGATAGCGCGGAGTAATATGCGCCTGGCAGTTGCGGCAGCGGCCGCCCAGGAGCAGCCAGCTCAGAACGGGAACATTGTCGTAAAAGCGAATCTCGGCATTGCAGTGCGGACACTTGGAACTGGGAAGAATCGGAGACAAATCGCGCGGCAGACGGTAAACACACACATTCAGGAAGCTGCCAAAGGCCAGCCCCATGGCGAAGATCGCGAGTGCAATTCCCAAGTCCACGCGGGTACCGTGTTTCCTGATTTAGTACTGATTTTTCTTGATTATACGGCGATTCCGAAGCGGGAACTGCGGTACGAAAGTCATAGAACGGCTGGCCATTTACCCGACCGGACGCCCCCAAGATGGCGAAACCCCCATCGCTGCCTGGAAGCGATGGGGTTATCCGGAAGTTATTGATTGTTGTTGAGTTGCGGGCGACCTGCATTCGGATTCTGGGAATTTTGTACCACCGTGACAGGAGCCTGGAGGGTGAAATTCAGGACGGTTTCCGCGGGCAGCTTGATCTGCTGGCCTTTAGTGACCGCCTGGACGCCGCCGCCTAAGCCGCCGCCGGCTGCCGCACCGATCGCAGCACCTTTGCCGCCGCCGGCGAGGGCACCGATGAGTGCGCCGATGCCTGCTCCTGCACCGACTTTTTCAGCGGTGTTTTTGCCGCGGGAACTCCCCTCTTTCTTAAACTGATCGGTCGAAATGTTATAGGTCTGGCCGCCGGAACGGACGCTATCCAATTGCAAGACGAGCAGTGATTGCCCTGCGAATTTGCCTGCGCTTTTAAGATCGGCAATGTGTCCCTGCACTTCGCTACCGGCGGGAATAGCTACATCGCCGTTGACGGTTAGCGCGGAATTCAGGGTCGCGGTAAATGTCTGGCCGAGTTGATTGGTTTCGCTGTCGAGACCGCTATCGAGCCTCACAGCCAAGCCGGTTCCAGCCGGAATCGTTACTTTGACTGGCGGAGGCGGAGGGGGCGGCGTCACTGGCACAGGAGCTGGCGCGGGAGCGGGCGCCGGTGCTTCCATGGGTGGAGGCGTGGCCTGCGCCATCTGATTCGAATCGTTGGAGGTGTCGGGTTTGCGCGCGCGATGACGCTTTGCCGGCGCAGGCTTGCTTTCTTCTGGCGCGGGAGCCGGCGCGGGCGGCGGGGTTTGATCAGCCGCGGTCGGCGGAGGCGCCACCTGAAGATTGTTAATGACCTGCTTCACGCCCGGTACCGAAGCAGCGTATCTTGCGGCTGCGTCGCGCTGCGTGTCGTTATCCACCATGCCCGAAAGGGTAACGGCCCCCTGCGAAGACTGCACCACCAACTGCTTGCCGGACAATCCGGAATCGCCATTAATTTTGTTCTGGACGTCGGTGGCGATCTGATTATCGTTGGGCGCTTTGTTGCATGCCACGGTCGCTGCCATGAGGGAAAGCAGCGTGACCAGGATTAGATAGACAGATATTCTAGGCTTCATCGTAATGACTCCTGAATTTTTTAAGGACTTGGTGTTTCAAGTTTAGATGCAGACAGGTACGAAATCACGAGGAAAAATTACATTGATGGTGCCAATTTTGAGCACCGACTATCTACGGCTGGCGTAAAAATTTGTAATCGAGAATCGAAGCAGCGAGACCAGCGCCGTTCTTGCTGCTCGTGGTCTCTCGAGTGCGGATGATGCGGCCCTGGCAAAGCACGCTGCTATTCTTCTGGCCCGAAATCTCTTCAGGCATCTCGAAGACCATTTCGACGAGCGTATTGTCGGGCAAAGCTTCGGGGCCATGCATCAGCACACCGGATTGACTGAGATTATCAATAGTCCCTTCAAACCAGTTGCCAAGATTTTTCACGCGATAGCGCACCGGCGTATTGAGCCGCAGACGACGGGCACGGGGCATCCAAGTGGGTTTCTTCGAATGACCACGAGAGCGGCGGGGAGCAGTAGCTGTATCCTCCGCGGAAGGTTCGACGCGCTCGATGCGGCGCATCGTCTTCCAGTCGTACTTGTATTTAACGGCGCAGGCAAGACAAACCTGATAATACTGGCCATCGGCTGCCCGCCGGGGCCAGGAGAACTCGTGGGAGCAGCGGCCAAGCATAAGTACATCCATCAATTGCGGCATGATCTTGTTTCCGGGCACAATCACCGGAAGGGCTATCATCTACCGGATGGGAAAAGTTGGGTAGGTTACTTTCGTGCAATGGCGTTACCAGGGACGATGAACGAAGTTGCGATTTTTATATTGGCAGGCGGTCGGAGCACGCGCATGGGACGCGACAAAGCCCTGCTGCTATACGAGGGGAAGACGCTGCTGGAAAGGGCTTTGCGAACCGCGGCCTTCGTTTCACCGAATGTGTTCATTGTGGGGGAGGCGAAGAAATACTCACAACAGGGCCCGGTCGTCGAAGATGCTTATCGCGATTGCGGGCCGTTGGGTGGAATACACGCCGCGCTGCGATCGAGCGTGAGTGAACATAACCTGATGCTCGCCGTGGATATGCCTTTCGTGTCATCCGCGATGCTGCAATTCCTCGCGGAACAGGCGATGGGCAGCGGGGCAGATGTCACGGTTCCAGAAATCGAAAACAAATTGCAGCCATTGTGCGCAGCGTACCGAAGATCATTCACGCCAATCGCCGAAAATGCCTTAAAGAATGAACGATACAAAATTACTTCCTTGTTTGCTCAAGTAAAGACGCATGTGGTTCAGGAGAAAGAGTTCGCAGCTGCGGGCTTTGGGGCCGATTTATTTCGAAATTGGAATTCCCCAGCTGACATGAAAACTGAAGTATCTTTGGAGTAGCAAGAAGCACTTAGCAAAAAGAAGAGACAGCATGAGTTCGCCGTCAGACCAAAATCCGCCGAAGACCGCGCCGGATCTAAACGACGCACTGGTCACCGAGCCCCAGACGGGGCCGTATATCGCATTCAAAGACGTTTCGAAATCCTTCGGCGATAAGCATGTGCTGCGCGATGTGAGCTTTGAAGTCATGGCGGGGGAAACAGTATGCATTCTGGGCAGAAGCGGCGTGGGCAAATCGGTGACACTGCAAAACATCATGGGTTTTATGAAGCCGGATTCCGGCCGGGTGATTGTCGCGTATGAAGACATCACGGACTACGACGAATATCAATTACAGCGCATTCGCAAGAAAGTGACGATGGTCTTTCAAAACGGCGCTCTGTTCGATTCGCTGACCGTGCGGGAAAATGTCGCCTTTCCCCTGCGCGAGCGGCACGATTTGAACGAAGATCAGATTTTTCAAATTACCGACGGTTTGCTGGAAATGGTAGGCGTCAAGCCGATGGCCGATTTGCTGCCATCGGATCTGTCGACTGGCATGAAAAGATCTGTGGCCATCGCTCGCGCGTTGGCCGCACAGCCGGAATGCGTACTGTATGACGAGCCGACAACCATGGTCGACCCGTTAATGGCGCAATTGTTGGGGGATTTAATCAAGCGGTTGAATCTGCAATTAAAACTCACCAGCGTGGTGGTTACGCACGATATGCGGCTGGCGCAAAAAGTCGCAAGCCGGATCGTTTTTCTTCATGAAGGACGCGTGGTTTTTTACGGAACTTATGCTGAAATGGAACGTTCCCCGGAGCCAATTGTGCAGGAGTTCATCGGCCTGGATGAATTGAAGATCGAAGCCTAAAAACGTCTCGCGGTGTAGGAACCATTCGCTGAGAAAATTTCATACCACATTCATATGTGCCCTTCGCGAAAGACTACAATAAAAGTGTCCCCTTGAGGAGGTCGCAATGGCCACCCTGCAATCGCCCGCCACCAGGAATGAAGCTTCCATTTCCCTACCCAGCCCGCTAAGTAGTGAAGAGTTACGCAAGATGGACGCCTACTGGCGGGCCGCAAATTATCTCTCGGTCGGGCAGATTTATTTGTATAAGAACCCACTTCTCCGCGAGCCGTTGAAGCCCGAACACATTAAGCCGCGCCTGCTGGGGCATTTCGGCACCACGCCGGGTCTAAATTTTATCTACGTGCACTTTAACCGCATCATCAAGAAATACGATTTAAATTGCATTTATATCGCGGGGCCGGGGCATGGCGGCCCGGGGATTGTCGCCAACACTTATCTCGAAGGTACTTACACCGAACTCTATCCCCACATCACGCAGGATGAAGCGGGGCTGCAACGTCTGTTCAAGCAATTCTCCTTTCCGGGAGGAATTCCGAGTCACGACGCGCCGGAGACTCCGGGCTCTATCCATGAAGGAGGCGAACTCGGCTATTCCATCGCCCATGCCACGGGCGCGGCTTTCGACAATCCTGATTTGGTGGTGTGCTGTGTGGTGGGCGATGGCGAAGCCGAAACTGGCCCGCTCGCGACAAGCTGGCATTCCAATAAATTTCTCAATCCAGCGCGCGACGGCGCCGTGCTGCCGATTTTGCACTTGAACGGCTATAAGATCGCAAACCCCACCATCCTCGGACGAATGAGCGACGAACAACTTACACATCTCTTTACTGGCTACGGCTGGAAGCCGTACTTCGTCGAAGGCCACGAACCCGAACTCATGCATCAACTGATGGCGGGCACGCTCGACCAAATCGTTGCCGAGATCCACTCCATTCAGCGCGATGCACGCGAGAAGGGAAACACTTCCCTTCCGACCTGGCCGATGATCGTCATGCGTTCACCCAAAGGATGGACTGGGCCGAAGATGGTAGATGGCAAGCCTGTGGAAAATACATGGCGGGCCCATCAAGTGCCGGTGGACGATGTTCGCAGCAATCCTAAACATTTAAAGATTCTCGAAGATTGGATGAAGAGCTACCACGCAGAAGAACTTTTCGATCAGTCGGGACGATTTATTCCGGAGCTTGCCGAACTGGCGCCGAAGGGAACGCGTCGGATGGGCGCCAATCCAATTGCTAATGGCGGAATCCTACTGCGCGATTTGGCCCTGCCGGATTTCCGCGACTATGCCGTCAAGGTGAACAAGCCGGGCACGGAAAATGCCGAAGCCACGCGCATATTAGGTGAATTTCTGCGCGACGTCATGAAATTGAATGACGATAGAAAGAATTTCCGCGTGTTTGGTCCCGATGAAACGGCTTCCAACCGCCTCGACGCACTTTATCAGGCGACAAACAAAGAATGGATGGAACCGCAGTTGCCCGTCGATGAACATCTCGCCCGCGATGGCCGCGTACTTGAGATCCTGAGCGAGCACATGTGCGAAGGATGGCTTGAGGGTTATCTGCTCACAGGCAGGCACGGTTTTTTCAACTGCTACGAAGCTTTCATTCACATCATTGATTCCATGTTCAACCAGCATGCCAAGTGGCTGCAAGTGACGCGCGACATCAGCTGGCGGCGTCCGATTGCCTCGTTGAACTATTTGCTCACGTCGCACGTGTGGCGGCAGGACCACAACGGCTTTACGCATCAGGACCCCGGCTTTATTGATGTGGTCATGAACAAGAAGGCTGACGTGGTTCGCGTCTATCTGCCACCCGATGCTAACTGCCTGCTTTCTGTCGGAGACCACTGCCTGCGCAGCCGGCACTACGTGAACGTCATCGTGGCGGGCAAGCAGCCAGCGCTGCAATATCTCGACATGGAATCCGCGATTGCGCACTGCACCAACGGCATCGGAATGTGGGCCTGGGCCAGCAACGACGACAATGTCGAACCGGATGTCGTCATGGCGTGCGCAGGCGACGTTCCCACGCTAGAAACCTTGGCGGCGGTCGATCTTTTGCGCCAGCACTTCCCCGATATTAAGATTCGCGTGGTCAACGTAGTCGATCTCATGACTTTACAACCCCAAAGCGAGCACCCGCACGGCCTGCCTGACGCGGAGTTTGACTCGTTATTCACGACCAATAAGCCGGTTATCTTCGCTTATCACGGCTATCCCTGGCTCATCCATCGGCTAACGTATCGCCGCCACAATCACGACAATTTGCATGTCCGCGGCTACAAGGAAGAAGGCACCACCACGACGCCGTTCGACATGACCGTGCTCAATGATTTGGACCGCTATCATCTTGCTGGAGACGCGGTTGATCGCATTCCCCGCTTGCACGGCATCGGCGCGCACTTCCAGCAAATGCTGCGCAACAAGTTGGTCGAGCACAAGCAATACATTCATGAATACGGCGAAGACATGCCGGAAATTCGTGACTGGAAGTGGCCCTATTAGCCGCGTGAAGATTCTTGTGCTGAACTCCGGATCGAGCAGCCAGAAAAGCGCGCTGTTTGATTTGAAGGACGGCGAAACCTCAGACCAAAAGGCCGGCTCGCCGCTCTGGCAAGCAAAAATCGAATGGAATAAAGAAGGCGCGACTCTCGCCGTTTCGAGCGCCCACGGAGAATCGCTCACCCGCCAGACGAAAACTCGCGACCGCAAATCTGCGGTGAAAGAAATGCTCGAAACGCTTTGGGACGGCCCGACCAAAGTTGCTGATGCAAAAGAGGTTCAAGTTGTGGGCCATCGAGTGGTTCACGGCGGTCCCGATCTATGGAAGCCGACGGTCATTACCGACTCCGTCAAACTAGCCATTCGCAAAGTAGAACCGTTCGCCCCGCTCCACAATCGCGCCGAACTCGAAGGGGTGGAAATCATTGAACAGCTTTTGGGTTCCGTTCTTCAAGTCGCGGTGTTTGATACAGGATTTCATCGGACGATTCCCTTGCCTGCGGCGGTCTATCCCGGGCCGTACAGTTGGTACGAGAAAAGCATTCGCAAATATGGCTTTCATGGAATCAATCATCAATATTGCGCCGGGCGCGTGGCGCAACTGCTCCAGCGAGATTTGGAATCTCTTAAGCTGGTGAGTTGCCATTTGGGCAACGGCTGTTCGCTGGCGGCGATTTATGGCGGCCGCAGCGTCGAAACTACCATGGGCTTTACGCCTCTCGACGGCTTGATGATGGGCACGCGCTCCGGTTCGGTCGATCCCGGCATTCTGACGTATTTGCTGCGCGAGGCGCACACGACCGGCGAAAAGCTGGATAAGACTTTGAACGAAGGATCCGGCCTGTTGGGAATTTCCGGTGTCTCGGGCGATATGCGCGAAGTTCTGGCCGCGATGCGCGATGGAAACTCGCGGGCAAAGCTGGCCTTCGATATGTATGTTCACCGGCTCCAATTGGCGATTGGAGCCATGGCTGCGGCTTTGAACGGAATAGATGCTCTCGTCTTTACTGGCGGCGTGGGAGAAAATTCGCCCGAAGTGCGCGCCTCGGCTTGCGCGAAGCTTGGTTTCATCGGGGTTGAGCTAGATGAAGAACGCAACCGGCAATCGCCCGCCGATCAGGAAATATCACTCCCTTCTTCACGAGTCCGCGTACTGATTATTCGAGCGCAGGAAGATTGGGCGATTGCGCAGGATTGTAAGCAGGTTTTACAGCACAAACCCGCAAACTAGAAACCCTGCCGCACTAGATCTTGAATCGTCAGAGAGCTTGATGACGCCGGGCGCGTCATCTTTTCGACGTACTTGGCGATCATGTCCACTTCTAAATTCACCGGGTCGCCGGGCTTGAGCGATTTCAAGTTCGTGATTTCGGCGGTGTGAGGAATGATCGCAACTGTCACTTCTACCCCGTCAATCTTCGCAACCGTGAGGCTGATGCCTTCAATCGCCAGCGAGCCTTTGGCGATGACATACCGCGAAAGCTCCGCGGGGATGGAAATGGTCAGCCAATAATCGTCGGCGACCGGGATGCGCTTGAGACTTCGGAATTCCCCGGTGCCGTCCACATGGCCTTGCACAATGTGGCCATCGAAGCGCCCGTTGGCGCGCATGGGACGCTCGAGATTGACCAGCGCGCCTTCGCGAACTCGCGAAAAAGACGTGCGGTTCCAGGTTTCTTCGGCAAGATCGGCGGTAAACGATTGCGGCGTGATTTCTACCGCCGTCAAACAAACGCCGCTGACGGAAACGCTATCGCCTTTTTTCAGGTCGCGCAGAATCTGCTTGCACGCGACCGTCAGTTTGCGGTTGCCGCCTGTTTCCGAGACACGATCAACGCGTCCCACTTCTTCGATGATTCCGGTGAACATAGATTCTTTTATCAGATTAGGTCAGCTTCTACGCGCAACATCAGTCTGTCGACGAATTCTTTGCCGCTCCAAACTGAGATAACTCCACGGTACCTTCGGGGAATCGAGCGATGATCTTCAGTTCCCCTCCCATGGCCTTTACGAAGTCCTGAAGAGTGCTGACGTACATGTCGGTGCGCCGCTCCATTTTCGATACCGCAGCCTGGTTAACGTTGAGAATGCGCGCCAGATGAACCTGCGTCATGGCGCGGGCCTCGCGCAGCTCGTCCAGAGGCATCTCCGCCCGGTATTGGGCTGCCAGCTGGCGCGAACGCTCGCGGGCTTGGGACGACATCTTCTCGCGGAGACGGCGAAATTTTTTGACCATCGATCCAACTCCTGTGGGGTTCTCCGTAGAGCCCTGATAAAAAATTACTTCGCCGGGTTGCGCTTACGCCTCTGTCTCAACGACTTGAGATGCTGATCGAATAATTCATCCGCAACTGGAACAAACTCTTCATACCACTTCGGGTTGCCAGTTTTATCCCCGCCTATCAATAAAACAGCGGTGCGGCGCGGATCAAAAGCAAATAAAACCCGCAGATGCCTTTCGTCAACTTTCCCTCGCAGCTCCTTCATATTCGGGTGCCGCGAAGTGACGATCACATCGGCGTGTGGTCGGGATAGCATCGGACCACGCTCCTCCAAGAGATCGACCTTAGCGCTGATTTCCGCTTGTTCATCCTCGGTGAGAGAATCCCACCACGTCCCAAATTCGTCCGCGTACTCAACTTCCCACGGCACAATTATTCCTTAGAATGAATATTCCGTCAAGGGAATTATTCGTTCCCATTTCCTTCCCACGTTAATCCGCATACGGATCTCGCAAATATCCCTCCACCGCAAAATCCTCTCCGAAATGATGGATGCGCAACGACTTCACGTAGGCCGCATCCGTCATTCGGCTGAAGCCTGCGCCCGCAGCGAATGGCACCGAACCCGTTCCGGCAAGAATTTTCGGCGCGTAGTAAAGAAAAACCTTGTCCACCACGCCTGCTGCCAGCGCGGCCCAGTTCACCAGCGCGCCACCTTCAATGAGCAAGCTGGTAATCTGCATCTCTCCCAGCCGCTCCATGATGCCGGTCTGGTCGGGATAGCCGTCGGCCGTGGTGCGTGCAATCTGTTCCACACGGACCCCATGATCGAGCAACTCCTGCTTGCGTTTCTCTTCCGCGAAAGAGCAGACCACAACTACGTCATCCTCCGCTGTCTGGACGACGCGGGAAGTCAGCGGCAGGCGCAGACGCGAATCGAGAATCACGCGCAAAAGCGGGCGGCGGCGAGGGCGGCCACTGCGATCGGTCAGTAGCGGATCATCCGCAATAGTCGTGCCCACGCCAACCATAATCGCGTCATTCTGATGGCGCAGTTCGTGGACGTGGGCGTGGGCAAGTTCGCCCGTAATCCAACCGCCGCTAGTGCCGCCGGCGCCGGGAACTTGAAGCAGGGCCGGCGGCGGCGCGATCTTGCCATCCAAAGTCATCGCGGTTTTCAGGGTCACCAGCGGCACGTGATGACGAATGTATTTGGCGAAGGATTCGTTGAGCTCGCGGGCTTCCCCTTGCAAAATTCCAGAAGCCACGGCGATTCCCGCTTCGCGCAGGCGGGCGAAGCCTTTGCCGCTGACCGCGGGATTCGGGTCTTCCATGCAGGCAACAACGCGACGAACGCCGGCGGCGATGATGGCGTTGGCACAAGGCCCGGTCCGGCCCTGATGCGAACACGGCTCAAGGTTTACGTAGAGCGTGGCGTTTCTCGCGCGGTCTCCGGCCTGTTCCAGCGCCAGCACTTCGGCATGCTTCACGCCTTCATAGGTATGAAACCCTTCCCCTACAACTTCGCCGCCTTCGCCAATGACCGCGCATCCGACGGAAGGATTGGGCGAAGTCAGGCCCACGCCGCGACGCGCCAACTCCAGGGCTCGGCGAAGAAAGCGTTCGTCATTTTGTTGATCGGACATGAGCTCGAAGCAGTGGTTGAGCTGATCAATCGAAAAGTGAATCGACAAAATCTTCCGGCACAAAGCGCAGCAGGTCGTCCACTTTTTCGCCGACGCCGACGTAGCGTACAGGAAGGCCGAGCTCGCGGGCAATAGCGATAACCACGCCACCTTTGGCCGTGCCGTCGAGTTTCGAGAGCACTATGCCCGTTACCCCGGCGGAATCAGTGAATTGACGCGCCTGTTGCAGACCATTTTGTCCTGTCGTGGCGTCCACGACCAGCAAAGTCTCGTGAGGTGCGCCGGGCACGATGCGTTGCGCCGTGCGCCGCATTTTTTCGAGCTCGGCCATAAGTCCGGCTTTGTTGTGCAAGCGACCCGCTGTGTCCACAATTACGTAATCACTGTGATGGGCTGTCGCTGCCTGTAGTGCATCGTAGAGCACGGCAGCCGGGTCACCACCCGCTTTCGTGCGGATCACGTCAGTGCCAGTGCGCTGGCCCCAGATTTCCAATTGCTCGATTGCTGCCGCGCGAAATGTGTCGGCGGCGCACAAGGTCACGGTTTTCCCATCGGCGCTCAGGAACTTCGCCAGCTTTCCGATGGATGTCGTTTTTCCCGTGCCGTTTACCCCCACGACCAGAATGACTTCAGGCATTCCTTCGGGTGGCTGCACCGGAGGGACATTGGCGCGATTCAGTATATTCAGCAACTCGGCTTTAAGCAGCCGCTTCAGCTCATCCACGTCTTTAATCTGTTTGCGATCAGCCTTTTCGCGAAGTTTGGAGAGAACTTCCTGTGTGGTCGTGGTCCCCAGGTCAGCGCCTAGGAGCGAGGCTTCGAGCTCGTCGAGGGTGTTTCGGTCAATTTCGGTATGAAAAGCGACAGCCTGTTCAATCCGCTCGCTCAGATTCTCGCGCGTGCGCGTAACCGCCTGCTTCATGCGCTCGAAAAATCCGGGCTTTTTCGCCGTTTCTTTTTCCGTGTCGCTGCCGCCAAAAAGACTTCGAATCATAGGAAGAAATCCACATGAAAAACGCAGAAGTGTCCGCGAATCAAGACTATGCTTGATTATAAGGCCGGGGCACGATTCAGTGAGGCTAAGCGCGGAATGGTCGGCCCAACTACTAGGAGCGCGACGCCTGGCCGACGGCAGCGCTGGCAACGAGAGGACTTGCCGTAACATCAAGAGTGAAGGCCGGGACGGGCGCCGGCATAAACGGGCGGGGCACGGTAATTTCACCGCGCTTGTAAATCGCTTCGAGCGCAGCAACCGCGACGGGGTCCAGCCGCTTCCCCGAAAGAGACTGAATTATCTGCAAGGCTTCAATGGGTTCACGGGCCTGCTGATAAGGCCGGTTCGTGGTCAGGGCGTCGAATGTATCCGCCACGGCGATAATGCGCGGCAGGAGTGGAATTTCGTCGCCCTTGAGGCCGTGGGGGTAGCCGCGCCCATCGAGCGATTCGTGGTGCAATTCAATGCCTGGAATCATGTCCCGTAACTGAGCTACAGGACGCAGAATGTTGGCGCCCTTAGTGGTGTGGGTCTTCATGATCTCGAATTCTTCAGGCGTCAGCGCGCCAGGCTTTTTCAAAATCCGGTCTTCAATGCCGATTTTGCCCACATCGTGCAACTGTGCCGAGATGCGGATGGTTTCCAGGAATTCTTCAGGTAGAACCATCTCGCGGGCGATCATCAGTGAATACTTTGTAACCCGGTCGGAGTGGCCGCGAGTGTAGGGGTCCTTTTCGTCAACCGCGCCGGCCAGCATCTGGATCGAGCCCATGAAGAGCTCGAGATTCTCGTTCGCGGCGCGTTTGAGATCGAGCACGAAATGCTCGAGCTCCTCAGACATCGTGTTAAAGGTCTCAGCCAACTCGCCGATTTCAGTGCGGCTCTTAAGCTGCACACGCTGCGAAAAATCGCCGCGGGCGATGGCTTTGCTCGAATCCGTCAGCACTTCCAGTGGATTGGTAATCCGGCGCGCGGCAAAGATGCTGATGGCGATGCTCAAGAGCACGGCCATCAGTGCGAGCAGGCGAGCGCTGCGCTGCATTTCGTAAACGCCCCGATACGCTTCGCTCCTCGGCTTCTGCACGATTACAGCCCAATCCAGGTTGTTGACGGGGCAGGCGGTACCCAGCATCTTGACCGCAGTTTTCCCTCCCATTGAAAATTCGCGCGTGGCAACGACCATCTGAGCCTTGCTGCCCTGGTCCACAAAGCTCTTGACGATTTCCAGGTTCGTCATATCCTGCCCGGTGGCGTAAGCGGAATCCGCCCCTGCCACCAGACGGCCCTGACTATCCACGACGTACGGGGTAAGGCCGCCGCGATCCACCTCCTGCAAACGGCGGATCAGGAATTGCAAATCCACGACCGAACCAATCATGCCCAGGAAGCGGCCCCCATAACTCACCGGAGTGCTGACCAGCATCACCGTTCGTTGAGAAGATCCACTACCGACAACCAATGCCTGCCCGTTGTACACGCGTCCATCACGGGCGGCAGAGAAAGCGCGTTCGAGCTCGCGTTGAAGAAATGCGTCGGGAGCGATGCGGCCCGCGGAAATGCCTTTCGCATCGGAATTAAGAAGTGTGGCGTAGGCCAGATCATCCGAGGAAGAAACGAAATTTTCGAGCAGTGCCCTCAATTCCGGGGCTTCGACGTGATCGCCGGTAATGTCGCCGCCGCTCGCGACCTGCAAGGCCGAGCTAAGATTTGCCTGCATTAGCCGGATGGAGTCCTGACGTTGCGAAATATCGTCGGCTAGAGAGCGCGTCACCGCGTTTTGCAGAAGACGTTCGTTGGTGATGAGGCGCTCCCGGTTAATCGATTCCACCTGCGTGGAATAGAAGTACATAGGAACTACGCTGATGAGAGCCAGGACGCTGAGAATGACATACAGAATCGGGACACGTGATGGCATTTTAAATTTCAGCGACAAAGTGGCCTCGGTGCGCCCTTCACGGCGTGTTTCGTGAAACTTGAGCGATTTTAAATGGGGATGCAGCGCGAATCGCGTTACCAAAGTGTCAAGAATTGGATGTGAACCATCCTTTTAGTAACTCGGAAGGCGTGACCTTAGAGTGACGCGAGTGTGGTCTCGTTTTTCGCGCTGCGAGTCATCAGTTCGTGAATGGCATCACGCGGCGATTTACCCCTGTGCAAAATCGCATTGATCTGTTCGGTAATGGGCATTTCGATGCCTCTCTGCCGCGCCAGTTGGAGTGCAGCCTGCGTTGTAAACACTCCTTCCGCCACCGCTCCGTGCATGCCCGTGATGATCTCCGGGAGGCTTCGGCCAAAACCAAGCTCCCTGCCCACGCTGCGGTTGCGTGACAATCCGCCGGTGCAAGTGAGCACCAGATCCCCGAGGCCGGCGAGACCGGCCATGGTTTCGGGGCGGCCTCCGCAAGCAACGGCGAGGCGCGTCATCTCCGAGAGCCCACGAGTGATTAAGGCGGCCACGGAATTATGTCCGAAGCCAAGACCGTCGCATACGCCGGCCGCGATGGCGATTACGTTTTTGAGCGCGCCACCGAGTTCTACGCCAATCACGTCGTCATTACGATAAAGCCGAAATCGTGGATCGCTGAAGTCGCGCTGTATTTGCTCCGCCAGTTCCCGGTCTCCCGAAGCGATGGTAATTGCCGTGGGATCGCCGCGCGCCACTTCAAGGGCAAATGAGGGGCCGCTCAACGCCCCAATGCGTGGAACAAAACCACATTTCTCATGAATGACTTCGGAAATCACTTCCGTCATTCGCAGCAGGCTTGATTCCTCCAAGCCTTTTGTAGCACTCACAAATTGCATGAACGGCGCGAGATGCGGCGCCATTTGTTGGAAGGTCGCGCGGCAGTGCTGCGAGGGCATGACACTAACGACGATTTCGCACCTATGCAACGCTTCACGCAATGTCGGGGGAACGAAAACCGTCTCTGGAATTTTCTGCCCGGGGAAAAACAGATCGTTACTGTGGCGCAGCGTGAGCGATTCTCGAACCTCGGCCTCGTGCGCCCATAGACGTAATTCGTGATTACCCGTGCGTCCGAGAACAATCGCCAGGCTGGTACCCCAAGCCCCCGCGCCGATAATCGCAATTTTGCTCACGCGGCGCTCCGGCCAAAGCGGTGTTCCGTACCTGCCAGCAGGCGCCTGATGTTCGTGTGGTGTTTCAGAATAATGAGAATCGAGGCCGTGCACATAATCGTGACTTCCAGCGAGTCATGGTAACCGTCGAGTCTGGAACCAAGCAAAGGAAATAAGCCCACAGCGAGGATGGAACCCAACGAAACGTAGCGGGAAAGGGCTACAACGGCGACAAAGATACCGACCATGACCAGCATCGCTTTTGGCGTGAGCAAAACAAAAGCGCCCAGACCGGTCGCGACGCCTTTGCCTCCGCGGAATTTAAGCCACACCGGAAACAAATGTCCGACAATGGCGAATAACGCGGCGACGAACATGGTGGGTGAGGGCCCACGAAAGAGCACATGGGCAACGAAAACCGCGCTGAATCCCTTTAACGCATCGAGCAGCAAAGTCAAAATGCCCAGCACCGGCGATGAGCGGGCCACGTTGGTGGCGCCGATGTTGCCACTGCCCAGTCGCCGGACATCCTCACCTCGAAAAATGCGGACCAGAATGTACCCGAACGGGATCGATCCCAGTAGATAACTGATTGCCGTAATCAGCAGATATATAAAGAGTTCGTCGGTCATGGTTGAGAAGCCGCCATCACTTCAGCGTAGCCCAAATTCGACAAGCTTGGTGTAAGTTGATCCGCCCCGACCTAGGCGACTTTGATAAATAAAGAACGCGCGGGCCGTCATGGTGCCGAAATCAGGCGTAGCCATCCTTGATAATCTACGCTGCAACTCTTGGAAATTCGTGTTCGATTGATCGCCCTTCTGCCGATGCGGGCTGCCCGATTTCCCTCCGCCCCGCGCCAGCGTGAGGTGGGGACGATATTCATGTTCTTCTTTATCAATATCAATGCCGCATGTTGCTAAAGCTGCGTCGATCTGGCCAGCGAGCCGAGTGAGGGCCCATCCAGCTTCGATTCCAATCCAGAATACGCGAGCTGATTTGGGTGTGGGAAAAAAGCCGTATCCGCGAAAACTTACCTCAAACGGCGCAACGCTTATGCCGGCAAGAATATTCTTCATCTCTTCGACTAACTCCGGCGGTTTCTCGCCGACAAATTTCAGCGTGATATGCAGTGATTCTGGAAGAACCCAGCGCGCCTCGGGTGCAAACCCGGAAAGACCCTCGACAAAGCGCGCAATACGCCGGCGAATCTCTTCATCGATATCCAAGGCCACGAATATGCGCATGCATCACATCAACTTCCGCCGGACCATATCCAGAGCCTGTTGCGACGCAAACCAACGCACCCGTTGACGGTCTCCAGGAAATTTGCGTTCAATGACTTCAGTTCCCTGCTCGCTGGCGAGGGCGTGAAATACCAGCCCCACAGGCTTTTCCGGAGATCCCCCACCGGGCCCTGCAATACCCGTAATGCCCACTCCCAGCGTAGTTTCGCAACGGTAGCGAATGCCTTCGGCCAGTGCAGCTGCTACTTCTTTGCTCACTGCGCCGTGTTTTTCCAGCATATGCGCGGGCACATCGGCGAAGTCCGTTTTCAACTCGTTCGAATAAACCACCGCGCCGCCGAGAAAATATCGCGAACTGCCGCTGATGGAAGTCAGCCGCTGTGCCACCAGCCCACCGGTGCAGGACTCAGCCACGGCCACTGTCGCCGACCGCATTTGCAGATAATAGCCCGCTATCTGCTCTAGAGAATCTCCGTTATCGGAGAAAACCAGGTCACCCAGCTCTTCTTCAATCAGCCCTACGAGTTGATCCACGCGTTGCTGCGCTTCCTGAAGCGAACTCTTTTGCGCTTTCATGTGGAGCTGAATTTCGCCCGCTCCGGCGAGGATGGTCGTATCCACATCAATAAATGTCTTATAGATAGGCGCGACGCGCGCGTCGCATTGCGATTCACCGATGCCGGTAATTTTGAGCACGCGGGTCGCAATCGCCTTCTTCGGCAGCTTCGCCCGCAAGCGCTCCAGACACTGCTGTTCAAACATCGCCTTCATTTCAGCGGGTGGCCCGGGCAGAAGCAGAATTATTTTTTCGCGTCCTTCATACTGGCCGCCGATCCAAAGGCCTACTGCAGAGCCATTAGGATTAGGCAGAATCGTCGCTCCAGCGATCACATCCGCCTGCTGCAAATTGTTGGGGGTCAGTGTGTATCCCCGTTCCGCGAAACGGCGTTCCAGGGCGGCGACGAGTTCGGGATCGCGCTTGAGCGGCAGGCCTAATGCATCCGCAACGGCTTCCCGCGTCAGGTCGTCCTCGGTAGGTCCAAGGCCGCCCATGAAAATCACAACGTCCGCGCGTGCGATTGCATTGGTTGCGGCCCACGTCAGCCTTTCGCGACTGTCGCCGACTATGGTCTTAAAAATGACCTCCACGCCGAGCTGATTCAGTTGTTCGGTGAGGTAAAGCGAATTCGTATCCTGGCGGAAAGGCGTGAGTAGTTCCGAGCCAATCGCAATGATCTCTGCGTTCACAAGAGCAGTCTAAATGATTCGCCTGCGCGACAGCCTATCCACGTGGAAGCGATTCTAGCCCTCGGTCAACAAGGACATGCCTGCGATATCCCATGCCAGATGATAGACGGCACCGGTCGTGGCCAGAATGGCGGAGCGCCCGGGTGCGAACGCAAGACCCACTAGTCCAGGGCCCGCTACTTCAAGCGAAGCCTTTGCATCCGGCGTGATCTTCACAATGCCACGCTGGCCCGCGAGCGAGGCCGCGACGTAAAGATTCCCTTCTGCATCGAGTGCCAAACCTTGCGGGCGGCCGAGGCCACGATAGAACGTGCTGACCTTACCTTGCGGATCGATCTTATAGACGGCGTCAAAACTTGAAGTGGTGGGGCCCGTAACAAAAAGATCTGCCTGTGCCCCGACGGCCAGGTGATACGCCGAAACACTCGGCTCGATGGTGGCGAAAACAAAAATCTGGCGGTCGGGCGCGATTTTGAAAATCGTGCCGCTGCGGTCGCCCACAAAAAGATTGCCCAGGCGATCAAAAGCAATCCCTGTAGCCACGCCCATACTCTCGGCGTAGGTAGATAGCGTCCCATTCGGCGCGACGCGGTACACCGTGCCCTCATAACGCGATGAAACGAACATTTGCCCACTGCGATCAAAAGCAATCCCAGTCGGATTCATCATGTCCGCAACAAAAGGCTTGACGTTATAGTTCGTGTCAATTTTGTAGATCGCCACTGGCACCTTTTGCCCGCGCGAGCCGGAAAACGTCACATAGATATTGCCTTCTGCATCGAGCGCCGGGTTTGCCACCGGATGCAGGTTGTCAGCGATGGGCACAGCGATCTTCACTCCCTGCGGATTGCTGCGATGGCCGTTGGTGGAAACGACAATCGAGCCAGAAGCAGCGCCTGGCGGCACTTTCACAACTACCAAGTCGTCAGAGCTGATCACCACGGATCCGTCCAGGTCTTCAAACTGGACGCGTGGCCGCCGAAATTCCTGGGGTCGCAGCGAGCTGCCTAGGATCCGCAACTCACCCCCCGGCAGAGCCGCACGGGGTTGTATACCCTCAATATGGGGATTGCCGTTGACGTTCTTTTTTCCCAACAAGGGAAGCGACATGAGCTATAACTCGTTAGCCTTCGACCACGAAACGCCACCTAAACTAGAGGCCCGGAACGAGATGGAAATGTAGCATGACCTGCATCACAATCAGGACGTACAGCCCCGCTCCCAAATCGTCGACCACGATTCCCGTTCCTTCCGGCAATTTCTCCAGAAGGCGAATCGGCGGCGGTTTTACGATGTCGAATCCTCTAAAAAGTATAAAGCCCAACAAGAGAGATTGCCACGCGACGGGAGCCCAGGCCAAGGCTATTAACTGCCCGGCAACTTCATCAATGACGACAAACTGTGGGTCTTTAATGGAGGTGGCGCGTACTATGGCGGTTGCCGCCGGAATTCCTGCCGCGACAACTACAGCTACCAGCAGCCATATTGCAAGCGGTTGGAATTTCACCGCAATCCAACGAGAGAGCAGCCACCACAACAGTACGGCGGCAGCCGATCCCCAAGTGCCAGGACCGGGCCGCATCTTCCCCGCTCCGAAAAACGTCCCCCCGACGATCGCCCAGCGCGGGGCTTGGATCTTCGCGCTCATACTTCGTCTTCCGTCTGTGAGACATCCTCGCTGGTATCCGTCACCGGCGACGCGATCCGATACGCCCCACTTGCCCACTTACCTAAATCGATCAGTCGGCAACGCTCGCTGCAAAAAGGAAAGTCCTCGGCGCCACTCGCGACTTCAGCTTTGCAGGTAGGGCATGTCAAGTGGGCTGGCTGTTTGCGAGGCATAGCTTTTGAAATCTCTACTCGATAATGCG
>Ga0181522_10000950_pt1 | contig 18898 bp, 19 predicted proteins | sample PEATcosm2014_Bin_27_FD_121103 | JGI IMG/M metagenome (GOLD analysis project Ga0181522, IMG submission 121103) | Peatland microbial communities from MTU Mesocosm Facility, Houghton, MI, USA - PEATcosm2014_Bin05_10_metaG | ecosystem: Environmental > Terrestrial > Soil > Wetlands > Peat | place... | reverse complement strand
CCAAGTTTATCGACGATGCGATAGTGCGAGATGGTCTGGCCGATCACGGACTGAATCTTAGGACCGTAGATAGGCCAAGTCAACGAAGGCGAGCAGCTTAGAGGAATTTAGACGGATGGTGGTGATCAACGTCCATAGCACTCAAAATCCGTCCATAGTTGCCGCATGAGGCGGCACCGTCACATCGGAATTCCCACTGAAATCCTGATTGCAACAATTACGGGTGCCAGCTAGAGTAATCTTCAAGGTCGGCTGCTCATTGCAGCGATATGTGTAGACAATATTGCACGCTCGATCTCACCGCTCTCGTACCGTACACCGAACTGCAAAAGCAACGAACCTCTGTTGCTTACGACCGCTGGTCCCATGTCTGGGATTTGGCTCGCTACACTAACTACTCCATCTACCGGACTGCCCTCGCCAGCCTCGACGGGCGACACCAGCGTATCGTTGATGTTGGATGCGGCACCGGCCTGATGAGCGCGAGACTCGCCGCCGCTGGCCGTCAGGTAGTGGGTGTTGATTTGTCAACCTCGATGATCGCACAGGCGCGAGTCCGAACTAACGCCCGCCTTGATTTTCTGCACGCTGATGCCGAGAACCTTCCGTTGGAAGACGCCGGTTTCGACGCCGTCGTGAACTTAATCTCTTTCCACCACTACCCCAATCCGGATAAGGCGATTGCCGAGTTCCGGCGCGTTCTTCGCCCCGGGGGACGACTTGTCCTCATCGGCTTCGACCTCGACTCGTACTTTATTCAACTGGCGCAGCGGGTCAACCGGTGGACAAGAAACATCGCGGGCGATGCCTGGCAGAAACACGGAGAAGAAGTAGCGACCCTCGTTCGCAATTCAGGGTTCGCTTCGGTCGAACTCAGACCAGTGCGCTACTGGTTCAAGACTTTTCTAATCGTCGCCGACACGGCGGTCGAACTATAGAAACCGGGCTCACGCCCTGCGGTCTTGAGGCAAAGTTCACCCGTCGTAACATCGCTTTTTGACCGGGACCGTGTCGGCCAATGTCAATCGACGCTATCAGCCTGTTTTCGACAATCACGCCTCAAGCCACCGCGAGTTCAAGATTTGCTCCCACCATCTTTGTGGCAGAGTATTCGATATGCAGGACGCGTCTGAGCGCTTCCGACTGAGATTTGGATGAGGCGTGAACAAGTAGCGGCCTCATTGCCAGCACTCCACCTTGTCGAACCAGGCAGTCGGTCGGTGCTACCTGTTCGGCGAGATCGTGAATATCATCATCGCTCAATACGCCCTTTGTATGAGTCCCGCGCAGGACTCTCAAAGGTCCACTCCCGGCGGTGGAGTCGTCAAGGTGGATGCGAAGTGCCAGCACTCGGCAGAGGACGGCCGCTGGAGCGTGCGCATACACTACGCCGTCTTTTACTGACCACGGTCCCCAACTCGGAGTGTCGCACTGCTCCCGCAAAGGCAAGGCCGTATCTTGATGCCACACTACGAGCCAGTTAGCGTGTGGTGACTTGTCAAATAGTGTTGCGCGAAACGGTACCGCATCAGCGCCCAGAATCTCTTGCGCTACGTCTAGTAATCGCGGCTCTTGGGCCAAAGAAGCAACCGCGGGGTGTCTCAGTGCGTGGCGAACCCCTGCTTTGCTCCGCCGCAATGACGACCGATCGAGGTCATCAATCAGCCGCTGTGCTTCGGGTCGCGAGAGCAATTCGGGAAGAATCACAAATCCGTGTTGTTCCACCTCGCTTAGCGCGCTCATGGATGGCCCCTTTAGAACTGTTCAATGAACGGCACGCTTCGATTCTAAAGCACGGAGGGGAAGGGAGTAGTCCTCAATGAGGCCGCGCCGGTCGGAATGTCGGCGAAACATCCCCATTGCACGTATCGTTTTTATCCGGGAAATTGTCAACGATCAAAAATCGCCTGTGCAAAAAACGCCTGCTTGCAACAGTTATCCTTCAACTCATGAAAACCGTGGGCTTTCTTCAGGTGTTTCCATTCTTCTCGTGCCTCCTAGTTGCACAGCAACAACCAGCACGGGATGCGAGGAGAAACCGATAAGCCGGCGTCCAATGGATGATTGTGCCGCCTTCGAACACAAGCAAGCGGACGCGCATCTGAACAAGGTCTATCGCAAAGCGGTCCAGGACATGACCGACATGCTAAGTAGCTTATTTTGCAATTATATGTACAAATAAAGATTTATCTTGACATATCAAGATTGAGAGATAAGATAGGAGTCGAACAGGGAGATGGCAAACCATGCCTGCCCAGAGGACCAAAAAGTTCACTCCCGAGATCGACGCCCAGCTCTACGATGAGTTCGTTGCGGTTGCGGAGCAGAATGGGCAAACGAAGCGGTATGTTCTCGAACAGGCTCTCCGGTTCTACCTGCACAACGTGGTTCCGTCCCAACATCTGGTCCGCCCCGAGGTGATGGATGCCTTCGAGCAGTCGGTTGCTCGCAATCGTGATCTGTTGGAGCGTCTCGCCAAGTAAATGGCGGATTATCTTACGGTAGCGGAAGTCTATCGGATGCAGCATCGATTGATCGAGATGTTCGGCGGTCTCCATGGTGTCCGCGACAAGGGCGCTGTTGAGGCCGCCGTTTTTCGTCCGCAAGCCGGCTACTACAACTCCATCGAAGAAGAAGCGGCTGCGCTGATGGAGTCGCTCGGCAACAACCACGGCTTCCTCGACGGCAATAAACGCATCGCTTTCACCGCCACAGATGTCTTCCTGCGACGTAATGGCTTTTACATTGAGGTCGAAGGCCTCGACGGACACGCGTTCATCTACGGCTCGATGGACCGGCACGAATTCCGCTTTGCGCGAATCCTCGACTGGATCCGTCAGCACATCAAACCCCTTGTATAATTTGTCCTCTTTTCTTCCTTATTTTTATTCGAATTCTAAAGCGCTTATCGGAGTTGTCAGTGCGGCTGTTGGGCACATATCAAGACAATGGGCACTTGCTCGCAACCATGAACTTTTTTCTTGACACGAGAATTGCGTAACTGTAAGGTTACACATAATGCGGAACCGTTCGGTTACACAGTCCTCCGAAGCCACCTTCCGGGCTCTCGCCGATCCGCCACGTTGGTAGCGTTTCGCTGTCACGCCGCTCCGGTCATTTTCAATCTTTGGAGCGCATCATGCGCGGGCTCGATCCGGTCCAACGCTTGAATGCGCGCGACAAGGCGGCGGGATCGGAGAACCCCAGGAGGTAGGCCGTCTCGTTCACCGAAGCCTTGTTTTCGCTCAGGTAGTGGAGCGCCATCGTGTGGCGCAATTCATCTAACACCTTCTCGAAGGTCACGCCCTCCGCCTTGAGCCTGCGAAATAGAGTCTGGCGGCTGAGCCCAAGCTTCCTGGCGATCATGTCGATCCTCGCATCGCCGGTTTGCAAGACCGGTAGCAACAGGCTCTCGACGCGGCCTCTGGTAGATTTCGACCTGTCCAATCTCTTGAGCAACTCCTCCGCATGCGCGCTCAGGATGCCAGAAGCGTAGCGCGAGGAGGGCGGCGTTTTGTAGGTCAGGAACGCGCCGTCAATGAGCAGCGCGTTTTTGTTGCTTTTAAAAATCACGGGCACCTGAAAGATGCGATCGTACTCCGCGCGATATTCCGGCTCTGGGTGCGTAACATGGACCGCTTTCACAAAGTGTGATTGCCTGAAGTATCGGCGCGCTCCGCAGACCATGCGGGCAAAGGAGGATTCGGTGACTTCAGGAAAATCGTTGGCGTTCGGGCGAGTATCAATCATCCAGACCCGCCTGCCGCTGCGCTTGAGCTGATAGCGATCAGTGGTTTCCGCGCCATCGAGCTCGATGGCCAGACCAGCATAACGATTCATCATCGCGATGCCCTCGGCCATGGTCTCGCAGGCGCCGCCAAGCGGGCCAACGATGGACATCTCGGCCACATCGAACGCCTCGCCGAAGTGCAGGGCAAGCGCGGGGTCGTTGCACAACTCTTTGCCAGCTCTCATGAGCGCAATGTAACTTGCGAACCGGATACGATGGTCCTGGTTCTCTAAATCGGCCGGATCAATGCCAGACCGTTCGGCCAACACTGCGGGGCTGGCCCCTTTCGACACAGCCATTTCCATCAATCCTCGCGCAAAGCCTGCCCCGATTGTGGACTCACGCATCGCCTTGGCGCCTCCTGCAACCAGGGATCATGTTTTTGATGCGCGGCGTCATGTTCATTGGTTTGGGTTGTAGCTATGCTAGGCCCTGAATGCAACAAAGCCAAGAGCGATCCATGGCGTTTGGCGGATGCAACTCTGGCTGGAGAAAAAAGCATGAGCATGAGGTGTAATGATGGAAGGACTGCAGAAACGTCACAGCGTCCCATGGCCAGGATCACCGGGGTAGTTTATTTGCTCTACTTTCTCACGGCTGTATCCGCCGAATTGTTCGTTCGCGGGATTATTGTATCTGGCGACCCTGCGGCAACAGTAACCAACATCATGGCGCACGAGCGATTGTTTCGGTTGAGTACAGCGGTCGGTCTCATGGGCACCGCGTTATACGTCGCTGTAACGGTTCTCTTCTATGGCTTGTTTAAACCTGGGAACAAGACCGTCGCCCTGCTCGCAGCGTTCTTCAGCCTGGTGGGATGCGCGATCCAGGCTTGCGGCATCCTCTTTCGAGTCGCCCCATTCGTCATCCTGGAAGGAAGTCCGTACCTCAGCGCATTTAGGCTCGACCAGTTGCAGGCCATGGCAATGATGTCTATCAAGTTGAACGTTCAGGCCGCCTACGTCTACCTGGTATTTTTCGGGATGTTTAACTCCCTGATCGGCTACCTCATTTTCAAGTCGACCTTCCTTCCTCGAGTTCTGGGCGTGCTGATGGCGCTTTCCGGATTGGGCTGGCTGACGGTTCTATCACCGTCGCTCGCAAAGTATCTGCTCACCTACATTGAGGTTGTCGGTATCATCGCCGAAGCATCACTGATGCTATGGCTGCTTGTGAAGGGCGTGAACGTTCAGCAATGGAAGGAACAGGCAAGGACAGGTGAGACAATCGAGGGCTAACTCGACGGTTTGCCGAGGTCGTGGTTCGAGTTCCGTCGTCCCCGCCATATTTCATTGGTCCGGCCCGGGGGCATGGGTAACACAATGTACCGGTCAGAGGGGTGACACTTTTGGGCCGAACGGGTTTTCGAGCACTTCGCGCGCGCGCGTCTCCAGATCGAAGTATCCCAATTCATAATCCATTGCCAGAAGCTCTTCATTGCTCGATGACTGACTCGGCCTGCTCTCACCAAGCGAGACAAACTTCCGCATAGCGCCAGGTCCTTTGTGTTGACCTACACGGGTTCCACTGGTATCAGGTTGTCGGTTTGTACTTTTCTGCGAGCTGCCAGCAGGCCAAGCCCAGCGATATAGACGTAGCAAAGGGCGGGAAGCAGGAAGGCCGGTTGCAAGCCAATGTGGTCTGCAAGCTTTCCAGTGCTGAGCGGAATAACGGCTCCGCCAACAATAGCTGCGATCATCAGGCTGGAACCCTTGCTGGTGAGCGGGCCAAGCCCCTGAATGCCTAAGGTGAAGATTGACGGGAACATGATGGAGTTGCAGATGCCGACGGCGAGCAAAGCGGACATGGCCAAATGACCATGTCCCAGAACGGTCAGGATCACCAGGCAGAAGGCTGTGATCGCAGCGAGAGAAAGCAAGCGCCCCGTGCGAACGCGCCGCAGAACGGCCGAACCTATGAAGCGACCGATCATTGCTCCGCCCCAGTAAACCGTCAGAAAATCCGCTGCTTTTGCCTCTCGTAAGCCGGCAATCGCAGGCAGTCCCATGAAGCTGACGAGCAGGCTGCCGATAGCAACCTCCGCACCGACGTACGTGAAGATGCCCAGAGCGCCGGCGAGCAGCCATGGATGGTTCCAGACGCTCTCAGAAGACTTGGACAGATTTGCGAACTCGCCAGGACGCAGGTTCCGCGTCACTCTGACCGTAGCCTGCTGGGGCTTAAGCTTGACCAGACTGAGCGCAGAGGCCAAACAAAAGAGCACGAGCGCCATGCCGAGATACGGTAGGCGCACGGAGGAAGCCTCTGTGGTGCGATATGCCTGACGCGCTACTTCGGCCATACTTTGCAGCCGTTGCGGTGAAATCGGTCTGGCACCCCGCAAGATGAGCAACGAACCGAAAAAGGGTGCGATAAACGTTCCCACGGAATTGAACGCCTGCGCAAGATTGAGTCGACTCGAGGCTGTCGCCGGGGGACCAATGATGGTGACGTATGGATTTGCGGCGACCTGGACCGTGGTCATGCCCGCCGCAAGAATGATCAAGGCCGTCAGAAAGATGGGAAAAGCAGCGTAGTTCGCAGCCGGTAGAAATCCAATGGCTCCCGCTGACATCACGAGCAAGCCGATGACCATAGCACGCTTGTAGCCGAGCCAGTCGACCACTTTGCCCCCGGGATAACTGAAGACAAAGTAGGACGAGAAGAAGGCAAACTGTACCAGCATGGCTTCGGCATAAGTCAACTCGAAGATGCTCTTCAGGTGCGGAATGATGACGTCGTTGAGGCAGGTAATGAAACCAACCATGAAGAACAACGCCGTAGCCACGGTCATGGCGCGGCGGTCCGTTTTGATCGGCGATTCGACTGCGAAGCCCGGTGTGCGCGTGCTGCTCGGGGCAGGTCCCAATGTCTCTCACTCCGTCAGTGAACGGCTGCCCCGACGACATTCAGGCCAGCCGTTTCACTCGGCTCGGGTTAACTAGGCCAACGCAGATGTCAGATTACGCTGTTCACGGTCGGCTTTCTGAGTGAGACCGAGTTGCGATCTGCCGAGGGGTGTAAGGTCCGCCTCGGTGCCGCGACCTTTGAAGTCCACCTCAAAATCGTCAGGCGCGAAGTCAGGCGGAGTCCTGCCGGAGAGGAAGGCGGGAGCCTGCCTTGCCAGGTACGCAGTGTTCTTGGCACAGCCGGGTATTGATGCGATGTACATAACACTGCTGTAGCCACTTCCTTGATGTTCGTTCTCAACCGCGTGCACCACATCGGAGTGCCAGAAGACTGTATCTCCCGGCTCCATCAGCGGGATTGATGACAAAGCTTCCAGCAGGAGACTGTGGTACTGCGGGTTTACGGAAAGCGCACGGCCCGGCGCTGCTCCGCAGAGTTCATCTTCAGGCACGTCATCCTGCAGGGCGCGGAGTAATACGTACATCATCGCGTTGGCGATCGGTATCAGCTGCAGTGTACCGTCGCCTTTGCCCTGGCGAGTCAAGGCCGTCCAACCCTGGAAAGTACGGAACATGGAGCACACCGCCGGAGAAGCAACTTCGCGAACATCGGGGCGGTGCGCTGCGTCGAAGGCGTCGTAATCGCGCCAATTTCCCGAGAAGACGTGACGGTAGACTTTTCGGAATTGGGCATCGAGCCAACGTTCCACTGAGCCCCCGTCCACGTGGGGCGAAAGACCGAGCGAAGCAGACCCTGGCGGACGGCGACGGATGCGATCCGCGTACGCAGGAGTCTCGTCAGGATTGAAGTGCCGCTGGCCTTCGCTCTCAGACCGCCAGAGCCTATTAAGGAAGACGCGTACCCGCGTCAACGACTCCGCCTGCCGAGCTTGTATCTGCGGACGCGACCAGTAGATGCCGTAGATTTGCGGCTTCGCTGAAGCCAGCGTTCCGAAGTATTTGTCTTCGGCAGCGTTTGCGAGCTTCGCGTCCAGACCGTTCTCATTGACGTAGGCGGCGATCTCTTTGTCCCAGGCGTCGGCCTGGGCCGGGGCAAACGTCCTGCGGACAACGCAGGCACCGCGATCTTTAATCTTTGCGATCAGTGCAGCCGGCACTGCTTCGACTTCAACATCGGAGTAGTGCACGACCGGAATAACCTCCTGCCCAGCCTCGCGCTCCCTCACAATGGTATTGACTCGCTGGCGCATCTCCGCCTCAACTTGACGGAAAATTTCAGCGTGATCAGGCAGGGCCTCGCGCAAAGCCTTCTTCGAACTGCGAATTTCTTCCGGCAAATTCTCGATTACAAGCGCCATGATTTCCGCTCCTTATTTCGATCAAGAAGGGTGAAAGCACACCGGTCACGCCTTCCCTTGTTGATGCGATTCCCGCCGTCGAATCGCAGGATAAGTCTAGGAATTGCGCGAACTCTTGAGTGATGCAGATAGGCCGACTAATGATACTATTCGGACAGAACGCATCGCTTAGATGTCTGAATCGGTGCCTGCATGAAGCCCCAATTCGAGCGTGTCACGTTCCCGAACGGCTGCTCGCTCCGCGTTTATAACCGCCGCGTGGCCGAAATTCCCTTCGAATGGCACCACCATCCCGAGTACGAACTCACGTTGACGCTGAACAGCCGCGGTTGGCGTTTCATCGGCGATCACATCGGGCAATATCAGGCGCCTGATCTGGTCCTGGTGCCGCCCGACATGCCTCACACCTGGGCTTCCACGGATACGTTCGAACCAGGAGAACCACACACTGCGATCGTGATCTGGTTTTCGAGGAAGTGGGCACTGCAGCTTGCAGAGCTGTGTCCGGAATATTCGGTCGTGCGCAGGCTGCTGCAAAGTGCTTCGACAGGCCTGGCATTCACGCCAGAGATAGCCACGCGCATGGCAGGGCGAATTCCTCACCTCCTGTCAGAAGTTCCGCAGATGCGTCTGCATGCCGCTCTCGATCTTCTCGTATGCATTGCGGGGGAGCGAGCAACCAACCTTTCCAAAAACGCAATGACAGTTCCTACTTCGATTGATAGTGAACCAACTCAACTGACACGCATGTTGAATCATCTTCACAAACGATTTCAGGAGCCTGTTCCCATCCATACCCTGTGCAGGGTCGGGAATATCTCTGAGCGCTCCCTGCACCGTCTGTTTGTCAAGCACACCGGCGCAAGTGTAAGTGAGTACCTCTCGAAGCTTCGCATCGGACGCGCTTGTATGCGCCTCGCGGAAACCGATCTTCCGGTAAGCATGATTGCCTTTGAAGTCGGTCTCCCGAATTTGGCCAACTTTAATCGCCAGTTTCGCCGTGTGCGCGGCATGACTCCGTCGGCCTATCGCAGATTTTTCAGGCAGCGTGGCGGCCTACACGAGATTCCGAGTGCAGAAGGACTGCTCACTCGCCCCTATTCGCTCGATCGTCGACAGAAACGCGAAGAGTTGTCCGGCACGCTGAATCGAGGATAAGGATTGGGACCCAACTCGGTTCCAACCCGTCAGACCGAGAAGCAGTTTCGGCGTCTGGGATCCGATCTTGCGTTACCATCCCCCCGGCAGGTATCCGACCGTCTTGTCTGAATAGCAGCTTTTGTGAGCTTTCGGTACAACTTCGGTACAACTTAACTTCGGTGCCGCATCCGTACAACCGAGCGAGAGATTCCCTGGCCCAGGGCCAAGGGGTCATTCTGACGGCTGTGAAGCTTGATGATTGACAGTCAGAGACTCCGGAAAGAAAAAAGTGATGAGCGCAAACGATACCGCTGAAGCCAACCAAGGCTGCTTGTAAAGTTGACCGTTCATCGCAGCTCCACAGGACTGCAGAGCTCCCCCAGAATGATGAATGGGATGATCCAGCTGGCATTCATTCCTTTATCCTCCCGCGCGCTACGTTTGTTAGTCCGAGACTAGAGAGTCCGAAAACAGATTTGCATCAGGATCGCTCCGCCCAGTGACGCAAATAGAGCGACCGGCATCGCCACCACTCCAACCTTGAAAAAATCCCAGGAACTCACATCGAACTTTTCCTTACGCAGGGCGATCATCCACAAGATGGTCGCGAGCGATCCGGTGATGGAGAGATTCGGTCCGAGGTCGACACCGATGAGCACAGCGTCCGCGATCAGACCCTTTACGTGCGCCGCCTGCAGCGTGCTCCCGGCAATCAGGCCAAGCGGCAGATTGTTAACCAAATTGTTCGCCACACCAACGGCAAATCCCGTAATCAATATGCCCGTCGTCGGCCCCAGCGTTTGGACCCAGGTCAACCACTCCCGAGTCCGTTGCATTGCTCCGACGCTCTCCATCGCGTCCACCATTACGAAGAGTCCGGCTACGAGGGCAAGCGTTGCCCAGCTGATCTCGCGTGCGAGTCGTATTGGATTGCTTCGTGCCAGGATGGAGACGACTGCTGTAATTGCGAGAGCAGCGAGGCACGTGGGCAATCCCAAATCTTCGCCCAGGGAGGAGGCGGTTAAAAGGACGACCACCATGGCGGCCAGTCCGACGAGAACCAGCGTGCCCTCTCTTCTCAACGGCTTGGTTTCCACCTCGCCTTCAATGGCGGCGCAAAGTTCTTTTCGAAAAAGCCAGCGCATCACGATGAATGTCGTGGCGATTGAAAGAAGGGACGGAACTCCATACAACAACAGCCATCGCGCGAGCGGCGGCATCTGGTTGTGAAACACCACCAGGTTCGCTGGATTGGAAATTGGCAGCAGGAACGACGCCGCATTCGCGATAAAAGCGCAAACAAAGAGATAGGGCAAGGGCTGGACCTTGGCCCGGCGCACAGCCGTAAGGATGGCGGGGGTTAAAACCACCGCCGTCGCATCATTCGACATGAAGATGGTGACGATCGTGCCGACGGCGTAGACCAGCGCAAACAGTCTGGAACACGAACCCCGGGCACTCCGGACGGCGACCGACGAAAGCCAATCGAAGACCCCGTGTTCGCGTGCGAGTTCAGAGAGTAACATCATGCCGATGAGAAAAAAACAGACATCCAACGCTTTCGCGCCGGCTCGACCCGCGAGCTGCAACGGCACCAGATTCAGGACAAGCAATAAGAGAACGCCGCCCGCAATCCAGTAAACCTCGGGAATATTTCGGGGACGGATTAACATCAGCATGATGCTGATGCCGACGATGAGCGACACGAGAACGTGCGCAAGCACGGGCGAGATCATCTACCAGTTTCCCCCGCTTTTGTTCGACCGGAGCCGACGGAGCCATGAGGCGTTGGTTTGATTTCGGGACCGACCGTTGTTTTGACAGCGGCATCACGCAGGGTTTCAGGGATGGCGAACCACAGCACAGCGAAGGCGAGCAGGGCGATTCCCGCCAAGCCGAAAAAAGACGCTCGGTAGCCGCGATGCTGGATCAGTACGCCGCCGATCGCCGTACTCAGAGCCGCGCCGACGCCAACCATTGTCGCAAGCGATCCGGCTGCCACATTGAATCGCCCCGTACCCTGAGTTCTGTCTTTGACAACCAGGATCGAGACGATACCGAATATGGCATTCGCGACTCCGTCGAGCGTCTGAATCGCAATCAGCGCTCCGACAGCGTGCGTAAGAGTGTAAAGAACTCCGCGGATGGGAAGGACCCCGAAGCCGAGCAGCAGAAGCGGTTTTCTACCTTTCGCGGCAGCTCGTCTTCCAATCCAGGTCGCGGAGATCGCGATCACGAACTGCGTCACGATAATGCACGCGGACATAAACGGAGCGGCCGCCTTCAGATTGTCCTTCGATAGCATCTCGCCCAGTTCCGGCAACATCGCGGCATCCGCCAAATGAAAAAGAAAGGCCGTCGCCAAGAAATAAATAAGAATGCGGTCCTTCAGAAGAACAGACCATCCCTCCGCTGCAATCTTGCCTTGTTTTTGGATCCCACCGCGGGCCCGTGCATAATCGATCTGCCTGGCATCAATGAAACACAGAGAGATGGCTGCAGGAATGGCGAGCAATGCAGCGACTGCGAATATCGCGCGGTAGCCAAATTGGTAGCTGACATAAGCAACCAGCAGCGCGGTAAAGACATTCCCGGCGGCATTGAACGCCTGATTCTTTCCGAACTGTTTGTCAAATGCTGCGGCGCCAACAATTCCGAGGGTAATCGCCGCGACGGTGGGCCCGAGAAACGGTCCTGAACCGCCGATAAGAAACTGTGCGGAATACGCCCGCAACGGACTCAGATGGCCCATGAGGAGGAGCGCCCCGGCAACCAAGAAACCGAGATTGACCGCAAGCAAGGTTCGTTTGCCATGCACTGCATCGATGACAGCTCCCGCTGGAGTTTGCATTGCGACCCCGACGAGGCCGCCGAAAGTCAGCACATAACCAACACTGCCTGGATTCCATCCACTCGAAGCAAGGTAGGCAGCCAAGAAGGGACCGAGACCAGTCTGCACGTCGGCGAGAAAGAAATTCAGCCATTCGAGCGACCGCACACTCCGCTGTCTTCCTGGAGTTGTATGGCTCACCGAGTTTCTCCCGCCGTTTCTCAGCGCACGCCTTTCGCCCATTCTAACTGCTGGCATTGCAAAGAATTTCTGTAATGTTCTGTTCCCAAAGCGGGCACGCTCTGCTCGCTTTACGCCCGCGTACATATGGGAGCTTGGCAAAGGCCCGATCCGTTATTCCCGTCCGAAGCATCTACTCGATCCCTGGGGGAGAAGATCATGCAGTGACACTGCACTTCCCCGCCACGAGTCTGTCCTTGCAATTGCCAAGGCAGCGCACCGCCACACTCGGAAGGCATAGTATTTTTTATGGTTTGGTTTCTAACTTGACGCTACTGCGCCTCAGCCTCAGCGTATTCTTCGACGTACTTTTCGTCGCGACAGCACAAGCGCGCTCGAGTCGTCACTTCCCAGATGCCCGTTCTCGGGACTTATCCAACGGACGACCGATGTTTTCGGACGTCAGTCAGCTCCCGGAGGCAGAACCCCTCGGTTAGCGCGTTACTCCCAGCTCATCCCACCATTCCGGCGCGACTCTCGCCTTTGTTGATCATTCATATCAGCGGCGGGAGCGCGGGGCTTGTTGGCGGGACCATCGCGATGGTTGTGCGCAAGGGCGGGCGTTGGCATCGCGCAGCCGGACAAGTATTCGTGGGCGGCATGCTTTGCCTCGCGGGGCGAGCGAAGCGGTAATTGCCTGCATGCGGGCTGAAACGCCCAACATCAGCGCAGCTCTCTTAGCGATATATGGCGACGACGGCGTGGTTGACGGGTGTGAACTGACGATTGTAGAGGCTAGCACGGGAAATGAAACCGGGCCTAATTTTGCGAAATCCGGAAACGGACGAGACCGATCATGGCACCGGTCAAGACCAGCCACGCGGAATTCACGCGAGACCGAAGCAAAGCGATCAGCGATGCCACGGCTAAAAGAACCGTAAGCCAATCGACGAGGGATGCGCGCCCAAGCTCCCAAGTAACAGCAGCCATCAACGCGAGCGACGCAACATTCACGCCATCAAGGAAAGCCCCCGCAGGCTTGGACTTTCGAATACGCGGCAGTAACGGACCGCTTATTGCTACTAGTAGAAATGCGGGAAGGAAGATGCCCACGGTGGAAATGACGGCACCGCGAATTCCTCCCAGAATGAAGCCAATAAACGTAGCCGTTGTGAAAACAGGCCCAGGCGTCACTTGCCCCACGGCAACAGCATCGACAAGTTGCGCGTCCGTCAACCACCGTCGATGGGTGACCAGATCGGCTCGAAGGAAGGCCAAGAGAACATAACCGCTGCCAAATACCGTAGCCCCTAGCTTCAAGAAAACCAGAAATAGCGAAACCAGACTGAACGATGCTGTGGTCGCCAAGATGCCGCCTCCAACCGTCAGAAAAGGAAGCAGCGAGAAGGATCCACGCGAGGTTCGCAAAACAGACAGGCACGCAACTACCCCGGCCAGGAGGAGCAACAGCAGCGGATGCACACCGAGAACAGATAGTACGAGCGCAAGCACCGCCACCAAGGCAAGAAACGTTGTCTTTACCGCTGTTCGGCCAAGACTCCAGAGAGCCTGAAGAACAACCCCGATGACAACCGGCTTGATTCCATAGAGGATGCCTGCGGTCGCGGGGAGCCTGCCAAAGCAGACGTATAGCCATCCCACACCGCTAACCACCAATGCTGCAGGAAGAATAAAGCAGCTACCAGCGATCAGCAGACCTTTCCAACCTCCGCACAAGTAGCCGATATGAATAGCCAATTCGCTTGAACTCGGTCCAGGAATGAGATTGCTTGCGCCGAGCAGGTCAAGGAATTTCCCACGAGAGAGCCACTGTCGCTTGCGGACAAGCTCGTTTTCCATGATCGCGATGTGCGCTGCCGGCCCTCCGAAGGCTGTCGTGCCCAGCCGGAGAAAGAACAAAGCAAGCTCATTGAGCGGAACTCGCCTTTTTTCGAAAATGGATTCTGGGGATTCGAGGGCTGGCTGTTCAGTCATGGGTTGCGCCGCGTCTTTCTGCCAACCATTCGTCAAGAGACCACGCGCCAGCACCGATCAGCAGCATAAAGATGAGACCGAGCCACATGCTCACATCCGTGCGGGCTTCATGCAGCGCCCCCCCCAACCCGTTGTTAGCGAACGTGACGATTTTGGTCGAGTATAAGGCGACGGAGTTAGCAACGAGAAGCGGCCCGGTCGCCAGCCGCGTGATGCGACCGATCGCCAGCAGAGAGCCACAAACAGTCTTCACCACCCCAACAAACGGGGCCATGATCCGCGGCCAAGGAATGCCGATTTTCACAAAGCGTCCGACTCCGAGGGAGTCGGGGAACAAAAACTTCTGTATGCTTTCGGAAAGGAAAACCCAACCGACAAGAATACGTATGAGCAAGATCGCTTTCGCCGCGCGATCCGCCCAGGCTGCATCCGGGTTCACTCGCATCGATCTTTTTCTTCGCAATCCCCGAGCATCTCGAAGGGGAAACTCGACCCGATTCATACGCAGTCGAACCGGGTCATGAAGCCAAAGTCCACTTGCAATTGCTGATGGCAGCGGAACAACGTGAGTCCAAGTTGTCGCTGCCAAGCCTGGAGCGCGATAGGACGCGGTATGGTGCAACTTTTTCCAGAACCCGAGTGACTTTGTTGCGCTCGTGTACCAGGGCGTTTGGGATCATCTAAATTTAGAAGCCATATCTTCAGCTCTTGAGGAATGCCAGCAGGTCGGCGTTGATCTTCTCCGCCTGCGTAGTAGGCATGCCATGCGGAAAGTCCTTATACGTAATCAGCGTCCCATTCTTCAGCAGCTTTGCCGACTTCGGCCCCGCCGCCACATACGGTACGATCTGGTCGTCCTCGCTATGCATCACCAGCACCGGAATCGTGATCTTCTTCAGGTCCTGCGTAAAGTCCGTCTGCGAGAAAGCCACAATCCCGTCATAGTGCGCCTTGGCGCCGCCCATCATCCCCTGCCGCCACCAATTTGCAATGGTGGCCTCAACGGATTTCACCCCCGGCCGGTTAAATCCATAGAAAGGCCCCTCCGGCAGGTCGCGGTAGAATTTCGACCGATTCGCCGCAAGCTGCGCTTGCAGATCGTCAAACACTGACTTCGGCAGGCCCTCCGGATTGGCATCCGTCTTCAACATCAGCGGGGGAACCGCGCTAATAATCGCAGCCTTGTACACGTCCTGTTGCCCACGCCGGGCCAGATAGTGCACTACCTCTCCACCGCCGGTCGAGTGCCCAACATGGATCGCATCTTTCAAATCCAGATGCGCGGTAAGCGCCGCCAGGTCATCCGCGTAATGGTCCATATCGTGCCCATCGGCCACCTGCGTCGAGCGCCCGTGCCCACGTCGGTCATGCGCGATCACGCGATACCCCTTGCCGAGAAAGAACATCATCTGGTTATCCCAGTCATCCGCCGAAAGCGGCCAGCCATGGCTGAACACGATCGGCTGCCCCGAACCCCAGTCCTTGTAAAAGATCTCAACGCCGTTGGTGGTAATAGTAGGCATACGGACTCCTTTGACAATTGGATTAACGCCCGCCAATTAGATCACACTCGCTTGCTCAGAGAGAAGAAGCCCCTAAGGCAAGGATAGAGAATTCTCAACGGCCGCCCGCAAGCGGCAGGACATGCGCGACAAGTTCCCTGAGAAACTGATCCGAGTTCATAAACACCGCAAAATGACCGCCATCGAACGGCACAAACTCTCTGTGCGGAGCTTTTATTGCACCGAGATATTGCCTTGCGAGTGCGGCAGGAGTCGTAAGGTCCTTGTTTCCCTGGAATAAAAACATGGGCGCTGCGAACCCAAGCCCAAGATCCTTCGGCGAAGCGGACCTTGCCTGTGGGTCGAGACGGTCGCCGCTCAGAATCTGCCCGTCGATAGAATCGTTCACGTCTCCCACGAAATTACCGGGAGCGACCAAAGCAAGTCCAAAGGTCCCTGGGAGGAATCGATCAGCGCCAACCGCATTCCCAGCCATACCTTCAAAACACTTTGCCTGGATAAGTACGGAAAGAAGTGGCCGCCTCTAAACATCTTTAAACCGTGGACTCCTGCCCATGGTTGGTCATTTTGCTCGCATGCCTTGGTGTGACGAATCGCGTCCAATTAGGAGTCAACTGCTATGTCACGAGTGGTTCGATTTTACGAAACCCGCCGCCCGGAGGTCTTGCGGGTCGAAGATGCGATCCAGCAGCCGGATCCCGGCGAGGTTCTTTTGCAAGTGCAAGCAATCGGCCTGAATCGCGCCGATTGTATGTTTATGCACGGCAAGTTTTTCGAAGGAACCAGGCTTCCAGGGCGCTCGGGCTATGAAGCCGTAGGCGTCGTAAAAGAAGTTGGACCGCAGGTGGATTCCTGCTGGCGGGGGAAAAGGACATCCGCGCGCGCCGAAGACCGGATATACTTACCCGCGCCAACCAAAAAACAACAGGCAGATTCGATTCGACCTCATTGATCATATGTCGAAAGCGTCACTTAAATTGTATAGACGGAAAGGTTCAGCAATCATATTTCGCCGGGCAATCGTCATACTTGTTTGCCTGTCGCCTTTTGCGGCCGGCGGCGAGACGCCGGCGCATGGCGAAGGCGTCGCCGTCGGAGCACAATACGATTCGACGCATGTCTACGTGAGTCCTCACGATCTCGATGACTTCGTCGCCAGCTTTATCGCCACATTCGGCGGTCAGGCATCCAAGCGAACTGTGACGAACGTTCTGCCGGTACCAAGCGGCACGGAATTCCAATTCATATGGACTCCAGTAGGCACATTGTCAGTTTTCGCCTACCAGACACCGATCCCATTTCCTTTCGGCCAGGAGCGTACCGGATATCTTGTTGCCGATATGGACCGGGCGATCCGCGACGCTCGTTCTGCAGGCGCGGAGGTAATTGTTGAGCCATTCAAGGATCCCATCGGCATCGATTCTGTGATTCGGTGGCCCGGAGGCGTGAACATGCAGCTCTATTGGCATACCACTCCGCCAAAATACACGCCCCTCGCAACCATTCCCGACAATCGAGTCTACGTGTCGCGCGATCAGGCCGATAATTTCGTCAACGATTTTGTAATGTTCGCTCGTGGCAAAGTAGTCTCCGATGAAAAACATGCCGAAGCCGGGGAAATCGGACGCCCAGGCGAATTTTATCGTCGGATACGCGTAACTTCGTTGTTTGGCAAGATGTTGGTCATGGTGACAGATGGTCAGCTTCCCTATCCCTTCGGCCGCGAAGTGACTGGATATGAAGTGGTTGATCTCGGCAGCACACTGACAAAGGCAAGAGCGGCTGGAGCGAAGCTTTTGTTCGGCCCGTACACATCGAGCGGTCGTTCCAGTGCGGTCGTAGAGTTTCCCGGCGGATATATTGCCGAATTTCACGGGCCGAAAGCTGATGGCGACGGTATGCAGAAATGACGCTGCGACACCGCGCTAAGCACCTCAAGTCGATGTCCCATGCGCCTCGCAAGAATTCCACTCCAGACGGAAATCGCGCGATTGCTGCACTCGCCGTTCGGGCAGATGGAATAGCCCCCAGATTGTGCCGGGCAGGAACACGTTTTTGCTTGGCTCTTGCCCCACCGGCAGAGCAAGCCTTACGCCGACGATCGCTTCAGCTGGGCATGAGCACCCAAGGATGTTACGGGGTGCACATTAAGACTGGCTGAAAACCTGTGAGGAGCGCCATATCAAATCGATTGCAACGAGTTTCTGGAACTGGGTGCCTTCGGTAACCCATGTTTTAACAGGGGTTTTCAAAACAACCGGCGCTGCGGACTCTGGAATTTCGAGGAGTCTGGCTTGCGTCACATTGCCGTATCCATTGCGGGGTCGATCGGATCGCTCCCGCACTCCTTATTTTTATCCTGTCAAAGTACCGAGCAGTCGCTCGATACAGCGCCGACTCACGAGAGTATTCAGCCAGTCTTAATGTGCGCGCGGTAACATCCTTGGGAACTTTCACGCTCCGGACTCGGGGATTGCGATGGGAGAAAAACGATGGTGCTTCAAATATTCCCGATGGGGCGCTGCCCTTGCACTAACGTTCCTGCTTACCGTCGCAGCCCACGCGCAGGGCGGTCCGCCGTTTCGGACCGACGACCCCGAAACTCCCGGCAACCGTCACTGGGAGATCAACTTTGGATGGATCGGCGACCGCAACCCCGCGACTGGAGCGTATCAAGTGCCGGACTTCGACATCAACTATGGATTGGGCGACCGGATTCAGTTGAAATACGAAATTCCGATTGCCATCGAAGAGACTCGCCCTCAGCCCGCAACAGCAACCGCACCGGCCGTCCCGGGCCAGGTGATTGGGGGTCTGGGCGAAAGCCTGCTGGGGACTAAGTGGCGTTTCTATGAGCATCATCCGAACGATCCATGGGTGACGAATCGATTTGGAACAGGTCTGAAGGCTGCCTTCGGCCATCGCCCGGACAAAATTGAGCCTGCCGCTGCCTCGGGCGACACGCCGGGCGAAGAGGATTCTTCCGAATCGCTAGTTAATTTCAGCGTGTCAACCTACCCCCAGTTATTTCTCAACAACCCGACGCGCGCGGTCCAGCGCGGACTGGTGGCTTCCGGTCCTACGTTTTTTCTTCCGCTCGAAATCAACGGTCGGGTTGGGCCCATACGATTGCTGGGTGAGGTGGGTTACAACTTCGGAAACCACTCGGTGCCTCAGAGTTGGGGCCGGGGTTTTATGGTTGGGCACGAGTT
>Ga0181522_10000947_pt1 | contig 18922 bp, 16 predicted proteins | sample PEATcosm2014_Bin_27_FD_121103 | JGI IMG/M metagenome (GOLD analysis project Ga0181522, IMG submission 121103) | Peatland microbial communities from MTU Mesocosm Facility, Houghton, MI, USA - PEATcosm2014_Bin05_10_metaG | ecosystem: Environmental > Terrestrial > Soil > Wetlands > Peat | place... | reverse complement strand
CGCAGCTGCCCCAGCATCTGCTGCGCCAGATCGAATTCGGCAGGCCGCGAAAGGTGCGTAATGTCGCCGGTATGGATGATCAGCTCGGGCTGCTGCGGCATCGCGTTCACCAGCTCGATAGTCCGGCTCAGGGTGCCGTTGACATCCGGATTGGCATCCTTGTTGAAGCCGATGTGGGTATCGCTGATCTGGACGAAGAGCGGCCTCCCCAGGCTCGCGGCCTTGGGATCGCTGCCTGCCAGCGCCAGCTCGATGGGCGTCAGGACGCCACCGGCCAGCGTGAAAAGCGTGCCGGCGCCGCCATAGGCGAGGCATTTGAGCGCCTTGCGGCGGGATGCGAGCGATGGGGTGTCCGGCACGGGTCTCTCCTTGAAGGGGTGTTCGCGGAGAAGACCTCCGGCCCGGGCGTTTTATTCCCGGTGCCGGCTCGAGGGTCCTAGAAGGCGCTTTTGATGGTGCCTCCATCCACGCGCAGCGCTGCGCCCGTGGTGGCCGAGGCCAGCGGGCTTACCAGGTAGACAATCAGGGACGCGACTTCCTCGGGCGTGGCAAAGCGCTTGATCAGCGAAGTCGGGCGCACGGTCTTGAAGAACTCCGCCTGGAACGCTTCGAAGCTCTGGCCGCTGCTTTTCGATAGGGTATCGACGAACTGCGTGACGCCGCGCGATTTGGTGGGTCCGGGCAGCACGGCGTTGACGGTGATGCCGGTGCCCGCCACGGCCTCGGCCAGTCCCCGCGAGACCCCGAGCTGCGCCGTCTTGGTGACGCCGTAATGAATCATCTCTGCCGGGATCTGCACGCCGCTTTCGCTCGATATAAAGATGATGCGTCCCCAGTTGGCGCGCCGCATGGCCGGCAGGTAGAGCCGCGATAGCCGCACACCGCTGAGCACATTGACATCGAAGAAACGTCGCCAGTCCTCATCGCTGGTGTCCTCGAACGCGCTGGGTTCGAAGATGCCAAGATTGTTGATGAGGATCTGGACGTCCGGAAAACCCCGCGCCAGCCGTTCGGCCGTTGCCGCATCGCTCAGGTCGCCCGCAAATCCCCGTACCTGGCCGCGGCCGGTGGCGGGGATGGTGGCAATCGCCGCATCGACCGAGGACTGCTGGCGTCCGTTTACGATCACGTTTGCACCCTCGCGCGCCAGCGCCGTGACCGTTGCCAGTCCGATGCCGGCCGTGCTGCCGCTCACCAGCGCCAGCTTGCCCTTCAACTGCAGATCCATGGGGCCTCCTGTGCGTTATTTCGCCGCCAGCTCGAGCAGCGGAATCACCGCCGCCAGATTGGCACTCAGCGCTTGATCGAGGCCGTGACGCCGCACGATGTAGTGCGGGTTGTTGTAGGCCAGCCAGGTTTTGCCCGCCGCATCCTCGTAAGCCAGCGCCTTGATGGGCAGATCGAGGCCGGCGGTCGGCGCAGCGATCATGAGCGGCGTGCCCGCCTTGGGATTGCCGAACACGAGCAGTTGTTCCGGTCGCATCGTCAGCCCAGCGCGCGCGGCATCGCCACTGAAGTCGATGCGCGCGAAAATCAATATCCCGCGCTCCCGCGCCAGGGATTCCAGGCGGTCGATCGTTGCGGCCACGGATCGGCTGCAGGGAATGACGATGACGCCGCGTTGCGGATCCTCTTCAGGCATCCGGCACGTGTACCACACCGGCGGCCTGTTATCACGCGGTACAATCGGCCAGTGAACGCCCTGTATCGTGTCACCGTGCTGCTGGCCGCTCTGCTGGCAATGGGTGCCGCCGCACCACCGCCAGCAGTGCCCCCGGGGGACGCCGTGTCTCAGGATGACATCGCGCCGCGGGTGCGGGCGTTGCTCAGCGATGCGAACGGCATCTGGTCGCAGCAGTTCATATCGCTGGGAACTCAGTACCCGCCGCCCGACGTTACTTTTTTCAGGCAGACGATCCGCAAGGCCTGCGGCAGCGACAGCGTGCTGACGGGGACCTTTTACTGTCCGGATGAGCGCAGGATCTACGTCGATCAGGCCACGCGTGTGGCCGATGATCTTGCCGTCGCCTACCTGGTCGGGCACGAGGTAGGTCATCATGTGCAGAGCCTGCTGGGTACCACCGCGCTGGTGGCGCAGGCCCGCTCGCGCAGCTCGCCCAGCGTTTCCGCGCGCACCTGGATGGTCGCGGAGCTGCAGGCGGACTGCTATGCCGGCATCTGGCTGGGCTCGGCGCTCAAGCGTGGCGTAGTCCACTCTGGCCGCGCGCTCTCGGCGGTGCTGGATGCCGCCGCCGCCGCGAGCCAGGCGGCAAATGCTCACTTGCCTCCCGGCGTTCAGGCTCCCGACCCGGTGCTGACCTATGGTACGGCGCCGCAGCGTCTCGCCTGGCTGCAGCGTGGAATCGACGGCGGCAGCATCAATCAATGCGATACTTTCGGCGCCGAAGCGTCGGGCAAGCTGTAGCGAGGATGTCACCTTGGCGTTGTTCAATTTCGACGAGTCCCGTTTCGTAAGAATTCAGTCAGGCGCCGTGGCACTTGCAGGGCCTATTGATCAGGCCGTTGGCCAGCTGCTGGAAGGCGGCGCCCAGAACATATTCTTCGCCGGCACGGGTGGTGCGGGGATCCTGATGCAGCCGGCCTCGCAGCTATTGTCGACCCAATCGGCCATCGGCTGCTATTCAGTCATGCCGGCGGAGCTGGTGATGACCGGCCATCCGCAGCTGAGCTCCCATTCCATCGTGGTGATGCCGTCGCTCTCGGGCACGACGCGGGAGACATTGGCCGCGCTGGAATACTGCAAGCAGCGTGGCGCCCGGGTGCTGGCGCTGACCGGTCATGCCGACACGCCGCTGGCCCGCGCGGCCGATGTTTCGTTGGTCAACTTTGCCGAAGACGATACCTCGTGCGAATCATTTTACCTGCAGGCACTGTGTGTCGCCTTGTCCGTCATGCGCCATCGGAAGGAATTTGGCGGCTATGCCGCGGTTCTCGCCGAGCTGCTGCGATTGCCGCCGCTGCTGCTCGATGTCAAGCGCGCGTTCGAAGCGCGCGCGGAGCAGTTTGCTGGCGAGATCCAGTCCGAGCCCTATCACATGATCACGGGGGCCGGTTCCACCTGGCCAGAAGCTTTCTACTACGGCATGTGCATCCTCGAGGAGATGCAGTGGATCCGGATGCGCCCCGTGCATGCTTCGGATTTCTTTCACGGTGCCCTCGAGCTGCTCGACCAAGACGTCAGCCTGATCGTCTTCCAGGGAGAGGATGCGCTGCGGCCGCTGACTGAGCGTGTGGCGGCATTTGCCCGCGATCAAACGAGCAAACTGCACGTGTTCGACACCCGCACTTTCGATCTTCCCGGGATCAGCCGCGAGACCCGGGCCCTGATCTCGCCTGTGCTGCTGGCAACCGTGATGGAACGCGTGAGTGCGCACCTGGAAGCCAAGCGGCAGCATCCGCTGACGATGCGACGCTATTACAAGCGTGTGCCTTATTGATGCCTCAACATTGATGCCTCAGCGGACCGCGAAGATCTGATTCGGCTGCAGGAAGAACGGCGCCACGATGCCCGGGATGTTCGACAGTGGCAGGAGTTCTTCCGCCAGCTCGATACCGAGCACATCGATCATGAATGAGCGGCGCTTCTGGCAGCGGGCGTAGCACTCCGGATATTGGACCTTGAGGCTGGCGCGCAGCTTCGCATCGGCCAGCAGCACGCCTTCTTCCATTCGGGTCGAAAAATAGGTCGGAGAAGAGGGAATGACATCCACCTGCATGACCATCCCCGAGTGCATCGGCACATCCGAACCCGCGTAGATGGGCGAACTGATCCACTCTTCGAGGTGAATCAGATGCCCGGGATTGAGGAAGATGCGAAAGCGGTCGAACGGCAGCTTCTCGGCGATCAGTGCGGCGAGTTTTCCGCCGGGCGTGCCTAGCTTAAGCAGTCCGAACCACTCGGCGAGGGCCTGGAAATAAGGCCCGGCGAACGCATCGACATAGTCGTGTGCGGCGGGCACCAGGTCCCTGGCCGAGTTCGCTACCCACCCGGCGCGACAGTTATTGCTGCCCCAGTAGGCGATATTCGTGGCCAGCGGCGATCCGAGTCCGATGGTGGCGCCCACGGGACCCGAGAGACCCAGCGTCCGGTTGGCCTGCGTCACCATCGTCATGTGACAGGACAGCGGCTCGCCGTTATAGCCGCAGAGCGTGGCGAGTTCATTGTCGGTCATGCCCGGACGGAGGCCGAAGATCATCCGGCGCATGCCCTCGGCGGCCAGCACATTGGTGTATTCGAAATGCGCGATTTCCGACGGCGAGCAGCGGGTGCGCAGCCCGTGGCCCGGATGCATCATCAGGTCCGTGGCGTTGACCACTGACTCGCGGCCGGCGAGATCCCGCAGCGCATCCACCAGGTAGGCGGGACTATCGATGGTGTGAGCGCCATCGGGGAATTCCGAGTCCGCAAAGTATTTGGAACCGATGCAACCGACCCGGGATGCGGCAGTGATGCCTTCGCCGGCCAGGATGTCGCGCAGCTTGCGGCTGGAATCGCGCGGCTGGTTCAGCAGCGACAGCGGCTGGAAGCGCTCCGAGCGCAGTTTGCCCGCCGTGTAAAGCGGGCTGATCCCGAGATAAGCTTGGCATTCATTGCCGACCACGACCAGCGGCTTGCCACTGGCGGCGACGATCAGGATCGCCTCCTCGAAACGCGGATCAAAGTTGGTGAGCCAGGCAATGCTCGTGAAGTGTTCACGATCGGCGTAGACCACGACATGCGTGAGCCGCGCCGATGCCATGGCCGCGCGCAGTGCTGTCAGCCGCTGCTCGAGCTCGGCGCACTCGACGCCGGGCGGACGCGCGGCCCAGCCGAATTCGGGCCACTCGTGTTCAATCAGACAATGTTTCTTGGTAGCGGCGGTCATAAGAGGGTCCACGCACAGATGGAAGGTTGGCGTGCGGCACCTGCGCGTCGCAGCCGGGGCCGGTGGGGTGTCACGGAAGACACCCCACCGGGGAGTAGGCCGGAGATCCTTATCCGATCAGAATGACAGGTTGGCGGTCAAGCCAAGGGTCCGCGGTCGAAAGGTTGTGTAGCTGATCAGATCCGACCCGCCATTGGCCTGGTACTTACTCAGTGCCTGCGTGTTGTTGAATATATTGTTCAGGAACAGCGACAGGTCGAGCTTGCCCATCGTGTAACCCACGCGCGCGTTATACAGGTGGGTGGCCGGATCCGGCACTGCCAGCGGGTAGCCGTTGACCTCGGTGTTCTGCGTGATGAACGGCCCCGGGTTCTGGCTGGTGTAGAGCGCCACGGCCTGCGAGTGAAATTTATTGCCATTGCTCAGCGGCAGCTCGTAGTCGAGCGTCGCATTGACGTTCCAGGGCGCATTGACCTGGGGCAGGATGCCGACCTTGTCGCCTTCCCGGACAATGATGCTGGCGTCCGATTGCGCCTGGCCTGGAATGTAGCCGCTCTTGCTGTAGTAGGCGTTCACGTAGCCCACGTTCAGGTCGAACCGCAGTTCCTGGGTCAGCAATGCGTGCAGCTGCAGGTCGAAGCCGTTGCTGACGGCATTACCCGCGTTGGTTCCATAGGCGTACGGGCCGCAGGACTCGCTGATGTACTGCTGAATGTTGTTCCACTCATTGTGGAAAATCGCGGCATTCACCTGCACTCGACCATCCAGCAATGTGTTCTTCGTGCCCAGCTCCAGCGCATGCACGTAGTCGGGTGAATAGGTCAGAGGTACCTGGGGCTGACCAGCGCAGGGACCCGAGGTATTCGGAATTTCGCCGTTGCCGCCGCCTGGCCGATAACCTTCGCTGAACGCGATGTAAGCCAGATTGTTGTGATCGAACTGGTAGGACAGTCCCAGGCGCGGGGTCACCGGATTGTTCTTGGCATGGAACGGCGCATACGGTGGCGCGCCGGTGAGGTAGGAGATACTGGTGGTGTCGGCGCCGTCTACCGTCACATGCGCCACGCGCTCGCCGATCGTCAATGTCAGCGCGTGCGTCAGGTGAAAGTCGCCCTGCGCGAAGACGGCCGTCTGCACATCGGTGAACAGTTCGTGCTGGTCCTGGATGATGGCGCAGAACAGACCCGTGCAGGGAGGCGGGTGACCGAAGTACTGCGGATAGGCCGCCTCGTCGTAGTCGGTCTGAAAGTCGCGCTGCTGGCGGTGCTCATAGTAGAGACCGGCGACCCAACTGAAGAAGGTGTCCTTGGCGGTCGAGGCCAGGCGCACCTCGGCCGTGTAGGCATTCACACTCAGATTGGTGGGCGTGTAGGCCGTTTGCGTAGCCGAGGTCGGAAAGCCGGTGCCGAGCGGATTGCCGCAACCAAAGTTTCCGGAACCCGCCGGTGTCTGCAGTCCAGGGCAGACGAAGGCGCTTTCATCCAGTATCTCGGTCGCCTGACGACTCAGGTAGGAGACATTGGCGGTAGCGTCCGCGAACGGCAGGTGGTCTTCGGCCTTGATCGAGGGCAAGACCCATTTGTCCGTCCAGACCTCGGGCAGCAGCACGCCGTTATTGAACACGCCGTCTTCGGGATCGGAGAAGGCGCCGTAGAAGCGCTGCGCGTCATCCTGATGCACGCGCTGATAGTAGATCGCGGGCGTCACCAGGACGTCGCCGACCTTGAACGCCAGCGCGCCCTTGATCACCGTTTTGGTGTTGGTGTTGGCGTCTGGCGCGATCACGTTGCCGAAGTCGGCACCTGGCAGAGGATCGATGCGATTGACCCAACCGCCGTCCTGGCGATCCCAGACGCTCAGGCGGAAGCCGAGTTCATCCGGGATGACCGGGCCGCCGTACGCGACTCCTGCCTCGTAACTCAAACGCCCGCCCTCGGTCGTGGACAGTTCCGAGCGCGCCAGGCCACTGTAGTCGGTGAGGCTGGGCTGGTTGGTGATGAAACGCACCGTGCCTGCCTCGGCGCCGGCGCCGAACAGCGTGCCCTGGGGGCCGCGCTCGACCTCGACGCGGTTGAGGTCGAATACATAGGGATAGACGTTGCCTTGATTGGCCGTGCCCGAGAGGCGGCTCGAGATCACGGTGTCATCCAGATACAGGCCGACCGTCGGCGGCCCGGTGTTGGTGTTCAGACCACGGATCGAAATGGTGGTAAAGGCCGCGCTGAAGCCGTTGGGCACCGCGAACTGCAATCCGGGGGTCAATGCCGCGATGTCATCAATGCTCTTGATCGCCCCGAGTGCGAGCTGCTCTTCGCCGAAAGCATTGATACTGATCGGCACATCCTCGACCGATTCCGCGCGCCGGGTGGCGGTGACGATAACCTCTCCCAGCACCCCGGGAGCCCCGGCCGTGGTGGAGGTGTCGTCCGCAAACGCTGCGCCGCCCGTCAGGGCCGCGCCGACAGCGAGCAGAAAACTGAGGAGACAACGTTTCGTGTAGCTTTTTTCCCTAGTCGTCATGGTCGCACCGTTTCGTTTTTGTGTGAGAACCTGGCGTCAAAGTCACGACTGTGGTCGTGGTGAATCAGTTTGTGCATCCGAGCCGCGCATCCGATTCGCGATGAGTGTAGCGGATTGCATACGCGGCGAAATGTAGAGAATCGGTCGATGTTTGTAGAAATCGGAGCACTGTCGCGTGCAGCCAACGCATCACGCGGGCGCGGCTCATGGAGCACATCCATCGATGCACCGCAACTGCTCAAGCGGGAGTGAGTGCGCATCGTTAGCGGGCATCTTCACGCACCTGCGCGGGCGTCTTGCCCACACGAGCGCGGAACACCGCGCCGAGGTACTCCTGATGTTTGAAGCCGGCCTGTTCTGCGACCGCGGCCAGCGGTATCTCGGTCGTGGCCAGCAGCTCGCGTGCGTGCCGGATCCTGACGTTGAGGATTTCCTGGTGGATTGAGCAGTGCAGGGTGGCGCGGAAGCGGCGCTGCAGGACGCTGCGCGACAGCCCGACCTCACGCGCGATATCGTCGATGCGCATGCCCGAGGGAGCGTTTTCGCGAATCAGGCGCAGCGCCATGCCCACGCGCGAATCGGCAACGGCCAGGGTGTCCGAGGATTGCCGCGTCACGGTCTCCAGCGGCTGCACATGCAGCGGCTTCCTGGATGCCGATCCGCCGCGCAGCATGGAATCGAGCAGTGCGGCGGCCTGGTAACCCACGTTCAAGTGCCCCGGTTCCACGCTCGAGAGCGGCGGCAGGCACACCTCACACAGCGGCTCATCGTTATCCACGCTGACCACGGCGATGTCATTGGGCACGGACACACCGGCGCGACGGCAGGCCTCGAGAAACTGTGAGCCGCGCTGGTCGCTGCAGATGAGTACGCCCGCGGGTTTGGGTAACGCCGCGATCCAGCGCGCGATGTCATCCTCGGCGCGCTCCCATGAGCGGCGTCCCTTGGTATCCCGCGGCAGCCGACAGATCGGAACCTCCGATTGCACCGGCGCCACGGCGGCGCAAAAACCCGCGTACCGCTGCTCGGACCAGTTTTCCCCCTCGATGCCAAAGAAGCCGAATCGACGAAAGCCCCGTTCAAGCAGATGTTCCGCGGCCATGCGCGCGATCGCGATGTTGTCGACCAGGACCAGCGGAAAGGCCAGTTCGGGTACCACGCCCAGCACGTCGACTACCGGAATGCCGCTGGCTGCCAGCTGCTGTGCAATGCGCCGGGTCTGGATGCGCGCGATGATGCCATCGCCATTCCAGCGTCGCAGCCACTGCGGTACCGACGCCTCCAGTCCGTGCGGCTCGTGATACAGCGCCCACGGCTCGTGCTCGCGCACGTAGCGCGCGACGCCGCGCAGAATGTCGCGGCCCGAACCCAGCGAGGTCTCGATGATCAGCGCAACATGAGGTCGGCGGCCGTCTCGCCTGGCGGCTTTACGGCGCGTCATGGCGATCGCAGCAATCGTTTGCCGGCCCCTGATCCGCTACACTGGCGCATCACTCTCTCCCTGACAGAATTCACAATAGTGGGAACGTTCACGAACTCCAGCAGCGCGCTGCCGGGTAACTTTGAGCGCTGACAGCCTCAACGCGGCTGCGGATCCGCAGCTGCGCCGAAACGCGCTCGGACTTCCGGAGCTGGTTTTCCAGGGGGTTACGCACATCGCGCCGGCCGCGAACATCATGTTTGCGTTCCCGTTGATTGCGCTCAAGGCAGGACCGGCCATGCCGATCTCCTTTCTGCTGGCAACCATCGTGTGCCTGCTGATCGGCAACACCGTGGCGCAGTTTGCGCGCTATCTGCCATCGAGCGGCGGGTACTACGCCTTCACGACCTGCGGTCTGGGCAGCCGCACGGGCTTCATGGCCACCTGGAGCTACCTGATCTACGATTTTCTGGGACCTGCCGGCACCACCGGTTTTCTCGGCTACCTGATCTCCGACACGCTGCAATCCCAGTTTGGAGTTCATTGCCCGTGGTGGCTGATCGCGCTGGTGGCATTCGCCGGCATCTGGACGCTCACGCGCCACGGTATCCGCCTGTCGATGCAGATCACGGCGCTGCTGGGCGGCCTGGAACTGGTGATCATGCTGGCATTGGCGATCACGTTTCTGATCCATCCGGGCCCGGGCTCGAGCTACCAGGCGCCCTTGAGTCCGAGTGCAGCGCCGAATCACTTCGAAGGCATCGTGGCCGGCATGGTGTTCTCGATACTGTCCCTGAGTGGTTTCGAGGGGCCGGCGCCCCTGGCACAGGAGTCTCGCCGCGCCGACAAACTCGTCGGCCAGGCAGTCATGCTGTCGCTGGTGGCCATTGGCCTGGTCTATATCTTCACCTCGTACGCGAGCGCGATTGGCTGGGGCACCGGCCGCATGGCCAGTTTTGCAGCCGATCCGAATCCCTACTACGGCCTGGGTCACGCGCTCTGGGGAGCGGGCTGGTGGCTGGTGGTGCTGGCGCTCATCAACAGCGCGATCGCGGTCGGGCTTGCCTGCACCAATTCCGCATCGCGAGTGCTCTATACGATGGGCAGGGCGGGAACACTGCCGGCCCGCTTCGGCACCATTCATCCCGTACACCACACCCCGACTTTTGCCATTGCCTTTCAACAACTGTTTGGCATCGCTGCGGTGCTCCTGGTCGGGCTGCTGATGAAGCCCGAGTACATCTTTGGTTTTCTCGAGACCATATCCGCGCTGGCGGTCATCGTGCTGTATGCGATGGCCAATCTGGCGCTGACTTCCTATATGCGTCGGGTGCATCGCGATCGCTTCACCGTCTGGCAGCATGTGATCGTGCCCTGGGCTGCGACCCTGGCACTGCTGCCGGTGCTGTTCGTGACCCTTTATCCGGTACCGGACTGGCCGGGCAATCTGACGCCGTATCTGTTCCTGGCGGCCATGCTGCTGGGCTTTGCCTATATGCGGCAGCTCGAAAAGCGCCGGCCGGGCGCGCTGCAGCGCGCGGCCACGATGCTGGTTGGCAGCCGCAAGACGACGCAACAGGAGGGGCCAGATGGCTGACAGGTCGCCGATTGGCTATGAGGACGCCCGCCGCGCACTCGATGCCATTACAAACGAACTCACGCGCCGGGGACTCGCCGCGGTCATCACGGTCGCCGATGATCATGGCGAACTGATCGCGCTCATGCGCATGGACGGTGCACCGCTGTCGTCCATCGCCATTGCCACCAACAAGGCGTGGACCGCGGCGCGCGAGAGACGCCCCTCCTACGAAGTGGGCCAGGCCGTGCGGCATCCCCAGACGGGATTCGATATCGCCTATTTCGGCGATCCGCGCTTCGTCGGCTGGGGCGGCGGCGTACCCATCGTGATCGCCGGCGCGGTCGTGGGCGCAGTGGCCGTCAGCGGTGCGCCGCAAGCCGTTGATATGGAATTGGCGGCGCTCGGCATCCAGGCCATTCTCAAAGGCAGGGAAGAACCGCGCTAGCATCAGTGCGGTACCCGTGGCGCATCGTCCGGCGTGCCGCAGGGACCGCCGCCGGTGGTCGGCGCAATCTGCTGCAATTCCCCACTGAAGCGATACGGCGTCTTGTACCACTCGCTCATCATGGTCGTGCTCTGTGGCACGTAGTGGAAGATGAGCGAGCGCCGAAAGCGCTTCTTGCTGCGGTTGGGTCCGCTGCCGTGAATGACATTGCCATTGAAGAACAACACGTCCCCGGCCTTCAGTGAAATGACCTCGACCCGTGATCCCCTGGGAGGTGTCACCCGCTCGGTCGTGAAGGATTCGTCGAGGTTCGATTGCTCCGGGCATTGAATCGGATGATCCTGGGTGTTCGATACGCACTGGATGCCGCCGTTCTCCTCATCGGCGTCGTCCACGGCCAGCCAGGCCGCCACGCAGGTCCCGGGCCTGACCCGCAGGTAGAAATTGTCCTGGTGAAACGCCTGGCCGCGCGACTGCGGCGGCTTGAAGTAGAACATGCTCTGAACCGCCAGCGGCTCCTCGGCCATCAGCGCGGTGAGAATCCCCTCAAGCTTGGGATGGAGCATGTAGCGCATGCTCAAGGGTCCAACGGGTTTATCCGCATGCTCGTGGGGATGCATCATGCGCGGATAGAACGACAGCGGATCGCTGGGGGCGTACTGCGCGCTGCCGCCGCGATTGAGATCTCCCTTGCCTTCCGACAGCCCATCGACTGGCCCGTTCCTGGCCATCTCCATGAAGGTGTCGCGTATCTCGGCAATCTCCGGGGCTGAAAACACCTGCCGGACCGGCAGGAAGCCGTCACGACGAAACCGAGCCACCTGGTAGGCACTCAGAATAGCGTTCATGTGCTGATGTTCTCGCAGATCATGATGAGGTTGGGACGGTGACGGCCCGGCCCGTGCGCGCCGACTGCGCGACCGCGGCCTCGAGACGCATGGCGGCCAGCCCGTCCGCACCGCTGACGGGCGCGGGCCGGCCCTCGTGCAGCGCTTCGACGAAGGCCAGCACGGATCGATCGAATGACTCCGGATACGAGCACGGCGGCAGCGTCATCAGGCGCGCGGCGATGGCGCCAAGAGTGGCCGTGCCGCCGAGGTTCGGATTGGTGGCTGCCTCAACGGACAGTGCGGCGCGAGTGCCGTAGAGGGCAAAGGACCAGAAGTGCTCGTCGTAGGGCACCAGGGCGGAGCCTGCAACGGTTGCGATGAAGTCGGGATCGCGATAGCGAAACGCGGCCGACACCGCTACCGAGGGGTGATAGACCATGTCGTCGGCATACATCCAGGGCTGTCCTGCATGCGGCGTCGCCGGCGGCCGCTGGCGCTGATCATCGACGATGCTGGCGCAGACTTCGGCCGGATCGCCGAAGAAAAATCGCATCAGATCGAGCAGGTGCGCCCACAGGTAGGTGTGAGTCGTGGCCGTGAACAGTGCCGGGACGCCGAAGCTGCCCTGGGCCAACTCCTGCCGGATGATCGCGTGCGAGGGGACGCAGCGATAGTTGTAGTTGACGCCGAGCGTCCGCCCGGTTCGACGCGCAGTGGCCACCATGTTCTCGCCGATGGCGAGGGTATGCGCCATGATCTTCTCGCACAGCACATCGCTCCCGGCCTCGAGGGATCGCAGCACCGGTGATTCGTGATCCCATTCCAGCGTGGCCACCGTGACCACGTCCGGCCGCTCCTGTCGCAACATGTCATCGAGCGAGGTGTACGCCCTGACGTCGAATGTCCTGGCGAAGGCCTGCGCCCGACCGGCATGGGTGCCGCACACCGCGGTCACTTCCACTGCCGGACACTTGCGATAGGCCTGCACGTGGAAGCGTGCCGCCGCGCCGGTGCCGATGACGGCTGCCCGAAGTGTCTTCATGACGGCAGACTTCCTGCGGCGCATTCGACCCAGGCGCCCTGGGCCTTGGCGGAGGCGACCGCGGCCTGTATGGCGGCAATGCTGTGGGAGCCGTCTTCGGCCGTGGGGCAACTCAGCGCCAGCGGATCCGGCGCGCGACCTTCACGCTTTGCGCGCAGCTGCTCGGCGAGATCGGCGTAGATATTTCCAAAGGCGCCAAAGAATCCCTCGGCGTGGCCGACGGTGACGCGAGCGGCGCGGTCCGCTGCAGGCGAGAGGCCGGCGACGCCGCGCTCGATGATGGAGGTGCCTGCGCCCACCGGCGTCCAGTACAGCTGGTTCGGCTGCTCCTGCGCCCAGCGCAAGCCGCCTTTTTCGCCAAACACCTGGATGGTCAGTCCATGCATGCGACCGACGGCCACCGCGCTGGTCCAGAGCCGCCCGATGGTGCCGCCGGACATGCGGAACGCGATCAGCGCATCATCTTCCAGTCCGCGACCGGCAACCGTGGTGGCGAAATCGGCCGACAACGAACGCACTTCCTGTCCGGTGATGTAGCAGGCCATATGCAGCGCATGGATGCCGCAGTCGGCGAAGATGGAGGAAATGCCCGCGAGCGTGGGATCGTAGCGCCAGCGGATGCGCGGGTTGTCCGCATCGGCGGCATTGGCATGATGACCGTGGGCGAATTCGGCCACGACCACACGAATGCGACCCAGATCGCCGCGCGCCACCATGGCGCGTGCGTGGCGCACCAGCGCATAGCCCGAATAGCCGTAGTTCACCGCGCAGATCCGGTCCTGCGCGCGAGCGATGCGGACGATCTCCCGGGCTTCCGCCAGGGTCGTGGTCAGCGGCTTCTCGCACAGCACATCGAAGCCTGCCTCCAGGAAGGCGCGCGTGATCTCGAAATGAGACGCGTTGGGAGTGGCGACGGTGACCAGCGCCAGGCGGTCGGGACGCGACTGCTCTGCTGCCAGCATCTGCCGCCAGTCGCCATAGGCGCGATCGACCGCGATTCCCAGGCGCGCGCCATAGTCGCGAGCACGCGCGGCATCGATGTCGAGTGCCCCGGCTGCCAACTGGAAGGCGCCGTCGAGTCCGGCCGCGATGCGGTGCGTGGCGCCGATCTGGCTGCCTTCCCCTCCACCGATCAATCCCCAGTTCAATCGCATGCGTCAGGCCAGTCCGCTCGACTTAAGGTAATCCAGGTTGGCCTTGGCATCGGCCAGCGTGGATCGTGCGCCGGTGGGATCGCGATCCTGCTCAACCGTCGCCCAGCCGGAGAATCCCGCGGTGGTGAGTGCGCCTTTGAGCGCGTTGAAGTCCACGATGCCCTGGCCCAGATTGCAGAATAGTCCAGCAGCGCAGGCATCATAGAAACCGATGCGCTCATCGATCGCCCGGCGCCGGATCTGCGGATCGATGTCTTTGAAGTGCAGGTAGGACACGCGCGGCGCATGCCGGCGATAAAAGTCCACCGGATCGAAGCCGGCATATTCGCAGTGACCGGTATCGAGGCAGACGCCGAGCAGCGCAGGTTCGATGGCGTCCAGCACGGTCTCCAGTTCGTCCTCGAACTCGACGAATCCGGCCGCATGGGCATGCATGGTGACCTCGAGGCCGTATTCCTCCGCGCCGAGCCTGGCGACCCATCCGATGCGATCGAGAAATCCATCGCGCTCACTGCCGCTGAGCCGCGGCGCTTCGGCGCTGCGGCCGGCGGTGGGTGCGCGCCGCGGGGAAATGGAGTCGATCAACACCAGTCGCCTGGCGCCGTGTGCGGTGAGCGTGCGACAGGTGCGCACCGCGGCGTCCTTCACCTGCGGCCATTGCGCAGGATCGTGAAACGGCCGGAACAGCACGCCGCCGATCAGGGTGAGATCGCGTTTGGCGAGCTCAGGTCCCAGCACGGCCGGATCTTCCGGCATGTAACCCAGCGGTCCGAGCTCGATGCCGGTGTAACCCGCGGCGCGCGCTTCATCGAGCACGCGTGTCCACGGTGGATTGCGCGGATCGTCGGCAAATTCAACGCCCCAGGAGCATGGCGCGTTACCGATCGATAGCTGCATGGATGACTCCGTTGTTGTTCGCAAATTCAAACTTCGGCCACACGAACCCAGCCGCCGAGCTGCTGCGAGCGGAATGCGGCGGCAATCACGCGGCTCACCTGCAATCCGTCCTCAAAGCTCGGGAACATCGACTCCCCGCTGTCAATGGCACTCAGGAAATCGCGCGCCTCGATGATGATCTGCGCGGCATAGCCGGTCCCGTGGCCCGCGCCTTCACAGAAAGCACCGAAATCCGGATGCTCCGGGGCTGTGAGAATTTTGGTGAAACCCTGCCGGCCGCGCGGCAGCCGCGCATCATAGAACCACAGGGCGTTCTGATCCTCGGCATCAAAGCGCAGTGCGCCCCGGGTGCCGGTGATATCGAAGGCGTAACCCATCTTGCGTCCGGTGGCCACGCGGCTGACATGCAGGGAACCCATGGCGCCGCTCTCGAAGCGACACAGCATGTTGACCTGATCGTCATTGGTCACCGCTTCGCGACCGTTGCCGCTGGGGCGACTCGAGTACACGGTCTGAACATCCGCGACCAGCCGGTCGATGGGTCCTATCAGGCGCAGCACCGCGTTGACGATGTGCGGCGCCAGATCGCCCAAGTTGCCCGCGCAGGGATCGCGTGTGCGCCAGCTGGCTGCTTCTTCCGGATTGGCCAGGAAATCCTCGGTGTGCTCGGCGCGCACGTGCACCGGTTCACCGATCTCCCCGCCGGCGATCATCTGTCGCGCGAGCTGCATCGCGGGCGCGCGGATGTAGTTGAAGCCAACCATGTTCGGCACACCGGCGGCGCCCGCGGCAGCCGCCATGGCGCGCGCATCCTCGAGTGATGCACCCAACGGCTTTTCGCAGAAGACGGGTTTGCGCGCAGCGATGGCTGTGAGCGCTATGTCGCGATGGGTGGTCTGGGGGGAGGCGATGACGATGGCTTCGACGCGTGGATCGGCGACCAGCGATTGCCAACGATGGGTCGAGTCGCGGAAGCCGTATTCGGCGGCTTTGCGTGCTGCGCCCTCCGCGGTGGTGCTGCAGATGACTTCGCAAACCGGGCGCAGCCGCGTGTTGAACACCGCTCCGACGGACTGAAGTGCGACCGCGTGGGCCTTGCCCATATAACCGGTACCCACCAGGCCGATGCCGATTGTCGTCACCATCCCTCCGGTGCTGGCTGCAAGCGCTTGCAAGCACTTTCGCGCAACCGCGTCGCGTAGTCAAGACTGGACATGGTCGAAGCGCGCTAGACGTTCAGGGTCTCGGGCACTGCATCCGGCGGCAGCTCAAAGCTGACGAGGTTGCGTTTGAAGCCGCGGGTCTGCCAGGCGGCAGCGGCGACGCCGATGACCATCCACACGGCACCGAGGATCCATGCCTGCGAGCTCAGGTTCCACCACAGCAGCAGGCAGACAATGAACCCCAGGATGGGAGCGGCCAGATTGAGCAGGCTCTTGTTGTCGGCGCGCAGGTAGAAGCGCACGAAGGCCGCCGCATTGACGCCCATGAAGGAGATCAGTGCGCCGAAGTTGAGCATGCTGGCGCCGAGGTCAAAACCAGTGGCCGCGCCTGCGATGGCGGGCAGGATCAGCGCGCCCAGCAATGCGATGACGCCGACGAACAGCACGCAGTTGCGCGGGATACGCTGCCGGGCTTCGAGTGCGCCGAAGAATGTTTTTGGTATGGCGCCGCCGCGGCCCATGCCGAACAGCAGCCGCGCGGCACCCAGCTGCATGCCGGTGCCCGAGCCGATGCAGGCCACGATCAGCGTGAAACCCAGCACGTCAAACAGCGGCGGCCAGGCACGTCCGGCCACCGAGGTGAAGGCCGTATCGATGTCGGGGAAGTGTTCCGATGCGGGCCAGACCAGCTGCGCGGCGTAGACCTCGAGCACCGAGAGCAGTCCGATGGCGATGCAGGTCAGCACGGTGGCCGGCAGCACATCGTTCGGATTCTTCGCTTCCTCCGAGAGCGTCGAAATACCGTCAAAGCCCAGGTAAGCCAACACCGCCAGCGAAGTGCCGCTCAGGATGGCCGGGAACGACCAGGTCTTGGGATTGTAGAAAGGCTGGGTAAAGAATCCGCTGCCGCTATGGTCGTGGCGCGCCACGTACAGGCTCGCCGCCACGAAGAACAGCGCCACCACGATGCCCATGCCGACGGCCAGCACGGCGTTGAAGCGCGCCGACATCTTGATGCCCTGGACATTCAGCCCCGAGAACAACAGCGTGAAGAATATGGCCCACACCCAGTAGTCGATGCCCGGAAACAGCACATGGCTCTGCTGGCTGCAGAAGATCACGTTGATGATGGGCTGCATCAGGTAGTCCAGCACCATGCTCCAGCCGGTCACGTAACCCCAGGCCGGCCCGATTTCGCGTCCCACATAGGTGAAGCCGGAACCGGCGCTCGGATAGGCGCGCGCCATTCGCCCATAGCTGATCGCGGTCAGCAGCATGGCGAACATGGCAATCAGGATCGTGCTGGCGGCGTGCCCGTGTCCGCGCTGGCTCAGGATTCCAAAGAAAGTCATCGGCGCGGTGGGCGAGATGACGATCACGCCATAGATGATCAGATCCCGCAGCGACAGCGCGCGGCGCAGTCGCGCGCCGCCCACGGTGCCGCCCACGGTGCCGCCGGGCTGCGACGCGGGCGCGAGGCCTGCTACCAGGAGACCACCTTCAGGTCGTACTTGGTGGCATCGACGGCACCGGCATTTCGAACATCGACTTCCGCGGTCTTGACATGGCCGAGGGCCACGCGTGTGGCGGCCTTGATGTTGTGAATGATGTCCTGGATTTGCTGCGCCGAATGTTCCGGATGGGTCGGGACGAGAATCGTACGATTGAGGATCTCCAGCGACCGCGCGCACATGTCCCTGGAATAGGTTCTGCGACACTCGGCGTTGGCCGGCATGTTGTACGGGTTCATGAGCGGGTGCGCCGCTCCCAGGCCCATCAGAACCTGATCCCACTCGGTGTAGGTGTGACGCCCGGTCTTACCGGCAATCACGCTCGGGAAGGTCTGCACGAACAGCGTGGCGGCCTCGGCATTGGGCAACGTCAAAAAGACATTGGCGCCGCAATCGAATTCCCGGCTGTTCAGCGGCGCCGCGCGCAATCCGAGTTTTTCCAGTTCGCGGATGCCGGTGAGAATCGTATCGCGCTCGCGGCGCATGGCTTCGATGATGCCGTCGATGCGATCCAGCTGCACATTCAGCACCGCGCCCATGAATTCCGAGGCGCGCGCACCATTGCCCGCGAAGGGCTTGGAATCCTCATCCTTGCCGGTCCAGAATGCGTGGCAGGGATCGATGGCGCAATTAACGCGCTTGGCGACCGCATCGTCGCTGGTCAGCACGCCGCCGCCTTCTCCGGCCGTCATGTTCTTGTAGAAATTGAAACTGTAGCAGCCGACATCGCCGATCGAGCCGGCCTTGCGTCCCTTGTAACTGCCGCCCACGGCCTGGCAGCAATCCTCGATGACGAACAGTTTGCGCCGGCGCGCAATCTCCATGATGTCTTCCATGTCGCACATCGTGCCCCACATGTGCACCGGGATGACCGCGCGGGTGCGCGGCCCGATAGCCGCCTCGATCGCGTCAGGGTCGATGGTGATGGACTCGTCGACATCCACGATCACGGGAATGGCTCCCGCGGCCAGCACGGATGTGGCGGAAGCCATGTAGGTGTGCGCCGGGACGAGCACCTCATCGCCGGGCCCGATGCCGAGACCGATCATCGCCGCCGTGAGCGCGTAGGAGCCGCTGGCCGCCAGCGAGAAATGCTTGCCACCGAGATAGGCCGCATAGCGCTGCTCGAAGCGCTCGCACTCGTGCCCAAGCCCGTACCGAAACAGGGCCTTGGTGTTGACCACCCGCGCCACGGCGTCGATTTCCTGCTGACCGATGATGTACATGGATGTCCTCCGCGGATAGAGACTTGCGGTGCGCCAACGCTGAGTGAGACTCTTGGGGTCACTGGGCAAGCGTCTTTTAGCACTACGGCCGTCGCGGCGCAAGCGCTTGCAAGAGTCTCGATCATATCGGCTAGAATCGCCTTCAGTGGACAAAAAGATGGCGTTATCAAGCAAATCAAAGCGAACGGCGCCTGCTGCCGACCGCAGGGTAACGGCCAAGGAAGTGGCGGAACTCGCAGGGGTTTCGAT
>Ga0181522_10000946_pt1 | contig 18923 bp, 16 predicted proteins | sample PEATcosm2014_Bin_27_FD_121103 | JGI IMG/M metagenome (GOLD analysis project Ga0181522, IMG submission 121103) | Peatland microbial communities from MTU Mesocosm Facility, Houghton, MI, USA - PEATcosm2014_Bin05_10_metaG | ecosystem: Environmental > Terrestrial > Soil > Wetlands > Peat | place... | reverse complement strand
CTCTTCCTTCCAGTGCTACAGACATAGGGTGTCTCCTCTCTTCGACCCCCGCTAGGGTCGTTGGTTCCGGAGACACCCTTTCTTTTTCTTCCCAAACTTTCAACAGGAAATCTTACAGACGGGATGCAGGCTGTCGATGCAGGCGATGTGGGTTGTCTCGGCGAAGCAAAGAGGCAGGCAATATCGCGCCCGCCAGAATGCACCAGAAAATTAGGCTGAAACGTGCTACGGGTGGAAGATGGTGGCGGGCATTTCATTCTGGGACTGTACGTCGATGCTGAATATTAAGAAGATTCTTCTGCCGGTGGATTTTCCGGATGTGTCGCTGCCTGTGATTCATCAGGCGGCGATTTTGGCGCGACATTTCAACGCCGAGATTCTGATGCTGCATGCGGTGACACCGCTGAGCCATGCCGCCGGCGTGCCGGATCATGAACCGGAGTTGGCTCGATGGGATTTGCTTGCAGAGCTTAACCGGAGAACGGAGAAAAATACCGGGCAATCGCTGCGCCCGGAACTGAACGACCTCAGGGTGCAGAGCGTAGTGGCTACCGGCGATCCTGCGCATGCGATTGTCAAGGGGGCACAGTGGGGAAAAGCCGACCTGATCATGATGCCGTCGCATGGGGCGATGTTCGACCAGTTTCTGATGGGCTCGGTGACGGCAAAAGTATTGCATCGCACGGAGTGCCCGGTTTGGACCGGCGCTCACGCACAAGAACCGCCGGCGCAGGAATTTGCGATCCGCAACGTGTTGTGCGCGGTCGATTTCGGGTTGCGCACCGAGCAGACCGTGTCGTGGGCTAAGCAGATGGCCATGGAATTTGGCGCGCGGCTTACGCTTGCTCATGTTACGGCCGGAGTGGAGTCCTGGGGACCCGGCGGGAGCTACATGAATCAAGGGTGGAAGGATGCGCTGGTCGGCGATGCTACGCGGCGACTCGCGGAACTGCAGCAAGCTTCAGGCACCAAGGCGGAAGTGTTCATTGGCAGCGGCGATGTGCCCAAGGTGCTGAGCCAGGGGGCGCGGCAGACCAATGCGGACCTGCTGGTTACCGGATGCTACCCCTATGGCGGGCACCTGCGGACAAATGGTTACGCGATCATTTGCGCGGTGCCGATCCCGGTTTTGAACGTGTAATGAGGCTGGCGCGTTGCTTGCCAACGGTATTCCGGTAACCCGAGCAGACGGCAAATAAAAGGAGCTCCTGCGAACTAGCGCGGACTTTGTCAGCGGGGCCAGACGCCCGCAGTGAAGGTGCGTATCGTGCTGAAGCCCAGGTTTTCGTAAAGCCGCACGGCGGAGCGGTTTTCGGTGGTGACGGTCAGCGTCAATTCGCTAAATTTCATGGAGCGAAGCGCATCGGTGGAAGTTTGCATGAGCATGCGGCCGAGCCCGTGGCCTTGATAGCCGGGGAGCACGCAGATTTGCGTGGTGTGCCCGACGCCAGGAGAGACCTCGCTCGTCAGCACCGCGGCGACCAGATCATCGCTGCCCGGCTGTCGAAGAACGAATGATGCAGCGGGCACGAATTGCCCGCAACCCGGCAGCAGAATAATATTTTTCAAAAATTTCAGGGCGCCGGCGCGGCTACGGTATTGATCGTTGATCTCGCCATCAATGTGATTCGTGTAGCAGAGATAGATGAGCTTGGCGCAGGGATCGAAGAAGCGGTCGTTCCAGCGGTCCAGACGTATGCCGGTCGCGGAACTAGGGCGCGCTTCCGCTGGCTTGCGCAAATCGAACAGCATGAATTGTCGCGTGTAGAGATGGAAACCTTGTTCAAGCAGCGGGGCATCGACGGGGCCGCCGAAGGGCATGAGTTGCGCCTCGATGCGGGATAGTTGCGGCACCGCGCGCATGGAGAAGAGCATCTCCTCCAGCAAGCGGCGGCCAATGGCCGCTTGCGAGTAGCGCGTCGAAACATACAGCCCGCCGATCAATCCCTTTTGCTCTTCTAAAACATAAAAGGAATAGCCGGCGGCGGAGCCGTTTTCAAAGGCGACCGAGCCGCACAGCGCGTGAGCTTCGAGAAAACGTTTGATGAGATCGAGCGCACCGCGGTAGTCCCAATGCAACTCGTCGCGCCAGTGCGACGCTTCTTCTTCGAGGAGCGGCTCAAGCTGGCGCACTGTGGTTTGGCGGAGATCAACGATTTTCATGAAGGTGAAGACCGGCGTGCCCTGGCCGGAACAATCCATCATAGCTGGCAAATGGATGTAAATGAAATATAGGAGCAGGATGGGAAGGAAGTGAAGGCGATGCGGCGAAACACGACTTCGCAAGGGTGTTAGTCATACGATACGCATGAGGCACAAGGCCTGGGAGTTGCGGAATTGCCATTTAGATAGGTGTGCTAGCATGCGAATTGTCGCGTTGATATCCGCGATGACGGGCCGGGAACCCTGATTACCGATACCTAATGGCCAACTTTTCGGAACTCCGCTCTCCAATGCGCTGGTACATCAAGCTGCTGACAGCAGTACTGGCGCTGGTGTTTTTCGCGGTGCTGGCGACGCTGGCGATTGCCGGATTTCTCGTCTACCGGATCGTGAAGCCGCAACGTACCAGCGCGGAAATCAATATGCAGAGTTTTCCGGGGCGCCCAGACGCCATGCAGTTTTCGGTGCCGGGCGCAGTGGGAACGCGCGAGGGCTGGTTTTTCCCGGGATTTCGCGGCGCCGCTACGATCATCCTTTGCCACGGTTATGGATCGAGCAAGGGCGAACTGCTGACCCTGGTGTCCGCGCTGCAGGATCACCAGTACAACGTATTCGTATTTGATTTTACGGCGCACGGCGCGAATGACGGCATCACCTCGTTTGGCTACCACGAGGCTGACGAGGTGCGGGCGGCCATCGACGCGGTGGCGACACGGAACGACGTGGATCCCAACCGGTTTGGCTTGTGGGGCTACAACCTGGGTGCGTATGCGGCGCTGCGCGAAGCCGAGGGGGACAAGCGTGTGCGAGCCCTGGTGCTTGATTCCGTATACGATTTGCCGCAACAAATGGTGAAGGTCGGCGTCGAACGCCAGGGGCTCGGCGGGTTTCCGCTGATGACCAAGTCGGCGGAATTCAGTTTTCAATGGCTGAATCACCAGTACCGCGGCGAGCTTCCGTTATCCAATACAGCGCGGATGGCTTCGTTGACCGGCGTCCAGAAGCTTTTTATCAATGCGGCCGATGAGCCGGAACTGGGCGACGTTACGCGGCAGATGTATTTGAAGGCGCCGGAACCGAAGGACCAGGCGAACATCGCGCACGGAAATTTTGCGGATATGGGTGATGAGGACAAACGCGCGTACGAGAACCGCGTGGTGAGTTTCTTTTTACTTCGGCTGCCGCCTACGGGAGCCGCTGCGCACTAGCGTTTTGGCGTGAGATGTAGCAGTTCGAGCTGATCCATTTTGTCCGCCGCTCCCCACAAATCAGAGCAACTCATGGCTTCCGGTATCTTGGAGCACGGCAGCCGTCCGGTTGCGAGCACATAGGATTCGTGCGACGGGTCGCGGTCCCATTCCTGCAGGTCGATCCGCAGATAAAAGTTTAGCCCGTAGAGTGTGCTTCGCCTGATTCCGACGACGCGCAGATCCGCCAGAGGCACCTGGTTGGCCTGAAGTTGATATGCAAGATAGCGTGGAGACAAAATTGAGGCGGGTGTGAACGGCAGGATTGCATCGACCAGCGCGAAAGCCAGAAGAATCGGCAGAACAGCTAAAACGAGAGCGGCATTTCGGCGGGACAGCAGGGAAAAAATGCCGAGAAGCAAGTTCGACAGCGCGAGCGCTAGCAAAATCAATCCGAACAATACGGAAAACGCGACCAGACTTTTCAGCGAGCGCTCGTCGTATGCATGCATCACGGCAAATGCTCCCGTGAACAAGAGCGCCGCAGCCAATGATGCGAGTCCGAAGGAGCGAAGGTTCCTTGACCCGGGTGATGTGGCCAAGCGAGAGACAAGAAGCCCAATCGCGGGGACAGCCGGCAAAATGTAACCCGGCAACTTGGATCGGGAGATGGTAAAGAACACCAGGCAAAAGCCCGCCCAGCACAGCAGCCACCAGGTGAATGCGCTCAGGCGCCTGGTCTGGCTTACGTGTCGCAGTCCTGCGACCAGCGTCCAGACCAGCGCCGCCATCCAAGGCAGGAAAGCCAGTGGGATGATCTCTGCGTAATACCAAAACGGCCGGATGTGCTGAAATTCGGGTGTCAGGAAGCGCTTGAAATTGTGCTCGATGATAAAGATGCGGAGAAAATCTGCGTTGCGGCGGGCGCACAGGATGTACCACGGTAGCGCGGTGAGGCCGAAGGCGGCGACGGCGGCGGGATGAAGCAGGCGGAAGGCATCGCGCCAGCGTTTTGTGACAACAGCCCAGACCAACACGGCGCCACCGCAGAGGACGATTGCGGCGGGACCCTTCGCAAGTACGGCTAAGCCCAGGAAGAAACCGACGATAACGAACGCAATGGACATCGAGGCAGTCAAGGCAGGAACGGATGAAGAGGGTGCCAACGCGGGTTCGCCCGCTCGGTGTAAGATCTGATTTGTTTCGGGAATTAGGCCAAGGACGACTGCGGCGGCCACCATGGCGATGGTAAGCATCGCGCTAAAGGGCATGTCCGTGGCCGCGGCGTGGGAAAAGCCGATCATCCCTGCAGTGGTAGGAAGAAGAAGCAGCACCCACCGAGCGGTTTCGGCGCCGTAGATACGCAGCGCGAGCCACGCCAGCGCGAGTGTGGCGAGAACAGCGGAGACGGCGCTGGGCAAGCGGGCCGCGACTTCATTGACGCCGAAAAGTTTGAAACTGAGCGCTGCGCCCCAATAGTAAAGCGGCGGCTTCTCAAACCAGGGCTTGCCATACAGGCGCGGCGTGACCCAGTCGCCGGTTTCGGCCATGGCGCGGGCGATCCACGCGTAACGCGGCTCATCAGGGCCTACCAACCCGATGACGCCGAGGTGGCTGAAATAGGAAACGTAGAGGGTGACAAGGATCAAGAGCAGCCAGCCGATGCGAGCGGCTAAACTTGTTTGGGTTGCGGGCGGATCCGTCTCCATCCGGCCGAGTCTAGCATGACCATATCCTTTGGCTCAGGATGTGTTGGGGCGCGAGGGTGAACACCATCGGGTAACTTCGAACTGGCGAGGTGCAAGCGACCGAATGCATACTGTCGCGCGTCGGCCAATTGCGGCTGACATGGGAGACGATGAGGGAGTGGTTCGAATACGCGGCGGTGTGGGCGGTCCTGAAAGTCCTTGGGACCATGCCGCGCTCGATGGCGCGCGGCATGGCGGCGGGTATGGCGCGAATGATTTTCGCGCTACTGCCGAAACTGAGAAAAACGGCCGAATTCAATTTGCAGCTGGCCTTTCCGGAATGGGATGCCCTCCGGCGCCAAGCTACGATTCGCGGTATGGTGCGAAACCTCGGCTGGATGACGGCGGAGTTTGCCCGGCTTCCGCGTTACACCCGAGAGAATATCGGTGAGGTTGTGATTCTGGACGGCCACGAGAATTTTCTGGAAGGCCAGCGGCGCGGAAACGGCGTCTTGTATTTGACGGGCCACACCGGTGCGTGGGAGCTTTCATCGTTTGCGCACGCGTTGTACGGATTTCGCCTGCACTATATGGCGCGTCCGCTAGACAACCCGCGAGTAAACGACTTGGTCAATCGCTATCGATGTTTGTCGGGGAATCGGCCGGTCTTCAAGAACGAATCGGCTCGGGCGCTGCTGAAAATTTTGCGCGCTGCCGGAACTGTGGGCATTCTCGCCGATCAGAACACCATGCCCGAAGAGGGTGTTTTCGTGGATTTTTTCGGCACGCCGGCCTGCACGACAACGGGACTGGCTCGTGTGGCGCTGCACACCGACGCGGCGGTGGTACCTGGATATGCGTATTGGGACGATGACATTCGAAAATACCGCCTACGATTTGAGCCGCCCGTCGAGTTGAGCCGAAGCGGCGACACCGAGCGCGACGTCTTTGTGAACACACAGAGGTTCACAAAGGTGATTGAGTCCATCGTGCGCAAGCATCCCGAACAGTGGGTATGGGCTCACGCGCGCTGGAAAACGCGCCCCCGGGGGGAAGCCCCGCTGTACGATTTTTTGAGTTGAACTGGGAGCGAATCTATAGGTTCAAGCGGGACGTGGGTGAAATGCCAATGCGAAGGACAACACAGGAATTAGCGGACGATATCGGGGCGCGCGTTGAAGGAGACGGCGCCATTGAGCTGGGCGGAGTGGCCGCGCCGGAGCGGGCCGGGCCGCACGATCTGATCTACGTGGAAGCTGCGAAAAACATCACCCGCGCGGCGGCGTCTGCGGCGCTCTGTGTGATCGCCGCCGAGGGGGTGGCCGTCACCGGAAAGACGGTGCTGCGGCACGCCCATCCCAAAGTCGCCTTTGCCAAGGCCGCGGCGCGATTGCTGGAACGCGCGCCGATCGCGTCGGGGATCCATCCCACCGCCATCGTCGCGCCATTGGCGCGGATTGCCCCCGGCGTCAGCATCGGGCCGTACGCGGTGATTGGAGAGGATGTGCACGTGGGAGAAGGCACGCAGATCGGGCCCCATTGCGTCGTCGCCGCCGGATGCTGGATCGGGACGCGTTGCCGGATTCATCCGCGAGTCACGTTGTATGGCGGCGTCCGGGTAGGAGACCGCGTCGAAATTCACGCCGGTGCGGTGATCGGCGCCGACGGATTTGGATACGCCCGGGGCGAAGGGCGCTACTGGAAATTTCCGCAGATTGGAATTGTGGAGATTGGCGAGGACGTCGAAATTGGTGCCAACACCACGATCGACCGCGGCTCGCTCGACGACACGCGCATTGCCGAGGGCGTGAAGGTCGACAATCTGGTTCACGTGGGACACAACTGCCAGATCGGTGCGCACACGGTGATCGCAGCCTTGGCGGGCATATCGGGGTCCTGCGTGTTTGGAAAGAACGTGGTGATTGGCGGCCAGGCCGGCTTTGGCGAACAGGTCCATCTGGAAGATGGCGCGGTGATCGGCGGGCAATCCGGAGTGTTGGGCGGCAAGATCATTCGAAGCGGACAGACCGTTTGGGGCACACCCGCCCGGTCGCTGGAGAATTTCAAGGAGCAATATGTGTGGCAGACGCGGCTCCCGGAACTTGCGGCGCGCATCAAAGCTTTAGAGACGGCCTTCGCGACGGGCTCAGAGACAAAGCCGGAAGGGAAGTAAGAGACACTGGAAGCAATGGCGACAACGGGGACCAGCGAAGCGAACTGGCGCGTCATTGTTGTTGGCGGGCACACACGAAGCATTGGCAAAACGCAACTGGTGTGCGATGTGATCGCTGCATTTCCCGAAGCAAACTGGGTCGCCGGCAAGATCACGCAGTATGGTCACGGAGTCTGCGCGCAGAACGGACACGACTGCGATTGCGCGCCCGACGAGCACGTCTGCGCCATCACTTGGGAAAAGCACGCGGACACCGGGACCGACAGCGCTCGATTCTTGCAGGCCGGAGCGCAACGTTCATTTTGGCTGCGAACGAAGCAAGGTTTTTTGGCGGAGGGCATGCCGCTGTTACGTGCCGCGCTGCGGGAAATAAATGCCAATTCAGGTAGGCAGCCCGCAAACCTGATAGTGGAGAGCAACACGCTGCTGCAATTCTTGAAACCATCGCTGTATCTGATGGTGGTGCACCCCGCGAAGGTAGACTTCAAGGAGTCTGCGCAATTGCAGATCGACCGCGCGTCCGCTCTTGTTCTTCGTGAGCGCCTGCCTGCGGACGCCGAAGGTGGGGAAAAAGCAACTGCGTGGACCGGCGTTCCGCTCCAATTAATAAGAGCCAAGCCTCAATTTCTGCAACGCGAGGGCGAACCGCTGCCCGCCGGCATCAGCAAAGCGGTACGCGAAACACTGAGTGTCCATTCCGTTGTCGGGGGCATCAGACTGTAGACCAAACCGCATCTTAAAGGTTGACCGGTGGTCGGGAGATTGCGATAATTCAGTACTACTAGTCTAATGTGGCAATCTCGGGTGTCGGGGGGCACTTGGATGTTGCTGAAAGTAAGTCGCTTAGGGGCCCGAGTTCCATCATTACGTGGTCTCTGGAGGATTCGTTGTCTGCTGGTACCCGCATCGGACTGGACACCGCTGCATCTTCTGCCGCCATGGGCGCTCGGCACACCTGGGCCCTGCGGTTGGAACAAGCGATTGAACGGGGCGCGGACCACCTGCTTTCTCTCCAAGTCGAGCAGGGCTATTGGATGGGCGAATTGGAAGCCGACAGTACCCTTGAATCCGACTACATTTACTACCTGCATGTTCTAGGCAAAGCCGACCCGCAGCGCATCGCCAAGCTGGCGAACTACGTTCGACGAAAGCAATTGGCCGACGGCGGTTGGAGCATTTATCCCGGCGGTCCGTCCGAGCTGAACGCCACGTGCAAGGCTTACTTCGCGTTGAAGCTGGCTGGCGACAATCCGCAATCGCCGCGGATGACTCAAGCGCGCGAAACCGTGCTGCGCCTGGGCGGCCTCGAGCAGTCGAATTCCTACGTGCGATTTTATCTTGCGGTGGCCGGAGCCCTGGGCTGGGAACTGGTTCCGGCGATCCTCCCGGAGATGATGCTGCTACCGAATTGGTTCTATCTCAACATTTATGAGATGTCCTCGTGGACCCGCGGCATCGTCATTCCCATGGCCATTCTTTCCGCACTTCGCCCGGACTGGCGCTTGCCGGAGCGCGCCCAGGTGGAGGAATTGTTCCGCGATCCTGCGCGCAAGGCCGCGGCGTTTGATTGGAGCGATCAACTCATCTCCTGGAGAAATTTCTTCCTCGCGGCCGATCGTGCCATGAAACTTTACGAGAAGCTGCCGTGGAAACCGCTGCGTCAGCGCGCCCTGCGCGAGGCGAAATCGTGGCTGCTCCAACACCTGGAACGCACCGAAGGTCTCGCGGCGATCTATCCGGCGATGATGAATTCCATCTTCGCGCTGATGGCGCTGGGTCACGGCCCGGACGATCCGCTGACGGCCCGCGAGATTCGGGAGTTCGCGCGTTTCGAGATTGAAGAAGCCGATACGATTCGTCTGCAGCCCTGCGTCTCTCCGGTGTGGGACACCTGCATCGCGATGGTGGCGCTCGAAGAAGCCGGCGTGCCTGCCGATGATCCGGCGCTGGTGAAAGCTGCCGACTGGGTCCTCTCGAAGCAGGTTCTCGGTCCCGGTGATTGGCAAGTGAAAAACAAGGACGCCGCGCCCGGCGGCTGGGTCTTTGAGTTTCGTAATGATTTTTATCCCGACGTCGATGACACCGCGTTTGTCTTGATGGCCTTGCAGCGCGTGAAGTTCCCTGATCCTGCGCGCATGGAAGCCGCGGTGCGTCGCGGCATCCAATGGTTGCTCAGCATGCAGAATCGCGACGGCGGATGGGCCGCCTTCGACCGCGACAATAACAAGGGCTTCCTCTGCGACATCCCGTTTGCCGATCATAACGCGATGCTTGATCCGTCCACCGCTGACGTGACCGCGCGTGTGCTCGAATGCCTTGGGCGTTTCGGATGGAGCGCCAACCATCCTGCAATTCAGCGCGCCGTGAAATTCTTGCTGCAGGATCAGTGCGAAGACGGCTCGTGGTTTGGGCGCTGGGGCGTCAACTACGTCTACGGCACCAGCGGTGTATTGCGTTCGCTTGAAACGGTTTCATTAACGGCGAAAGAATATTGCCAGCGCGCCGTCAGCTGGTTGTGCTCCGTCCAGAAAACCGACGGCAGTTTCGGCGAATCGTTGCGCAGCTACACCGAGCCACAGACCAAAGGCCAAGGGCCAAGCACTGCGTCGCAAACCGCTTGGGGCTTGATCGGATTGCTCGCGGGCGCTGATGCCGGCGATCCTGCGATTCACAAAGCGGTCTCCTACCTCGTCGATCAGCAAAACGCCGATGGCTCCTGGAGTGAAAACGAATTTACCGGCACGGGCTTCCCGTGCGTCTTCTATCTGAAATACCATCTCTATCGCAACTCGTTCCCGCTCTACGCGCTGGCAAGATTCCGCAACCAGATGCAGGAAACCAAACAATTCTGCGCGATGACGTTTCAGCCGGCCGAGTTCCGGCTGCGCAGCGGATTCTAGAGCGCGAATGCGGTTCCCTCTACGGTTGACCGCGGATCTTACCCTGGGCCTCGCTGCGCGTTCTCTGCGCTTCGAACGCAAACATCCCTTGATCTTGAATCTCGCGGCCGGCGGCAATGCCGGCAGTTCTAAATCGCCGATTGTTTGGATCGGTGGACGCGAGCCGCTTGACCTCCCGGAAACTCCGCGCGTGGTGAATTTCCTCGCGACTACCGGCCGTCATGTCTTCCTGCCAACCACCGGACTCTTGTTGCGGCGTCGCATTCACGAATTTCAGCCGTCGCAGCGATTGCATTTAACGATCCGCTTCGACGGCGCGGAAACCTCGCACGATCGGCGCGTCGGGCAACCAGGGGCGTTCCGCGACGCTCTGGAAAGCGTTCGCACCGCTAAGCTCTCTGGTTTCTTGCTTTGCGCGCAATTGGTTCTGCATTCGCCGAGAGAGGCTGCTGAACTCGAACATCTTCTTGGCGAACTGCGCCGGCTCGATTTCGACGGCTACTTAATTTCGCTCGCTGCGCCGGCTTTTGCGAGCGACGAACTGCGGCGCAGCATCTCCGATTTGAGAAGGCGTCAGCTGAGTCGCCGTTGGGCATTGCTTTCAACACTGGTGGATTCCATCGTGTCGCCAAGCCCGGCTTCTTTCGTGGACGGGCCGCATCCTTCGCCTCGTCTTCCGCGCGAGCGCGCCGCGCAGGTTTCGCCACGTGGTCGCGAAGAAAGCGTGCAAGCGCGATGACCACGCTGGTCACCGGCGCGCCAGGCTTTCTCGGCAGTCATGTCGCGCGCCAGTTGGTCGCGCGCGGCGAAACCGTCCGGGTGCTGCTTCGTCCTTCCAGCCAGAATCGCGCGATAGCCGACCTGCCGCTGGAGTACGTCACCGGCGATCTGCGCGATACCGCTTCACTCGATCGCGCCATGAAAGACATCAAGCGCGTGTTCCACGTCGCCGCCGATTATCGTCTTTGGGCCAAGCACTCCCAGGAGATCTACGACTCCAACGTAGGCGGCACGAAAAATATTCTTGCAGCTGCGAAGCGCGCCGGCGTCGAACAATTCATCTACACGAGCACGGTCGCCACCATCGCCGTCGATCGTCCCGCGCCACCGAACGAATCCACCGACGCCCGGCTCGAAGAAATGATCGGCCACTACAAGCGCTCCAAATGGATGGCCGAACGCGAAGCGCTGAACGCGGCAAGAGAAGGTTTGCCGGTCATCGTGGCCATGCCGACCACGCCGGTGGGTCCCTGGGACTGGAAACCAACGCCAACCGGAAAGCTCATCGTCGATTTCCTGAACGGCAAAATGCCCGGCTACGTCGACACCGGCCTGAACTTCGTCGGCGTCGAAGAATGCGCCGCGGGGCATCTGCTGGTAGCCGAAAAAGGCAAAGTCGGCCAGCGCTACCTGCTCGGCGGAGAAAATCTCACGCTGAAGCAAATGCTCGACATGCTCGCGAACATCACGGGTTTGCCCTCTCCGAGCCTGAAGATTTCGCACCACGTGGCCCTGGGCGTCGCTTATGCCAGCACGATTTTTTCGCGCCTGCTAGGCAAAGAGCCTGCTATTCCCGTCGAAGGCGTAAAAATCGCGCAGCATAAAATGTTCGTAGATTGCGCCCGCTCGCAGCGCGAACTCGGATTCAAAGCAGGCCCGGTTGCCTCCGCATTGCAACGAGCGGTTCGCTGGTACGAAGCCAACGGCTATGTAACTCCGCGCAGAGCCAAGCGCATGGCCCGCGCCGCGGCGTAGGATTGTATCGGCCCGGATTTTAGGTGCATGGTATAGATCAATGCGTGTCCTGGTCACATTTGCGGTGGATGCGGAGTTCGCGCCTTGGCGCACGTTGCGCAACCTGCGCCAAATCAGGGTTGGCGACTTTCGCCTTCATCAAACAGAGATTGGCCGCGCCGTGGTCGACTTCGTGGTGACCGGAATGGGTGCGGAAAATGCCGCGCGCGCGGCAAATGCCTTGATGACGCAGCCTTACGCCATCTGCATCGCCGCAGGTTTTGCCGGAGCCCTCAAGCCAGACTATCCGGTTGGAACCGTCATTGTTGCCGAGACCGTCCGGCGGCTTGGTGAGTCAAAGACTTTGTCGGGTTCTCGCAATTTGATTTACGCCGCCCGCAATGACGGCGCCACGATCACGAGGCTCTTGTCCAGCGACCACGTCGTGCGCACGATCGACGAGAAAATGCAGCTCGCGCCCTTTGCAGGGGCCGTGGATATGGAGAGTTTCACAGTTCTCGCCGCGGCCGCCACTCACGACCGGCCTGCGGTTGTCATTCGCGTCATTTCAGACGCCAGCGACGGCGAGATACCGGCGTTTGTCGACTCCATGTTGGACGAGCAGGGAAGACTCAACGCCGGCAGCGTCTTTCGCCAGTTGGCTCGTCACCCATTGCAGCTGCCTGCGCTAATCCGGCTGGGGCGTGACAGCAAGAGCGCCGCCGAATCTCTTGCTCACTTTCTCGAAGCCTTTGTAAAGAAACTTTCGTTCCGTTCTCACGGCTGGCCGCCCGCAGAGCTTCAAGAGGTGGCGAGCCGATGAGCCACGCCAAGAGCATCCTGGAAACGCCACAGATCCTCGGCCCCCTCCCCAAAACCATGCGCGCCGGCGTCTACCGCGAAAAGGGAATCGTCCGCGTCGAACAGGTCCCGGTCCCCGAAGTTGCCGCCGGCGAAGTACTCATTAAAGTCGCCACCTGCGGCATCTGCGGCACCGACATTAAGAAAATCTTCCAGCGTTACGTCGAGCCGCCTCAAATCTTCGGCCACGAACTGGCAGGCACGGTGGCCGCGGTCGGCCCCGGCGTCACCAAATGGAAGCCCGGCGACCGCGTCATGAGCTTCCACCACACCCCTTGCGGCGCCTGCTTTTATTGCGAAAACCGTCTATTCTCCCAGTGCAAGCAATACAAGACCACTGGTCTCACCGCGGGTTTCACTCCGAACGGCGGCGGCTTCGGCGAATACGTTAAAGCCATGCCCTGGGTCGCCGAACGCGGCATCGTGGCTCTCCCCGACAACGTCGGTTTCGAAGCAGCCACCTTCATCGAGCCGATTAACACCATTGTTAAAGCGGTGCAGAAAGCCCGCATCGTCAAAGGCGAAACCGTCTTGATCCTCGGCTGCGGCCCCATCGGCCTGCAACTCCTTATGGTCGCTAATCTCGCGGGCGCAAAGCTCTATACCAGCGACCCCATGGCCGAACGCCGCGCCAAGAGCCTCACCCTCGGCGCACTTGAGGCTTTCGACCCGACCAGTGGTAAGCTTATGGCAGACATTAAAGCCAGGACCGAAGGCCGGGGGGCCGACGCGGTTCTGGTCGCGGTAGCCCATCCTTCGGTAGTCGTCGATGCCTTGGCGGCTGCAAGACCCGGTGGGCGCATCTTACTGTTTGCCGCGAACGACCCGGTAACCAAGATCGAGTTTCCAGCAGCGGCGGTGGGGATCGACGAGAAAGAAATCCTAGGTAGCTATAGCGCGGCTGTAGACATCCAAGAGTCGGCCGCCGAGTTGGTACTTCAGCAGAAACTCCCGGTGATGGAAATCGTCACCCACCGTTTCCCGCTGGACAAAATCCAGGAGGCGCTGGATCTCGCGGCTCGACCTACAACGGATTCTTTGAAGATTCTGATCACGCACGCATGAGAACAACCACTACCAAGAAGCCCGAATATCTCGGCGAAGAAGCCGCTGCGGTTGTACGTGCGGTCGTCCCGTCAAAGATGACCGCGGCGGTACTCTATGGCAGCGAGGATTTGCGCATCGAGAAGATCGACGTACCTTCCGTTGGCGCCGATGAAGTTCTCCTCCGTGTCCGTATCGCACTGACCGATGGAACCGATCTGAAAGTATGGCAGCGCGGCTACCACGCCCGAATGATCCAGCCGCCCGCCGTCTTCGGCCACGAAGTCGTGGGAGAAATTGCAGCCGTAGGCAAACGCGTCGATCCGCGATGGCGGATCGGCTTGCGCGTGGTCGCCGCGAACTCCGCGCCCTGCCTGCGCTGCTACCACTGTCGTCGCGCACAGGAAAATCTCTGCGAAGATCTGCTCTTCAACAACGGCGCCTACGCCGAATATCTCCGCATTCCCGGCCGCATCGTGATGGAGAACATGCTCGAGGTGCCGCACTCCGTCGATGACGGCAGCGCCGCCCTGGTCGAGCCGCTGGCCTGCGTCCTGCGTGGAATTCACGAGATGGAAGTCCGCGCCGCTGACACGGCTGTCGTCATCGGCTGCGGGCCCATCGGTCTGAAATACGTTCGTATGCTTTCGCGCCGTGGCGTTCGCGTGATCGCGCTGGCCCGCCGCGCCGCCTCTCTCGAACTCGCGCGCCGCCTGGGCGCCGCGGCCGCCATCAATGTCAGCGGCGTCAGCGATGTGGTTGCTGCGGTGAAAGAGCTCACCGAGGACCGGCGCGGCGCTGACTCTGTCGTCGAAGCCGCAGGAAATCCCGCCACCTGGAAACAAGCCCTGGCCATGGTCCGTCGGGGAGGCGTCGTCAACTTCTTCAGCGGCTTGCCGGCAGGCACTTTCGTCGAGATCGAGCCGGCCGAAATTCATTATTCCGAGATCAAGATCATTTCGCCTTTTCACCACACGCCGCGCTTCATTCGCGAAGCGCTCGAAGCCATTCGCCGCGGCGACATCCTCGCCCACGATTTCGTCACCGAAGAGATCCGCCTCGACGAGCTTCCCCAAGCCTTCGAGCGCATGAAGTCCCGCAGCGGCGAAATCAAGCTAGCCGTTCGCCCGTGATCCACCCTGCAACACCGGCAAGGCAACCTGTAGCGCAGGCCAGAGCCCGCTTCGCCCTGTTTACCCTGAGCCCCGAAGGGCCGCTTTTTTCTGCCCCCAGGAAATACTGGCGCCCGGGGTTTCGCACCTTTTTTAAAGGGCGCGGGGTTTAGCAACTTTGATCGAAATTGTTTGATACGAAGCCGTTTTCATTTCCGTAACCAAGCCGAGCGAAGAAATGCTCCGTCCCGACGAACTCGACATCGCCAAACACGCTCCGGCCGCAGGCTGCTCGCCCGAATCTGCCGAGCAATACACCCGCTGGCTGGCCACCCATCACTACGAAAACTTCAACGTCGTCTCCTGGCTTCTCCCCAAAGATCTCCACCAGCATTTCTACAACCTGTACGCCTACTGCCGCTGGGCCGACGACCTTGGCGACGAAATCCCGGACCGCTCCCGCGCACTCGAACTCCTCGACTGGTGGGAACAGGAACTCGACGCCTGCTACAAAGGCCATCCCTCGCATGCCGTCTTCGTGGCCCTGCGCAAAACGATTCTCGCCAAAGATATTCCCAAGCAACCGTTCGGCGATTTGTTAAAAGCCTTCCGCCAGGACCAGACCGTGAAGCGCTACCCAACCTGGGGCGCGATGGTGGGCTATTGCGTCTATTCGGCGAATCCGGTCGGGCGTTTGGTCCTTTATCTCTGCGGCTACCGCGATGAACAGCGGCAGCGGCTCTCCGACGCCACCTGCACGGCTCTGCAACTTGCGAATTTCTGGCAGGACGTCTCGCGCGACCTCGAAAAAGGTCGCATCTACATCCCCATCGACATCGCCTCCGGGCATGGACTAACCGAGACCGACATCGTCGAGCGCCGCTTCGACGCCCGCTATGTAGAGCTGATGAAAGATTTGATCGCCCGCACCCGCGAGCTATTCGCCGAAGGCATGCCGCTGGCAAAAATGGTAGACGCCCGCCTGAGCGTCGATCTCGAAATGTTCAGTCGCGGCGGCTTGGCCGTTCTCGATGCCATCGAAACCTCCGGCTACGACACGCTCCACCGCCGTCCCTCGATCGGCAAAGGCAAACAAGTCCGCCTCCTCGGTCGCGCCCTGACCGCCCATGCAGCTGCCAAACTTTCCGCCATAGGGGCGCAGAACGCTGCCCCACAAACACCCGGGCCAATAATGTCGACAGGTGTGCCGAGCGGCACAAACGTATCCGACTCCTACGAAGCCTGCCATCGCATCGCCAAAGCTGCCCGCAGCAATTTCTACTACGCCTTTTTCCTTCTTCCAAAATCTCGCCGCGACGGCCTGATCGCCCTTTACGCCTTCATGCGCTTGATCGACGACGTAGCCGACGAAGGCGGCGACCTGACCGCAAAGCAGCGCGGCCTAGCCAACTGGCGCGCCGCGCTGGACGCCGCCGTCACGGGCTCCGATCGAGCCGCCAGCTCGATGCCCGGCGGAGCCGCAGCGGTCTTGCCCGCCTTAGTTGACACCATGCAGCGTTACCACATGCCCGCGCGTTACCTGCACGATCTCGTCTCCGGCGCTGAAATGGATTTGACGGTACAAACTTACCCAACCTTTGATCGTCTCCGCGAATACTGCTATCGCGTAGCAGGCACGGTTGGCCTGACCTGCACGCACGTCTTCGGCTTTACCGATCCCCGCGCTCTCGATCTCGCCGAAAAACTTGGCCTTGCCTTTCAGCTCACCAACATCATTCGCGACGTCCACGACGACTACGCCCTCGGCCGCGTTTACCTTCCCGAAGAAGACTTAGAGCGCTACGGCGTCTCGCCGAAAGATTTCGGCAGCGACGAAGCCACACTTGGCGTCCGCGAGCTCCTCCGTTTCGAAGCTGATCGCGCCTGGCAGTGCTACGACGAAGGCGCGGCGCTGCTGGGCCTGATCGATCCTCAAAGCCGCGCCACGCTGTGGTTACTCACCCACACCTACAGCGCCCTGCTCGCGCGCATCGAATCCCTCGATTTCGCCGTATTCGGAGAACGCGTGCGCCTTTCGCGCGCCGAAAAAATGCTATTCATCGCCCAGGCCCGATTCGGGCGCGTGACGGAAGAGAACATCCTTGAAAAGTGTGATCGTGATCGGCGGCGGCCTGGCAGGCTTGGCAGCCGGCGTCGCGCTGGCTGAATCGGGTTGGCGTGTCCGGCTGTTTGAGCAGCGGCCCTTTCTTGGCGGCCGCGCTACTTCCTACGTGTTGCCCGACGGCGAGCATGTCGACAATTGCCAGCACGTAACCCTTGGCTGCTGCACCAATCTCGACAACTTCTATCGACGCACCGGGTCCGCGAACAAAATCAAATTCTTCGACCGCCTGCTGTTCCTCGATCCCCAGGGTCGCTGGGGTGAAATGCGCGCCGGCATGCTCCCGGCGCCATTTCACATGACCGGATCGTTTGCGAGATTCACCCTGCTATCACTAAGAGACAAAATCTCCATCGCGCGCGCCATGCTGGCCATTCTGCGAAGCAAGGGCCGGCCGAGCGACATCGACAAAACCACCGCCATCTCCATGCTTGGGTGGCTGCATCGCCAACATCAAACCAAAGGTGCGATCGAGCGCTTCTGGCGCGTGGTCCTGGTCAGCGCGCTCGACGAAGAACTCGACGCGACCGACGCGCGTTACGGCATCGACGTCTTCTGGAAAGCGTTCCTCTCCAATCGCACCGGCTACCGCATGGGCGTTCCGGTGGTTCCGCTCGCGGAGCTGTACGATGGATGCAGACTCGCCATCGAAAAAAAAGGCGGGGAAGTCCAACTGCGCTGTCCCGTCCGCAGTGTGTGCATCGAAGACGGCGCCATCAACGGCGTGAGGTTCGACAACCATCGCGAAGAGTCTGCCGACGCCTACATTTTCGCGGTTCCGCACACCACGTTCGCCGAACTGCTACCCCAGGAAATCCGCCAGGCCGAACCTGCCTTCAGAAACCTGCAAAATCTGAAAGACGCTCCCATCACCGGGGTTCATTTCTGGTTTGACCGCGAAGTCACCAGCGAGCCGTTTATCACCCTCCTCGATACCACCACACAGTGGGTCTTCAACAAAACCGCCCTTTACGGCCCCGCCTCCACCATCCAAAATGGCGAAAATAAGACAACCGGCCAGTATCTGCAGCTGGTCATCAGCGCATCCTATGACCTGTTGCCGAAGCCAAGGCAGGAGATCATCGACCTCTGCCTAAAGGAAGTGCGCCAGGCGTTGCCCGCCGCACGCCACGCCAACCTTGTGAAGGCCACCGTCATCAAGGAGGCTGCCGCCACGTTTTCGCCGGAGCCGGGCGTGGATCGCTGGCGTCCCAGGCAGGAAACCAGTATCCGCAAACTTTTTCTGGCCGGGGATTGGACCGCCACGGGCTGGCCCGCAACGATGGAAGGCGCCGTGCGCAGCGGGTATCTTGCCGCCGAGGCGGTGCAGCGGGCCAGCGGCACGGCGCAAGAATATCTCCAGCCCGATCTTGGCGCGGATGGGTTGGTAACTCTCTGGGCTTGATCGCGTCTAAGTCGGAGAACTTTACGGCGCGAACGTTTCGTACGAACCGACGTGCCTCTCATTCGCGGTCAATTCTTCCGCGATCGAGTCCAGCGCTTTGTATTCGCTGCTCTGCGCTTGCAGAAATTCTTCGTACGATTTGCGCGAGAGCCAATAGTCGGCAGTGAGGTACACCCCTGGTTTCCCCGTGTCCCGGAATAAGTGGCTTTCCGCATGGTGAGGATCGCGACCGAACAGGGAATCCCAGTCACCCCCCGGCCCATAGACTCTTTCAAACCGGGTCTCGCAGCCGGGCTTGACTTCGAACTCCCAGAGGACTAAAAACATAGATGTCCCATCTCCTGCTCGAACGTCGGTATTCCTTTAACGTAACCTCTGGGGAAGATAGCGCAGGGCGGTCGAGTGTGGCAATCCGGTCGAGTGTATTAATCCGATTGGGTACAAGCCACGGTGGAGTGCGGAACATCCTGTAGCGCCATCGCGATGCGGATCAACCTGTAGCGCAGGGCGGAGTCTGCGGAGCCCTGCGGTGTT
>Ga0181522_10000943_pt1 | contig 18944 bp, 16 predicted proteins | sample PEATcosm2014_Bin_27_FD_121103 | JGI IMG/M metagenome (GOLD analysis project Ga0181522, IMG submission 121103) | Peatland microbial communities from MTU Mesocosm Facility, Houghton, MI, USA - PEATcosm2014_Bin05_10_metaG | ecosystem: Environmental > Terrestrial > Soil > Wetlands > Peat | place... | reverse complement strand
GCGGTCGGCATGCGGTCGCGGCGCCGTCCATCACTTCCCGCCTTGGTACTCGGGAAGGTTCGACTTGGCGCCGAACAACAGCTCGTTCGGATTGCGCTCGAAACTGCGGATCGCGTGGTCGAGATCGTTGATCGTGCGTCGGCCGTCGACCGCCAGCGCCTCGTATTCGCGCAACCCCGTCGTGGAGAAGTGGCTGATGCCAGCGGCGATGTCCTTGGTGCGCGCGTCGAGATTGTCGGCGAGCGTACGCACCGAACGCGCCGCGTCGCCGAGTTCGCCCAGCGGCCCCTTGAGGTCGGGCGAACCAACGAAACCCTGCAGGCTGGTCATCAGGCCGTCGATCTTGTCGGCGGAATGATTGAGCTTGGAAGTCAGTTCAGTCGCGTTCTTCATCATGGCGTCGATGTCGCCCTGATGCTGCTGCAGCGTCAACCCGAGCGAGTTCGCGCCGTCGACGAAGTTGGCGACCTTCTTCGAATCGACCGCCTTGACCAGAGTGTCGAAATCGCCGAGTGCGGAATCGAGCTTGCCGGCAGTGTCGTTGAGTCGCTTCGCCAACGCCGCAGCGTCGGTGATGGTCGAATTGATCGCCGCCTTGTTGTCGGCGAGCGAGCCGGTCAGCGACTTCACGTCGCTGACGATGCCGCTGACCTTCGCCGGGTCGACCGCCTTGACCAGTTTGTCGACGTCATCGGACAACCCCTGCAGCCGGTCCGACAGCGGGCCGATCTTCTTGCCGAGATCGGCGATGCCCGTGAGCGCCGCATTGACGCCGGAGGCGTTGTCGCTCAGCGCTTTCGAGAACGCGTCGATGTTGTGCACCGCGTCGCCGACCGCGGCGCTGTTATCGGCGACCAGCTTGTCGATGCGGCCAAGCGTCGTGTCCGCCTTGGCCGAGAGCGACTGCACCGCCGTCAGGATGTTCTGCATCTCGGACGACTCGCCGACGATGACCGGCGGCTTGCCGTCTTTCGACGTCAGCGGCGGAGAACCGGGGGCTCCGCCGGCGAGCGCGATCGCCGCGCCGCCAGTCAGTCCCTGAACCTCGAGGCGCGCCTTGGTGTCCTGGTTGATCGGCACGCTCCCCGTCACCTGGACCAGCACCTGGACACGGCGCGGATCGTCGGCGACGAGGTTGATATCGGTGACCTCGCCGACGCGGATGCCGTTGAATTGCACGGCGCTGCCGCGCGACAGGCCGGCGACCGAGCCATCGAACAGGACGGCGTAGGTCTGATGGTCGGCGGTGCGGGTCAGGCCAGAGAACCACAGGACGAACATGAACGCCCCGGCGATGACCGCCAGGGTGAAAGCGCCGATGAGAACGAAATTCGCGCGCGTCTCCATCTCGATTTCCGTGTGCGCCCGCCGGCTCGCCAGCCGGCGTTGCCCCATTCAGGCGGCCCGGCCGCCCGGCCCGCGACTCGCATAGCAGATTTTGTCGCGCAACGCCCCCCCGCCGACCGCGCTCACGGATGGCTCCGCCCGTGGCCAAGCCTGAACGCCGCCTCTCGGCCGGCCCCGCGCTTGCCGTGGAAGTATGTCTTGATCCACGGATCTTCCGATTGCAGCAATTCCGTGATCGTCCCGATCGCAATCACCCGCCCTTGCCCCAGCACGGCGACGCGGTCGCAGATTGCGTAGAGGCTGTCGAGATCATGGGTGACCATGAAGACGGTGAGGCCGAGCGTCCGTTGCAGGGTGGCGATGAGGTCGTCGAATTCGCCCGCTCCGATCGGGTCGAGGCCTGAGGTCGGTTCGTCGAGGAACAGCAGATCGGGGTCGAGCGCCAGCGCGCGCGCCAGCGCCGCCCGCTTGATCATGCCGCCCGACAGCTCAGCCGGATACTTGTTCGCGGCGTCCTCCGGCAGGCCGACCAAAGCAATCTTCAGCATCGCCAGTTCGTCGCGCAGCCGCGGCGAAAGGTCCAGATGCTCGCGCATCGGCGCCTCGATGTTCTGCCTCACCGTCAGTCCGGAAAACAGGGCGCCCTGCTGGAACAGCACGCCCCACCGTTGGCCGACGCGACGCCGCTCGGCGGCGGTGAGCCCGTCGATATCGTGGCCATAGACTTCGATCGTTCCTGCCTGCTTGGGCAGAAGCCCGAGCACGGTGCGGGTAAAGACCGACTTGCCGGCGCCCGAGGCGCCGACCAGCCCGAGCACCTCGCCGCGGCGCACGTCGATGTCGAGCCCATCCATCACTAGGCGGTCGCCAAAGCCAACCTTCAGCCCGCGCACGCGGATAACGACTTCGCCGGCGCGCGCAACTTCGTCGAGGTCGGCCGGCGGCGGCGCGGTGGCGTTGGCGTCGGGTTCGGTCAATAGCGCACCGCGGCGAAGAACATGGCGAACAACCCGTCGAGCACGATCACCATGAAGATGGATTTGACCACCGACCCGGTCACCTGCCGGCCGAGCGACTCGGCCGATCCGGCGACGGCGAAGCCTTCGATCGAGGCGATCAGGCCGATCACCAGCGCCATGAACGGCGCCTTGATCAGGCCGACGGCGAAGGTGTTGAGGCCGATCGCGTCGTGCAGGCGCTGGATGAACACGACCGGCAGGATGTCGCCATAGACCCACGCGACGCAGGCGCCGCCGGCCAAGGCCGCCATGTCGGCGAGAAAGGTCAGCAGCGGCAGGGCGAGGATCAGCGCCAGAATGCGCGGCAGGATCAGCACTTCCATCGGGTCGAGCGCCATCACCGTCAAGGCGTCGACCTCCTCGCGCATCTTCATCGAGCCGAGTTCGGCGGTAATCGCCGAGCCGGAGCGGCCGGCGATCATGATCGAGGTCAGCAGCACGCCGAGTTCGCGCAGCACCAGGATGCCGATCAGGTCGACGGTGAACGGAGAAGCGTTGAAGCGCGCGAGCTGGAAGATGCCCTGCTGGGCGACGATCGCACCGACGAGGAAATTGATCAGCAAGATGATCGGCGCGCTTCGCAGCGCGAAGATCTCCAAATGGTAGAACGTCGACGTCCAGCGCCAACGCGGCGGGCGGACGAGGATCGTCAGACCGACCGAGACCATGCGGCCGAGGAAGGCGACGCCGCTGACGAAATCGGCCCCCGCCCCGTAGACGCTTTCGCCGATGTCGGCGAGCAGCGAGGTCACCGTCGGCGGCGCGTGCGGCTCGGCCATTTCGAGCGGGCGATAGTGGGCTTCCTTGAGCAGGGTCGCGTGTTCGGGGCGGGCGCCGACCAGCCACGTCGCTGCGCCGCGCGCCGCAAGCGCCTGCGCCGAGCGGTCGATGACCCAGGCGCCGGCGGTGTCCATGTGCTCGACGCCGGAAAGGTCGATCAGCGCCTCGTGCGCGCCTTCGGCGTAGGTCAGCAGCGCGTCGGCGCCCTGCTCCAACCGTGCGCCGACATCGATTGTCCAGCCGCCGGACAAATCCAGTCGGACCCCGGCGGCAGTCCGCTCGCAGGCGATGGCGGGGGCGATCGGCATTAAGCCTCCGTCTCAGGCGCCCGGCCTGGCCTCGGCGCGAGCGACCCGCTTCCCGCGCCCCTGAAGAGCGCCAACCCGACACGGCGCGCGATCGGACTCTTGCCGATTCTGCGTCCGCCTTCGGCTCTTAGCCGCCGCAGGCGGCGCTGTCGAGGCGCGCGCGCCCGTCCCACGCAAATCAACCGCAAAATGCCGGCCGGGCGTCAATATCCGTCTTTTTTTGGCGGAATCAGAACGGCGCGCGACATGGGTCGCGCGCCGCGATCAAATCAAAGGGCCGACGCAGCTCGGCGCCTAGTCGCCTGCGGCCTCCATGCCGAGGCGAACTTCATGGATGGCTTGGTCGATTAAACCGATCGCGGTTATGCGGTGACCGCCCTTGTTTGGCGTAGCCGCCTGAAGCTCGCCGCGCGCGTTTTGCAAAAAACCGATCGCCGCTTGCATGTGAGGCTGTTGTCCGACGGCATAACCAATGCCAAGCCCAGTCGCCAGTGTTGTCCCGAGAAGAAGCCAAATGGCTGGAACAGGTTTGAACATGGACGCATCTCCCCTCGCTTGAACATTTTGTCGGCGATCCACGATTTTTGATACGCCCGGCGCCGACGCGCGAGCTAAGCGAGTTCCATTCAGGCTGTCAAAAAGCACTCGCCGCTGCCGGACCGGGGCTGAAATTCAGCGATCGAATCTCATGGTCTCGGTGTCCTGGTTCGGACAGCGCCCGTCTCGGCGCGAACGAGAGGGAAAACAAAACCGGCACGAATCGGCGACGCGCGACTCGAATCCGCATTTTGCGGAAATTGCGAGTCGAATCCGCGGCCGGCCGCGGGCGATGGTGAACGCCCCGTCGGGGCGCCGGGTCCGCCGCGGACCTGAAACGGGACAGTCCGGTCGAAAGCGCGAACAGGCCCGGCACGAATCGCAGTTGGCGCGATTCGCTTCCCTGGCGCGGCGGGAAGCAAGTCCGCTGAAGGCCGCGCGGCGTCAAACGCGTCGGCATGGTTGAGGAGCGATCAATTACGGCGGACCGGCAGGGTCCCGACGTGGGAAACGGCGGCCAAAGCGCGGACGAAAGCGGGTCGAATCGGCGTTGGCCGATTCGCACTCGTCATTCGCTGCGCCGTCAATCCATCGCCGAGGCTTTAAGGATGCACACCATCGTCGCATGCGCCGCAATCGCGCCGCGGTTGCGGATCGCGTGTGGGCGATCCCCGCGGTAGCGCAACGTCTCGCCGGCGCGCGCGACCTCGATCACCTCGCCGACCTCGACCTCGAGTTCGCCTTCGAGCACCGACAGGCACTCGATCGACCCACGCGGGTGTGGCTGCGAGCCGAGCACGCCGCCGGGTTCCGCCTGGAAATCGTACCATTGCAGCCAGTCGACGGTTTTCAGCCAGCCGATCACCGCCAGCCGGCACAGACCGTCGTCGGAAACCAGGATCGGCGTCTCGCCGCGGCTGACGCGTTCGACGAACGGTCCCTCCTCGGTTCCGTGCAGAATCGAGCCGATCGATACGTCGAGCGCGTGCGCCAATCGCCAGATGGTGGTGAGGGTCGGATTGGTCTCGTTGCGTTCGATTTGCGAAATGATCGACTTGGCGACGCCGGACTGGGCCGAAAGGTCAGCGAGCGACTGGCCGGCGCTCCGCCGCAACTTGGCGACGGTGCGTCCGAGTTGGCCCGACAGCGCCGCCGCGCCCGCTTCCAGCACCTTGGCCTTGTCTTTGCCCTCGACGCCCATGCCGGCTCTCCGTTCATCCGCAGCCCGATATGGGCGGCGGCGTACGGAATATAGAACGGTTTCGTCCGGTTTGGCGCGTCTAGAGCACTTCGACGGTCTCGGCCGGCTCGGCGACGGCGCGGGGAGCGCGCCGCGACCGTTCGCGCCACAGGACGAGGACGCCCGCCCCGGCGACGACCGCCGCACCGGCCAAAACCGCGGCTGACGGCGTTTCGGCAAAGAAGGCGTAGCCGAACGTCGCCGCCCAGATCATCGAAACGTAGTCGAAGGCGGCGATGATGGAGGCGTCGGCGAAACGGTAGCTGTGGGTCATCAGGATCTGCCCGGCCCCGCCGAGCAGGCCGATCGAGACGAGCAGGCAGAATTCAAACGCGTCGGGCGCGACGAACCTCTGTCCGGCGAAGAACCCGGCGCCCGGCGCGTCGACCGGCCAGAAAGCGGCAAGCAGGAGCAAAATGGCGCTGATGACGGCCGTCACGGTCGAAAAGTAGAAGACGATCGCTCCGGTCGCCTCGGAGCGCGTCAGCCGCCGGGTCTGGATCATCGCCACCGCCGAGCAGAACGCGCCGCCCAGCGCCACCATCGCGCCGAGCGAGTAGCCCGCCGTCGCGCCGGCCCCTTGGCCGAGGTCGTCGGACAGCATGACGAGCACGCCGACGAAGCCGATGCCGACCGCCGCCCAGCGATAAGGCCGAACGATCTCGCCGAGCGTCAGCGCCGCCATCGGCACGACCAGCAGCGGCGTGGCGAAGGTGAAGGCGGTCGCGTCGGCGAGCGGCAGCAGTGACAGGGCGATGAAATTGGCGAACATGCCGCCCGACCCGGCAAGCGACCGGCCGACGTGGCCAAGCTTGCGCCGGGTGCGGAGCGCGTGCGGGAATTCGCCGCGCCGCGCCAGCCAGACGACCAGCGTCGCCATGGCGAAGACCGAACGGAACAGCACCACCTCACCGACCGGAAAACGCACCGAGACGGTTTTGATGATGGCCGACATCGCCGCAAAGGCGAACGTCGCGGCGATCTTGAGAAGGATCCCGAGCAGCATGGGGGTGGTTCAGAACGCTCCCGGGAAGGCGCCGCCGTCGATCAGGATGTTCTGGCCGGTGACGTAGCCGGCCCAGGCGCTGGCGAGGAACGCGCACAGGGCGCCGAATTCCTCAGGCCGGCCGAAGCGGCCGGCGGGGATCGCGGCCTCGCGCCGCGCCCGCAGGGCTTCAGCGTCCACGCCGCTCGCCGCCGCCTTGGCGAGTGTGACGCGGATGCGATCGGTGTCGAAGGCGCCGGGTTGGATCGAATTGATGGTCACGTTGTGCTTGGCGTAAGCGCGCGCGCTGGCGGCGACGAAAGCGGTGAGGCCGGCGCGCGCGCCCGACGAGACGTCGAGGCCGGCGATCGGCGACCGCACCGAGGACGAAGTGATGTTGACGACGCGGCCGAAGCGCCGCGCCGCCATGCCCGGCAGCGCGCGCTGAAGCAGCGCGATCGGCGTCAGCATGTTGGCTTCGACCCCGGCGAGGATCATCTCGCGGGTCAGATCGGCGAACGCCGTCGGCGGCGGCCCGCCGTTGTTGTTGACGAGGATGTCGGGCTCGGGACAGGCGGAGAAGAGGGCGTCGCGCACTGCGGGATCGTCGAGGTCGCCCGGAACTGGGATCACTTCGGCGCCGGTCGCGGCGCGGATTTCGCCCGCCGTGTCAGCGAGGCGCGCCGCATCGCGGCCGTTGATCGTCACGACGCAGCCCGCCTGGGCCAGGGCGCTCGCGCACGCCTTGCCGAGGCCGCGGCTCGATGCGCAGACGATCGCCTTGCGGCCCCCGAGACCCAGATCCATTGCCCGACCCCCAAGCGGCGTTTTCACGTTCGCTGCTTCGGGCGGTCTTTTCGGTGAAATCGTCGCGCGAAGCCAGCGGAACCGACCCGGAGATGGCGGCGGTTCGGGTGGTCGCGCTCACGATCGCGTGATTTACGAGGCGCGCCGACGCCCCTCGGGGCCGCGGACGACGGGCGGCCGTCGGTGCGACCGTCGCTTTTTGCCCGGGGGCGGCGCAGACGCGATCGGCTTGCGAACAAGCAGGGCCGGTATGGCGTCGGCGGCGACCGGGCGGCTGAAATGGTAGCCCTGCAATTCGTCGCAGTGGTTCTCACGCAGAAAAGCGACCTGCGCGTCCGTTTCGACGCCCTCGGCGATGACCCTGAGGTTGAGCTTCTGGCCGAGCGAGATGACGGCGGAGGTGACGGCGCAGTCGTCCTCGTCGTCAGGGAGATCCTGGATGAACGAACGGTCGATTTTCAGCCGCTCGACCGGAAAGCGCTTCAGCGCGCTGAGACTCGAATAACCGGTGCCAAAGTCGTCGATCGACAGGCGAACGCCGAGCGCGCGCAATTCCTTCATCGTCTCGATCGCGCGATTGACGTCCTGCATCACCAGGCTTTCGGTCAATTCGAGCTCGAGATACTTCGGCTCGAGCCCACTCTCGGCGAGCGCCTCGGCGACGGCGCTGACGATGTGGTTCTCGCGGAATTGGCGGGCCGAGACGTTGACGCTGACGGCGATCGGCGACAGCCCGGCGTCTTGCCACGCCTTGTTTTGCCGGCAGGCTTCGCGCAGCGCCCAGTCGCCGATCGGCACAATCAGCCCCGATTCTTCAGCAATCGGGATGAACTTGGCCGGCGGGGCCAAGCCGAGCCGCGGGTGACGCCAACGGATCAGCGCCTCGACCGCGAACACCTTGCCGCTGCGCAGATCAATCTGCGGTTGATAGTGGAGAACGAAATCGCGGCTCGGATCGGCGTTGCGTAGGTCTTCGAGCAGCGTCAGGCGCTCGCGCAAATTGGCGTTGATCTCCGGCACGTAGAACACGAGGTCGTCGCCGCCCGAATCCTTGGCGCTGTACATCGCGGCGTCCGCGTTGGCGAGCAGGGTCTCGGTGGTTCCACCATCCAGGGGATAGACTGCCGCGCCGATGCTCGAAGTGATGCGGAAGCTGCGTCCGTCCACTTCCACTGGCGCGACGACAGCCGACCGGATGCGATGCAGCATGGCGCCGATCGTCGGCGGATCCTTGGGCGGATCGACCAGCAGCACGACGAACTCGTCGCCCCCGAGTCGCGACACGATATCGTCGGGGCCGACGGCGGCGACCATGCGCTCGGACATCGTCTCCAGCAGCGAGTCGCCGGCGCTATGGCCAAGACTGTCGTTGACGTACTTGAAATTGTCGAAATCGATGTAGGCGACGCACAGCCATGCGCCGCGCTGCGCCGCCGACTGCAGCGCTTCCGCCAACTGTTCGCGGAACCGGGCGCGATTGGGCAGACCCGTCAGTTCGTCGTGGGTGGCCATGAACTGGATGCGCTCTTCGGCCCGCCGACGGGCAATGGCGATGCCGGCGATGTGGACGGCCATTTCCAACAACCGGGACTCGACTGACGTCGGCGCGCGAACGGCGCGCGAGTACATCGCGAACACCGCCAGCGCCTCGCCTCGATCGGAAAAGATCGGCGTCGACCAGCAGGAGCGATAGCCGTAGGGCCTGACCAGTTCGCGATAGTCGGCCCACAGCGGATCGGCGAGAATGTCGGTGACGACCACCGGCTGGCGACGATAGGCCGCAGTGCCGCACGATCCGACGCTCGGCCCGATCTCCACGCCGTCGATCGCCTGGATGTACTCGGGCGCCAGACTCGGCGCGGCGCAGTGGCGCAGCCGGCGCCCGTCTTCCTCCAGCATCAGGACGGAACACAGGATGCCGTTGAGCTGCGACTCGACCAACCGCGCCAGCGCATCGAGAATCGAAGCGAGCGGCGCGCTCATGGCAATCATTTCGAGGATCTGCGCTTGCCCATCGCGCAGCAAATTGGACAGTCGGCGATCCGTGATGTCGCGCGACACGCCGGCGACGCCGAAGATGTCGCCGCGGGCGTTGCGCACCGGCACCTTGGTTGTCAGGAGCCAGGTCTCGCCGCCCGTGTCATAATAAAGGTGCTCCTCGGAATCGATCATCGGTCGACCGGTACGGATGATCTTCTGCTCTTCGTCGAAGAAGCGCTGCGCGATCTCCAGCGGCAGAAGCTCAAGGTCGCTCTTGCCGAGCATATCGCCAGGTTCGGCGTAGCCCATGCGCGTCGCGGTGACCTTGTTGCAGATTACGAACTGGCTCTCGAGGTCCTTGACCCAGAGGTTGTCGTGGAGGCAATCGATCAAGGTCTGCAGCGAAATGCGCTCGTCGAAAGCGGCGCGCGTGTCGCTCAATTCGGTGACGTCCTCGTGAGTCGAAATCCAACCACCGCCGGGAAGCGCCTGCCGCCGGACCGCAATTGTCCGGCCATCGCTCAATTTGTCGCGCCATTCGCGCGACGGTTCGTCGAGGCGCATCGGCGGGCGCAGCACCAGATAGTCGCCCACCGCCATCGGCAAGGTTCCCGCCGCGAGGCGCAGGTCGACGATCTCGCGCCAAGTGACGCCGGGTTGCAGACGCTCAGGATCGAGCCGATAGAGGTCGGCGTAGCGGCGGTTGCAAACCGCCAGGCGCGCGCGTCCGTCGTAGACGCAGACGCCTTGCGGCAACGCTTCGACCGTGGCGCGGTAGCGCTCGGTTTCCTCGGAGAGACGATCGATCTCGTCCTGCTGCCCGCGTGCGGACGTCAAATGGGCGTCGTTGGCGGCGCGCAACAGGCTCGACAGAGCGGAATTGCCGACGGAGGCCTCGTCGCCGCGAGGCTGTCGTTTCGCGCGCACTCCACGACCCTCCAAAGGGCAAGGCGAGCTTCGTGGCGGCGCGTTCCATTCCCGCCAAAGCCTTGGAACGATAGAGACGTGCGATTAATGGAGGATGAAAATCGAGGCCGGCGCAGCAGCGGTCCGCAGCCTTGTAACGCTGACGTAAAGGCCTGACCCCTATGGTGAAAGCGGACCTCGGCGACGCCGTCGTCGTGGGCGCCGGACCAGCCGGCCTGGCGGCTGCCGAAGCCCTCGCCGAGCGCGGCTGGCGCGTCGTCGTCTACGACGCAGCGCCCTCGCCGGCGCGCAAGTTCCTGCTCGCCGGTCGCGGCGGCCTGAACCTCACGCATTCGGATCCGCTCGACGCATTCCTCGACCGCTACGGACCCGCAGCGGAGCGCCTCGACCCGGCGATCAGAGCGTTCGCGCCAGGCAATTTACGCGCCTGGGCCGAAGATCTGGGCGAAGACACCTTCGTCGGCAGCTCCGGCCGCGTCTTTCCCAAAAGCTTCAAGGCGACGCCGCTGCTGCGCGCCTGGCTCAGGCGTCTCGACGGGCTCGGCGTGACATTGAGACCGCGTCGGCGGCTCGTCGGCTTCGAGCGCGACGGCCGCCTGCGCTTCGTCGGGCCGGAGGGTGAGGAGGAGGCGACGGCCAGAGCGATCGTGCTCGCGCTCGGCGGCGCTTCGTGGCCGCGATTGGGGGCGGACGGCGGCTGGGTCAATTGGCTCGGCGGGGCGGGCGTCGAAGTCGCGCCGCTCAAGCCCGCCAATTGCGGCTTTCGCGTCGCCTGGTCGGCGCATTTGATCGACCGTTTCGCCGGCGCGCCGCTGAAGTCGATCGCGCTCACCCACGCGGGACGAACCTTGCGCGGCGAAGCGATGATCGACCGCGACGGCATCGAGGGCGGCGCCGTCTACGCCCTGTCCGCCGCCTTGCGCGACGCGATCGCGCGCGACGGCGAGGCGACGCTTGTCATCGATCTCAAGCCCGATCTCGGAGTTGCCGCGCTTGCTGCGCGACTGAAGCGCCGCCACGGCGAATCGACCTCGACCCTGCTGCGTCGCGCCGACCTGACGCCCGCGGCGATCGCGTTGGCGCGCGAAGCCGGCCCATTGCCGAATGCGGCCGACGCGCTGGCGGCACGGATCAAAGAGGTCGAGATCCGCCTGATCGCGCCGGCGCCGATCGAGCGCGCGATCTCAAGCGCCGGCGGGGTCAAGTGGGCGGAGATCGACGAGACGTTCATGTTGCGCAAGTTGCCGGGCGTGTTCGTCGCCGGCGAAATGATCGATTGGGAAGCGCCAACCGGCGGCTATCTGCTGCAGGCGTGCTTCGCGACCGGACGCGCCGCGGGCGCTGGGGCAGCGGCGTGGATCGCGGGGCTTCGCGCCGGCTGAAAGAGGCGACGGCGCGCTGCTGAAGCCGCCGTCTCTTCCGCACAATTCGTGTCGCGGCTCAACCGCGATCCCGCAGTTCTCGCGCTTAGCTGCAATACGTGTAGGACCCGCAGCTGAAATCGCTGCTGCTCACGTAGCATCGGCAATCGCAATGGTTCAGGAAGCGGTTGCTTGCCGGACAGCAGCCGTTTTGCGCGCCGCTGGGAACGCAGAACGTCGTGTTGCACGGAAAGGAGCCCGGATCGTTGCAATTGCCATAGGCAAGCGCCATTCGACTGGGAAGAACCGTAGCGACGGCGACGGCGGCGACGACCTTGGCGAACACCGTCAAGAACGCCCGCTTGGTTGGCTCGGCGCCAACCCCCGCGGACGCCGGCGCGCCGGCCGATCCGATCCGCGTCACGGATTTGCGCGCGATACGGACGCCGAAGACGATGACATGCGGCATCCGGAGCGCCGTCAGGAACGTGGTGGCGCTCGCGGCCGCCCAGACCGGCGCGGATGAATTGAGCATCCATCCCGCCACCCATGCCGGCGCACACAGACATCCCGCCAAGAACGCGGCCTGAAACCCCTGGCGCACGCACTTTCCGCATGTGCCGATGCAGCTGACGAACTTGACCAAACCATGAGATTTCGACGCCTGGATTTCGCGCGCGTCCATTCTCGTTCCCCCCCAATTGGCCGAAAGACTTCGTTGTCTCGCCGATTGATTTTCGCGCCGATTCGGAGACGCGCTTTGTTCGCGTTCAGTGCGCGGAACGACTCTGAAAACGAAGGAACCCTGACAGTTCAGGAGATTTGGTCAGACGCCGCGAGATTGCCTCGCCGGCGACGACGACCGATGCGCGCATCGAGCGGCGGCGGCCAGCATCGAGTGGGAGACGCATGAAAACGCATAGCGTGAACGCGATGCGCCCCGGACGCATCACAAATTGAAAAAATGATTGTAGGCGATCGCTGAGATCAGAAGGCTGACAAGCAGAAGGATCGTCGCGCCGAAGAGCCAACGAAGCGTCTTCGCATATTCAACTTCGTCGTCGTCCTTGACTTGCAGCGATCGCCACAGCGCGACCATCTCGAGCGCAATCGCCAACGTCAGCAACACCGACGCGACGATCGACAACGCGCTCCACGCCCCCGGCAACTCGAAATTCCAATAGCGCAGGAAGAGGAGCGAGAATCCCAGAAGAACCGTAATTGCGGAAACGACCGCCGGTCGATATCCGGCAGGGAGGGGAACGCGCGCACGATCGGAGCGGCTGTCGGGCTCTCCAAGCTCGCTCATTCGGTTATCCCTCCGCCGACGCTCTTTGAAGTGCAGCGGGCCCCTGCGCGCGACAATATCGATGTGAGGTCCCCGACACAATCAGGGAAGCGACCAAGTGAGGCGGGGCCGCCGTCGCCCGGCCGCTCAGCTATCCATCTTCAGCGCGGCGATGAACGCTTCCTGCGGGATGTCGACCTTGCCGAACTGGCGCATGCGTTTCTTGCCCGCCTTCTGCTTCTCAAGGAGTTTGCGCTTGCGGGTTGCGTCGCCGCCGTAGCACTTGGCGGTGACGTCCTTGCGCAAGGCGCGGATCGTCTCGCGGGCGATGATCTTGGCGCCGAGCGCCGCCTGGATCGGGATCTGGAACATGTGCGGCGGGATGAGTTCCCTCAGCTTCTCGACCATGCCGCGTCCGCGCATTTCGGCGCGGTCGCGGTGAACCAGCATCGACAATGCGTCGACCGGCTCGCCGTTGACCAGGATCGACATCTTGACCAGATCGCCAGGCCGGTAGTCGATGAGCTGGTAGTCGAACGAAGCGTAGCCCTTCGACACCGATTTCAGCCGGTCGTAGAAGTCAAATACGACTTCGTTGAGCGGCAGTTCGTAAATGACCATCGCCCGCTTGCCGACATAGGAGAGATCGGCCTGCAGGCCGCGCCGGTCCTGGCACAGCTTGAGGATCGCGCCGAGATAGTCGTCGGGCGTGAGGATCGTCGCCTTGATCCACGGCTCGCTGATTTCTGTGATGCGCACGAGATCGGGCAGATCGACCGGATTGTGCAGCTCGATCTCGCTGCCGTCGGTGAGCTTCACCTTGTAGATGACGCTCGGCGCCGTCGCGATGAGGTCGAGATTGAACTCGCGTTCGAGCCGCTCCTGAATGATCTCGAGGTGCAGCAGACCGAGGAAGCCGCAGCGAAAACCAAAACCGAGCGCGGCCGAGGTCTCCATCTCGTAGGAAAAGCTCGCGTCGTTGAGACGCAGCTTGCCCATCGCCGCGCGCAACGCCTCGAAATCGGCGGCGTCGGTCGGGAACAGTCCGCAGAAGACCACCGGCTGCGCCGGTTTGAAGCCGGGCAGCGCGTGAGCAGTCGGATGTTTGTCGTCGGTGATCGTATCGCCGACGCGGGTGTCGGCGACCTGCTTGATCTGGGCGGTGATGTAACCGATTTCGCCGGGGCCGAGCCCCTCGACTTCGACCATATTGGGGCGGAACACGCCGACGCGATCGATTTCGTAGTGCGCGTCGGCCCCCATCATGCGGATGCGCATCCCCGTCTTCAACGAGCCGTCGAGGATGCGCACCATCACGACGACGCCGAGGTAGGCGTCGTACCAGGAATCGACCAGCAGCGCCTTTAGCGGCGCGGTCTCGTCGCCCTTGGGCGGCGGCAGACGATGGATGATTGCTTCCAGCACCAGGTCAACGCCGATGCCCGTCTTGGCCGAGATCGGCACCGCTTGCGACGCGTCGAGTCCGATGACGTCCTCGATCTGCTGCTTGATGCGGTCGGGCTCGGCGGCGGGGAGGTCGATCTTGTTCAGCACCGGCACGATCTCATGGCCAGCGTCGAGCGCGTGATAGACGTTGGCAAGCGTCTGCGCCTCGACCCCCTGGCTGGCGTCGACGACCAGCAGCGAGCCTTCGCAAGCCGCCAGCGACCGCGACACTTCGTAGGCGAAGTCGACGTGGCCGGGCGTGTCCATCAGATTGAGAATATACGTTTTGCCGTCCTGCGCCTTGTAGTCGAGGCGCACCGTCTGGGCCTTGATGGTGATGCCGCGCTCGCGCTCGATGTCCATCGAATCGAGCACCTGCTCGACCATATCGCGCTCGGCGACCGCACCAGTTTGCTGGATTAGCCGGTCAGCGAGCGTCGACTTGCCATGGTCGATATGGGCGACGATGGAGAAGTTGCGGATGTTCTCTATTCGGTGGGTGGTCATGGCGGCGGGATAGCAGGGCGCAACAGGGAAAGAAACCGGCGCATCGATGGTCAGCCGGGGGCCGTCTTCAACATGCACGTATTGGGCTTTTCCCAGCCAACCCCGCGCGATCGCTCGATTTCCTCTATAGTCCGGTTTTGAAGGGTTGGCCCGGCCTTGAAGCGAGCGCCGGTTCGACAGACGCATTTGTCCTTGAGGCGAAAGGAACGGAATTGGCTGGAGAAGCGACGGAAGATCAGGAAAGGCGGCCAATGGCGGCTGAGCAGGAGGGCCGCGCACCGCCGCTGCTCGACGCGGCCGCGATCGCCCCTGACGAACCCGCGCCGGCGGGCGCCGCGCGCGCGCCGTGGAACTCCCGGCTTTGGGCCGCGGCAAACCGCCATGGTTGGCTTGTCGCGTTGATTGCCGTCACGATTTTCTATGTGTTCAGGCCCCGCGACTTGGCGCCCGACGGCAAATGGTTCGGCGGGGCGGACGACCTCGTCCTCTTGGTCCTTTTGGCTTTCCTCGCCCGGCGAGCCGCCAAGAGTACGCCGGCCCTGCTCGACCTGCCCGGCGTCATCTCTCGCGCGGTCCGGCGGAGGTTCGGGTTCGACCGCTGACAGCGGCGCCAAGCCGGCGATCGCGAAGCGCCCTGCCCCGTTCGCGATCGCGTGATTTCCTCTCATGACGCCGCTGCAATATAAACTGACACGTATGCGAGGAGAGAATCGTTCGGCGGATTTCTCTTCGACGGGCGACACGCCGATCGCCGACTGACGGGACTGGGATTGACGAGCGGGGCTGGGATTGACGAGCGGGGCTGGGATTGACGAGCGGGGAACGACGGCGGCCCGCGCGCGCGCCGGCGAACCGTCGCGCATCCTGCTCGCCTGTATGCCCAAGTCGGGCTCGACGTTCCTGACGGACGTCATCGAGGCGCTGCCGGACTTCAAGCGCGCCAAATTGTCCCCCTCGCCGTCCGGCGGGCGCCAATCTGAACTCGACCAAGCCCGCCTCGTGGCGGCCCGACGCGGCAACTTCGTCGCCCAGGAGCACGTGCTCTACAGTGACTGGACGGCGAAAATGTGCAGCGACTTCCGGCTGACGCCGGTTGTTCTGGTGCGCAGTCTGCCTGATGCGATCGTCAGCTATCGCGACCATCTCAGACGCGAGGGCGGGGCCGAACACCTCTGGCTCGCCGATCCGCGCGCCGCGGGAGTCGACAACGCGACGCTGGAGGCCATGCTGGCCCGCTTCAGGGCGCCTTGGTACGTGAACTTCTACATGAGTTGGCGTCTGGTCCGCGGCGCGCTGATGATCAGCTACGAGGAGCTGATCGCCGATCCTGAACGGACCGTGCGCACGATCGTCGATTTCGCCGGCGCCACCGTAACCGACCGGGCGATCGCCCGGGCGGTCGGCGAGGTGCGCGACCGCCGTCAGAGCCGCCTCAACGTCGGAGTCGCCGGACGCGGTGCGAGGCTCAGGCCCGAAACCCTGCGCGATATAGCCACTCTGTTCGATTTCTATCCGGAAGCCACGGACGACCCCTATGTGAAAGGCGTGCGGGCGCAAGTTGAGGCGGCGCTGGCCGGCCAAGCTGTTCCTCCACTTGGGCCCGTCGCCTTGCAATCGCGCTCGACGGAGCTGCGGCGCTCGGTCTCGCACCCGAAGCTGGCCCGGCGGCTGGCTGCGGCGGCGAGGCGCTACGGTTACCAGATCACGTTGATCGCGGTTGGACTCCTCTATTGGATTTGGCCGGAAGACTTGATTCCCGACGACAAATGGTACGGACACATTGACGACGCCTTCTTCATGACGCTTTTGGCTTTCCTTGCCGGGCGGGTCTCCAAGCGCACGCCGGGCCTGCGCGACCTGCCGAGCTATCTCTCCCGCGTCGTCAGGAGGAGGCTCCGGCTCAACGGCTGACCCGACCCTTGGCCGGAGCCGGCGAGGCCCGCCGATCCCCCCGCACATTGGCCGAAAGATCAGCCGGCCCGCCCGTTGCGCCGCCATATCGGCTATGTTAGGCAACCCGCGCCTCAGGGGCGGGGGCGGCTCCGTCTGTCGCGCCGCGGGGAACGATCGATCAGTGAGGAAACTGTCGCGGAATCGATTCGCGCCGCAGGGCGCACGTTCCGGCGGCTTGCTTGTGAAAAGAGCGACGAATTGGCTGAACAGCAGGACACCGTAAGCGGAGTGGCGGGGCGCTACGCCTCGGCGCTGTTCTCCCTCGCCCGCGACGAGCGCAAGACCGACGAGGTCGCCGAGGCCCTTTCCATCTTCGACGCGCTGATCGTCGAGAGCGAAGACCTGCAGCGCCTGGTGCGCAGCCCTATCTTTTCCGCCCACGACCAGATCAAGGCGCTGACGCCGATCCTCGAGCGCGCCGGCGTGGCCGGAATCGCCGCCAATTTCATCAAGCTCGTCGCCTCGAAGCGGCGTCTGTTCGCCGTCCGCGACATGATCCGCGATTACGGCATGCTCAACGACTTGCTGCGCGGCGTCTCGCGCGCCGAGGTCACCAGCGCCGCCCCGCTCAGCGACGCCAACGTCACGTCGCTGAAAGAGACGCTGCGCGCTGCTTCCGGCGGCAAGGACGTGCGCCTGACCGCCAAGGTCGATCCGGCGATCATCGGCGGTCTCGTGGTCAAGCTCGGTTCACGCATGGTCGACGGCTCGCTCAAGACCAAGCTCAACGCAATTCGCATTCGCATGAAAGAGGTCGGCTGATGGACATCCGCGCCGCTGAAATTTCCTCCATTCTCAAGACGCAGATCGCCAATTTCGGCGCCGAAGCACAAGTGACGGAGGTCGGTCAGATCCTTTCCGTCGGCGACGGGATCGCCCGCGCCTATGGCCTCGACAAGGTTCAGGCCGGCGAGATGGTCGAGTTTGAGAATGGCGCGCGCGGCATGGCGCTCAACCTCGAGAGCGACAACGTCGGCATCGTCATTTTCGGCGAGGACCGCGAGATCAAGGAAGGCCAGACGGTCAAGCGCACCGGCGCGATCGTCGACGTGCCGATCGGCAAGGGCCTGCTCGGCCGCGTCGTCGACGCGCTCGGCAATCCGATCGACGGCAAGGGCCCGATCGTCGCCGACAAGCGCGCCCGCGTGGACGTCAAGGCGCCCGGAATCATCCCGCGCCGCTCGGTGAACGAGCCAATGGCGACCGGCCTCAAGGCGATCGACTCGATGATCCCGATCGGCCGCGGCCAGCGCGAGCTGATCATCGGCGACCGTCAGACCGGCAAGACCGCGATCGCGCTCGACACCATCCTCAACCAGAAGGCGCTCAACCAGAGCGGCGACGAGACCAAGAAACTCTATTGCGTCTACGTCGCGATCGGCCAGAAGCGCTCGACCGTCGCCCAGTTCGTCAAGGTGCTCGAAGAGCACGGCGCGCTCGAATATTCGATCATCGTCGCCGCGACCGCCTCCGACCCGGCGCCGATGCAGTTCCTCGCACCCTTCTCCGGCTGCGCGATGGGCGAGTATTTCCGCGACAACGGCATGCACGCGGTCATCATTTACGACGACCTTTCCAAGCAGGCGGTCGCCTATCGCCAGATGTCGCTGTTGCTACGCCGCCCGCCGGGCCGTGAAGCCTACCCCGGCGACGTGTTCTATCTCCATTCCCGCCTGCTCGAGCGCGCCGCCAAGCTCAACAGGGATTTCGGCTCGGGCTCGCTGACCGCTCTGCCGGTGATCGAGACCCAGGCCAACGACGTCTCGGCGTATATCCCGACCAACGTCATCTCGATCACCGACGGCCAGATTTTCCTCGAGACGGACCTGTTCTACCAGGGCATCCGACCGGCGGTGAACGTTGGACTGTCGGTGTCGCGCGTCGGCTCGTCGGCGCAGACCAAGGCGACGAAGAAGGTCGCCGGCAAGATCAAGGGCGAACTCGCCCAGTACCGCGAGATGGCGGCCTTCGCTCAGTTCGGCTCCGACCTCGACGCGGTCACCCAGCGCCTGCTCAATCGCGGCGCCCGCCTGACCGAACTCCTCAAGCAGCCGCAGTTCTCGCCGCTGAAGATGGAAGAGCAGGTCTGCGTGATTTACGCCGGCGTCAACGGTTACCTCGACAAGCTGCCGCTCGCCAAAGTCCGTCCGTTCGAGGACGGCCTGCTGTCGACGTTGCGCTCGAAGCACGGCGACATCCTTGAGAAGATCCGCTCCACTACCGATCTGCCGAGCGACGTCGAGGTCAAGCTCAAAGGCGCCGTTGACGCCTTCGCCGCCACCTTCGCCTGATTTCCTAACCGAGCGCCGCGATGCCGTCCCTAAAGGACCTGAGAAACCGGATCGCCTCCGTCAAGTCGACGCAGAAGATCACCAAGGCGATGCAGATGGTCGCCGTCTCGAAGCTGCGGCGCGCCCAGAGCGCGGTCGAGGCGGCCCGGCCTTACGCGCTGCGGATGG